>Ga0114129_10005329_pt1 | contig 18156 bp, 25 predicted proteins | sample RhiMetdeltSRZDD1_FD_80071 | JGI IMG/M metagenome (GOLD analysis project Ga0114129, IMG submission 80071) | Populus rhizosphere microbial communities from Tennessee, USA - Rhizosphere MetaG P. deltoides SRZDD1 (version 2) (version 2) | ecosystem: Host-associated > Plants > Roots > Rhizosphere >...
ACGGGCTTTCCTACCGTGAGTCGAGGAGTTGCTCGCCGAGCGGGGTGTCGAGGTTGATCACGTCACGATCTACCGATGGGTGCAACGGTTCACGCCCCTGTTCGCCGACGCGGCCCGCTTCGCCCGGCACGCGCCGGGCGAGCGGTGGTTCGTCGACGAGACCTACGTCAAAGTCAACGGCGTGTGGCGCTATGTGTACCGGGCCGTTGACCAGCATGGACAGGTCATCGACGTGCTCGTCTCAGCTCACCGCGACGGCGAGGCGGCCCGCCGCTTCTTCCAACGGGCGCTGACCACGCTGAAGATGACCCCGACCGAGGTCGTCACCGACGCCGCGGCGGTCTATCCCCGAGTGCTAGACGAGCTGGTCCCGGCGGCGTGGCACCACGTCGAACAGTACGAAAACAACCGGATCGAAGCCGACCACAGCCGCCTCAAACAGCGGCTACGACCCATGCGAGGCTTACGAACCGACCGCACCGCCTCGGTCATCATTACCGGACTCGCCTTTATGCAGAACCTGCGCCGCGGCCACTACGAACTTGCCACCGAAGCCCCACACCCGCTACGAGTCGCCGTCGCGTTCGCCGACCTCGCCCAAGCGATCTGACAGACGGTTCGGTGGAGCATCCGCCTGCCCACCAATCGGGGAATGCAACAGCGCCCCGATCTCGGCGATCGCGTTCGATGACGGCGTATGGCGGTCCGTGCCCATCGTGGCCTCCAGGTGTCCGGATCTCCTCGGTTGATCGCGGTTGGGTGGTGTGGCTGGATCAACCGAAGCTGCCTGTCGGTAGGTCCCCGACGTGAGATCACGCCTCTGATGTTACCCCATGGGGGTATTTCGACCGGCGGGGAACGAAGTCGGTGGCGGGTCTCTGCGTCACGATTCTGGAACGGCCTCAGTCGGCAAGACCGTCTCCGATTCGTAATAGGAGATCTTTCGACAACGGGGGAACGATTCGATCCGGACCAGCGTCTCATCCAGCGACCGGAGCGCGTACCGCATGTCCGACTGGGGGTTGGAACAGCGCTCCGGTCGTCCCGGCCAGCGAGCCGATCGGTTCGGGCGCACAACAATCTGGGCTCGGATCTCGCGACCCGAGCCCAGAACCACGTGCTCACCCGACACGTACGGACCTCATGATGCTAGTGCTATACCCACAGCACGTGCGTGACCACGTACTCGCCGTGGGCGTACTCGCGCACGAAGGTGCCGAAGCCGTGGGTGGCCGAGCCGTCGACGAGCTTGCCCCACGCGGCCGGGTGGTTGGCCGGGTTGGCCGGACCGGCGAGGGTCGGGGTGTTGAACGAGTCCAGGTGGGAGTAGATCGTCACCAGCTGGTCGTAGTCGTGGGTGTTGGGGTGCTGGTTGGCGCCGGGGCTGTTGGTGTAGTCCATGCAGGTGCCCAGGTTCGGGTTGGTGAAGTTCTCAGCCTGGTGGGCTAGGCCGAACGTGTGGCCGACCTCCTGGCAGGTCACCAGCTGCCGGTACGCCGGAGTGTTGTACTGCGCCATCGCGAAGTAGGTGTCGTTGAGCTTGACCGAGCCGCGGCTGATGTGGTTGCCGGTGGTGATCGAGATCGACGCCACGCCCAGCCAGCCCGTCTGTCCGTAGGCAGCGTTGCACACCTAGACATGGCCGGTGGTCGGCGTGCACGAGCTGCGGCTGCCGAACGAGCCGGTCTGGATGGTGGTGTTCAGGACGCTGGATGCGGTCCAGTCCGACGACGCGACCGACAGGTACGACGTCCACGCCGAGGAGATGTTGGAGTCCAGCTTGATGGTGAACGGGTTGGCTGTGCGGGCCCAGTGGTAGTTGGCCCAGGAGTGACTGGCGTGCGCGGGCGCCGCCGGCAGGACGAGGGTGGCCAGGGCCGCGGCGGTGGCCGCGGCGAGGATACGCAGTCGCATGTCCTTCTCCTCAAGCGAAGGAGGGATGGGGGTTGCGACGAGAATTCCCTTCGCATCGATACGTCTCAAGATTCAGAGGTAACGATATGATCACAAAGTACGGCCCGGCTTAGGAGAAGCCATCCTGAGCGCGGAGCGGATGCCTCCATGCCGTCCTACCCGTCATAGGTGGTAGCGCGAGCACCACGGGTCGATGGTGGCAAGGTACGGGCCGACCAGGAGGAGGGTCACCGTCCCCGCGGTGGCGGCGGCCGCCAGGCGGATCCGCCATCGGGGCGTAGGAGTGCCCAACCGGCGGACCCGAGCGATCGCCGACAACCCGCCGGCGCCGAGCGCTCCTATCGGGACGGCATGCGCGGCGATCGCGGCGATCGCCTGGGCGACGGTCTGCCGGCCGTGCAGCCGCCCGGCGTGGTCGTCGGCGCACATCTCGAGCAGCGCCGTCACTTGACGGCCGAGCAGCCGCGCTAGCGGTAGCCACGGCAATGCCCGCGACAGCGCGTACGCGACCGTCATGAGCAGGTGGTGGCGTCCGGCCAGATGGGCCCGTTCATGGGCCAGGACCGCTTGCAACTCGTCCGGCGACAGTGCGTCCCGCGCCCCAGTGGTCACGACGATCAGGCCCGATCCGGCGGGCATGCAGTAGACCAGTGGCTGTGGGGTGGCCACGACCAGCGCGCCGAGGTCGTCATCGCGGGTCGCGACCACCAGAACGGCGTCGCGGTGGCGGCGGCGCCGGGCCAGGGTCTGTCCGGCGGTTGCCGCTGCCACCCAGCCGATCCGCGCGGCGGCGACTGCGGTTACGGCGATCGCGACCAGCCGCACCGAAGCCGATCCGTGTACGAACGCGTGGACGGCCGCCATGCTCCACGCGGCCAGCATCGAGGCGGCCGCCGCCAGCCAGGCCGCCAGGCCCAGCCGGGGCGCATGCCCGGCGGCGGTGAATCGACCCAGTGGCAGCGGGCCCAGCACGGCCACGGCCACGCCGTAGATCGTCAGGCAGGCGACCTCGATCACGACCGACCGCCGGGACGTTGGCGCAGCAGCCATCGCAGGGCTTGGGTCTCCGCTGAGGTCATGCGGGCCAGGAAGTACGCCAGCGTGGCCGTGTGGTCGCCGGCCTCGGCAAGAGCGTCGTGCATCAGGCGGGCGGTGTGCTCCTCGCGGGTCATCGCCGGCTCATACAGCCAGGCCCGGCCGTCTTTGACGCGAGTGAGGAAACCCTTGCGGTGCAGGTGGTCCATCACCGTCATCACAGTGGTGTACGCCAGCGGGCGGGCGGCGGTCAGGTGCTGCAGCACCTGACGGACGGTCGCCGGATGCTCGCGCCGCCACATCAGATCCATGATGACGGCTTCCAGGTCGCCCAGTGCTCGCATCGCTCTCCTCGCACCAAAAGGGGATCAACGCAGCCTATGCCGCGCACGACCGGCCGCGGAAGGCCCTGGCGGAAGCACCGGCGCGTACGGGCCCGACGGATCATCGAGGGCTCAGTTTCCCGGCACGGCTACCTACGACTTGCCATCGTACTTTCAGTTGATAGCTGATCGATGATCGTCATGGCACTCTGTTCGCCAATCCTCGGCGCGGAAATTCGAGGCCCTCGTTCGAAGGAGTGCACATGCGCCTCAGGCTGATCGTCGCGGCCACCGCCGCGGCCGTGGCCACACTCGCCTTCTCCGCCCCCGCGTCCGCCAGCCACAGCTGGGGCGGGTACCACTGGGCGCGTACCGCCAACCCGTTCACCCTCAAGCTCGGCGACAATGTCAGCAGCGTCTGGGACAGCTACCTGCAGACCGCCGCGTCGGACTGGTCGCAGTCGCGGGTTCTGGACCTGTCCATCGTGGCCGGCTCGGCCAACCCCAAGACCTGCAAGGCCACCACTGGCATGGTGCAGGTATGCAACGCCACATACGGCAACAACGGTTGGCTCGGCATCGCCGGCATCTCGATCACGGGCGGTACGCACATCACCAAGGCGTACGTGAAGCTCAACGACACGTACTTCAACACCGCCCAGTACAACACCTCGGCGTGGCGCAACCTCGTGACCTGCCAGGAGGTCGGCCACACGTTCGGGCTGGACCACCAGGACGAGAACTTCGACAACCCGAACCTCGGCACCTGCATGGACTACACGAACAGCCCCGGCACCAACCAGCACCCCAACCAGCACGACTACGACATGATCGAGCAGATCTACGCGCACCTGGACTCGACGACGACCGTCGGCATGGCTGTACCCGCCGGCGCCCCGGCTGTCGGTGACAGCCCGTCATCGTGGGGCAAGCTCGTGTCGGGCTCGGCGACCCATGGCGCCGGGGTGTACGTGCGTGACTTCGGCCACGGCAACCTGTTCGTCACCCACGTGTTCTGGGCCAACTGACCCACTAGGAGCTCTCCACCCCAGGAGAACGGACCGCGGCGCCCCACCCACGGGCGCCGCGGTCCGCCGTCTTCCGCCCCCGCGCACGAGGTGGACTGGCCTACTAAATGCCATAGTAGATTCGATGATCTCGATCTATTGAGTCCAGACTCAGGCGGTGGGATTCTCGGGCCACCCCACCCCTCGACGTGAGGAGACCCCCGATGCGTCTTCGGACTCTCGCCGTGGCCGCCGTGGCCGTCGCACTGACCAGCCTGACGCTCGCCGCGCCGGCGCAGGCGTCGCACGCCTGGAACAACTACCACTGGGCGCGTACCGCCAATCCGTTCACCCTCAAGCTCGACGACAACGTCAGCTCGGCCTGGGACGGCTATCTGGCCACTGCTTCGTCGGACTGGACCGCTTCCAGCGTCCTCAACACCACGGTCGTGCAGGGCTCGTTCGGCGACCGCGGCAGCTGTACCCCCACGACCGGGCACGTAGAGGTCTGCAACGCCGCCTACGGCAGCACCGGCTGGCTCGGACTGGCGTCGATCTCGATCACCACCGGCAACCACATCAGCCGCGGCTACGCGAAGATGAACGACACCTACTTCGCGATGGCGCAGTACAACACCGCGCCCTACCGGCGGCTGGTGATGTGCCAGGAGGTCGGGCACACGTTCGGGCTGGCCCACCAGGACGAGAACCAGACGAACCCGAACCTGGGCAGCTGCATGGACTACACCCGCGACCCCGATGGACCGCCGAGCAACGAGCACCCGAACTCGCACGACTACAGCCAGCTGGTGACCATCTACTCGCACACCGATTCGTTCAACACCCCGACCTTTGCCGGGCCGCTCGCCGGCCGTGAGTCCCCGGCCAGCTGGGGCACCCTGGTCGCCGGCACGGCCGGACACGGCGTGAGCACCTACGTCCGCGACTACGGCCACGGCAACTACACCGTCACGCACGTCTTCTGGGCGTGACCGGCGCAGCCTGCCCACCGCGTGCATGACCGGTCGCCGAGCGGCCGGGCCTCGGATCCGGGCCGCGTCCGCGCAAATAGGGGTGATGCGCGACGCGGCCCAACCGGATTGTCCACGTCGGCCATGGTCCACACAAAGGCGCGCGGTGCTGCCGGCGAGCTGGTCTCGCCGGTACCGTCGTCGTGTCGCCGCATCCGCCGTAGCTCTTGCGCGACAGCAGCACCGGCTGGACATGGTGGTGACGTCGAGTCGGTGACGGTTTCCTCGTTGGAGCCGCCGAGGATCTCCCGGTTGGTGCGTGCGGAGTCCGGGCCGTGCCAGGACACGGTCTGCGAGTCGTGGGTCAACCGTCGCCGGACACATAGCCGGCCAATGCGACGGCGAGTCGGTACCAGGTCCGCCGCGATGACGGCCGCCAACATGGCAAATGCCATCAACGATCCGGCCGAGCCAACCCGCCCGGCCGTGCCGCGCCGGGGGTTCCGCGCGCCCAAATGTATACCCTCCCCGGTATGGCATGGATCACACAGCGCCCGACGTGATACCCCTAGGGGGTAGTGGTATGTTGTGAGGGCGAAGGAGGCCGCCACGAGCAAGGCCGACAACCTGACCCGCCTGCGCCGCATCGAAGGCCAGATCCGCGGCCTGCAGCGCCTGGTCGAGTCCGACACCTACTGCATCGACGTGCTGACCTAGGTATCGGCGGCCACCAAGGCGTTGCAGTCGTTCGCGCTGGAGTTGCTCAACGAGCACATGGCGACCTGCGTCGTCGATGCCGCCGCACGGGGCGGCGATGAAGCCGAAGTCAAGATCAAAGAAGCGTCCGACGCCATCGCGCGACTCGTGCGCTCCTGATCCCAAGGAGTCTGTGATGACCACCGCGACGTACACCGTTTCCGGCATGACCTGCCAGCACTGCGTCAACTCCGTCAGCTCCGAGATCGGCAAGCTGTCCGGCGTACGCGACGTGCGGGTGGACCTTTCCATGGGATCGGTCACGGTCGACAGCGATGCCGCCCTCGACGGCGCGGCCGTCGCCGCCGCCGTCGACGAAGCCGGCTACCAGGTGGTGACCCGATCGTGAAGACACCGCTCAGGCTCAGTCTGTTCGCGGTGAGCCTGGCGGCGGTCTTCGGCGCCGCATGGGGGGCCGGCACCCTGGCCGGCCCCGTCACCACCACGGCAGAAGGCACCGCAATGGCATCCCACAACGAGCAACACGAACCGGCCGGCCGCGAAAATCCGACTGTGCCAGGGGGTCTGCAGATCGCACAGGACGGCTACCAGCTGCACCTGCTCTCGACGCAACTGTCCACCACGGTCACCCGCCCGCTGCAATTCACGATCACCGGACCGATGGCCGCCCGGTCATCGCCTATACCCCCAACCACGACAAGGACTTGCACCTGGTGCTGGTGCGCCGGGACCTGACCGGGTTCGCCCACGTCCACCCCGTCCTGGGCGCCGACGGCGTCTGGTCGGTACCGCTCAGGGTGGCCCAGCCCTGGCCGCGGCGGGCCTGCTCAACCCGATGATCGCCGGGCTGGCCATGGCCCTGTCGTCGGTGTTCGTGGTCTCCAACAGCCTGCGGCTGCGACGCTTCCGCTCGGTCACCGCATGACCGACGAACGTCCGGGCCGGGTGGTGGTATGCCGCGGCTGCTGCGGCACCACCACCAGACGCCCCGGGCGCCGCCGTGGCGCGGGTGCGGTCAGCGGCCCAAGAGCCGGCCGATGGCCGCCATCATCTCGACCGTCATCTCTTCGGTACGCCCCTGTTGGGCGCCCTCGTGCATGCAGCGTTGAACGTGGCCGTCCAGCAGGCCGAGGGCGACCTTGTCCAGCGCGGCGCGGATGGCCGAGATCTGGGTGAGCACGTCGATGCAGTACCGGTCCTCGCCGACCATCTTCTGTACGCCGCGGACCTGTCCCTCGATGCGACGCAGGCGGCCGTGCAGCTGATCTTTCGTAGCCGTGTAGCCACGGGTCGCAGCGGCCGGCGTCGGAGTGGTCATGGCTCAGCGTAGCAACCCCGGTGGGGTATCGTCGGCGTTATACCGGCGAGGGGTATTCGACCCGCGCGAAGTTCGCCTCGATGTCCGATCGTCGGCGATACAATCGGGCAGGTCAGCGGCCAGTGAGGAGGCATCATGGGCAGGACCGGCGTACGGCCGATGCTGCTGATGCTGCTCCTGGTCTGTGCCGGCCTGTTCGGGATGCACACCTTGGGCCATCAGCCGAAGCACCTGGCCGCCCATGTCCATGCCGACGCATCCCCGACGGCCGCCGATCCGATGGCCCAGCCCGACCGCATGGCCATCGGCTGCTGCGTCGCGGGCAACGGTGCCGCCTTGACCGGCCATACCCCCGCCGCGCCCATGCACGACCCGAACGCCCTGTGCCTGGCCATCCTGTGTGCCGCTGCGGTAACGGTGCTGCTGTTGCTTGTATGGCGCGGTCGCCCGGTCCGAGGCGGCCACCTCTTCGCCGGCTACCTACCCGCCGGCCGTGCGGCCCGCGCACCGCCGCCACGTCCGCGCATCGGCCTGCTATTGGCCGATCTGGCGGTCCTACGGAACTAGCGACAACCCGGGACGCGAACCCCGGTGGGTTCGCGGGCGCCGACTGCTGTCCTGATCCGTACCCATGCCAGAAAGGCACCCATTCTCATGAACCGCACCATCCGGCGGGCGATGCTGTTCGCCGCCCTTCCGCTGACCGCACTGACCATCGCCGCCTGCTCCAGCTCCGACGACGCCGGCCGACCCGGCATGGACCACGGATCGGCCACCTCGCCGGCTCCGGCCGGGGCTGATCACTCCACAGCGGACGTCGAGTTCGCCCAGATGATGATCGCCCACCACCAGCAGGCCGTCGCGATGTCCACGCTCGCCGAGACGCGGGCCGCCGATGCTGAGATCACATCCCTGGCCGCGCAGATCAAGACCGCGCAGCAGCCGGAGGTCGACACGATGGCCGGTTGGCTGACCGGCTGGGGCCAGCCCACCGCCCAGCCCGGCGGCCACAACATGCCCGGCATGGGCGCCATGCCCGGCCTGATGTCCGACGCCGAGGTGCAGCAGCTGACCGCAGCCAAGGGCGTCGACTTCGACCGCATGTTCGCCCGGATGATGATCGCCCACCACGACGGGGCGATCCAGATGGCCGGCGAGGTGCTCGCCAAGACCACCAATCCGCAGGTGAAGACCCTGGCGCAGAACGTCGTCGCCACGCAGACGGCCGAAGTCGCACAGCTGCAGAAGGTCCTCGACCGGCTCTGACCGCCACGCCATTCCAGCCGTACGCGGGCGCTGGTACACACGCCCCGGCGCCCGCGTACCCACCCCGGTCCGAAGGGCAACCCTATGATCAGCCGCAGAACGCTGCTCGCGGCCGGGACGTCCGGCGCTTTGGCCGCCCTGTCCGCCTGCACCACCGACCGCTATCTGGCCGTCGACGGCCCCGAAGCCGCCGCCGCCGAGAAGGCGCGGCAGCCCGGGGCCGTCCGGGAGTTCGGCCTGACACCCGTCGAGGCCGACGTCGACCTCGGCGGAATGACCGTGTGGACATGGTCCTACGGCGGCGCCGTCCCCGGCCAGACGATCCGCGTCAGCGCCGGCGAACAGATCAAAGCGACCGTCGTCAACCACCTGCCCGCCGACACGAGCGTGCACTGGCACGGTCTGGCGTTGCGTAACGGCGCCGACGGCGTACCGCACGTCACGCAGGACCCGATCGGCACCGGCGCCGCCTACACCTACCAGTTCACCGCCACGCATCCGGGCACCTACTGGTTCCACCCGCATACCGGCGTTCAGCTCGACCGGGGCCTGTACGCCCCGCTGATAGTCGAGGATCCGCGCGAGCCGCTGCGCTACGACCACGAGTGGATCGTCGTCCTCGACGACTGGCTCGACGGCGTCGACGGAACCCCCGACGACAAGCTCGCCGAGCTCTCCCGAGGCATGATGGGCGGCCACGGGATGATGGGCATGGGCGGGGCGACCAGCAGCCTGCTTGGCGGCGACGCCGGCGACGTGGTCTACCCGTTCTACCTGTTCAACGGGCGGCTGCTCGCCGACCCCGACGTGCTGCGGGCCAAGCCCGGCGACCGGGTGCGGATCAGGTTCGTCAACGCCGGCGCCGACACCGCCTTTCGCGTGGCCGTCGCCGGGCACACCATGACGGTGACCCACGCCGACGGTTTCCCGGTCGACCACCTCGACACCGACGCAGTGCTGATCGGCATGGGGGAGCGCTACGACGTCCTCGTCACGCTGAAGGATGGGGTGTTTCCGGTAGTGGCGTTGGCCGAGGGCAAGTCGGCGACCGCCCGCGGACTGATCCGCACCGGCGGCGGCGCGGTTCCGCCGGTGGACGTACGCCTTGCGGAATTGGACCGGCGCATCGTGGCGTACCGGCAGATGAAAGCCGACCAGAGTGTGCGGCTGTCGGAGCGGGACCCGGCGCGGACGCTGCGGCTGGAGATGACCGGCGGAATGATGGCCTACGACTGGCGCTTCGGCGGCAAGACGTTCGATCACAAGCGAGTCGACCACGCCGTACGCGCGGGGGAGCGGGTCGCGGCCGACTTCGTCAATACCACGATGATGTGGCATCCGGTGCACCTGCACGGGCACACCTTCGCCGTGGGCGGTCCGGCCGGACCGCGCAAGGACACGGCCATCGTCCTACCCGGACAGACCCTGCGGGTACTGTTCGACGCCGACAACGCCGGCCGATGGATGATCCACTGCCACAATGCGTACCACGCCGAGGCCGGCATGATGACGTTGCTCGGCTATCTGCGGTAGACGGCGCCCGTGCGTCGGCCGGACTGCCGGCCGACGCACGGGCGGTAGGGATCGGTTGTCGGTTCTATCGCGAACGGTCGCTGGGGCCTGCGGGACTGTCGCGGGTCGGTGTGCCGGTACGAACGCTGGTCGCCGATCGTCGACGCCCTCGGCGATGGTTCGACGCGACCATGTCAGGCGGCTGTTCCTTCGTCCGTGCACGTCATGCCGTCCCAGCCCGCGTTGCCGTGGTGCATGCCCGGGTTGTGGTCACCGGACAGGCCCATGGTCTGCGCGCAGTCCCGAACGTGCTGACCGAAACCGGGATCGGCGGCGGCCGAAGCGGCGCCTGCCGGTGCGGCCAGCACGCCGGCGGCGATGGCGGAAAGCAGCGCGGCGCGGTAGGCGAGTTTCATGATCTTCCTCCAGGTGTGATGGATGGCCGGGCCGGTGCGATGGAGCGCCGGTACGTGACGGTGACGAGCAGGAGCAGGCCGATCAGCCAGGCCAGACCGGCCAGCAGGGGCCGCGTCTCGTCGAACCCGGCGGTCAGCGCCCCGTCGAGCAGTACGCGGGAGCCGCCGTAGCCGGGCAGGTATGTCGCGGCGGTCGCCGGTTGCGGGTGCAGCATCGGGCTCTGGCTGACCCCGATGTCCAGGAACGGCAGCAGAAACGCCACGAACACCCCGCCGACGCGGCCGAACAGCGGTGCGAGCAGTGCACCGACGAGGGCGTAGGTGAGCGCGAGCAGGAGGTTGGCCCCGATGTAGGTGGGCCAGCGGGCGGCGTCGAACACCACCGCGGTCGCCGCCAAAGAGATCGCGGCGGCTGTCAGGGCCGCTGTGGCCAGGACGGCGAGGCGCGCACCGAGCAGGGCCGTGGTGCGCATCCCGGCCAGGGCGGCGCGGCGGTCGCCGTCGCGGGCGTCGGCCATCGCGAACAGGCCGACCAGGGCGGCGAGGGAGGCGATGGCGATCGGAGCCATGGTCGCGCCGTGTACCTGCGGCATGGCGAAGACCGCATCGGAACTGTCTCCATTTTCGGAGATCCGTAGCGTGATCGGCGCGTCCGGGGTCACGGCGTCGGCGGTCCAGATAAACACCAGCGGCACGATCACGAACAGCACCCACAGTGCGGGGTTGCGGCGCGCATCATGCCATGCCGCCCGGCTGGCCGCCACCAGCTGCATGCGTACGCTTCCGGAGCCCAGCCGGTGAGGACGGGCCCGCCGGGTTCGCCCGACGGTGACCGCCCAGGCCGAGGCGACGGCGACCAACGTCCACAGCAGACCCCAGCCGAAGTCGCCGATTCGCCCGCCGTGCCCGGATGGCAGGTCGACCATCCACAGCGTGACGAAATGGGTCGGCAGCGGCCGTGTGGCGGGCCGATCGGCGGCGCCCATGGCCGGGCCGAAGAACACGTCCAGGATCCAGATGAACAGCACGATCACCGTGCCGTTGACCGGGTTACGGACCAGCGTGCCGACGAGCGCGCCGATTGCGACGTAGACGACGGCGAACATCAGCGTGCCGACACCCGCGCGGACCGGCTCGTCCAGGCCGGTCTTGACAGCAAGCGCGATCAGAGCGGCGGCGGCGGCGGCGACCAGCGCGAGGATCAGGCCGGTCGTCAGGCGGGCGGCGACCAGCCGTGCGGGTGCCAACCCGGCTACGACCACCCGGCGGTCGGTGTCCCGCGTGGCGGCGGTCTGGAAGTACATGGCGATCCCGGCCAGGAACGCGGCCGCCCAGCCGGCGCTGGCGGTTTGCACCGTGATCCCGCCGGGCCCGGCCAGCAGCTTGGCGGCGTCGGTCAGGCTGCCGGCCACCACGATCACGAACACGACCGGGACGACGGCGAGCAGCAGGAGGTTCACCGGGTTGCGCGTGTAGTCGGACAGGAAGCGCCGCACGAAGGTCACGGTGGTCATCGCGGTACCGCCTGGCCGTCGCGCAGGTCGACGATGCGGTCGAAATGCTGCTCGTCGACGACGAAATGGCTGATGATCAGTACGCTGCGCCCGGCCCGGCGGCGTTGCGCGACCAGCGTCCAGAACCGCTGGTAGGTGTCGAAGTCGAAGCCAGCGTAGGGCTCGTCCAGCAGTAGCAGCGGCGGATCTGGCAGCAGCGCCAGGCCGAGGTTGAGCTTGGCCAGGGTGCCACCGGACAGCTGGTCGGCGCGGGCGGCCGCGTAGCGGGCGAAGCCGAGCGCGTCGTAGATCGCCTGACGGGACGACACCGCGGCGGTGCGGTCCATGCCGTAGGCGTGGGCGAACAGGTCGAAGTGCTCGTCGCAGGTCAGCCGCGGGTAGATCAGCGGCTCCTGCGGGCAGTACCCCAACCGCCCGCTGCGGGTGACGGTCCCGGCGTCGGCGGTCAGCGCCCCCACGAGGATCTTCATCAGGGTCGACTTGCCCGAGCCGTTCTCGCCGACCAGACCGACGACCTCACCCGGCACCATGGTCAGCTCCACGCCGCGCAGCACGTCCACGCTCTTGCGCCACGGCCACACCCCGCGCCGGTAGGACTTGACGATGCCGGCCGCGGCGAGAACCAGCCTCGTCCCGGTGTGCGGCATCATCGCTTGAGTATGCATCGGGCCACCTCCGGTGGCTTGCGCGATTCGCGCTCACCTCAACCATCCCGCGTCGCGGGGGTAGACCGAGCGACGCTGAAGGCAGCCAGCGGCCTTGGGACAAGGAGCAGCCATGAACGCTCACAACGGCCACACCCCGACCGTCGCTCGCGGCTACACCGAGCAACGCGAGGACTATCTGCTGCGGCTGTGCAAGGTCGAAGGCCAGGTACGCGGCATCGCCCACATGGTCGCCGAGGACCGCTACTGCCTCGACGTCCTCACCCAGGTCGCCGCCGTGAACCGCGCCCTGCAAGAGGTCGCCCTCGGCCTGCTCGACGACCACGTACGTCATTGCGTACTCGACGCCGCGCGTACCGACCCGGCCGACGGCGACGCGAAAATGGCCGAGCTGTCGACGGCGATACGCCGCGCCATGCGCCTGTGACACTACGGATCCGCTGGGCACCGGATCCGGACCGCTACACCACTTCCGCCGGCCACCGCTGATCAGCGAACGGGCCTGAATCGAGGTCAAGCAGAACGTACCGACCAGAATGCGAGGTGCCGCGTCCAGACCATACGGTCGTACGCGGCACCTGCCGGGCGTATCAGCCGCCGAACAGCTGGAAGAAGGTCGGGAAGGTGCCGATCACGCCCAGCCCGATCAGGAGGAGGCTGACCGTCAGTGCCCGCCGCGACTCGTACGCCTTCGCGCGCAGCGTGAGGTGGAGCACGATCCAGACGATCAACCACACGCCGACGGTGACGGCGACCTTGCCGGACAGCGGCCCGACGCTGGTGGACAGCGTGAGCCCGTCCTTGACCGGCTTGCTGGCCTCGACGAGCGTGGTGACGACGCCGAGGGTCAGCGCCCCCGTACCGGCGGCCAGGATTGCTGCCGAGATCGGCCCTTCCGGCTTGTCGGTGAAGGCGATGCCTTCGAGGTCCGCGTCGGTTGCCGCGGATGCGCGATTGGTGACAGTGCTCATCGTCTCTCCTCAGTGGACCGGTGCGACCTTGGTGATGAGCGCCCCCAGCGCTCCGGCGACGGCGGCGAATCCGAACGCCGCCACCAGCAAGACCATGGCGGTCTTGCGTACGCGTTCGTGGCGGATCAGGTTGGTGCCGTAGTACACGACGATGAAGGCGACGGCAGTCGCCAGGATCGGGCTGATCCAGGCGATGTGTTCCTTCCATTCCATGCCGAACTCATGCCAATCCGCGGTCTGCGGGTTGGTGATCAGCACGGACTTGGGGCTGGATGTGGCCGGGTCGCGGTACCACGGATAGACCACGAACGTACCGGTCAGCACCGTGCCCCAGGCCGCGACCGCCATCGCGGTCACGCCGATCTTCAGCCGGCGCATACGCTCGACGACACCCTGCGCCGTGACCAGGCCCGGCCGCAGGCTGTACAGTCCGGCCAGACCGCCGGCGAAGGCGAGCAGGAACAGCGCGCCGAACCCCATGCCGTGGACGAGGCCCCACCACTCCTGATTGGTCAGATGCATCGCGACCCTCCTACGGGGACGTATGATTCCTCCCGTCAGATTCATCTGGTCGCCTTCGGCGCACCAGGGCCATGCGACCCTCTCGGCCCTCCGAAAGGCCCCGCTTGGAGCTGCGCGCTGTAGACCAGCTGTGGAATACCGCTGTCATCGCCGCGTAACCGGCACCGCAGCACGGGGGAGTATTTCCAGCGGCAATGCCCGAGCGAGACGACGCGGCCAGGCCACTACCCTGTCGTCGTCGGCGCCACCGGCGTGCGCCTCATGACGTCTGCTGTGGACGCCATGACGCTGCACCTGCCCGCCATCAACTAAGGTGAGCGCGGATTTCGTGCAGCAGATCTGCCTGGGGCAGGTACATCGACGGATACTCGCCGTACCAGCGCTGGCTGCCGCCCGCGTCGATGAGCACGAAGCTGTGTCCCGGCAGACCCGCGTGCATTCCCTTGCCGAGCGTGCCGTACGCCCGGGACACGGTTCCACCGGCGTCGATCAGAAACGGGGTGCGTACGCCGTTGGCGGCTATGTCCGCCCGGATCTGTTCGGCGGTGTTCATGACGATGGGAAGCACGGTGACGTTCGCCGCGGCGAACTGCGGGGCGCTACGTTCGATGGCCGCCATCTGCGCCAGGCAGGACTGGCACCCCGCGCCCTCGTTGAAGTACAGCACCACGTTCTGGCCGCGAAGGTCGGCCAGCCGCACGGTGGTGTTGCTGGTGTCGATCAGCGTGAAGTCCTGCTCGGGGCGGATGGTGGCGTCCGATGTGGTGCGGGCACTCCACATCATCGCGCCGATGAGCGCGGCAAGGGGAGCGGTTGGTGGGTCGCGGTGAGTCCGGTCTAAGGCAGGGATCACCCCGCGTACGCGGGGAGCGGTTCGCCGGCAACCGCGTCATCGAGATCGACATCGGATCACCCCCGCGTACGCGGGGAGCGGTTCGCTGCGTATCGACACCGGACTGACGCGCTGGGATCACCCCCGCGGGCGCCCGAAACGCCGCGGTCTTTCGCCTGCAAAGCGACATCAACGCCTGCTACAGCAGCCAACCGCAATGGGCGGCGTGCGACTCAACCTACACCTGGCCAAAGACGGCGACTTCGGCCCGGCCACCAAAGCCGCGCTGATCCGCGTCCAGCAATACCACCGCATCACCGCCGACGGCATCTACGGGCCCCAGACCGCTCTGGCGATGCGCCACGCCGCCTGGGCCTACAGCGGCGACATCGGCACCGGCACCTTCTGCCACACCCTCGGCGGCTGACGCCGCCCTCGACGGCCGCCGGACCACTTCCCCGGCCCGGCGGCCCCACTGAAGGAGAAACCATGCCACACACCGAAAGCAGCAACACGCTGCACCGCCGGGCGAACGCTGTCGCACTCGTTCTGGCGGTCATCACCGGTGCGCTGGTCGGCACCGCGAGCCCTGCGGCGGCGTCGGCGCCGTACTGCCGCACCAGCATCTGGCAGGGCACCTCGCAACGGACCATCCGCGTACCCGCCACCGCCACCGGTTGGCGCTGCTACATGGCCCGCGGCGCCCACTCCACCGCCGTCGCCGCATTCCAGCGGTCGATGAACACCTGCTACCCCGGGGTCATCGGCCCGAAGCTGCGCGTCGACGGAGCCTTCGGCCTGCGCACGCAGACCGCACTGCTGCGCGTCCAGCGGTACCTGCACATCCGCCGCGACGGCATCTACGGCCCCCAGACCGCCCTGACGATGCGACACACCGCGTACGGCGGCGGCTGCGACACCCTCTCACACCCCGGCGGCTGACATCGATGTATAGCAGCCGACCCGTGGGCGGCACCGCGTCCGGCGACCAGCAGTGCGGCGCCTGATGCGACCAATCGCCCGTCCATCTACCCGGCTCGCGCCAACGCGGGCCGCCATCTCCATGGGGGAACAACATGTGTGGCACGGCAGGCTTGATTTCGTGGTGGCATGGCCCCACCCGCAACCGCATCACCGTCCAAGCGATGACCGCCACCCTGGCCCACCGCGGACCCGACGCCACCGACGTCTGGGCGGTCAACGGCGCCGCGCTCGGGCACACCCGACTGGCGATACTCGACCTGGCCGGCGGCGCCCAGCCGATGGTCCTCGAACGGCCCGACTTCGCCGGGACGCTCGTGCTGTCGTTCACCGGCGAGATTTACAACTATCGCGAACTTCGCAACCGGCTGCGCTTGCTCGGGCACGAGTTCCGCGGCCGCAGCGACACCGAAGTCATCCTGCACGCCCACCAGCAATGGGGGGAAGCCGCCGTGCAGCAGCTGCGCGGCATCTTCGCGTACGCGTTGTGGGACACGGCCGCCGAAACCCTGCTGCTGGTACGCGACCGCCTCGGCGTCAAGCCGCTCTACTACGCACCGCTCGGCGGCGAGCTGATCTTCGGCAGCGAACACAAGGCGCTGCTGGCCCACCCCGGGCTGCCCGCCGAAATCGACGACGAAGGATTGTCCGAACTGCTTGCCATGGTCCCGATGACCACCCCCGGACATGGCGTGCTGCGCAACGTCTACGAGGTTCCACCGGCCACGATCGTGCGCTACACCCGAAACGGGCTGTCGCACACCACCTACTGGGCGCTGCATTCGCGACACCACGACGACGACCGAGCCACCACGATCCGCCGCGTACGCGAGCTGCTCGCCGACGCCGTTAGCGAACAGTGCGCCGCCGACGTGCCGGTTGGCGCGCTGCTGTCGGGCGGCATCGACTCCTCGGCCGTCGCGGCCATCGCCGCGGGCGTCCTGGGCGGCGAACAACTGTGGACCTACGATCTCCAGCATGCCGAACCCACCCGGGCGGCATCGTCGTTCCACCACTCCGACGACCACCCGATGGCGCTGATGGCCGCCGAGCACATCAAGAGCGACCACCACTCCGTCACCGTCACCACCGCCGACCCGATCGCGGCCCACGACGAAACCCTGGCGGCAATGGACCTGCCCAGCCTCACGCCGATCAACGCGTCCCTGCTGCTATTCGCGGGCCTGGGCCGCGACCGGCGCGTGGTGCTGTCCGGCGAAGGCGCCGACGAGTTGTTCGGCGGATACCGGTGGCACGACCTGGACACAGGCGACCACCAGCCCGGCCAAGTGCCATGGCACGGCACCTACGAGCCGCTGACCCCTCTGCTGAACCGCGACACGATCCGCGCGATCCGGCCCGGCCGCTACCTCGCCGGTCGCCGCCGCGCCGCCCTGGAACAGTCGCCCATCTTGGCCCGCGAGACCGGCCGCGTCCGACGCCAACGTGAGGTCGACTGGCTCACCCTCACGTTCTACCTACCCTTCCTGCTGCGCCGCAAAGACCGGCTATCGATACGCTCCGGTGTGGAGGCACGCGTGCCGTTCCTCGACCACCGGCTCGTGGAGTACGCCTACAACATCCCCGCGCACCTGCGCCCCAGCCGCAACATGGAAAAGGGAATCCTGCGCGAGGCCACCGCTGACCTCCTGCCAACACAGGTCGCCTGGAGGCGCAAGAACGGATACCCGGCCAGCATCACCGCCAGCTACCGCGACCTGCTCTGGCAGAGGCTGCGAGACACACTCAACTCGCCGAACTCGCCGATCCTGCGCCTGGTCAACCCACGTACCGTCGCAGCGATGCTCGATCTGCACACGGGTGACCTTCGCAGTTGGACACCGCTTCAGCGCGCGGCGTATCTGCTGGAGCTCAACGCCTTCCTGCGACGGGTTCGTGTGCGATGAAAGGCATCGACGACGGCTTGGAAACCGTTCCCGGGCTTGTGTTCAACGCTCTTCTGCCTGCGTCGGTAGGAGATTTGCCGCGCCCCGCTGGCGGCGCCGGCGCGTTGCCTGTGGCGGACGTGATGCCGCGAACTCGTGGTGCCGGTATCTGGATGGCCACGGCCACCGTCGATAGTGATGGCCGTTTCTCGGCTCGCGCTGTACCGGGGTTCCACAGTTGCGGGGTGTTCTAGGCACGGGGATCATGTGAGTGCGCAGGTCCCGGCGGTGTCGGCTAGCGGGAGA
>Ga0114129_10005330_pt1 | contig 18156 bp, 15 predicted proteins | sample RhiMetdeltSRZDD1_FD_80071 | JGI IMG/M metagenome (GOLD analysis project Ga0114129, IMG submission 80071) | Populus rhizosphere microbial communities from Tennessee, USA - Rhizosphere MetaG P. deltoides SRZDD1 (version 2) (version 2) | ecosystem: Host-associated > Plants > Roots > Rhizosphere >...
AAGGTGGGGATCCGACAGGACGCGGCTCGGGAGGACCCGGCTATCAATTTGCAGATGAATTTCATCCCAGCCTGAAACATGATAAGCAAGGCATCCTCTCCATGGCAAACGCAGGACCAAACACAAATGGCTCACAATTTTTTATTACTCATATCCCAACGCCTCACCTGGATAATCGGCATAGCGTATTTGGTCAGGTTGTGGAGGGCTTGGATGTATTGATGTCCATACCACCACGTGACCCGGGAAATGTGAATGCTCCGGCTGTAAAAATCAATCGTGTCACCATCGAAGAAAGCGAATAAGCAAGTTTCAAAAAGCAAGAACGCGCAGAAAACAATTGGGAAAACATCTGCGCGCTCTTCACGCGTCGCTTCAAAAAAAGAAAATCCGCCGGTAAAAAAGCCCGAACAAACTTTTATTCCAAAAGATACGCAATCGGTGTCTGACAATAGAGTCAAAAACTCCAAAATAATCACAAATATCATGCGGATTCTGGCATTATCCGCAGTGATAGCAATTACACTTTATGTATTCACTATCCGTGAACGCGTCGAACAATTTGCAGGGTTCGGATATCCCGGCATTTTTCTAATAGCTCTGCTTGCGAACGCGACTGTCCTGCTGCCCGCGCCTGGAGTTGCAGTCATTTATGCGATGGGAGCCATTTTCAATCCCTTCGGTGTTGGTTTGGCAGCAGGGGCAGGTGGCGCAATTGGAGAACTCTCAGGCTATCTGGCGGGCTTTAGCGGGCAAGCCGTTGTAGAGCGCACAGACATATATGATCGCATAAAACCCTGGGTGGATAAATATGGCGGCTGGGCGATCATGATCCTTTCAGCGATTCCAAATCCCTTTTTTGATGTAGCAGGCATCGCCGCCGGGATGGCAAAAATGCCGGTCCAAATTTTTCTCATTTTTACATTGATCGGTCAACTTATCAAAATGACTTTATTTGCCCTGGCGGGCCATTACTCGATTTCACTACTTACAAACTTCATGAAATGAGGAGAACAAAATGTCTGAATATAGCAAAATAGATTCATATCTCGAGCAGAACCTGGATAGAAGTCTGGCAGAGCTTTCCAAACTCGTTGCACAACCAAGCGTCGGTGCGCAAAACCTGGGATTGAAAGAATGCGCGGTTCTAGTCGGTGAAATGCTCAAGGCACGTGGATTTGAGATTCAAATCAGGGAGACCGCCGGCGCGCCCGTGGTTTTTGGCGAGCGCAAAGGCAACTCAGATAAAACGCTGCTCATTTATAACCATTATGATGTTCAGCCGCCCGAACCGCTCGAATTATGGGAAACTCCGCCTTTTGAACCAAGCTTACGCGATGGCAAGTTGTATGGTCGCGGCGTGAGCGATGATAAAGGTCATATTGTTTCACGCCTGTTTGCCATCGATTCACTCCTCGAAAGTGAGGGAGAACTTCCCTGCAATATCAAGTTCATTATCGAAGGTGAAGAGGAAACAGCCAGCATCAATCTCTTTGAGTTTGTTGAAAGGAATAAGGATTTGTTAAAGGCAGATGCTTGTATGTGGGAGTTTGGCGGCGTGGATCATCGCGATGTGCCCATTCTATATCTTGGTTTGCGCGGGATTTGCTATGTTGAATTGAGCGTCGAAACAGCAGAAATAGATGTTCATTCGGGGTTGGGCGGCTCGATCTTTCCGAACGCGGCGTGGAGGCTGGTTTGGGCCTTATCCACGCTGAAAGGAGAAGATGAACGGATTCGAATCCCCGGCTTCTATGAGGGGATTCAACCTCCTTCCACGCGCGATCGAGAATTGATGGAAGCCATGCCAGAAGTGGCTGAAGAATACAAATCCCGTTATGGAGTCAAGCAATTTATCAAAGGACTTACTGGCGGAACCAACCTCAAAATTGAAGAAGTCTTCACTCCAACCTGCACAATTTGTGGTTTGACATCCGGTTACCAGGGGCCGGGTTCGAAAACAGTTCTCCCCGCCCGGGCTTCAGCGAAAGTGGATTTCAGGCTCGTGCCCAATCAAATGCCCGATGACATTTTGAAGAAGCTCCGCGCTCACCTGGATGCAGAAGGCTTCAGTGATATCCAAATCACCGACCTCGGCGGTGACCCACCGGCGCGCACTGATCCTGATGAACCTTTTATCCAGCTTGTTGCAAAAACAGCGGAGGAAGTGTTTGAGACGCCAATGCAATTGGTTCCCCTGGTCGGCGGATCGGGCCCCAGTTACCCGTTCGTGCATGACTTGAAGTTGCCTGTTGCAACAGCCGGCCTCGGCTATCCTGACACGCGTGCGCACGCGCCAAATGAAAATATCCGAATTGATTTGTATCTCAAACATGCACGTCATATGGCGCGACTAATCAAAGAGTTTGCAAAGTAATGAGACAAGCATCTACTTGATGCAGATAGAATAAACAACTATCCAAGGAAAAAGCCTGGCCTGACACCGGGCTTTTTTGTTTCCGCACGAGGTCGAACTTTGCATGGCTGTAAATGCTAGGATTTCTCCTTCGGTTATACTGTAGTAAATCATTTGAGCTTTTCGAAAAAAATAACGATTGATAAAAGTGGATGCCTGATACACGCGTCATTCGCAGTTGAGGAACATGATGAACACATCGCAGCAAATACAAGATACCGATCTTACAATACCCAATCAGACCTGGGGGATATTCTTAATTAGCATTCTTGGCCTATTTTTAGAAACGCTCTTCATACGCTGGATTGGGACAGAAATTCGAATCTTTGCATACCTTCAGAACACGATCTTAGTAGTTTGTTTTTTAGGGCTTGGGTTAGGTATGTTCACCTCATCCAGGCCAATCGCGATCAAACAAAGTCTTATCCCGATGACTGTTTTCCTATGTCTTATGGCACTTCCACTGACCCGATTAATATTGGGAAGCATTAGCGAGATACTAAGTACATTTGGAGATTTTGTTATTTGGACCAGCCATGCAACAGATAATATGAATCAATCGATCGTTCTTCTGTTCGCGGGTCTGGTTTTAACTTATATTGTGCTCGTTTTAATCGTTGATATCTTTGTCCCAATTGGACGGATCCTAGGCCGTTTAATGAATATCAATCCGAATCCAATCTGGGCATATTCGATCAACATATTCGGCAGTCTTCTTGGAACATGGTTATTTGTTTTGCTAAGCTTTTTTTATCAGCCTCCTTTCGTTTGGTTTGTCATCGCAGCCATACCTCTGGCTATCTTTGTTTTCTGGTCAAATCGTGACAGGAAAATCAACCTCGCGTTACTGGCATTGCTTCTGATCCTCTCCTGGTTAGCTGGTCAGGCTCCTGGAGCGCTGAAAGTGATCTGGTCGCCCTATCAGAAGTTGGTAGTCCGGGAAAGCCAGGCGAATTGGCTGGGAGATTACTATATTGAGGTAAATAATATTGGTTATCAGGTCATTATCAATTTAAGTGAGGCGCGCGTTTCTGTCGAGCCAAAGAAGTTTCCACCTGAACTCAGAGGGTTAAGCCAATATGATATGCCAGCATTGCTTCACCCTAACCCAAAGTCAGTTTTACTTGTCGGAGCGGGGTCAGGGAACGACGCAGCTGGGGCATTGCGTCATAATGTTCAATCAGTGACTGCAGTTGAAATAGACCCCGCGATTATCAATATTGGCAGGGAATTCCACCCGGAACATCCATATTTTTCGCCAAAGGTACTGGTCGTTAACGATGATGCGCGTTCTTTCTTTTCTACAACCACAGAGAAATACGATGTAATTTCCTTTGGTCTGTTAGACTCGCATACGACAACTGCGCTAACGAACGCCAGACTTGATCACTACGTTTATACAAAAGAAAGTATTATCCAGGCGAAATCGAGGTTGAAAGAAGGTGGCATCATGGTCCTGACGTTTGAGGCCCAAAAGCCATTTATCGCTGATCGAATACAAAGGGTCCTTGAAGAGGTTTTCCATCAACCACCGCTCGTCTTTCGAATTCCGCTGACTACTTATGGAGCAGGCGGGGTGATGTTCGTCACTGGGGATTTGGAAAATGTTCACAAACAACTTCAGCGGGATCCTTCCCTGGAGGCTTATATTGAACATCTGCAAAGTACAAATCCTGTTCCATTAACTCATACTACGAAAATTACGACAGATGACTGGCCATATCTTTATCTCGAATCGCCAGGAATTCCCTCGCTGTATTATTTGCTGATTGGACTCTTGACCATTGTATTTTTGAGAAGCTACAGGAAATGGCAGGCAGGCCATAATATCTCGATTACAAATCGTAGGTTCTGGCATTTTGCCTTTCTGGGGGCAGCATTTTTGTTGCTGGAGGTGCAAAACATCAGCAAAGCCTCTGTGGTTTTAGGCAATACCTGGCAAGTTAATGCTGTTATTATTTCAAGTATCTTAGCAATGGCACTGATAGCAAACTTGATCGCTTATAAATTCCCAAAGTTGTCGCTTACGCTTGTGTATTCCCTGCTGATTGGCACTTGCCTGGTTTTATATTTCATCGATTTAGCCAGATTTGGATTCTTGCCATATCCTTTCAAAGCGACCATCGTTGGCGCGCTTACCAGTCTGCCCATGTTGTTCAGTGGAATTGTTTTTGTCCGTTCCTTTGCAATTGCACAGGATAAGAGTAATGCTCTTGGTGCAAACTTAATTGGTGCTTTGGTAGGAGCATTACTTCAATCCATTACTTTTATCATCGGAATCAAAGCTTTACTGTTGGTGGTGGCAGGATTCTATTTGCTTTCATTATTTACCGCGCCAGCTCAATTTGAAAGCAAGGAACTAGTGATAGGGGAGTTTGCAAAGTAAAGCAATTTCGTTTATGAAAAAGACAGACCGCCTTGATGGCGGTCTGTCTCTTCATTCTTGCGAGAATTACTTAGAGCTATTTCAATGCTTCTTTTGCGGCATTGATCACTTCGTCATAGTTCGGCTCATCAGCCAGCTTTGGCAAATAATTCACATAGGTCAACTTGCCGTCGCGCCCCACAATGAACACAGCCCGGCGAAAGTAACGGCGCTCCTTGAGCAGTACGCCATATTTCAAGCCAAATTCAGTATCCACCACATCTGAAACCACTTTTACGTTTTCCACGCCAGTTGCTCCACACCAACGCTTCTGCGCCATTGGGAAATCTGTACTGATGGTATAGATCACAATGTCATCGCTCAACTTCGAGGCCTCTTCATTAAAGCGGCGTGTTTCACGGTCACATACCTCTGTATCCAGAGAAGGCACAGCAGAGAGAATAATTACTTTTCCCTTCGATTCTTCCAACGGATTCACAGAACCCCAACCTGGCACAGCCGAGGTAAATTCAGGAGCCGTAGCCCCAACTTTTACGTCATCGCCAAGTAAAGTGGCAAATCTATCACCGAGTTTAAACACATCCGTACGAACAGTTGTCATTAGCCTCTCTCCTTTTGATTGAGCTATCGAATAGATATTCGCACCAGGTAAACTCTTACTTTTCAACAAAGCGAAGAGTGGTCTTAGAGACGATTTGGTCTTCCACGCACTTCATTGCCCTTTAACTCATTGACTTCCTGCATTGTAAGATAGCGCCACTGACGCGGTTTGAGATTCCCAAGCCTAAGAGATCCAATCCGAGTGCGCAGGATTCGTACTACAGGCAGTCCAAGCTGCTTACATGTCTCACGGATCTGACGCTTCCTCCCCTCCCGCATGACAACTCGCACCCAGGCGCCTTTTCCCTGCGCGCTTTCAAAGCGGACGTCCACTGGCGCAGTCTTGTACCCATCCTCCAGAATCACACCTCGTTTCCACGCCTCAAGCTGCTCCTGATCTAGACGCCGCGCCAAGTGAACACGATATTCTTTTTCATGTCCATGGATACCAGACAATTGTGCTAACTCACCAAACATATCTCAAACCTGTATCAAAGAGCAAATCCACTAAAAACAATTGAGTTGATCTTTTCTAAGTGGATTGCTTAAGTTCTTCGACTTCTTTTGTTGTCAGGTACCGCCATTGGCGCGGCTTTAAGTTACCCAAGCGCAAAGCTCCAATACGGAGACGAACGATTCTTACAATGGGCAAGCCTAGTTGCTTACATATCTCTCGGATCTGGCGCTTCCGGCCCTCTCCCATAGCTACACGCACCCAAGCACCTTTTCCTTGAGCACTTTCAAACCGTACATCAGCTGGTGCGGTTTTAAAGCCATCTTCCAGCACTACACCTCGTTTCCATGCTTCGAGTTGATCCTTGTCGGGACGTTTTGCAACTAAGACTCTATACTCTTTGGTATGTCCAAATTTAGGATGAGTAAGGCGATTTGTAAGTTCGCCATCATTGGTCATTAATACCAAACCCTCGCTCTCAAAATCGAGCCTCCCAACCGGAAAAAGATGACCAGGAACATCAACAATGTCACGAACCGTCTGGCGATCATCACCTCGTTCATGTTCTACGGTCGACAGAATAAAGCGCGGTTTATATAGCGCAATATAGAGTGGTTTTTCAGCCGCGACAATAGGTTTACCATCAACGGTAATTTTGTCTACTGCGGGATCAGCTTTTTGACCAAGGGTGGCGATCTGTCCATTTACGCGAACACGACCTGCCGAAATAAAATCTTCACTAGCACGGCGAGAACCATATCCCGCTTGTGCCAAAATTTTTTGTAATCTCTCAGGCATAGCGGTCAAATTATAACCTCACCAATAGAGGCTAAAGACCCAATTCTCGTGCGTTCGGACAATCCCTCTTGTTGTGTCCGTTTTTCTCAAACATCTGGCAAGGCACAGGTGGTAAGTGCAGGTCATTCCTGTGCCTATAATCCTCCCCTACGGAAACAAGGAGTTATTATTGCATCAAGTCCATCACGAGAGTCGTTACACCATCTACCCACTTTTGTTTGACGGACGAGCTCGTTATACCGCCTTTGAAAAAGCCCTAAGTGTTTTATAGAAAAAAGCCATATAGTTTTCGATAAATCTTTTACGGCGAAATAAATACTGGCAAATATACGTTTTAAAATACTCCTTTCATTTGATCGATTTCATATGTCTTCCCACTTACTCATTCACAGTTATGCACATAGCTTTATATTGATAAGGTGTATAATCCAATTACACATGACGCCGACAAAGGACCCGATGAATATCGGGTTTCTCCCTTCCATGTATGCAAGGCCAGCCCACTTCACCGCCTTTTATAGAGTGCCCCATAATAATGTAAACTTCAGTTTTTGATTCTTACTTACAAAGCCGTTCAAAAGTTTACTTATTAATGAGACAAGCGGCAAATTTGCCATTGTGTGCGCTATTTTCATGATCCGATGAGATGCACTCCTATCGGCTAAGCTGAATCATCGGAGCCAACATCAGTTATTCGCGCCTCGACACGGCTTTGCCAATTAGTGCACCCACAGGTTTCGTCCACTGTAACTACTCTCGGGCAATATTATTTATGTCTTAGTTTAGCTGCCTTTCACTGTTATGAGTCCCCAGTTACCGAACACGTCTCAATTGATTCTTCAGACAAAGGGTCTGGCAAAGTCTTTCTTGGGCTTGCAAGCCTTACAGGATTTCTCCATCGTTGTCGATGCCAACGAAATCTTAGGTCTGATCGGTCCGAATGGCGCTGGAAAGACCACCTGCTTTAATCTCCTGACAGGCTTTCTAGTTCCAACTGGCGGAAAGATTTATTTTAGAGGTGAGGATATCACGGGCTGGCCCCCTGCGCAGATTGCCCGCTTAGGTTTGGCCCGCACGTTTCAGAATATCCGCGTCTTCAACTCAATATCTGTGTTAGAGAACGTAATGGTAGCAGCACAATTGCGGACGCAATTTTCTTTGGGGGAATTATTCCTTAGCACGCCAGGCTTCCGCTATAAAGAAGCTGAAGTAACATCGCGTGCCCACTCACTGCTTGATCTACTCGGTTTGAGTGAATATGCCAACCGTACTGCAGCGAGCTTGCCCTACGCACATCAGCGTCGCTTGGAGATCGCGCGCGCATTAGCCACAGAGCCACATTTGCTTCTTCTGGACGAACCTGCAGCCGGAATGAATCCTGCCGAGAGCGACAGCTTGCATCAACTCATTCTGGCTCTGCGGGCGCGCTTCCAATTGACCATTTTGCTGGTCGAGCATGACATGCGGCTGGTGATGAATCTATGTGAGCGGATCATCGTATTGAACTATGGGAAGATCATCGCCGAGGGTCGTCCAGAGGCTGTGCGAGCAGCCCCTCAGGTAATCGCGGCCTATTTGGGTGAAGGCCCTTCACAGATCGAGGTGAACCGTGCTTGAACTGCGCGAGGTCGAAGTCAGCTATGGGAATATCCGCGCCCTCAAAGGCATCTCGCTGAGGGTTGCCGAGGGCGAATTAGTGACACTCATCGGCGCGAATGGTGCGGGCAAATCCACAACACTGAAAACGATCTCGGGTTTACTGCGCCCAAAGTCAGGGACTCTATCTTATCGGGGTCAGCCGCTTGGCAGTCTCCCGCCACACAAGATTGTCGCCCTTGGCATCTCACATTGCCCAGAGGGACGTCACTTGTTCGGGCGATTGACCGTTACCGAAAACCTTCGGTTGGGCGCGGTGCAGCGACCAGACCACGAAGAGGTGCGCCGCGACATCGATTACGTTTACAAATTGTTCCCAGTGCTCAAAGAACGAAATGAGCAATTGGCAGGAACCCTCTCCGGCGGTGAGCAGCAAATGCTGGCGATTGGTCGTGCACTGATGAGCCGCCCCCAACTGCTTCTGCTCGATGAGCCTTCCCTCGGTCTTGCCCCATTGTTGGTGAGTGCCATTTTCGACACGATCCGACAACTCAAACGTGAAGGCGCTACGATCTTACTTGTCGAGCAGAATGCGCGCCTTGCGCTAGATATTGCCGATCGCGCCTACGTTATGGAAACGGGCCGGGTGACCCTGCAGGGGCCCGCCATGGAACTGAAGCACAATCCACAAGTGGAGCACACTTATCTTGGCACTTGAACTGAAAGCACAATTGAGATAAGTCTCGTCACCCTGATCTGCGATCATACGTTACGCAATCCATGAATCTAGTCTTCTACACGGTCCAGCAGCTTGTTAACGCCTTGAGCATTGGCAGCTTGTATGCCTTGATGGCAGTAGGTTTAGCGATGGTATTCAGCATCTTGCGGCTGATCAATTTTGCACACGGCGATCTGATCATGATTGCTGCTTATTTTGCCGCATTTGCGCTTCTTGCCAAGCTACCACTCGGTGTCACAATTGTGCTGATGCTCAGTGGAACAATCCTGGCGGGTCTACTCATGGAGCGCGTGGCCTATCGCCCCATCCGGGGCGCGCCGGATGTAGCCGCACTACTCACTTCGTTTGCCGTGGGCCAGATTCTGCAAAACGGGACTCTACTGGTGACCAGACTTCTGCAAAAGCCAAACCCGCTCGCTTTCCCTGTGATTGGCGCATTAAGCGGAGTGTTCACCTTTGGTTCTATTACCATCCCACGTGTGAACGTAGTAAGTCTCCTCCTCGGAATTGTTCTGCTAGTCTTGTTATCGTTATTTGTTACCCGGACAAATTTGGGGTTGTCCATGCGAGCGGCTGCAGAGGATTTACCTGCAGCACAGCTCATGGGGATTGACATCAACCGGGTAATCGCCACTGCTTTCGCCATCGGGTCAGGGCTTGCGGCTGTAGCCGGATTACTATTCGCGGTACAGGCGGGGCAATTGACACCGTATATGGGTTTCACGCCGGTGCTGAAGGCTTTTATTGCCGCTGTGATTGGAGGCTTTGGCAGTATCAGTGGGGCTATCGTCGGTGGGTATGCGCTGGGTGGGCTGGAAGTGTTGCTCACCGCTATCCCTGGTATTGGGGACATCCTGCCGCCCGGTCTGGTTTCGCCTAGAATGCAGGAATTACTCAAGCAGTGGCTTCCTAGTTCACTCACTAGCTATAGAGATGCGTTCGTATTCCTTGTACTTATCCTCGTCTTGCTATTTCGCCCCAATGGTATCTTAGGGCGGCGAGAACGAGAGGAACTGGGATGAAGCTTGCAATCAGAGTCACGAACTTGGCGCCTATGGCTGGGCCAGTTGCTGCGATTTTGGCGCTGGGGACCTTGCTGATACTTCTGCAAGTGATGGGCCTTGCCTTCTGGCAAGGGCTTGTTATCAATCTCGGTATCTTTCTGATCCTTGTATTGAGTCTGAATCTATCTAACGGCTTCACTGGTGTATTTTCACTTGGGCATGTTGGTTTTATGGCATTAGGGGCGTACGCTTCAGCGATCCTGACCCTGCCCTTGCGAGAGAAGCAGGAGTATCTTCCGAATTTACCAAACTGGCTGGCTGGCATGCACTTTGATTTCCGGCTTGGACTTTTCCCACTTGGTTTTCTAATTGCAACAGTGATCGCCGCATTCTTAGTATCGCTCGTGGCTCTATTAGTGGGCCTGGTCCTTATGAGATTGTCAGGTCATTTCGTGGCTGTCGCAACACTTGGTTTTCTTGTTATTGTCCGTGTTCTGCTTTTCAACGCAGATAACCTCACCCGTGGCTCGCGCACCTTTTCCAACGTGACACCCTATACGAACCTGTGGTGGGTGTGGGGATGGGTACTGCTTACTGTCTATTTAGTTTGGCGCATCAAGCGCTCCCCATATGGCCGGGCAATGTTCGCACAGCGCGAAGACCGATGGGCGGCGCAATCCATCGGCATTGACGTGATGTCACCTCGCCTGCTGGCTTTCGTTGTCAGCGCGTTCTTCACGGCTGTCGCCGGGTCGCTCTATGCCCACTTCATTACATCATTTTCGCCTACCGTGTTTTATTTTGATCTGACCTTCAAAGTGATTACCATGCTTGTGGTTGGAGGGATGGGATCTGTGAGTGGCTCGATCGTCGGTACAGTCCTGGTTGTTGGGCTGACGGAAGCGTTACGCCGCCTCGAAGATCCAAGTCAACTTTATGGGATGAGCGGTATCATCCTGGCTGCCTTGTTCATCCTCATCATTATTTTCCGGCGCGAAGGCTTATTGGGCCAACGCGAGATCGCACTTGACCGCTTGTTCATGAAAGGAGGTGGCTCTGCCGTGGAATGACAAATCGACAATGCCGAATAAAGAATCATTTGAGGTTGAGAGGAGAAAGGATCATGAAATACAAACTCTTTGGTCTGTTCGTAATTGCCACGCTCATTCTCAGCGCCTGTGGGGCTACTGCAGGCGGTGAGGGCGCGGCAGGGCCGATTAAGATCGGTGGTGGTTTCGCTCTGACAGGTGCGGAATCATCCCTCGACCTGCCGGCCGCCAATGGTGCGAAGTTGGCTGTAAAAGAAATCAACGCCGCTGGCGGGGTGCTTGGTCGGCAAATTGACTTCATCGTCCATGACACCAAGTACGACATGAGTGTCACGGCACAAGTTGCCAAGCAGTTCGTTGAGCAAGATAAAGTCGTTGCTGTGGTTGGCTTCACCGACTCCGACTCCGTGCTGGCCTCCGGCCCGACCATCCAGGCCGCCGGCTTGCCGTTTATCATCGCAGGCGCAACCTCGCCTAAGCTGCCTGCCCAAATTGGGGATATGTTGTTTTTTGCTTGCTTTGGCGACAATGTGCAGGCCGCGGTCGGTGCAGAGTATGGGTTCAAGAACTACGGCAAGACCGCATATTTGTTGTGGGATAAAGGTGTGGAATATACAACCTTGTTGGGCGGCTACTTCAAATCGCGCTTCACCGAACTCGGGGGAACACTCGCTCTCGAAGATACTTACGAAGATAACGCGACTGACTTCTCAGCGCAGATCGCCAAAGTGAAGGCCCTACCCCAGCAGCCCGATTTCTATTTCATTTCCGCTATGCCATACAATGTCGGACCAGTTGTCAAGCAGTTCCGCGATGCCGGCCTGACTGGTCCCATCATCGGCGGTGATGGCTATGACACGCCCGATATCTTGAGTGTAGCGGGCCCTGCTGCAGAGAACGTATTCTTCACCACACACGCTCTGATGGATTCGACAGGTGGTACAGAAGGTATCAAGAAATTCATCTCGGCTTACAACAAAGAATACGGACATGACCCGGAGAACGCGTTTGCCGCGTTGGGCTATGACAGCGTGTATCTTCTGGCCGACGCAATCAAGCGCGGTGGTTCGACCGATGCGCAGGCTATCAAGACAGCCCTCGAGTCTACTAGTAACTTCGCTGGCATCACCGGCGCTATCACGCTGAGTGCTGATGCGCACATCCCGCGCAAAGGCGTGACGATGATCGCGATCAAGGATGGCAAGTTCACCCTTGGCGCAGAGTTGGTACCTGAGAAGGTACCTGCGCCATAACGAAGCTTGGCGCGGACCTCAAATCCCGCTGACTGGCTCGCCCTTACTCCAACTGCGATGCTTGGAAGTTGGGATTTGAGGTTTCTCAAACGTGAATCACATTTCCAATTTTCTTACTGCCTCCCGCGCCGCGTTTCTCTCCGATCTTGCCGCGCTCGTCAATGTAGACTGTGGGACACATAATAAAGCCGGGGTAGATCGCGTGGGCGAATGGATCGGCGCGCGCTGCGCGGCGTGGGATTGGGAGGTCGAACGGTTTCCTCTACCTGAACACGGCGACTGCTGGCTGGCGCGATTGCGCGGCAATGGGACAGGACGAATATTGTTGATGGGCCATCTGGATACGGTCTACCCTGATGGCACTGCGCTGGCTCGCCCTATGCGCTTTGAGGGTCCAAAGATCATCGGTCCCGGTGTCTGCGATATGAAGGGCGGTCTGTTCGTGGGGATTTATGCACTGCGCGTCTTGCAAGTGTCGGACTTCCGCGACTTTGCCGAAATCGCTTTCTTCTTCAATAGTGATGAGGAGATCAGCTCGCCCGGTTCGCGTCCTATCTACGAATCGATTGCGCGTGAGATGGACACGGCGCTTGTACTCGAGTCCGCCCGCGCCAACGGTGACATCGTCAGTGCACGCAAAGGTTCTGGCGAGTTCAATCTGCGAGTCACAGGTAAAGCCGCGCACGCAGGTGTCGAGCCGGAGAAAGGCGCGAATGCCGTTGTTGAGCTTGCCCACCAAATCATCGCGCTTCAAGAATTGAATGGACTTAGGCCAGGCGTGACAGTGAACCCGGACGTGATTGGCGGCGGGACGGTGTCCAACGTGATTCCGGCGGAGGCGTGGGTATTCGTGGATGTACGCGCGACCGATCCTGCAGGGGCTGAGGCGATCACCCGGGCCCTCACTAGCCTTCCCTCCCGAACAACTCTTCCCGGAACGCGTGCAGAGATCAGTGGTGATTTCCGCTACCCACCGATGGCCCGGACTCCATCAGTGCGGCTTCTCGCGGAGCTTGCTCGTGACTCGGCGCACGAATTGGGGTTTGAAATTAACGATGTAGCTACGGGCGGTGCATCGGATGCAAATGTGCTGGCATCATTCGGCCTGCCTGTGTTGGATGGTCTGGGCCCAATAGGTGGTCTTGACCACGGCCCGGACGAATACATTGAGGCCGACAGCCTCGTTCCCCGCGCCGCGCTGGTGGCCGGACTTATGCAGCGAATACTCTCAGAAACAAACCTCAATGAATTAAGGAAACTGAGCTAATTAAACAACCAACTTTTAAGAGGAAGATTATGCCACCTCGCAAAACTACCTCCCGTAACACAATGCCTCTGGCTGCCCTTCAAAAACAGATGGCCGCCGATGGCGTCGAGTTCGTCCGTTTCGAGCAAAGCGATACGCATGGCATCAGCCGTTCGAAGACGATTCCTGTTAACCACGTCCGCGACTTCGCCGAAGGTGGGCTAAATTTCCTGCTCGGGCAGCTTGGTTTGGACGCGCAAGCAGGAGTTGCGCCCGGCACTGGCTACCTGGAAGAACTTGGCTTCCCCGATTCGCGCATCTACCCAGACTTGACCACTTATCGAGTCTTGCCTTGGGCGGACAAAACCGCTCGCCTGCTCTGCGAGCCATATTTCACGAACGGCCGCCCGGCAATGGCAGCACCGCGCGCTGTTGCGCGCCAACTTCTCGGCGAACTGGAAGGCATGGGCTATCACTTGTTCTCCGGGTTCGAATACGAGTTCTATCTCCTCAACCGCGAAACCCACCAGCAGCCTTTCCCTGGCATCCAAATCTTTGCCACACTTCGCAACAACTTCGATGAGTCGCTCATTTACCAGATTTTGCGCGGAATGAGCGCAGTAGGTGTGGACATCATCACCTCGAATGCCGAGTACGGGCCGGGGCAGATGGAGATCAACTTTGCTCCAGGAATGGGGATTGATGCAGCTGATAGCGCGTTCACCTTCAAGAATGGTGTAAAGGAGATCGCGCAACGCAGTGGCTACATGGCTTCGTTCATGACAAAACCTTACGCCGACCAATCCGCCAATGGCTGCCACTTTCATCATAGCCTGCTGGATGCGAAAACCGGCCGTAATGTTTTTGCCAGTCAGGATGGTTCACTGACCGATGTGTGTCGCTGGTGGCTAGGTGGACAGATCGCGCATGCAGAAGCCTTGTGTGCTTTCGCCGCGCCAACAATAAACTGTGGCAAGCGCTACAAGCTCTATTCATTCGCGCCGACCAACGCAACCTGGGGCGTTGAGAACCGTACCACCGGATTCCGGATGAAGAATCTCGATGGGCAAAGCGCCCACATCGAGAACCGTTTGCCGTGCGGCAGTTCGAATCCGTATCTGGTGATGGCCGGGGTGCTGGCGGCTGGACTGGACGGATTGAAGAACAAAACAGAGCCGCCCGCCGAGACACAAGGCATCGCCTATGGCCTTACGGGCGTCACGGACCTGCCGACCCGCCTTGAGGAGTCTCTCGACGCGCTCGAAGCTGACGCCGTCCTGCGGACGGAATTGGGCGAAGAATTTATCAAATTGTTTATCGCCGTCAAGCGCCATGAAATTGGCAAGGCAAAAGGTGCTATTGTCGATTACGATTCCCCCGACTTCAAAAACACTGTGTATGATTGGGAGCGGGCGGAGTATTTTGAATTTTTGTGAGTCCTCACAATGAAGCAGATAACTGAGGAGCACCTATGACTGCTAAACGAACGGCCCGGACAACCTCTCCAGCGGATCGCATCACCGAGACGGCACGTAAAGCCGGAGTACGTTTAGTAAGATTCCTTTACACTGACAACGGCGGAGTTACGCGCGGCAAAGCAACCCACATCGATAACTTGCCCAATCGCATCAATGATGGTATCGGACTAACTGTCGCAATGCAAGCGATGAACATGCTCGACCAGCTCGCCTCAGTCGAGGGAATGGGGCCAGTCGGAGAAATCCGCCTCATCCCCGACCCGGAAACCTTTAGAGTTCTTCCTTATGCGCCGCATTCGGCGGCGATGACCGTCGATATGTGCTACAACGACGGTTCGCCCTGGGAAGCTTGCCCACGCTCATTCCTCAAGAGGCAGATTGCCGCCTGTACCGATGCCGGTTTCACTGTGCAAGCGGCTTTCGAATGTGAATTTACCCTTGCCATTCCTAATCCCGATGGAACCTATGTGCCTCTCGATGAGAGTTTATGCTTTTCCTCGGTGGGTATGACACCAGCAGCGCAGGTAATAGATGCAATCATTGCCGCCTTCGAAGCGCAGGGAATCGAAGTGGATCAGTATTATCCTGAGTTGGGGCACGGGCAACAAGAGTTGCCTATTCGCCATGCGCCCGCGCTTGCCGCGGCCGACCGCCAAGTTTTCTACCGCGACACAGTGCGGAATGTGGCTTACCAGCATAACCTGTACGCCTCGCTCGCGCCCAAGCCATTCCCCGATCAGGCGGGCAATGGCGCGCATATCCACTTCAGCCTGTGGAATCAAACCGGCAAACGCAACGTGATGTACGATCCACAAGACCAATACGGCATCAGTAAACTAGGCTATCATTTCATCGCAGGTGTGCTGGATCATCTGCCGGCTTTACTCGCGCTCACCTGCCCAACGTACAACTCCTACCGCCGATTACAACCTCATTTCTGGAGTTCTGCTTATACGGCCTGGGGGCCCGACAACCGAGAGGGCGCAATCCGTGTTCCCTCGCAATTCCGGTCTGACCGAGCTGGTTCAACCAACGCTGAACTTAAGGCTTCCGATTCATCATCAAATCCCTACCTCTCGTTGGGAGGTCTGCTTGTTGCCGGACTGGACGGCGTGAAGCGTCAACTCAAAGTCGGAGAACCAACGTTGATCGACCCGGGTAACTACTCAGATGAAGAGCGCGCTGTCCGTGGGATTCGCCGTTTTCCCACCACCCTCAAAGAGGCGCTCGACAACCTTGAACAGGACGCAGTGCTCATGGACGCTCTTGGTCCACTGCTCTCGCGGGCCTACCTGGCCGTCAAACGGCTGGAGTGGGAATCCTTCAGCAAAGAGGATGTTGCTTTTGAAATGAAGCACCACTTTTGGAAATTCTAATTGCCGTGCCTATCGACCTGACTTCCATTCCCATCCTCGATCACCATTGCCACAGCTTTCTGCACCGCACAACTCCTTACAGCCCTCACGAGTTTCAGAGTTTCTTTAGCGAAGGCGGCGACGCGGGTATGATCGCGGAACACACGGCCAACTCGATATTCTTTCGCTGGGGGATCAAGGAATTGGCGCAGTTTTTCGAGTGTGCGCCGACGACTGAGGCAGTCGTAACCACCCGCGCTTCAATACCGTTGAACGAACTCGGGGCGCGTATGTTGCGCGACGCGCACGTTCCTGCTTTGCTGATTGACTATGGACTTGGGGGCTCTGATCGGATGTCCATCGCCGATATGCGAGCATACCTGCCCGACTGGCGCATTGAACCTATCCTGCGCTTGGAGACGATGGCGCAGGAATTGATCTTGAAGCACGAAACATTTGACCAGGTTGTAGAGGCATTCGTTGCAACAGTCGAGGGCGCGCGCGCCGCGGGGCATGTTGGGCTGAAGAGCATTATCGCTTATCGCACCGGGTTAGCTATCCGCGAGACGACCAAAGGCGAGGCTTCCGATGTATTCGGCCTGGTGAAGGAGCGCGCGCGCCGTGATGGCAGGGTCCGCTTGGCAGACAAACCGCTCAATGATTACTTGCTCCTCCGCGCACTCGAAGTTGCGGAGAAACAATCATTGCCCTTGCAATTCCACACGGGTTTGGGCGACAACGACCTGGACATGCTCTATGCTAACCCTCTCCACATGCGTCCACTTTTTGAAAGCAGCCACTATAAGCGTGTACCGTTCGTCTTGCTCCACGCCAGTTATCCTTACGTGCGCGAACTCGGTTACCTCGCCTCGCTTTATTCCAATGTGTGGATGGATCTGGGTCTGGCGATCCCTTACGCGACGATAGACATCCCATCGGTATGGCGACAAGCGCTCAGCCTCACACCCATAAGCAAAGTATTGTTCTCAACTGATGCCTATAGCCTCCCGGATATTTACTGGCTCGCTGCGCGCTGGGGGCGTTGGGGACTAGCTCAGGTGCTCGACGAGCTGATCGCAATTGGGGTGTTCACACGAGACGAAGCACTTGACGCTGCTCACCAAATCCTGCATGTCAACGCTGAGAAACTTTACGAGGTAAAACTGTGACCTTTTCCGTTCTGGTATTTCAACATGATCCATATGATGGCCCAGGTTATTTAGGAGAGGCCTTGCTTCGACAAGGCGCAAGGCTCACGATTGTAAGGCTTGACAACTACCAGGCAGTGCCTGATATCTCGACGCACGACATGCTATTGGTGATGGGCGGAGGAATGAATGTTTACGAGGAAGACAAGTACCCTTGGCTTGTTGAGGAGACGCAGGCGATTCGTCGGGCGGTAAATTCGGGCAAGGCAGTTTTAGGTATATGCCTCGGAGGGCAATTGCTGGCAAAGGCTCTTGGTGCCCAAGTTCATCTTGGAGCCGCGACAGAAATTGGTCTCACGCCGATCACACTTACAGAGGCCGGGGAATCCGACCCCCTGTTTGCCGGCCTGGCTCAAGTGGAAGCAGTCGAATGGCACGATGACACATTTGAGATTCCCAGCGGCGCAGTTGCCCTCGCACGTTCGGAGGGTTGCGCACATCAAGCCTTTCGATTTGGCCAGTACGCATATGGTCTGCAATTCCACCCTGAAGTCTCACCTGTGATGCTGGCAGAGTGGATTAAAGATGCGGGCGAACTAATTGACAGATCATCCTTTCAACGCGCCGTTGAGTC
>Ga0114129_10005331_pt1 | contig 18156 bp, 19 predicted proteins | sample RhiMetdeltSRZDD1_FD_80071 | JGI IMG/M metagenome (GOLD analysis project Ga0114129, IMG submission 80071) | Populus rhizosphere microbial communities from Tennessee, USA - Rhizosphere MetaG P. deltoides SRZDD1 (version 2) (version 2) | ecosystem: Host-associated > Plants > Roots > Rhizosphere >...
GGCAAAACGAACCGTGAGACTTATATGACGGACATTGCACCGACACTTGCTGCTTTATTACATATTCAAATGCCGGGCGGATCCATTGGAAAAGTGATAACAGAAGTGATAAAGTAAAAACGATTTATATTTATATACCGAACTTTTAGAATTAATTTTTTCACTACAAGCTATTTAATTATGAAAAAGTTTTTTTCATTGCTATTTGTCGGCGTAGCGATCTATCTGCCTGTTGCTGCACAAAAAATTGACAGGATAAAATTTTTCGAAGAGGAATCCATTGTTAACGCCACACTTGAAATGGATCTGAAAGATCTTCTTGCCAAAAAAGCATTGGAGAGATTTCTTCCCGGGACATTGACAATGACCTTTAAAGATGGATCTACTATCAAAGAAAAGATTTCTGCCTCGGCAAGAGGCAATTTCCGAAGAGAAACCTGCTATATGCCCGGGCTTAAAGTCAATTTCAGGGTAGACAGCACTTCGAGCCTCACTAAATTCAAAGAATTAAAACTATCAAATGGCTGCAGCTCTGGTGAGGATCCAGGTCAATTAGTGATCAAGGAATACCTGGCATATAAAATTTACAACCTGCTTACTGATATGAGTCTTCGGGTAAGATTAATGAATCTTTCTTTCAAAGATCTCTCAGGAAAGCGGAAGCCTTACACCCAGTTTGCTTTTCTGATAGAAGACGTAGATCATATGGCAAAAAGGAATAAAATGATTGAAGTAGAAGGAACGCCGTATAACACGGAGCAAACCAACAGGGATCAGATGACATTGGTTACTTTGTTTGAATATCTTATTGGTAACACCGATTGGTCAGTGCCTGCCTATCACAATGTTAAACTCATCGGTCCCAAAGAGGATAAATCTGTAAGGCCTTATGTAGTTGCATACGATTTTGACATATGTGGATTTGTCGATCCTCCTTATGCAACAATTGACGAACAATTGCAGGATAAGATCAGCAATGTTAGAGAAAGATTGAACCGTGGTTTCCCAAGAACAATGGAGGAGCTTAAGACAGCGGTCAAATTATTTAACGAGAAAAAAGAAAAGATTATCGGGTTGATCAAAAACAATGAATACTTAACGTCAAAGGAAAAATCAAGAACCGTTGACTATGTTGAGGATTTTTATAAAACGATCAATAGCGACCGGGACCTGAATAGAATATTCGTGGAAGGGGGGAGAACTCAATAGTCATCGCTCGGTACTGGGCACTTATCATGCATGGTTTTATCCTTCCAAATGAATAGAGAAAACGATCATCCTTGATTGAATACGATCGATCACATTTGAATACTTAAGGTTGACATCGCGGCTATGAAGATTGCGTAGCCCGTTACTTATTTTTACTTCAGGGGAAAGAATAAAGCTTGGGAAATAAAAATTAAAACCCATACCTATCTCTATACCATAATCTGATTTTTCAAGTTTTACCAGGTCTTCAGCACGTCTGGCACGGGCATTGGCAGCAAGGTCTAACTGAGTAAAGGCGCCGCCCATCATGTATACCCGAAAGTTACCGATACGATCACTGTTAAATTTTATTTGGAACGGGAAAGAAAAAATTACCGATTCAATTTTTTTTGTCGGCTCAAAACCATCGATTGGGTCTTTATATTTTAATTTATAAGTTATGCTTCTATCGGTAAACATTAACTGCGGATTAAATCTAAATTCAAAACGATTCGTAAGCTTTGCAGTAGCATTTAATCCCAATGCAAAGCCAGGAGAATTCAAAGGCAGAATTTCCATTACACTATCATACTGAAGAAAACGGGGATGTTGTTCAATTTGAAAACGGGAAATGTTTGCGCCCAGAGTTATTCCGAAATAATAGGGTTTGCTGTCATGGTCAAGTTGGTATTCTTCTTTCTGCGATTGGGCCGATGAATATATCATCAGCATCAAAGCAAATAGGGTAAGGGGCTTTATAACTTTCTTCCGCTGTATATGCAACATATTCCAAAGCTTAACGGTTTACATTCGGTATTGGAAAAACCAACACTATTTAAAATGGCGGTAAAATCATTGCGGTCAGGAAAGGCATTTGACGACCTGTTCAGATACCGGTAAGCATCTTTATTTTGCCTGAACCAGCGGGCCACCTCAGGCGCCACTATTCCCATATACAGGTTGTATAGGTTTTTGAATCCCCAATTTGGTTTTGAAAATTCAAGTATCACAAGCTTGCCACCGGGCTTCAGCACCCTTAGCATTTCTCTTAATCCGTTTTCCAGGTTTTCAAAATTCCTGACCCCAAAGGCCACCGTCACCGCATCAAACGAATTATCGGGAAAATTTATTGCCTCTCCATCGCCTTTTACCAACTCGATTTTGTTTGCAAGCCCTTCTTTTTCAATCTTTTTTCGTCCCAGCTCCAGCATTTCTGCAGAAAGATCAAGCCCGGTCACTTTTTCAGGATTCAAAAGGCGGCAAGACAGGATTGCCATGTCGGCTGTGCCGGTAGCCATATCTAAAATCGTTTTAGGAGCAAGCTTTGTAAGTAGGCCGATGGTTTTTTTCCGCCACTTCATATCAATGCCGGCGGAAAAGAGGCGGTTCATCAAATCGTAGCGGACTGCAATGCTATCAAACATTTCTTCCACCTGTTGCTTTTTGGCTTTATCTGAAGCAAAAGGTTTTATTTCATCATGAGGAAATTGGGGAGTCATCGCGGCTGCGAAGGTAAGTCAATATGGTTTCAGGTTTAAAGTTTGAGGTTTGATGTTTTTATGAAGCCGGCTTGTAATTCTATTAAGCTTTACTTGCGACGCTCCATTCAGGGTTCGGTTCGCTTATCATCATATAATTTTGGAAATTATTTTAAAAGATATGACTGAAAATTTTAAACTTGCAATAAATAGCAATCAAAAAGCTTTTTCAGTATTTGATGACATCGATAGTGTGATTGATTTTGCTAAATCAATTATCAGTAATAAAAAGGATATCGAATATAATTTATCTGCGCAAGGAGAGAAGTTTTTGCGATCTGTTACTTATAAAGACTTGTAAAATTTACTCCCTTATCTTGCACCCTCAATGGAAATCAAAGAAGCCAAGTATATTATCAGCAGCCCATCGGTTGATAAATGTCCAAAACCAGATAAGCCTGAATATGCATTTCTTGGCCGCAGTAATGTGGGCAAATCTTCTTTGATCAATATGCTTTGTGGCAAGAGGGAACTGGCAAAAGTTTCTGCTAATCCAGGCAAAACACAACTTATTAATCATTTCGAAATCACCTCTGGCAAAAATTCTAAATGGTATTTGGTTGATCTGCCCGGTTATGGTTTCGCAATCGTTTCTCAAAAGCAAAGGAAAAGTTGGGAAAAGATGATCAACGATTATGTTCGTCAAAGAGAAAACCTGGCAAATCTTTTTGTCTTGGTTGATAGCCGCCATGAGCCGCAAAAAAAAGACATTGATTTTATCAACAAACTAGGGGAGTGGCAAATTCCTTTTGCAATAGTTTTTACTAAATCAGATAAAAATAAACCCGGCGCAACGGTAAGAAATGTGAATGCTTTTATGGTTGCTCTTTCCCGAACATGGACCCAGCTTCCTGTTTATTTTATAAGTTCTGCTTTAAAAGGCGACGGCAGAAAAGAGATACTTCAGTTTATTGAAAACCTAAACTTAGCCGTTTAAACAATGTGTAAAAAAGGGAGTTCTACCTATATGATTTGCGGGAATTATCTTTTATCTTGCACCGGATTTAGTCGTAGAATTATGAGGAAAGTCTTATCTGAAAAAAACATCGCGGCTTTTTTGTTCGTTTTAGTCATCCTTGCCTTTTCCTTAGCCCATGAAGATTCTAAGAAAAGAAGTTTGAACTATAATGTGTCTTCACAATATTTATCTCCCGATAAAAGAGTTCCTTCTCTATCAGCAAATGCTACCGTTGCAAAAGATGTTGTTGTAAGAGTAAATTAATCTGGTTAATTATTAGTTCACTACCTTATTTGCGCAGCTGCTGCTTGCAAAAGCTTCTGGCTTGGCTTTAAAAGCGAAACCCATTCCAAGGATATAACCCATGGCTTCTTTAAGGGCATCATTGCTTTTGAAATGAGGGTTAGTATTAATATCAGCATGGACTTCCATATCCACATCATATTTTGTGAACAGGTTGCAAAGTTCATAAGCAATTTCTATGCTCTTCGCGACCTCAAGTAACATTCTTTCTTTGATGGTGAATTGTTGTCTTGTTTTTTCGTTGTGAATGAACATGAATCCGCCATGGCCTTCCCTTAGAAAAACTATAACTGTTGCGAATTCAGTTTCTTTTCCTTTTACCTGTGAGTCGGTACCGATGCAGACTTTAAGGCGAAAGCCTTTTCCCGTTTCCCGTTTTATGGCATTTTCTACGGCTTCATAGATCGGGATTTCTATCGCCTCGCCATTGAATTTTCTCCAACGCATATAAAAAGAGGTTTTTCTAAGGTATAGAAAAACCCCGAGATCCCAAAAGGGTACGGATTATGGGCTTGTAAAAGATTACCTTTTAATGAATTTTTCACTCCATTGGTCAACACCATCAGTAAATCGGATGATATAAACACCGGTGGTTATGTTTGGAGTATAAACAGTGGTATAACCCTTATCAACTGTTCCTTTAGATAACATTCTCCCGCTTTGATCAATAACCTGATATTGATAAATGGCAGGGCTGCTGATCGCAAGACTATTGCCTGTAATCGTGTTCCCTATTAATTGTGGTTTTATTGATTTGCCTGGACGAATTGCAATCGTGTTCGAATAATACTCCTTCAAATTATCAAAAGTTACATGCATGCGATAAAGAAGAGGGCGGTTATCAAGAGGATGGTAGCTGTAAGTACGCAAAGTATTATTAGGCTCATCAAGTGTTGTAAAATTTATACCGTTGGCAGATACTTGAATTTCTTGTTTTGATAAATGCTCATCCGCATCGATCAACCAACTAAGTAAATGGATATCTCCATTCAGTCTTCCACGAAGCTCAAGCCGACGAATGGGTAATATTTCAGCATCAGTATAGGTAGCCTGCAATGAATAAGAACCAAGACTTCCATATTCAGGCGCATAGATATTTCCTTTACCATCAATTCTTATATAATAAGTACCCGCACTCATAAAACTATCAATTACGGAACTTAATAAATTACCGGGATTATACGTTCCGATGGATGCATAACTTCCATCAAAAACTTCAACTTGCAGATCAAGATCAGAGCCCGAGTTACTTGCTCCTACATTATAGGGAATGGCATTTAATTGAAACCTGCCGAAAGTAGGCATGGTGAATTTGAATAGATCTTTATCATCATTTTTTTCTACAACGCCGCTGATGGTAAATTGACCATTAGCATCAAAAGTTGAAGTGGTCGCCGTAGCGTATACATCTGTATGATCATCTGTACGATATCCAAAGCCATTTGTAGCATTCGTAATTATTGTGAGGTCTGATTGAATAACACTACAACCAAGCGAGTTTGGTCCGCTGTTCCATAATGTCATGTTTTGATTGTAACCTGCACCCATGATAGGAGCCCATCCGATCTCCCCGGTGCCTTGTCCCCAGTTATAGTCAGATGTTTTTACGCAGGATGAGTTATAGGAACTTTGGTGTCTTAGTCCAAGGGTATGACCTGCTTCATGAGATGCTGCTTCGGCAATATTTTTAGAATTAAAACTTTGCAATGAAGAAAAGACAAAACAGGGTGTATTATCACCCCATGTAAAAGAATTTATATAAGCTACTCCGCCGGCTCCGCTCCCATACCATTCATATGAAGTGGTGATCAGCACCCGCATTCTCCTGTTTGAAGGAGCCGAGTTGTATTTTGTTTCATTGGTAGTGATATTAATGTTGAATGGGCGGTAATCCTCAGCTACCCGGTTAAATATCTCAGTGATCGAAGCATCACTCAAACCCGAAGAGTTACAGGTAAAAGTTCCATTTGTATTCCACATAGTACCTGATACGGTATGACCATCAAAATCAAGAAAGATCACGGCTGTAGCACTTGGATAACTGTTGAGATTGGTAACCTGTGACCTGGTGACAAGCGTGATCATCAACGCAAACACAATCAATACGGATTTGTAAAGATTTTTCATAACAAGGATTTTAAGGATCGGATCATGGAGTATAATTTATACGTAAAAGCTTATTCATTTACGAGGTCATAGAAGCCTTTCTTTACAAAAAAGTATTCCCCGTTTTCCTGGTGTATTTCATATGCATCGCCATGCTGAAAACTTATAATACGCCCTGCATAAGAAACAGTTCCGTTTTCTTTTGTGACCTTGGAAAATGATAATGCTGCGCCGGGGAAATTTGTCGATCTGACAACAACACTTAATAAATTATTATCAAAGTGTGATGCGACAGAGCTCACCGTTCCCTGGAAATAAATATTATTTGTAAATAAAATTGAAACAGTTCTTCCTATTTCCGATTGAAGTAAAGCTGAAAGATCATTGTTGCGACAGCTGATTTTTTCCGGTAGGTTTTGAAAAAGTGTGGGCCGGTTCATATCCGGTTCTCTTACAGGAGGTGTTTGCGCATTGGTTTTCAGGCAAACAAAGAATACTGACAGGCATATAAGGCCCTTTACAAGGTTTTTCATCGGATACAATTTTTTGTTTAAATAGGATATCGATAGACAACAGCCATGCTGTTGTAGGTATTCAGGTAGGTACGGAATCACCCAACGGTGTCAATAAATTTAAACGGGATAGCGTTTACTTTATTTCTTATTTATAAAAAGAAACAGGATGTTTTTTTAATAAGTAAGATTACGAGGTGATTGTCGTACAACTTCTTTTGGGATCAATTTTAATATTGATTGGTGCTTAATAGTACTAATGTGCAGGCTTCCATCGGGGTAATTCCATTTTTAATTGCCAGGTCAGATAATTCAGCATTTTCAGCGCCTGGATTAAATATGATGCGCTTTGGCTTTAGTAAAACTATATAATCATAATATTGTTTTTGATGCATCGGGTTCAAATAAAGTGTAACGGTATGAACATTCTCAAATTCTTTTTTTTCTTTTTCGATTGTTACATCACTTACCACTCCATTTTTTTTGCCAATAGCAACAACAGGATGTCCATGACTTCTTAAACGATGTACGGCTAGGTAACTGTAACGGGAAGGATTATCAGATGCGCCTAACACCAGCGTCTTTTTCTTTTCACTCATCCGGCAAAGTTATTATGAAACATTAGAAAAGATGATATTGTTTGCGCGGCACTTTGCTAATTATATCTGCTAATGCATTTTCTAACAAAGGATGCGTGAACTGAAAGCCTGATTCAAGAATTTTTGTTGGGATTACCCAGCGACTTTTTAAAACCAATTCGAGTTCGGTTCCTATGAGTGGAGCGCCGATTTGCAACATCCATTTATAAGCAGGTAAGCCGATCTTGTGAGCTGTTACCTTTCTACATATTCTCATAAACTCTTCATTCGTTACTGGGTTCGGCGAACTGCAATTATATGTCCCTTCTATTTCTCTATGCTCGCAGATCCATTCGATTATTCGACAAGTATCTTCGATATGAACCCAGCTATACATTTGCTTGCCGCTGGCTTGTTTACCTCCCAATCCAAATTTTAATAAATTAAAATAAGGGATCAGGATTCCACCTGGCCCAAGAGTAATTGCCATTCTCAATGCCACCTTTCTTGTTTGCGGAGTTTGCTGATCATAAAAAGTTTTTTCCCAGCGTTTGCAAACCTGTACTGAAAAATCATCATGGAATTCACCTGTGTATTCATCCTGAGGCCGATCCATTGCATGACGATAAATTGTTGCAGAAGAGGCATTGATCCAAAGTGATGGTGGTTGCTTGCATTTATTGATCGCTTCTCCAATCGCTTTTACTGCATCTGTGCGGCTGTCAAAAATTTCATTCTTATTTTTTTCATTATATCGGCAGTTAACTGATTTGCCTGCAAGATTAATGATGAGATCGGCATCATTTAATTCATTTGCCCATTCCTGCACAATTCGCCCATCCCATTTTACATACCGTACATTTTTCAGGTCGTCATTCGATATCGAATTATAATCATTCCTGTTTGTTTTTTCATTTGTCACCTGTCTTGTCAGGATTACAATTTTGTTTTCCTTTCCAAAATATTTTGTCATTTCCTGCCCTATGAATCCGGTACCGCCTGCAAGTATGATCTTTTTATTTTTCATTTTGTAATGATTAGCGAAAAAGAAATAATATAAAGCCGGTAAGGCTCAGCAAATTAATGCTCACGATCCATTTATTTTTTGATAAAACTCCTGTGTACTCCATTCTTCTTGCATATTCTTTAAATATAATTGCCGCTGTCATGATAAGCCAGGCTGTTGAAAATAATTCTGAAAAGAAAAAATAGTGTAAGATCATTAATGGTATTAACAAAAAGTTCACTGACAAGGCAAGCATATTTACTTGTCCAAGATATTCATAGCCCCTGGTTTTGGAAAAGCTTAATGCCAATGTGCAATTAATTATGACAAATGCGAAATGGGCAGCTTGTAACTGGTAAATATCCAGGTGATAATAAGATAACTTACCAAATAAATTATTTTGAAAGGGAAACAACATAAGTGTATTGAATGCCAGACAGAGGACCATAAAAGTAAAACGATAGAAATAATTAGTATCAGGCGAACAATCGATACTGCCAGGTCCGCATTTTTTTGCAACAATAACTTTCCGGTTAAATGAAATAAGCTTATAAATTTTTTTCAATGTCCATTTTAAAGGAGCAAAATTTGCTGTTGCTTTTATAAAGGGAATTTTTTGATCGAGTATTTCCAGCAGCGCATCGATACCATAGAATACCTTGTAAGTTGCTGTATCAAGTAATGGTATTTCGTTCCTGCTTTTATCAAAATCAATTTTGGAGATCATCTTATCATCAAGTGTAGAAAAAGGCTTTCGTCCATCCGGGTTTAAGAAACCATACTTTACAAAAAGCCCTGAGTACCACGTACACAGCGGGCAGTTATCATCATAAACAAGTATTTTATTTTTCATAACCGTTATTTTGATTTAAGTAATCCGGCTAATTCATTTTTCAATGAAATGTGCTTTATTAGTTTTAAATAAATTTTGCAATAGTAAGCTGCCATCGCCACTGCGCCTGCTATTGCTATTCCAGTTATGACCTGCATATCATCCCGCTTAAAAAAATTGCTAAGCCAGAGAGAAAGAAAAAATAATGCTAAATCCCCGATGCAAAGCAGCCAATAGAGAAAGACTTGTTTTTTGTAACCATAACGAATAAAGCTGTGCGTGTTTAGCAATGCACTGATCAATTGCCAGCATCCCATAATAAATAATCCAAACATAAATCCAGCCAGCAATAAGAAAGGAACTGATAAGATCATAAGTAATGCAAGGATCATTTGACCATACCAATCTATTTTTCTAAACGTTTTCATATTTAGTATTTTAAACTTTCAGAAAATAATGAAACATTATCAGTAAATAAAAACCGGTTTCCCGGTTTGCTTATTTTTCAGTTGTTATTTAAAGATCTTCATCAGGCTGTTGACAAACCAATTCTCTTCTGCCTTTATCATGACATCAAGTGTTTTGTCAGCCTGCAATCCTAATCGTTTTATACTACTCACTGTATCGACAAAGGTTTTTACTTTTTTGTCTTTCTTATCACCTTCCACATCTTCCAGCTTATCCAGCAATTGCATCATTGGCTCCAGTTCTCTTTTTTTTCTTTCTTTTACAATTTGCTTTACTACTTTCCAGATATCTTTTTTAGCGGTAAAATATTCTTTTCTTTCACCAGATAAGATCACCCTTTCTACCAATCCCCAATTGATCAGTTCACGAATATTCATATTTGTATTACCACGGCTGATGTTCAATTCTTCCATTATGTCATCCTGGGTCAGGGGGTCTGGGCTAACAAGTAACAAAGCATGGATCTGGGCCATCGTTCTATTGATACCCCAATGAGTGCCAAAGGCGCCCCAGCTGCTAATGAATTGTTGTCTTGCTTCAGGAAGTTTCATACCCCAAAGCTAAAGCATGTATTTCGAATTTTCAAAAAATATTGAAAATATATTTCAAATAAAAACTGACCATAGGTCAGTGAAAGATTTAGCTTTCTTCATAGAGGTCTTCTTTTGCAAATAAATTGAACAAATACCCCGTAATTCCAAGTAGTATTGCCATAGCAAGTGAACTGATTGAAATTGTAAAGAATATCTCCGTGTACCTGTCATTTAAAAGAAGAAGAAGCAAACTGAATAGAAAAATAAAAACTCCTTCATACAGGAAGATGTCAAATATCTTATTATAATATTTCATAGGGTTTGCTGCGAAATAAAATTACAAAGCACAGTTCCCTTTTTAAAGCAATTAAACAGCCAAATTGAAGAATTAAGTGGAAGTACGAAAAAAAAATGTTTAACTATAGTTTTTTTTCTATGAGTAACTACCTAAAAGCTGAATTATTGTAAGCAGATCTATACCAACATACCAATTGGATTCTCCATAAATTTTTTTACCGTTTGAAGAAAGGCAGCGCCAACAGCTCCATCCACGCTACGATGATCGCAGCTCATGGTAACCTTCATCACATTTGTTGTTCCAAAACCTTCTCCCTTTTTTACAACGATCTCTTTTATCCTTCCTACAGCCAGAATACAACTATCGGGTGGGTTTATAATTGCAGTAAACTCTTCTATATCCATCATACCAAGATTGGAAATGGTAAATGTGTTTCCGCTAAATTCATGCGGCTGCAATTTTTTGTCTTTTGCTTTTGCATAAAGCTCTTTTGCCTCGGCAGCTATTTGAGAAAATGATTTTTGATCTGCAAATTTTATTACGGGAACGATCAATCCCTCGGGCACGGCTACTGCACTACCAATATGAATATGCTGGTAGGTTCTTATAAAATCTCCCATCCATGATGAATTAACAGCGGGATGCTGACGCAATGCCATTGCACAAGCTTTTATCATCATATCCTGGAAAGAGATTTTTACAGGGCTGAATTCGTTCATCTGTGCACGGGCAGACACCGCATTATCCATATTGATCTCCATCGTGAGATAAAAATGCGGAGCAGCGAACATACTTTCGCCCAAACGACGGGCAATCGTTTTCCGCATCTGGCTATTTGGCGTATCCGTAAATTTCTCTTCAGTTGTGGGAGTAAATTTCGCTACTGGTTGCTGGCTGCTGGTTGTTGGTTGCTTACTGCTTGCTGCCGGTTGTTGACTGCCAACTGTTGCCGGGCTAAAACTATCAACATCTGCCTTTACGATTCTGCCTCCATCGCCACTTCCATGTACTGCTTTCAGATCAATGCCTTTTTCTTTCGCTAGTTTTTTCGCAAGCGGTGATGCTTTCATTCTTCCGTTAGTTGAAGACGTTTCTGATTGTTTGTCACTTGTTGCCGGTTCAGGAGCGGGTTTTGAACTTTCGGAGATTTGCTGTTGGCTATCGACTGTCGACTGTGGGCTACCTCCACCTTTAGCGGCAGCTACTACTGCATCAACGTCCACTTTTCCTTTTTCACCAATGATACATAGCAATGCATTCACTTCGATCTTTTCACCTTTAGTAGCTCCCTGATAAAGCAACGTTCCATTTTTATAACTCTCCAATTCCATTGTAGCCTTATCCGTTTCTATTTCTGCAAGAATATCTCCCTTCTTTACTTTATCACCAACATTCTTATGCCATGTAGCAATTACACCTTCGGTCATCGTATCACTTAATCTTGGCATTAATACTACCTCTTCCATTTTTGAAATATCAATTGGTGCAGCTGTGGCCGTGGCTTGCTGGTTGTTTGGTGTCGGTTGCTTAGTAGTTGATTTGGTAGAAGCTTCTTTCTTAGCTTCAGGTTTCTTGGCGTTTTCGCTCTTCTTTTCACCTGGCTGACCTCCGCCTTTGAGTAATGAAGAAATATCTTCGCCTTTTTCACCAACGATCGCAAGCAAATCATTTACCTGCAACTTGCCGCCTTTTTCAGTACCAATATGCAAGAGCGTTCCGTCTTTATAACTTTCAAGATCCATTGTGGCTTTATCAGTTTCCACCTCAGCAAGTAGGTCACCTTTTTTCACACTGTCGCCAACTTTTTTATGCCATGCAGCGATCACACCTTCGGTCATCGTGTCGCTGAGTCGGGGCATTAAAATCACTTCTGCCATAACATATTCAATTGTGCGCCGAAATTAAGGCAATTTGGTGAATGGTGTAGCCTGGTAGAGGCGAGGTTTTATTTGCCCGGCGCTTGAACTACTATTTGATCCGATAATTATTGGGATTGCGACGCTCCATTCATAGTTTACTCTTTACTCAGCAATTGCTTTGCATCCGTATTGGATTTACCCAGGATAAAGCGAAGGATTTCACTCAAAGTTCATATAGCTATTCAGCTTTTATATATTCCGAAGTACCATGTCCATAAGATAAAAAACACCTGTAGCGGAACCCTGAACCATAAATAGTTTATACCCTTACCATCATAAGTGCCCTTTTCATAATCTATTTTTTTAATAGCTGCATTAATATTAGCCGGCAGGATGCATATAAAAAATATGATCAGCAGTATGGAAGTAACATGACGCATAGCAGGAAACATGAGTCCGATGGCTGCTGCTATTTCAATAAAACCCGTAAGCAGAACAAGTTCTTTTTTAAAAGGAACAACATCAGGCATCATCATAGTCATTCCTTTTGGAAATTTGAAATGACCGATGGCGGTGAACAAAAGCATAATGCTCATTGCTATATTTCCCGCGGAAATAAAATTCCAGTAACCGCCTGTAATTTTTATAAGGCAGAAAGCGATACCAAAAGAAGCCAGTAAAACAAATAATGCTTTCATGAGCAGATTTCAGGCTGTTTAATAATCCAATTCCAACCGTAAACGATCTTTCAACTCTTTTACCAGCGGGTATCGTTCTGTCATTTTTATAAATTGCTCACGGGAAGTAAGTGGCGTGCCAACAGGTATTTTCTCCTCTTTATTTTCTTCCATTACTATGAAAAATTGCAGCAGGTTATTATGCAATCTTTCCCGCAGGAATTGTGAAGCTTTTTGTCCGCCTTGTTCTATAAAACGTAATTGAATATTGTTGGTAACTATTGCAATAAAACTATTATCGTCCTGGATCTTTAATTCAGCCATTTCAAAATTGGTGCCCGCAGGGTTTTTTTCGCTTTTTAATTTCTGCACATATTCATTCCACGCAGTTTGCAGGCTTTCCAATTCAAGAGGTGTGTTAATAGCTGAACTTCCGTTGCCATTGTTTCCATTTCCCTTAATCTGTTTCCGGATTTTATCAAGCGCAGATAGCTTTGTTGTCTGAGGTCTGAGGTCTGAAGTTTGAGGTTCTGCGTCCGACTTGTAATTCGTGGCATCTTCTTTAACTAACGAATTTTCAATAATCAATTTTGCTTCTGACTGCTGACCCCTGACTCCCGATTCCTGACTCTTAACCTCTGATCTTTCGGCCTTGATTGGCTTAATCGCAGCCGTTCTAAATGCAACACTTGTTTCAACTATTTTTTTTTTACTTATGTTACCCGCATCTGCAGAAAGTTCAATTGCTTGTTGCAGGTAACAAAGTTTGATAAGTACAAGCTCCACATGTAATCGTTTATTTCGTGCAGCTTTATAATTTATTTCAGCTTCGTTAATAATATTCAGTGCGCTGATAAGAAGGGAAGGGGCAATATTTTTTGCAGTGGAAATATATTTTTCTTTAAAACTTTCAACAGCTTCCAGTAGTGCCGCCACTTTTTCATCTTTACATACTAATAGATTTCTGATAAACTCTGCGAAACCATTTAATACAAGATCGCCTTCGAATCCTTTTTTGTTTATATCATCATAGAGTAACATGGCGCCGGCAAGATCTTGCTTAAGCATACAATCCATTAGCTTGAAATAGTAATCAGCATCAAGGATATTTAAATGCTCAAGCGTATTCTGGTAAGTAAGCTCTCCATTTGTAAAACTTACTATTTTATCCATGATGCTAAGAGCATCCCGCATACAACCTTCGCTTTTCTGGGCGATCACCTGCAAAGCTGCTTTTTCCGCTTTTATATCTTCCTTATCACAAATTTCCCGGAGATGTTCTACCGTATCATTATTCGTTATGCGTTTGAAGTCAAAAATTTGACAGCGACTTAATATGGTTGGAAGGATCTTATGTTTTTCAGTAGTGGCTAAAATAAAAATTGCATAGGGTGGTGGTTCTTCCAATGTTTTTAGAAAGGCATTAAATGCGGAAGCACTCAACATATGAACCTCGTCGATAATATACACTTTGTATTTGCCGGCTTGCGGCGAAAAACGAACCTGGTCAACCAGGGTTCTGATATCGTCGACAGAGTTATTACTTGCCGCATCCAGCTCATGAATGTTCAAAGATGTTCCTTCATTAAAAGAAATACAGGATTGACATTTGTTACATGCTTCGCCATCTTTAGTTTGATGTTCGCAGTTGATCGTTTTCGCAAGAATCCTTGCACAGGTTGTTTTACCCACACCCCTTGGTCCGCAAAAAAGAAATGCATGCGCAAGCTGGTTATGCTTTATCGCATTTTTAAGAGTAGTAGTAATATGCGATTGCCCAACTACGGTATCAAAAGTCTGTGGTCTGTATTTTCTTGCTGAAACAACAAATTTATCCATAATAACGACGACTGAAGACAGAGGTAACCAATCTGGCTTTCAGGAACTGCAATAATAAAAAAGTTTTGAATGCTATGAGATTTGTTTTTGCACAATCTGATCTTTGATTTCAGCACCCGGACTTTAGTGCAGGATGGGATGTCGTTTAAATTCTTTAGTTCGATCAAATAAATAGCGATAGGTAGTAAGTATGCGACTGCGGTAAGTGCCAAGAGCTTCGGAAACATTTATCATCTTCGGGTTAAACTCACCTATCCATTGCATTTCATAATAATCATAAATGGGATCGCCAAGGATATATTTCCCATTTTCTTTTTTTAATTTTTGTATAACAATGGCTCCTTCTATGATTATATAACTGTCAACACCCTTTCCCTGGAACTCAGGAACAATGCCAAAAACCAATCCCGTGAATTTTCTATTTTTCTTAGTTGCCTTTACCCAAAGAAATTTCAGCTTATGCCAAAGACTAAAACCGCCATTAAGATATTTGAACCATTGATTAAGATCCGGCAGGTTGATCCAAATCCCAATCGGCTCTTCTTTATAATATACAAACCAGCATAGGCGTTCATCCAAAACTGGTTTCATGCTTTTGAACATTTTCAAAACCACTCTTTCTTCTAGCTGCTTCAAGCCTCCATGTCCTGCCCATGCTTTATTATAAACGACCGTAAAATCCTTAGCGAACTTTTTCAGCTGATTTTTTTTGATATGTGCAGAGCTATAATTAGGATCTTTTGCACATTCATCATGACGGTCATAAAATTTCTGATGAATTAGTTGATCGGCATTCATCGCAAAACATATCTGGTTAAAATAATTTTTAAATCCATAAGTCTCAAAAAGCTGCTGGTAATAAGAAGGATTAAAATTCATACAATACATGGGCGAGAGGTCAGTTCCTTTGATTACTAAACCCCACCAACGATCCCTTTCACCAAAGTTTACCGGGCCATCCATTGCCTGCATACCTTTTTGCATCAGCCAATGTTTAGCAACATCAAAAAGTATATCGGCAGCGGCCTGGTCATTGATACAATCAAAAAAGCCGATACCACCAACTGGCACATCATCACCTTTATTCTTATATTTTTTATTTATAAATGCAGCAATACGCCCGATATATTTTCCATTGTTGTCTTTTAAGAGCCACCTGATAGCTTCACCGGCGCGGAAAGTCTTGTTTTTCTTTGGATCAAAAATTTCGTTGATGTCCTTATCTAATGGCCTTATATATGCGGAATTATTTTTATTAAGCTCAACATTAACGAGTAAAAAATCTTTCGCAAGCTGAGAACTGTTAACTTCAATAAGTTGCATCCGGCAAAAATAAGGAACATCGTGTTTTTATTTAATGGATGCCACAATTAATGTAACCCAATTAATTCTTTGTATAAGCCAACGGTTGAATAAACATCTTTTGCGCCAACCTTTCATCATGGCCATAGATATCTTCACGGAAATTCAATCGACCATTCTCATCCACCCAGGCGGTATAATAAGTAACCACAACTGGGATCGGGTCTTTTACTTTTACATACTTTTCATCACCGCTGTTCATGGCCTCGCTTATTTTTTCCGGTGTCCATTCTGGTTGATTGCGTAAAACATAGTTAGCCAGCTTTTCCGGTTCTCTTATACGGATACATCCATGACTGTAGGCACGTTTATCTTTTTCGAATAAACTTTTTGCCGGTGTATCATGGAAGTAAATATTGAAACTATTGGGGAACAAAAATTTTACTCGTCCCAATGCATTTTTCCCTCCTGGTCGCTGACGTATAACGGGAATTCCATCCTCATTCCCGGTAATTTCCATATTCTCTTTTGCGAGATAGTTTCGATTTTTTTCAATGGCGGGAAGAATTTCTTTTGCAACAATACTTGGCGGCACATTCCAGTAGGGGCTAAAAACAATCTGATTAAGATCGCCATTAAACATCATAGTATTGTGCCCTTCTTTACCCACAACCACATCTATATCAAAAGCTTTCTGCTTGCCTTCATATACATGCATCACAAATTCAGGAATATTTACAACAATGAGATTTCCCGTTGGCTCATTGGCAAGCCAACGCATGCGATCCATATTCATAAGCAATTGCTCAATTCTTGTTACCACGGGAACATTCATTTCTTGTATTAAAGAATCGCTGATAATTCCTGTCTCATTAAATCCATGACGAGCCTGGAAATTTTTTACTGCTGTTACTAATGTATCATTAAAAACCTGGCTCGTATCATTTCCGCCAAGATCACCGGATATCATCAATCTTTTTTTAATTACTGCTATATCCGGGGAACTTTTTCCTTTTTTCATTGGTTTTTTAATGCTATTTACTTGTGGCCATCCGCCATTTCGTGCTATTGTTAAATACCTGCTCAATTGATCTTTCAATCCTTTATATGATTGATTCACATCTTCAAAATATTTATCGTCTTTATGTTTTTTATTTACCAGCGAATCGGCAAGGGCTAATGGATCTTCTCTTTTACGGGGAATAAAACGCTCCATTTCCTTACGCTTAACATATCCTTTTTCATAATTATTCAGCATATACATTATGAAATGCTGCGTTAAGGTTAGCTCAGTATTTATAAAATCTTTATTGGCACTTACGGAAAGCTCATCTTCTGCGATTAACCTGTCCATTTTTTTCTGTAATTTTTTATCCTTTAAAGAGGAATCAGCTTCATAAGTGGTAACGTAGTCATGCAGGTTCCAGAATCCACGGGCCTGTTCGGTAAGTCCGTTGCTGCTAAACCACGCAAACTGGTAATTGCGGGTATTGTAAAAGCTTTTTAAGCGACGGGCAATGGAATCGGTAATTTTATTTTTTGCAATAAAATTTTGTAAAAATGTAGTATCTAAAAAAAGGTCACTATAAGAGTTTGAAGCGGTAATACTAAGATCTCTATCGCTGATATTCTTTTCTGTTTTTGTTGCTGATTTTTCTTTTTGGCTTGTTATGGGGTCTGAACAAGAGAAGAGAACGCTACAAAACGCTAAGGCAAAAATTATTTTGTTCATGTTTCTCAATACTGCAAAAGGAATGCCTTAATAAGGTGTAAAAATGTGATAATAAAAGGGGAAATTTTTACACAGGTTCACAATTGCTGATCTTATGAAACAATAATTGTCGTTCATGACCCGAAGAAGTAAGTGCTAACGCTTTTTGGTAAAACTTTTTCGCTTCAGCTTTGTTTTCAAGTTCAAAATATATTTCACCGATTGAAGCATAGTAAATATGATGATGTTCAAGTCCTTTTATTTTTTGCAACTCATTTAATGCATTTTGTTTGCTGATGGCGTAGGCGGATGCAATAGCCTTGTTCATTGCCACAACAGGATTAGGTTGCAATTCATAAAGCATCTCATATAAATGGTATATAGTTTTAGAGTCAGTTTGATCTAATGATCTTGCCGTTGCATGTTGTGAAGCAATTGCTGCTTCAAA
>Ga0114129_10005332_pt1 | contig 18154 bp, 16 predicted proteins | sample RhiMetdeltSRZDD1_FD_80071 | JGI IMG/M metagenome (GOLD analysis project Ga0114129, IMG submission 80071) | Populus rhizosphere microbial communities from Tennessee, USA - Rhizosphere MetaG P. deltoides SRZDD1 (version 2) (version 2) | ecosystem: Host-associated > Plants > Roots > Rhizosphere >...
AATATGCCTGGCGACATCTTCCGGCACATAGGGCGCAAGGAGTTTTTGGCGCCTCCACGCCAGAAACTGCGCGGCATCGCCCGTGCTCACGGCATCGGGCATATGGAGACCGGAGGCGTATCCTGTGCCACGCGAGCAAAAATGCGTTCGTCCCCTGCGCGCTCCACGCGCGCGCGAATGCCCGGGAATTTTTGCTTAAAGGCTTTGCCGACTTTTTCTGCAAGCTGCAAATCGGCCGAGGTGTACCAGGTCAGCTGGCCCTCTTTCGTTGCGGCGGCGATGAGAGCGGGGGTAATTGTCTCGGCCGGCGGCGGTCTCGCGTGCAACGGCGAGACGTGGATGAGTGGCCATGCAGCTGCGGACTTAAGAAGGGTGCGACGCGTGTAGCGAACGGGCATAGCCTATATTGACTCTCCGTTAGTGCCCGCGAAAGCGGGCTCCAGATCCCCGGTTCTGTCTGAACGACCGGAGGAGTAGCACCTGAGCGCGGCTACAGAGCCTCGACCTGCACGACGCCCGGCACCGCCTTGATCGCTCCGGCAATCTGAGGAGAAACTTTGAATCGGCCGGGCAGCTTGACCTCGACCTCTGTACCGCGCCTGAGAAGAAGCACCATGCTCACTTCTCCATCGCCATTGGCATGTGCCGAACGCGGTGCGGGTTCGAGACGCTTCGCAACCGCTTCAAGGGGTGCGCCATCGCGCAGGAATACCCGCAGGCCTTTCTGCAAGTTGGCAGCAGCACTATCGAGCGCATCGACGGACTGTATGCGCGCGCGCACCTCATCGCCTTGCACTTCCGCCGAAAGGAAGAGCAGAACGGCGTTGCCGGGCTCGAGACGATCGCGGTGTTCGGCCAACCCTTCCGAGAAAATGACCGCTTCAAAATGTCCGCTCGGGTCCGAAAGGCCGATGATGCCCATCTTGCTGCCTGTGCGCGTGCGGCGCTCGGTGCGCGAAACGACGGTTGCCGCAACGCGACCAGCGGTTGCACCAGCCTTCACAGCGCGTGCAAACTCTGCCCAAGGCTGCACGCGCATCTTCTTGAGCACCGCGGCATAGTCGTCCAGGGGATGGCCGGACAGAAAGAAGCCAACGGCTTCATATTCGCGGCGCAGGCGCTCTGCCGGCAACCAGGGTTCGATCTGAGGCAGCATGATCGGCTCGCGCACCGCACCGCCGCCGAACAGCTCGCTTTGCCCGATCGCCGCCGTGTCGTGTGCGCGCTGTGCGCGAAACAGCAGGGTATCGGCGGCAGCGAATACGCGCGCGCGGTTTTGCTCGAAGGCTTCGAAGGCGCCTGCCGCCGCAAGACTTTCGAGGACACGTTTGTTCACCGCGCGCGGATTAATGCGAGTCGCGAAATCCGCGAGGTCGACGAAGGCGCCATTCTCGCGCGCTGTGATGATTGCCTCGACCGCCTGCCTTCCGACGCCTTTGAGCGCGGCAAGAGCGTACACAATCGTATTGCCATTGACCTCGAAGTCGACGCCTGAGCGGTTGATCGAGGGACGATCAACGCTGATCCCCAGGCGCTCGGCTTCGGCGCGGAATTCAGCGAGCTTGTCCGTGTTGCCCACGTCGAGTGTCATAGTCGCAGCCAGGAACTCGACGGGGTAATTCGCTTTAATGTAGGCGGTCTGATATGCAACGAGGGCGTAGGCGGCTGCGTGGCTCTTGTTAAAACCATATTCGGCAAACCGTTCGAGCAAGTCGAAGATGGCGTCGGCCTGATAGTGGTCGACCCCGCGCTCGACTGCGCCCGAGACGAAGCGTTCGCGCTGTGCCTGCATTTCTTTCCTGATCTTCTTCCCCATCGCGCGGCGGAGCAGATCGGCTTCTAGCAGCGTGAAGCCGGCGAGAATCTGCGCGGCCTGCATCACCTGCTCCTGGTAGATGATGACGCCGAAGGTCTCGCGCAGGATTGGTTCGAGTTTCGGATGGATGTAGTCCGGTTGCTCCATCCCGTGCTTGCGCGCGCAGTAGGTCGGGATGTTCGCCATCGGGCCCGGGCGATAAAGCGCAACCAGCGCGATGATGTCCTCGAAGCGGTCAGGCCGCATATCAAGCAGCGCCCGCCGCATGCCCGCGCTTTCCAGTTGGAAGATGCCGACGGCTTCAGCGCGGGCAAGCAGGTCGTAGGTATTCTTGTCGTCGAGCGCAATCGAGGCAAGATCGATGTCGATGCCGCGTCTTTTCGCCAGGGCGACGGCGGTCTGCAGCACCGTCAGGGTCTTCAGGCCGAGGAAATCGAATTTCACAAGGCCGGCCTGCTCCACCCATTTCATGTTGAACTGAGTGACCGGCATATCCGACTTCGGATCACGATAAAGGGGCACCAGCTCCGACAGTGGCCGGTCACCGATCACGATCCCGGCGGCATGAGTTGAAGCGTGGCGGTTGAGGCCTTCGAGCTTCTGCGCAATGTCGAAGGCGCGCTTGACTACTGCATCGCCGTCGCGTTCGGCCTGTAGGCGCGGTTCCCCTTCAATCGCCTGCTTGAGCGACACCGGCGCGGCGGGATTCTGCGGCACCAGCTTGCAGAGCTTATCGACGTGCCCGTACGGCATCTGCAGCACGCGGCCTACGTCGCGCAGCACGCCGCGTGCCTGGAGCGTCCCAAAGGTGATGATCTGCGCGACCTGGTCGCGGCCGTAACGCTCCTGCACGTAGCGGATCACTTCATCGCGGCGGTCCTGGCAGAAATCGATATCGAAGTCAGGCATCGACACGCGCTCGGGATTCAGGAAGCGCTCGAACAGCAACCCGAAACGGATCGGATCGAGGTCAGTGATGGTGAGCGCGTATGAAACGAGCGAGCCCGCGCCCGAACCACGGCCGGGTCCGACCGGTATGCCCTGCTTCTTCGCCCATTGGATGAAGTCGGAAACGATCAGGAAGTAGCCGGGATACTTCATGCCGGCAATTACCCCGAGTTCGAAGTTCAGCCGTTCTCGATACTCATCGACCGTATGGCCCGGCGCGACACCGGCGGTTTCGAGGCGACGCTCCAGCCCCTCCTCCGCGCGCTTGCGCAACTCGCTCGCTTCATCGAGCGCCTTTCCGTTATCCCCGGTCGAGAACCGCGGGAGGATGGGCTGGTGCGTCCGTGGGCGAAATGCGCAGCGGCGCGCGATCTCGACGCTATGGCTGAGCGCCTCCGGAAGATCGCGGAACAGTTCAACCATCTCGGCGCGGATCTTGAAGCGGTGCTCGGGCGTCAGCTGCCGGCGGTCGCTTTCGGCAAGCAGGCGCCCTTCTGCGATGCAGATCAGCGCGTCGTGCGCCTCGTAATCCTGCGCTGTCGCAAAGAAGGGCTCGTTAGTGGCGACCAGGGGCACGCCCTTGTCGTATGCTAGGTCGATCAGCACCGGCTCGCAGCGGCGCTCTGCCGCTGTTCCGTGGCGCTGCAGTTCCACATAGAGCCGGTCGCCGAATAGCCTGAGCAGCGCGGCAAGTCGATCAGCTGCGAGATGACTTTGCCCGGCGGCGATTGCACCATCGAGCGGACCACCTGGACCACCTGTAAGCGCAATGATGTCCGACGTTTGACCTTCCAGCCATTCCAGTTTCAGCCGCGGGAGTTCGTTCGCCGGCGTATCGAGAAACGCGCGCGAATTAAGGCGCATAAGGCTGCGATAACCCTGCGAACGGGCTGCGAGCAATACGATGCGTGAGCGTTCCGGCGGCGCATTTCCGTTACGTGGGCCGTGGTCGGCATCGCCGAAGTCCACGGCAAGCGCACAACCAATGATTGGCTGGATGCCGTTACCCGCAAGCTTTTCGGAAAATTCCAGAGCGCCGAACATGTTGTCGGTGTCTGTCAGGGCAAGCGCCGGCTGATCGTCGGATTTGGCCAGTTCGGCGAGGCGCGCAATCGTGAGTGCGCCTTCCAGCAGCGAAAAAGACGAGTGTACGTGCAAGTGCACGAAATCGAGACCAGCCATCGGTGATTCCCTGCCGATTCCAGAGTGGGGATGACACCCCGCCCTGTCCATCACCAGGCGAGCGCCAAGGCCAAGCTATGCCCGCTTTTCTCGGGAGGGGCCCCTGTCATGGCCGGGTTCGCCGGCCACCCACTCCTCAACGCGGGGACAACATCAAGGCGTGGATGCCCGGCACAATGTTTGATCGGGCCGCCCGAGAACCGGTCCCGAATGCCGGGCATGACGGGGACGTAGGGGCCGCATGGGCCCTCACAAATTTCCCAGGACCTGCGTCCAGATGGCGATCATTCCAATGAATAGCGCCAGCGATGCCAGCGCTGCAGCTTCTTGAGCGATAAGTTTGAACATTTTTCTCTCCAGGAACAGAAAGAGAACATAGTTCAGTGTTTGTTCTAGAGTCAAGCGGCCATGTTGCCGGCGCAGAAACCATCAGGCTTTCAATGGGTTATAGTGGCCAGACCTAGGCCATCTCCACGATCTTGCCCTCGCGCAGGGTCACGCGGCGGTCCATGCGGCCGGCGAGGTCCATATTGTGGGTGGCAATGATAACTGCCAGCCCTGAGGCTTTCACGAGTTGGGACAAAGCGCGGAAGACGTGCTCCGCGGTGTGAAGGTCCAGGTTGCCGGTCGGTTCGTCCGCCAAGATGATGCGCGGCGCATTTGCGACCGCGCGCGCAATCGCAACCCTCTGCTGCTCGCCTCCCGATAGCTCTGACGGCCGATGGTTCAGGCGTGCGCTGAGGCCGAGATAATCGAGCAATTCGGTCGCTCGGCCTTTAGCCTCGTACCTCGCCAGTCCGCGGATCATTTGCGGCAGCACCACATTTTCGAGCGCGGAAAATTCCGGCAGCAGGTGATGGGACTGATAGACGAAGCCAATCTCATTACGTCGGATACGGGTGCGCTGATTATCGGTTAAAATCGAAGTCGACTGTCCGTCGATGTAAACGTCGCCGCGATCGGGATGCTCAAGCAACCCGGCAATGTGGAGCAGTGTGGACTTTCCTGCACCTGAGGGCGCGACCAACGCAACCGACTGCCCGCCCCAGAGTGCAAGCTCGATGCCATTGAGCACGTGCAGGGTTTCATCGCCCTGCCGGTATTGTCGTTCGATGTCGTGCAGGAAAAGGACTGGAATGTCCTCTTTTTGGCGCGGTTGCGGTTGCTCTTGCTCAACCATTTCCATCCTGACGGCGGTGGACGTCTTATTCATAGCGCAACGCCTCCACCGGATCGAGGCGCGCCGCCCGCCAGGATGGGTAGAGTGTGGCGAGCAAAGAAAGCACAAGTGCCATGATCACGACCGCTGTCGTCTCACCCGAATCCATGTCAGCCGGAAGACGTGACAGGAAGTAGAGCTCGGGCGAAAACAGCTCCGTATTCGTGAGCCAGGAGAGGAATTGCCTGATGCTCTCAATGTTGAGACAAACGACCACGCCAAGCATGAAGCCCACGATGGTCCCGACCACGCCGATGGACGCTCCAGTGATTAAGAACACACGCATGATCGCACCTTGGGTCGCACCCATTGTGCGCAGGATGGCAATGTCCTGCCCCTTATCCTTGACCAGCATGATCAAACCGGAAACGATGTTGAGCGCCGCGACCAGCACGATCAGCGTCAGAATAAGGAACATCACGTTCCGCTCGACCTGCAGAGCATTAAAGAACGTCGCATTGCGCTGTCGCCAATCGATCATGAAGATCGGCCGCTGGGCTGCGTCCTGCACGACCTTACGGTACCGATCGACGCGATCAGGATTATCGGTGTACACCTCGATCGCAGTGACATCGCCGGCACGGTTGAAATAAGCCTGTGCCTCCTTAAGCGGCATGAACACCATGGCATTGTCGTATTCGGACATGCCGATCTCGAAGACGGCCGCGATCTTGTAAACTTTGATGCGCGGGGTCGTCCCCATCGGCGTGACGGCACCACGCGGCGCGACGAGCGTGATATTGTCGCCCGAACGCAGCGAAAGCTGGTCGGCAAGCCTTCGTCCGATTGCGACTCCCTGCTCTTCGTCAAAACCTTTCAATGACCCCTGCTTGACGTTGTTGGCGACGGACGGAAGCTTCTCCAGATCCATCAGGCGAATGCCGCGGATCAACACGCCACTGGCATTGAACGGAGACGACGCAAGCGCCTGACCCTCGACAATCGGCGCAGCTAGTCGAATCCCCTGCACGCCGGCGACGCGCGACGCCACTTCCTCCCAATCAGTCAAAGGCTTTTCCAGCGGCTGGATCAACAAATGCCCGTTCAGGCCAAGAATCTTGTCGAGCAACTCTTTCCGGAATCCATTCATCACCGCCATCACGATGATCAGGGTCGCCACGCCCAGCATGATGCCCAGGAACGAAAACCCGGCGATCACCGAGATGAATCCTTCCTTGCGCCGCGCTCGCAGGTAGCGCAGCGACAGCATCCACTCGAACGGGGAGAAGGCCCGCGTCCCCTGGGGCTCAGTCATTGACGATGTGTTCCCGCGCCCGACTTTTCACACAAATTCTGGCGGATTCGTGCCAAGGGCGCGAGAGCAAAGCCATTGGTAACACACAGGATTATTGGCTTGCATCGGCCCCGAGGAATGAACCTGAAATCCGCAAGAAACGCGGCGCCGGGTTCCAGAGCTGGCTTCGTCTTACGGGATGGCAATTATTTTGACAACAAATCGAGCGCCGCTGCGGGAGTCATCGTCTCTCGACTGCCATCAGCGCGTTTCTTGACCTCGACCTTGCCCTCCGCAAGACCGCGCGGGCTCACCAAAACCTGATAGGGAACCCCGATCAGGTCAGCGGTCGCAAATTTCGCGCCCGGACGCTCGTCGAGGTCGTGATAGAGCACTTCAACCCCCTTGGCGGTGAGGTCACGGTACAACTGCTCGCAGGCGGCATCGGTATCGGCCGCGCCTTGCTTCAGGTTGAGGATCGCGACTTTGAAAGGCGCTACCGGTTCCGGCCAGATGATACCGGCTTCGTCGTGCGACGCCTCGATGATGGCCGCAACCAGCCGGCTCGGCCCGATGCCATACGAGCCCATGTGGACGGGCACCTCCTTGCCGTCAGGCGTCGCAACTACTGCCTTCATCGGCGCTGAATATTTGGTCCCGAAATAAAAGATGTGACCGACCTCGATGCCGCGAGCCGATACCTTTTTGTCAGCAGGCACCTTGCTGAACGCCGAAGCATCATACATTTCCGATGTCGCCGCATATTGGGACGTCCATTTATCGACGATCTTCTGCAGTCCCGCGACGTCCTGGAAATTGACGTTCGCCGGCGGGATCGGCATGTCGAGATAGTCTTTGTGGCAAAACACTTCTGACTCACCGGTCTGAGCCAGAATGATGAACTCGTGGGAGAGATTTCCTCCAATGGGACCCGACTCCGCCCGCATCGGAATCGATTTCAGTCCCAGGCGAGCAAAAGTCCGCAAATAGGCGACGAACATTTTGTTGTAGGAGTGCGTTGCGCCGGCCTGGTCGAGATCGAACGAATATGCATCTTTCATTAGAAATTCGCGACCGCGCATCAGCCCGAAGCGGGGGCGAACTTCGTCACGAAACTTCCATTGGACGTGGTAGAGATTGAGCGGCACATCCTTATAGGAGCGCACGTAGGCGCGGAAGATTTCAGTGATCATTTCCTCATTGGTCGGCCCGTAAAGCATTTCACGTTCGTGCCGGTCCTTTATGCGCAGCATTTCCTTGCCATACGCGTCGTAGCGTCCGCTCTCCCGCCAGAGGTCAGCCGACTGAACCGTGGGCATCAACAGTTCGATCGCGCCCGACCGGTTCTGCTCCTCGCGCACGATCCGGCAAATTTTCTGCAACACGCGGAAGCCGAGGGGCAGGAAGGCGTAAATGCCCGCCGCCTCCTGGCGCATCATGCCTGCGCGCAGCATCAGTCGATGCGAGACAATCTCGGCTTCTTTTGGCGTTTCGCGCAGAATCGGCAGGAAATAACGGGACAGGCGCATGGAGTTCGTGAAAAATCTCCGGGGTGACGGGTCAGAGAAAGCGGATCGGCTGCCAAAACACAAGGGCCGAGCCGCCTTTTCGGGAATTTATCAGCGGTTGCGGAATCTATGTCCATGCTAGGCTGGGGCCTCAGGGGCGAAGGACTTATGCGAGCGGTTATCAGACGGGTTCTGGGCACGGCCGCGGGTTTTGCGCTCGCCTTACACACGGTTTTGTGGGGTATTGCGCCGACGCACGCGGGCTACCCGGTCGATCCATTTGTGGTGATCTGCCACAGCGGGACGACGACACCCGAAAATTCTGCTCCTGACGACAGCCTTCCGAGGCCTGCGCAGGCCTGCGATCATTGCAACTTGTGCAGCGTCGCCGCCCCGCCAATCCCGCCTGATACGACGCTTGTTGCAGAATTCGGACCGACAAGGCCGTTGCAGGTCCTTTATCCAGCGAATGCCGTTTGCCAAGGCGATGTCGTCGCCGACTCCAGGTCTGCTCGCGGTCCTCCGACTTTCGCCTGACGTAACCGCTGGCGCGTAAGGCGGCTCGCTTTTCCGTCATTGCGATTACCGGAGACTCCTCATGTTCAAGAATTCATGGCCGTTGGCCATGCTTGCCGTCACTCTGGCGGTCCCTGCAACGAATGCACGCGCTCACGAGATTGTTGGCAACCGTTTTTTCCCGGCAACGCTCGCCATCGATGACCCCGGCGTCACTGACGAACTGGCGCTGCCAACCATCTCGATGTCAAAAACCGGCGACGATCCGTCTTTCAAGCAACTCGATGTCTCAGCCGAGTTTGCCAAGCGTATCACCGAGGATTTCGCAATCCTCCCTTGCGCCGACCTGGTCGCGGCCCTATGCGCCTGGTGACCTGACGATGAATGGCGCGCGCGGTTTCCAGAACCTGGAGACACTTTTCAAGTACCGGCTGTTCAAGAATGCCGAGCACGAGTTCGTGGTGTCGGCAGGTCTTGAAATCGAATGGGGCGGAACCGGCGCCAAGGGCGTGGGCGCCGAACCCTTCAATGTCTACACGCCAACTCTGTTCTTCGGCAAAGGCTTCGGCGACCTGCCCTCCAGCCTGAATTGGGCGCGGCCGTTCGCAATCACCGGCCAAATTGGCTACTCAATTCCGGGCGCATCAAAAACAATCACGACGAGCTTCAACCCCGACACCGGTGAACAGGAAATCGAGACGGAGTTCAACTCTCGAGTGCTCAACTGGGGCGGCACGCTCCATTACAGCATGCCCTACCTAAAATCCGCGGTGGTGGATCTCGGATTACCCGATTTCATCAATCGGCTGATCCCGATCGTTGAAGCCTCGTTCCAGACACCGGTGTCGAACACGGCGACGTCCGGAACCGTGACGACCGGCATCATTAATCCCGGCATCATCTTTGTCGGGAAGACATACCAAGTGGCGATCGAGACCGTAATCCCCGTGAATCGACAAAGCGGCAGCAGCGTGGGGATTATCGGCCAGCTTCATTTCTATCTCGACGACCGATTTTCGCCAATAATATCAACACAGGGAGGCCCATGTTCGGCCGCTAGTCATGCGTAGCATCGTCACGATCGTCTTCTTTGTGCTCACTGGGACATGTTGCGCTTTCGCGCACGCTCATCTTGATCGGGCGAGCCCTGCCGTCGGCAGCACGGTCAGCCCGGCGCCCAAAGAGGTTGTGCTCTGGTTCACCAATCAGCTCGAGCCGACCTTCAGCAGTATCGAAGTGCGGGATGAAAAAGGTGCCCCGGTGCAGGCGGGAAAGGCAAGCGTCGACCGGCGTGACCGGACGCAGCTGCGCGTGCCGCTCAAGGCCTTGTCACCGGGGACATACAAGGTGATATGGCGCGTTCTCTCGGTGGATACGCACCGGACGCAGGGAGATTTCAGTTTTCGCGTGGGTCCATAGAACGAGCCGAGGCAGTCGCCGATGGCGGATCCGCTGATCTTCGTCCGCGCCGCGCATTTTGCCGCGACCTTGGCGGCGTGCGGTACGGTGAGCTTCGTTGCAATCGTGGCGCCGTCCGTTTCGAAACCGCCAATCGGTTTTTTGCCATTGCGAGACCAGCTGTCCGTGGTGATTTGGCTGGCGCTTGCCATTGCCATCATGTCGGGCGCAGCCTGGCTGGTGCTGCTGGCAGCCGACATCACCGGCGCCACGATCGCCGAGGTGTGCTTGCACGGCGGCGCCTGGCCGGTGCTCTTCGATACGCGCTTCGGATTGGTGTTCTGCGCACGGCTGGCGCTCGCCGTGGCGCTGGCTCTGCTGATTGCTTGGCCGGCATTGAGAATGCTCCAGCTTATGGTGGCAGGCGCGCTGATCGCCCTGCTCGCATGGGTCGGCCATGCCGGAGCGACGCCGGGAATTGCCGGCGATGTCCATCTTATCTCGGACATGGCGCATTTGCTTGCAGCGGGATCCTGGCTCGGCGCCCTGCCCGCGTTTGTTCTATTTTTGATAAGCGCGCGCCACGACCCTGACTGGGATGACTTTCTCCTGCGCACGACACAACGGTTCTCCGCTGTCGGAATGATCAGCGTCGCAACGTTGCTAGCAAGCGGTCTCATCAACAGCTGGAATTTGCTCGGCGGCCCTCGCGATCTCATCACAACCGACTACGGCCGGTTGATTGCACTCAAAGTGGGCCTGTTCATCGCGATGGTCTCTATTGCCGCAGTGAACAGATTCTATCTGACGCCGCGGTTGCCGAAGCCCTCGGCCCTGCGCTCTCTCCGACGCAACAGCCTCGCGGAAATCGCGCTTGGCCTATGCGTGCTCTTTTTCGTCGGGGCACTGGGTACGCTCGCGCCGACTGCGCACAAGCATGCAGTCTCCGAAGCTATTCCACCGGGTGCCGCATTCGTCCACATCCACGCCCCTGAGGCGATGGCGGACGTCATGATTAATCCCGGTCGCCCCGGACTATCCGAGGTCACTATTCGCGTTATGGGAGAAGATCTTTCTCGTTTCCCGGCCAAGGATGTGCGGCTTGCGCTTGAGCCGCCCCTGTCGCGCAGTCCAACCCTGGAACGGGGTGCTGTCGAGGAGGCTGACGGCGCCTGGCGGGTCAAAGATATTGCCCTTTCGGAGCCCGGAATCTGGACCGTGCGGGTAACGGTTACCTCCCAACCGGGGGAAGCCATCCTGCTCGACGCCCCTATAGTGATTGAGCCCTGAATCACAAAATTTGCTGACAGGCTTCGAACGATCGGCTAGCGTCCTGCGCAGTCCGTACGAGCGGAACCTGGACGCAAGACCGGTTCCAAACCTGCGGTCCAAGTCTTGGGAGAGAAGCAAGTCCGGCGCGATAACCGCGGCCATCCCGGAAGCAATAAAAAGACCAACAAACGTCGGGAGAAGGACGACAACAATCCGAGAGCAGGTTTTTTGCCCTGCTCTCTTTTTTTGCGCCGGTTGTTCAGCGACGTGGGCCGGATATGGCCATGAGGATGTCGTAGGGAATTAAGCCCTGCGTATAGATCACGTAGAGAATTGCAAAAATCACAGTGGCCACGAGCGTGGTCCAGGCCAGCTTGTTCCATACGCGGTGAATTGCCGGCGCGCCAGGATCGGTGCCCGGCGCGACCTCACCGCTTTCCTCCTGATTGCGCACACCCCACGGCAGCACCGCAAACAGCGTCACCCACCAGATCAGGAAGTAAATCGCTATGGCCGTAGTCTTGCTCATCGTATGATCAACAGTTTGCACCTTCGGCGTGCAAACGCTGCACCTTGCTAAGCCTGTTCAAGTTCGACCAGGGTGCCGCAGAAATCCTTCGGATGCAGAAAGAGAACCGGCTTTCCGTGTGCGCCGATCTTCGGCTCGCCGTCGCCGAGGACGCGCGCCCCTTGAGATTTCAGCAGGTCTCGGGCGGCAAGAATGTTCGACACCTCATAGCACAAGTGATGAATTCCGCCGTCGGGATTGCGCTCAAGGAATTTTTCGATCGGGGAGTCGGCGCCTAACGGCTCGAGAAGCTCGATCTTGGTGTTCGGCAAGGTGATGAAAACGGTGGACACGCCATGGTCGGGCTGCGCCACCTTGTCCGAAACATCGGCGCCCAAGGTGTCACGATAGACTTTCGAGGCTTTGCCAATGTCCCGAACAGCGATGGCAACGTGATTGAGGCGACCAATCATGATTTTCCTGGCTCCGCGTTCATCATACCGGCAAGATATGCACATGACACATCGGTTTTTTGCCCCAGCGCTCGGCAACTGCGGCGCGGACGGCACGACGAAGTGCCTCTGCTATCGAATCGGGATCGCGTCTGAGGCCTCGCGGTAAAGAGTCGAAAGTCTGGATCAGCGTATCGTGCACAATCTCGTGCATAGAACGGCCCTCGCGGTCGCGCTCCGGGATGCCGATCAGATCAAGCGATGGACCCTCGGCCATGTCGCCCCTGTCGGTAATGGAAAGCGCCACGGATATCGCACCGGCAAAGCCGAGCCGCCTGCGCTCGAAGATGGTGCGGGCATCGGTTTCCACCAAAAGCGTGCCATCCTTGTAGATTCGTCCAGCCGGCACTTCGTCAATTATGCGCACCTGAGGCGAGAGCTGCACCAGGTCGCCATTGCGGCATCGAACGACATCGCGCACTCCGCAGCGTCGCGCGAGCGTGGCGTGCTCATGCAGGTGAAGCGCCTCACCGTGAACGGGGATAAGGATCTTCGGCTTTACCCAGCCAATCAGGTCTTCAAGCTCGGCGCGCCGTGGATGGCCCGAGACGTGGACCAGATGGGTCCGGTCGGTGATCACTTCCACCCCCTGCTCGATCAGCAGATTGATCACGCGCCCGACGGCTTTTTCGTTTCCAGGAATGGTTCGGGCCGAATAGATCACCCGGTCACCTGCAGAAAACGTCACGTCGGGGTGCTGTTCTTCGGCGATGCGCGAAAGTGCCGCCCGTGGCTCTCCCTGGCTTCCGGTACATAATGCGACCACCTTTTTCGGCGGCAGATATCCATAGGCATCGACGGAACGGAAATCTTGCACGCCCTCGAGATAACCAGTCTCGCGCGCGATTTGCACAATGCGCTCCATTGCGCGCCCAATCACAACAACCTCGCGGTCGGCGGCCATGGCCGCTTCCGCTACGGCCCGGAGACGGGCAACGTTCGAGGCAAATGTCGTCACCGCAACGCGCCCTCGGGCATTCTTCACGAGCTCGGCGATCGTTTTTGCGACGTCGGCTTCCGAGGGCGATCGGCCCTCTCGCACCGCGTTCGTCGAATCTCCCACGACCGCGAGGCAGCCCTCCTTGCCCAATGCACGCAATTTTTTCTCGTCGGTCGGATCGTCGAGAAGCGGCGTTGGATCGATTTTCCAGTCGCCGGTATGCAGCACGGTGCCGGCGGATGTTCGGATAATCAGCGCATTCGACTCCGGAATTGAATGCGCCATGGTCACCAGCTCAATGTCGAACGGCCCCACATTGAACCGGCTTCCCAGTGCCACGACGTTCACCGGGATTTTTTGCGCACCTGTCTCATCGGCGCATTTGGCTTCGAGCAACGCCGCGCTGAAGGGCGTGGCATAGACTGGCACCTTCAGGCGCGGCCACAGGTCGAGCAGCGCCCCGAAATGATCCTCGTGGGCATGAGTCAGGACCAGGCCCGCGATGTTGTTACGCTCTTCAACCAGGTAGCGCACATCGGGAAGGATCAAATCAACGCCCGGAAGATGCTCCTCCGCTGCAAACGAGACGCCAAGGTCGACAGCCAGCCAGGTGCGCCGGCGTTCGTCGCCGAGGCCGTAAATCGATAAATTCATGCCGATCTCGCCGACCCCGCCGAGCGGTGCAAACACCAGTTCCTGTTGTGCGGTCATGGCGAACGTCCGCCAAAGAAGATTTCCCCGGCGGAGATTGCGGTCACACTGCCATTCTGATCGAGCAACAGGCGGCCCTCGTCATCGAGACCATCGAAGCGGCCTGACAGTTCGCGTCCGGGCAAACGCACGCGTAGCGTTTGGCCCAGGCCGGCGGCTCGCTTGCTCCAATCTGTCCTGATCGCGGCAAACGCCCGGCCGCGATCCCACTGCGCGAGGCGGCGCTGCATCGCGCCAGACAGCGCCGCTAACAGGGCTTCCGGCGCAACCAGCGCGCCCGCCTCCGCAAGGTCTGTCGCGGGGTAATCGGTATCGTCCGGATGTGCCGCGCAATTGACGCCGAATCCGATCACGACCGTAAAGCGAGGCTCGCTTTCTCCCTCGAGCAAAATTCCGGCCGTCTTGGCCCCCCTCACAAACAGATCGTTGGGCCATTTGACATTCAAATGGGGCCCCAGCTGCGGCGCACAGACGGCAATCGCGTCATGCAATGCCAGCCCGGCTACGAATGACAGTTGCGGGGCACGATCCGCGGACGACGGCTCGCTCAACAACAGCGACGCGTACAGGTTGCCCGGCGGCGAAACCCATTGACTGCCGCGGCGTCCACGACCGGCGGTCTGGCGTCGCGCCGTGATCCACAATGGGCCGGGCTCGCCCAAGCGCGCGCGCTCCAACGCCTCGGCGTTTGTCGAGCCAAGGGTGTCGTAGGCTATATGCCGGGCCCCCGCCAGGCCCGCGGCTTCGCGGTTCATTCAGAACAGTGATTTCGCCGCGACCGTCGCCGCGCCCAGGAGCGGCGTCGGGTGAGCGAAGAACAGAATGTTTGCGATCCCCGACACACCCAGGATCAGCCCGAGCAACAGCGGCATGCGCTGAAAACTTCTCACCGGCTCGTCGAAATACATGATCTTCACGATGGCCAGATAGTAGTACGCGCCAATCACGCTGGTGATCACCCCAATGACGGCGAGCGTAAAGAGCCCGGCCTTGATGGCGGCCAGGAACACATAGAATTTCGCGAAAAAGCCGGCGAGCGGCGGAATTCCCGCGAGCGAAAATAAAAGTACGCCCAGGAAAAATGCCATGGTCGGATGCGTGCGTGCGAGGCCGGCCAGATCGCCGATGTTCTCCACAAGCTTGCCATCGCGCCGCATGGCGAGGATGACCGCGAAGGTCCCCAGCGTCATGACGACGTAAATGCTCATGTACACAAGCACGCCCTGCACGCCTTCAGGCGTTCCCGCGGCAAGGCCGACCAGCGCGTAACCCATGTGACCGATCGATGAGTAGGCCATCAGCCGCTTGAAATTGCGCTGACCGATTGCGGCGAAGGCACCGAGCGCCATCGAAGCGATCGAGACAAAAACCACGATCTGCTGCCACTGCTGTGTAATGCCCGGAAACGCAACGACAGTCGCGCGCGCAAAGATGGCGATAGCGGCAACTTTGGGAGCGGCAGCAAAGAAAGCGGTGACGGGGGTCGGCGCGCCTTCGTAAACATCCGGCGTCCACATATGGAATGGCACGGCCGAAATCTTGAAACAGAATCCGACGAACAGAAACACCAGGCCGAAGATCAGGCCGATGCTGGGCCCGCTATGGGTCGCCTTGGCAATTCCGGCAAAATTGACCGTACCCGTGAAGCCGTAGATGAGCGACGCTCCATAGAGCAGCATTCCCGACGAAAGAGCTCCAAGCACGAAATATTTCAAGCCCGCCTCGGTCGATTTTGCGCTCTCGCGATTGGATGCCGCGATAACGTAGAGCGGCAGGCTCATTAACTCGAGACCGAGATAAAGAGCGATCAGATCGGATGCCGAAATCAGCATCAGCATGCCGAGCGTGGCCAGCAGGATCAGTGCCCCGTACTCGAATTTCTGCTGCCTCTCGAGGGTCAAATAGTCGAGTGAAAGCAGGAGCGCGCCGGCGGACCCGACTAAGGCCAGCATTTTGAGAAACCGGGCATACTCGTCCAAGAGGAAACTGCCGCCGAACATGGCGTGAGGTCCCGACGGCACCCAGGCCAAGGCGGCACCGGCCAAAACCAGCACGACCACGCACCAGGTGTTGACCATTGCGGAGCTACGCTCGCCGATGACCACGCCGGTCATCAACATCAGCATCGCTCCGCATGACAGCACGAGCTCCGGCAGCAGCGGCGCCAACTCGAGCAAGGTCGGTGCCTGGTTCATGCGCCGCCTATTGGGCCGTCAACGCGGCAGTCTTGGCCGCGCCAATAGCGTGGTTATAGTTTTCGAGCAGTTGCGCAACCGAAGCCGCCGATATGTCGAGCACCGGCTTTGGCACGACACCAAAGAGTATCGTGAGCGCGACCAGCGGGGCGAAGATGACGCATTCGCGCCAGCCAATATCGCGAATGCCCTCCAGCGAAGGCTTGAGCTTGCCGAAAATCATCCTGCCGTACAGCCACAACGCATAGGCAGCCGACAGGATCACGCCGAGAGTCGCGAGCGTCGCAACCGGGATGTTCACCTTGAAAGTACCGATCAGTGAGAGAAATTCGCCAATGAAGCCGGAAGTACCCGGCAGCCCGACATTCGCCAGGGTGAACACCATAAACACGAAGGCATAGAGCGGCATCCGGTTGACCAGCCCGCCATAGGCCTCGATTTCACGCGTGTGCATGCGGTCATAGACCACGCCGACGCAAAGAAACAGCGCGCCGGAAACGATGCCGTGAGAGATCATCTGGAAGATACCGCCGGCAACGCCCTGAGCGGTCGCGGCAAAGATTCCCATGGTGACAAAGCCCATGTGGGCGACCGAGGAATAGGCAATGAGCTTCTTCACGTCCTCCTGCACAAGCGCCACCAGCGATGTGTAGACGATCGCCACCACGGAGAGCGTAAAAATCAGCGGCGCGAATTCATGGCTCGCGGCCGGGAACATCGGCAGCGAAAAGCGGAGAAAGCCATAGCCGCCCATTTTCAGAAGGATAGCGGCGAGGATCACGGAGCCTGCGGTCGGCGCTTCGACATGCGCATCGGGCAGCCAAGTATGCATAGGCCACATCGGCAACTTCACGGCGAATGAAGCAAAGAACGCAAGCCAGGCCCATTTCTGCAGGCCGACCGGAAAACCGTGACGCAGGAGTGCCGCGATATCGGTCGTTCCGGCTTCCCAGTACATCGCCATGATGGCGAGCAGCATCAGGACAGACCCGAGCAGCGTGTAGAGGAAGAACTTGAAGCTGGCATAGACGCGGCGCGGACCGCCCCAGACACCGATGATCAGGAACATGGGTATCAGGCCGCCTTCGAAAAACAGATAGAACAGCACCAGGTCGAGCGCGGAAAACGTGCCGACCATCAGGGTTTCGAGCACCAGGAAGGCGATCACGTATTCCTTCACGCGTGTCTGGATCGCAGTCCAGCTTGCGAGAATGCAGATCGGCATCAACGCGGTGGTGAGGATCACGAAAGGCAGCGAAATTCCGTCGACGCCCATGTGATAGGAGGCGATGCCCAGCCAGTTGTATTTTTCGACGTACTGGAATTCAGCTGATCCGGCGTCAAACCGCCAGACCATGACAAGCGAAATGGCAAACGTCACGAGCGTCGCCCACAGCGCCACCCAGCGCGCGGTGCCTCGCGCCAGACGCTCGTTTCCGCGCACAAGCAATGCAACCAGCAATGCGCCGAGCAGCGGCAGGAACGTCACGACGGAGAGAATAGGCCAATTCATCAGTGTGTCCCCGTCGCGAACATGAACCAGGTAATGAAAGCTGCGGCGCCGATCAGCATTGCGAACGCGTAGTGATAGAGATAGCCGGTCTGTAGCCGCACCACGTTGCGGGTAACGTCGAGGACCCGCGCGGAAATGCCATCCGGGCCGAAGCCGTCGATCAGCCAGCCATCGCCGCCCCTCCACAGCAGGCGGCCGAGTCGGAGCGTGGGCCTAACGAAAATGAGATCGTAAAGCTCGTCGAAGTACCACTTGTTGAGCAGGAATCGGTATAGCCAATCGTGCTGGCGTGCGAGTTCGACCGGGATATCCGGACGGCGGAGATAGAAGTGCCAGGCGACGAAAAAGCCGATCAGCATCATCGCGGTCGGAAGAATGCCGACATACAGCGGCACGTGATGCATATCCTCGAGCACGTGATTGGTCTTTGCGAAGGCGAGCGACTCGCGGAAAAAGCCTTCGACTCCGTGGCCGGCAAAGATTTCCTTGAATGGCAGCCCGGCGAGCACCGAGCCGGCGGCGAGGAAGCCGAGCGGGACCAGCATCACCATCGGGCTTTCATGCGCGTCTCTCCAGTGGCTGCGGTCGTGCGGCTCGCCGTGGAACGTTTTGAAGATCAGCCGCCAGGAATAGAAAGACGTAAGCATTGCGGCGCCGACTGTGCAGATGAAGGCATAGAGCG
>Ga0114129_10005333_pt1 | contig 18150 bp, 16 predicted proteins | sample RhiMetdeltSRZDD1_FD_80071 | JGI IMG/M metagenome (GOLD analysis project Ga0114129, IMG submission 80071) | Populus rhizosphere microbial communities from Tennessee, USA - Rhizosphere MetaG P. deltoides SRZDD1 (version 2) (version 2) | ecosystem: Host-associated > Plants > Roots > Rhizosphere >...
CGTCTGGGACATCGTCCATCCCGACTTTCGCGAGCCGCTGCGCCAGATGGCGGCGGCGCGCCTGGCCGGACGGATGGTGCCGTCCCGCTACGAGATGAAGATCGTGCGCAAGGGGGGCGAAGAACGCTGGCTGGACGTGTCCGCACGCCTCACCGAGTACGACGGCGCCCCTGCCACCATGGCCATTGCCTTCGATGTGACCGACCAGCGCGCCGCGCAGGAGCGGATCGTCCGCCTCGCCTATCACGACGCCCTCACCGGACTGCCCAACCGCGTGCTCCTCCAGGACCGGCTCCACATGGCCCTGGCCGTGGCGGAACGGCGCCAGCGCCAGGTGGGCGTGCTCTTCCTCGACCTCGATCACTTCAAGCACGTGAACGATTCGCTGGGACACTCGCGCGGCGATGAGCTGATCGTGCGCCTCGCGGAGCGGCTGCGCGGCGCGGTGCGGGCGGCGGACACGGTCGCCCGCGTGGGCGGCGACGAGTTCGTGGTGCTCATCAACGAGGTCGCCGGTGTCGACGAGGCGATGGCCATCGCCCAGAAGCTCCTCGAGGTGGTGCGGGCCCCGCTGCGCATCGGCGAGGGCGAGCTGTTCGTGTCCGCCAGCATCGGGATGAGCCTCTCCCCCGACGACGGCGCCGACGCCGAGACGCTCCTCAAGAACGCCGACGCCGCCCTGTACCGCGCGAAGGAGCACGGGCGCGACAACTGCCAGGCGTTCGCCAAGCGCATGCACGCCGTGGCCCTGGAGCGTCTCGGCCTCGAGAGCGGACTGCGCCGCGCCCTCACCGGCGGCGAGCTCGTCGTCTACTACCAGCCGATCTACGACCTGCGCGCGCGGCGGCTGCACGGGTTCGAGGCCCTGGTACGCTGGGCGCATCCCGACCGCGGCCTGCTCGCGCCGGAGACGTTCATCCCGATCGCCGAGGAGACGAACCTCATCCTGCCCACCGGCTCCTGGGTGCTGCGCAACGCCTGCCGTCAAGCGAAGGCGTGGCACAACGCCGGCATGCCCCTGCGCGTGGCGGTCAACCTCTCCGTCCGCCAGCTCACCCACAGCGACATCGTCGAAGAGGTACGCACCGTCCTGCGCGAGGTCGGCCTCCCCGCCTATGCCCTGGAGCTCGAGATCACCGAGAGCCTCGCCCTGCAGGACCTCGACCGCACGGCCGGCATCCTGCGCGCCCTCGGCGCGCTCGGGGTGTCGCTCTCCGTCGACGACTTCGGCGCCGGCTGCTCCTCGCTCGGCACCCTGAAGCGCCTGCCCGTGCAGTCGCTGAAGCTCGACCGATCCCTCGTCTCCGACCTGGCCACGAGCCGCGCCGACGCCGCCGTCACCACCGCCATGATCGGCCTCGGCCACACGCTCAACATGAAGGTCGTGGCCGAAGGCGTCGAGACGCCGGAGCAGCTCCGCGTGCTGACGGAGCACGGCTGCGATCGCGTCCAGGGCTTCCTGCTCAGCCGGCCGCTGAGCGTCGCCGACTGCAACCGCTTCCTGCGCGAGCCGCGGGGGGCGGCGATGGCGCTCCTAGTGGCCGGCCTCGCCTGACCGCACGAGCGCGGTCGTCAGGCGCTCCCCGCACGCGAGATCGACGAGCGCCTCGATGAGGGCGTGGGTGCCGCGGCGCAAGTCGTCCACCGGCATGTGCTCGTCGACGTCGTGGCCCGGATACGGTTTCCCGCTGAACCACGTGCCGAAGACGATCGCCTGCGGCATGCGCTTGGCGTAGGTACCGCCGCCGATGACGGTCGGACCGGCGTCCTTCTCGCCGGTCGCGCGGCGATAGGCGGCGAGCAGCCGCTGCACGAGCGGGCTCTGCGGATCGACGGCGTACGGCTCGTCGTCGTAGAAGAACGCGGGATCCGCCACCAGCGTCACGCCGTTCGCCGCGTTCCATCTCTCGACCACGCCCGCGAGGTGCTTCTTGAGATCCGGTCCCGTCCACGGCCGCGGGCGGCGGACGTTGATCGTCAGAGTCAGTTTTCCGTCGATCACCTTGATCATCGCCGGCGTCACGTCGTAGCCGCGCCAGAGCGCATCGGGCGCGGGCAGCTCGAGGCCGGTGCCGCGCAGGTCGACGCCCGCCTTGCGGACGAAACGGAGCAGATCGCCGGCACCGCCCGGCGGCAGATCGCTGGCGACGACGTTGGCCAGGGAGACCAGCGCGTTGCGGCCGCCTTCGATGTTCATCCCGCTGTGAGCGGAGCGGCCCTTCATCGACACGACGAGATCGCCGCCGGATTCGGTGACCTCGAGCTCGGTGCCCGGCGCCGGCGCGCGCCCCGCGAGCGTCTTCTTCAAGGCGCTCCAGTCGGGCTTTCCTTCACGCCATCGCAGGACCAGGCGCGCACGGTCGGGGACGATGCCGGGCGACAAGCCGGCGTCGATCGACTCCACCTTGTAGGGAAGCGCCGGAGACGCCGACTCGTTCGCGTCGGCCGCGGTCAGCCGCAGGGCGTTCCATGCCTTCTCTCCCACCACCACCGGGAACACGGCATCGAGGACGAGGCTGTAGTCGGGCGCGGCGTGATCCTTGAGGTAGGTGATGATGTCCTTGCCGCCGCTCTCCTCGTCCGAGCCGACCAGGAGGCGCACGGTGTGCGTCCGCGTGACACCGCTCTCGCGCAGGGCGTGGAGCGCGAGGAGCGCCTGGACCAGCGCCCCCTTGTCGTCGGCGGTGCCGCGGCCCCAGACGGAGCCGTCTTTCACCTCGCCGGAGAACGGCGGCACCGACCACGCCGACTCCTCGACGGGCTGCACGTCGCCGTGGACGACGAGGCCGAGGACGGCGGCACCCTTCGGCCCCGGGAGCTCGATCTCCGTCACCGGCCCGGCGTCACGCACGGCGAGGCCGAGGCCGGCCGCCGTCTTCTGCAGCCACGCCTTCTGATCGGCGTGGGCCTTCGTGTTGTCGGCGACGGTGGCGAACCGCACGACCTCCTGCACCAGGGGCACGAGGCGCTTGTCGTCGTGGGCGTCGTAGTACCGATGAACGACAGCGGCGTCGGCGGCGAGGAGGATGGACAGCAGCAGTGTCTCGGTCACTCCCTCATCTTATAGCGATCGTTCCACGGCTCGAGGGCGGCCGCGCGGCGGAGGAAGCCCAGCGCCTCCCCGCGGTCGGCCGGCGGCGAGAGCAGCGACATCCCCAGCGCGTGCGCGGACCAGGCGTTGTGATCGTCGAGGGTGCACGCCCGGCGCAGCGCGGCGCGCCGGTCCTGCCCGCGGCCCAGCGCCTCGTAACAAACGGCGAGCATGCACCACAGCTCGGGGTCCTCCGCCGACTCCTTCTTGTCGAGGAGGCGCCGCACTTCCCATACGGCGTCGCGGAACACGCCGTTGCCGAGAAGGCCGCGGGCCTGGTGCTTTTCCGTTCCGACCGCGAACCGATCGGCAGGGGCGGCGACCAGCCGATCGTCCGCGGTCGTGTCCGCGCAGACGCCGATGATCCGGCCGCGCGCGTCGAACAGGCCCGCGCCCCCGTTGTCCGGCCACGCCGCCACCGAGGTCTCGATCTCGTAGTGGCGCTCGTACGGCGCGCGGCCCTTCGTGAGACGCAGGCCGACGATCTCGCCGTCGGTCGCGCGGAGGTCGTCGCCCATCGCCGCCACCACGCTGATCGACTCGCCCAGGCGCAAGGTGCGCGAGGGGCGCCACTCCGCCGGCTGTCCCTGCAGGCCGCGGGCGGAGAGGGCGACGAGGCGCCAGGTGTGCGAGTAGCCGGTGACGGTGGCGGCGTGGTCGGCCTCGCCGATGCGCACCCGCAGCCACGGCAGGAGCTTCGCCGGCTTGCCGCTGAGGGCGAGACGATGGCCGGTGACGAGGGTGTTGGCGCTGACGAAGACGGCGTTGCCGTCCATGCGGCCGGAGCCGTCGAGCTCCGTCCGCTGGATGGCGACGACCGGCCAGGACATGGCGCGTGTTCGTTCGAGCATCGTGTTTAGCCCGGCCCTCCTCCCGCCAGTCGAAGCGCCCTGCGGAACTCCATGTTCCAGGGCTCCAGACGGATCGCCTGCTCGAGCCACCGCCGCCCCTCGTGACGCTGCCCGAGGTCGGTGAAGCAGCAGCCCGCGCGATAGCGCGTCCACGCGTTGCCGGGGTCGTCCTGCGCCGCCGCTACGTAGTAGGCGCACGCACCCGCGCGCTCGTGGAGCTGCTCCAGGATGCGGCCGGCGGCGGCCAGGAGCTCCGGATCGTGCGACTCCTCGTCGTGCTCGAGCAGGTCCTCGACGATGTCGCAGGCGGCGCGCCACGTCTGCGTGCGGATGGCGAGGCTCAAGCGATGCCGCGGCCCGCCGACCCCGAGCCATTCGCTGGGGCTCACGACCACCGGCCCGATGGAAAGGCAGACCCCGAGCAGACGGCCGCGATCGTCCAGGACGGGCGCGCCCACCGCCTCCGGCCATCCGCCGATGTCGGTCCGAATGAGGAAGCGCCGCTCGTACGGCTCCATCCGCGGGATCGGATCCACCACGCTCACGTGGCCGAACGCCTCGCGGTGCGGCGTCACCAGGTGCACGACCTCGTCGACCTTCACCCGGCACGACGGCCGGAGGACGGGCAGCGTCGTCGGCAGCTCGGCCACGTCGAGACATCCCAGGCCCGACTCGGCGGAGAAGCCGTCCAAGCGGTTCTCGAGGATGCGGCTCCCCCAGCGGACGCGGAGGTTCTCGAAGGGCTGGCCGGTCTCGAGGTCGTACAGAAGGGCGAGCGGCGCCACCGCGCGGCCGGGATCGACCAGCGTGGCGACACCCCTGCGCGGGCCTTCCACGGAGAGCGCAAACACGTCAGCGCCCGCGCTTGGGAACGATGGGAGTCTGGAGGGGTCGGGCTACGCAGGGCCGGTCGCTGGGCACGAGTCTGTCCCCCAACGTTCGACCGGTTGTCCCTGAAATCGGCCGCCCGGTCCGGCCACTTTGGAATATAGGCCGGGGTGTCGTTTCGTCCAGTATCTTTTCGTGAGCCCACGCACAATCGCGCGGGACTGGTCGCGCCGATCGGCCATTGTGGCTCGCTCTCAGCGCGGCTTGCGCGGGCGGCGGCCGCGTTCGGCGTGGAGAACACGCGCGACGGCGGCGGGCGGCTTGAACTTCTTGATGTGGCGCACGGCGTCGTCGATGTCGTCCGTCACGAGCAGCCGGTGCTGCTCGCGGTCCTCGGCGAAGAGCTTCGCCAGCACCGGCGCCACCGGGTACGTCCGCGTCCAGTATCTGCGGCCGAGCAGGACCATCGGGCTGAACCAGCGGCACGTGCGGTAGTAGTTCTGCGCGGCGTCCTGGAAGATCTCCTGGAGCGTGCCGGCCTTGCCCTCCGAGTAGATGACGCCGTACGTCGCGATCGAGAGCAGGCCGTCCTCGCGCACGCTGTTCTGGAAATACTTCGCGATGTGGGTGGCGAACGGGCTCGACGGCTCGTGGCCATAGTGCCAGGTGGGCACGGCCACGCTGCGCCCGGGCTTGCGAATGCGGGCGGCGATGTCGTGCGCAGGCCGGAACCAGCGGTGCAGCGCGGCCACGATCTTCGCGTCGACACCGCCGCGGGCGTCGACCATGTCGCCTGCCGGCGGCAGATGCGGCTCTCCCGCCAGGCCTCCCAGCGCCGTCTCGAGATCACCGATCGTTCCCGCCGCCAGCGCCGCCCCGAGATGCGTCGCCTCCATCGCCCCGGGCCCCCCGCCGCTCGCGAGGGTGAAGCCGGCGCGGGTCAGTGTCCGCGCCAAGACCGAGACGCGCCGATAGGCGTCGGTGCCGCGCTCGAGCTTGTGGCCGCCCATGATGGCCACGCACCGCCGGCCGCGGAGGAACACGTGCAGGGCCTTCGCCACGGAGTTGTCGTGGAGGCTCTGCATCATGCCTTCGAAGAACGGCGCGTCGGTGCCGCGGCCCATCCTCACGAAATGACGATAGGTGCGGAAGTCCATCGTCTGCGCGTACGACGCCGGCCGGCGCGGGTCGAAGCCCAGGAACAGCTCGGCCGGCGCGTACAGCTTGCCGTGGAACGGCTGGTAAGGAAGATCGACCGCGGGCACCGGCTATTTCTTGCGCGTCAGCTTGAACGCCGCCGTGTGGGCGGGTTTGCCGGCGTGCTGTCCGACCCACTCGGCCTCCACGTGGTCGGCGTCGACGAGGACGAAGCGGGCGTCGTGCATGTGGAAGCCTTCCGGGGTGATGTTGCTGCCGCCCGCGAAGGCGAAACGCAGCTCCTTGTCCGTCGACGTGGCGGTGTCGAGCTTCATCTTCGGCTGGTTGCCGGCGGCGCAGTAGTGCGTGAGGACGAGGTCGTCGCCGTCCAGGTGGTACATCGTGATCATCTCGTGCGGCGTGCCGCCGAACAGCGTCTCCATCAGCACGGCGCCGTTCGACACCACGCGGTAGCTGACCCTGGCCGGCGGCGGCGCCTCGCCTTTGGCACCCGCGCCCGCGCCCGCGCCCTCCGTCATCATGGCGGGCCCTTCCCAGTCGCCGGCCAGGCCCTTCATGCTCTCGAACGCCGTCCGCGGGGCCACGCCCGCGAGGGTCACCGCGAGCAACGCGATCGTCACGCTCATTCGAACCTCCGTTGGTTTTCCGACAGCCCGCAGAGCATAGCGCTAGAATCGCCTCGGATGATCGCCCCCGATCTCGAGACGGCCCGCTGGTTCATCGAGCAGCACGGGGCGCCCTCGACCCTCTGCGTGGCGGTGACGGGCGCGCACGCCTACGGCTTCCCCAGCGTGGACAGCGATCTCGACCTCAAGGGCATCCACATCGCGCCGACGGCGGCCATCGTCTCCCTGAAGCCGCCCCTCGACAGCATCGACGCCATCACCGAGTTCGACGGCGTGGAGATCGATTACACGAGCCACGAGCTCGGCTTCGCCCTCAAGCTGCTGCTCCAGGGCAGCGGCAACATACTCGAGCGCATCCTGTCGCCGTTCCAGGTCGTGCGCTCCGATCGCCGCGAGTGGCTGCAGGGGCTCACGCGCGCCGCCGTCTGCCGGAAGTTCTACGGCCACTATCGGGGTTTCTTCGCGCGCATGCGGAACGAATGCCTCTCCGCCCCGGTGAAGACGGCCAAGGACTATCTCTACGCCTATCGGGCGGCCCTGACCGGCGTCCATCTCCTGCACACCGGCGAATGCGTCCTCGACGTCGAGGCCCTCGCGCGCGACTACGGTTTCTCGGCCGTGCCCGATCTGCTCGCGGTGAAGCGCGAGGGAACGGAGGACGAGGCCGTCCGCGACGTGGGCCGTTACGAGGAGGACTGGCCGCGCCTGGAAGCGCGGCTGGAGACGGCGCGGCGGGAGAGCACGCTGCCGGACGTCTCTGCCAATGCCGACGCCCTGTCGGAGTTCGTGGTCGAGGAGCGCCGAAGGAATTTCTGAGGCGCGCTCGCCCGTCTCCCACCGTGTGCCCGTCTCCCACCGTGTGCCCGCTCCCACCGTGTGCCCGCTCCCGCCTGCGTCAGCCTGCCCACCGGCTCCGGTTCTCCCCTTCGGTTGGCTCCGCGCCCGGCCAACTGGGCCTGGAACGAGTTGCTTGAGGTATCACTTGAGGTCTGGCTGCGGCCCCGATCCACGAATCTCAAAATTGTTAATTACACATTTATATATTCTCGTCGGACCTGGCTTGGCATTGGGTCACATCACAATCAGGCCATGGATAGTGATTTCCTCGTATTCGCACGAACCCTGACCGACGACGAGCTCCAGGCGCGGGCCAAAAGCCTGGCCGCTCGGGCGCGTGACGCCACGGCGCAGCTGGTCGCCCACCTCGTCGAGATCGAGGCGCGCGGGCTCCATCTCGCCGCCGGCTACAGCTCGTTGTTCGCATACTGCCGCGGCGTCCTCTCGCTCTCGGAGAACGAGACCTACAACCGCATCGCGGCGGCGCGGGTCGCATCCCGCTTCCCCGTCATCCTCGAACGGCTCGCCCAGGGCGCGGTCAACCTCACGACAGTGAGCCTGCTGGCCCCGCACCTGACGCCGGCGAACCATCTCGAGGCCCTGGAGTCGGCGCGCGGCCTCCGGAAGTCCGAGGTCGAAGAGCTCGTGGCCCGCCTCGCGCCCAAACCCGACGTGCCGGCGTCGCTTCGGAAGCTGCCGGCGCCGCAGAGTGCCGAGCCCCAGGCCCCAGCTCATCCGGGGGTACCGGCGCCAGCCGCGGCCGAGTCTTCGCCAGCCTCCCCCACACCAACGGCGCCCATCGCCACCGCGACCGCCGCGCGCGCTCTCACACCTCTGTCTCCGGACCGTTACAAACTGCAACTCACCATCAGCGGCGATACTGTCGAAAAGCTCCGGCTCGCCCAGGACCTGCTGCGACACGCGGATCCCTCCGGCGACCCGGCCGCGATCATCGATCGGGCGCTCACGCTGTTGCTGCACGACCTGGCCAAGCGGAAGTTCGCGGCCACAGATCGCCCCGCGGCGAGCGACCGACCACGATCGTCCGGCGATGCTCGATCGGAAGCGTCCGATGCGGGTTCCCGGTCGACACATCTCTCCCGTTCACGGCACATCCCCGCTGACGTCCAGCGCACAGTGTTCGTGCGCGACCTCGGACGCTGCGCATTCACGAGCGCGGAAGGTCGCCGCTGCAACGAACGTGCGTTCGTCGAGTTCCATCACGTTCGCCCCTACGCCCACGACGGGCCGCCGACCGTCGCGAACATCCAACTGCGGTGCCAGTCGCACAACGCGCATGAATGGCATCGCGAGGTCGTGGACGTGCGTATCCGTGAGGCCGACTGGCACCACGCCCGGGACGTGGCGCACCACGCCGCGGCTCGGCAGTCGCGACGGTAGGTCCCTGACGACGGGCCGCGGAGTTCCTGACGAACGGCCCAGGGAGTCCCTAACGACGGCGCGCGGAGTCCAGGACGCGACGGAAATCGTCGGGATACGGGCTGTCGATGCGGAGCTCGGCGCCCGTGCGCGGGTGCGGCAGGCGGAGAGAGGCGGCGTGCAACATCAAGCGCGGGGCGCGCGGGCCGCCGTAGCGCTCGTCGCCCACGATGGGCATGCCCGCGCTGGCAAGATGCACACGGATCTGATGCTTCCGGCCGGTACGGGGCTGCGCCTCGAGGAGCAGCGCCGACGGGAACGCGTCGTCGAGCCGCTTGAACGCAGTCTCGGCCGACTGTCCCCCGATGGGATCACGGTTGATCCACTCGGGCGGCACGTCCCCTGCGCCCCCTCCTGCGCCCACCGCCGCGCCCAACCCCGCGCCCGGCGCCGCTGCGACCGCTGCCGGCCCGCGCGCCGTCGTACCCGCGGCTCCACGCCTTTGTGCGGCCTTCCTGGCCACCGGGCGGCCGACCAGGGCGTGGTACGTCTTGTGGACCTCCCGCGCGGCGAAGGCGCGGGCCAGCGCGGGGTTCGCGGCAGCGTCCTTCGTGAACAAGACCACGCCGGACGTCTCTCGATCGAGGCGCTGGTGCACGCCGACGTAGGCGGACCCCAGATACGACGAGACAGCGCCGACGACGTGCGGTCGAGACGGATCCGCCGTCGGGACGGTGGCGATCCCCGCCGGCTTGTCGACGGCGATCAGCCAGTCGTCCTCGAACAGGACCTGCGCCGCGCCGATGACGAACGCGAGATCGCGCGGGCGCACCAGCCGGTCGGCCTGCACGCGCGCCTCCACGCGATCGCCCGCGGAGAGCACGAAGCCGGGCCGGCGCAGCGGCCGACCGCCCACGGACACGGCACCCGCCATGATGAGCCGGCGGACCGCCGACTTCGAGAGCGCGCCGCCGGTCGGAGGGTCGGGCGCCCCGTCGGTCGCGCCGGCGGTCGGAATAGCAGTCGCCCCCCCCAGCTCCTCCGACAGCCAGGCGCCCAGCAGGTCATCCAGGCGCCGACCGGCCTCGGCTTCCGTGAGCACACGCGCGAGCCGCCGCGGCACGGCCACCAACGGCCTACAGGTCCCGCAGGGCGACGGTGATCGGCAACCGCGAGGCCCGCCACGCCGGCGGCAGGCCACCGAGAACGCCCATGAGCAGCGCGAAGATCATGCCGAAGCCCAGCAACCCGGGCGTCACGCGGAAGGCGAACGACATGTGGGAGAACGTCTGGAAGTTCATGGTCCCCGTCGTGATGCCGTTCAGCGGCAGTGCCCCGATGCAGCCGATCACCCCTCCCGCGGCGGCGATGAGCAGCGCCTCGAACAGGAACGCCACGATGACCGCCGTCTCGCTGAACCCGAGGGCGCGGATGGTGGCGATCTCCCGCGATCGCTCCGCCACCGCCGCGTACATCGTGTTGAGGGCGGCGAAGACGGCGCCGACCCCCATGATCGTCGCGACCAGGGTGCCGAGCCCCAGGATGAGATTCGTCAGCATGCTCGAGGCCTTCTCGTAGTATGCCGTCTCTCGCTCCACCTGCACCTGCAGCCGCGGGTCGCCCTTGGCGCGGTCCTGCAGCGGGCCCAGGGCGGACTCCGAGGTGAGGCGCACCGTCGCCGATTGGAAGATGTTCAGCGGCCGCTGATACACGGGCGCCAGCAGGTTGCTGTCGCACCAGATCTCGGAGTCGAAGGCGCTGCCGCCGGTGTCCATGACGCCGACGATCGTCCAGTCGGATCCGCCGAACCGAAGGGTACGGCCGAGGCCCATGCCGGCATACGTCTTCACCGCGTACTTGCCGACGACGAGCTGGAACATGGACGGCTTGAAGAATTCGCCCTCGATGAGCTTCACGCCGCGATGCACTTCCAGGGCCCGCGGGGAGACGCCGCGCACCTGGACGTTCGCGTCGGTGCCGGTGGCCTTCAAGGGCAGGTTCGCCACCACCACCATCTCGGGGCTCACCAGGGGCCCCGAGCTGCCGCGCGCCACCTCCTGCGCATCCTCCAGGGCGCGCACGTCCTCGAGCGTCACCACGGAGTCCATCTCCGACGTCGCGCCGGCGCGCCGGATCATGGCGTTGTCCTTCGAGCCCGAGCTGACCAGGGCCGCCTTGAAGCCGAAGGCCAGGGCCAGCATGGCGATGAAAACGCCGACGGAGCCGGCGATGCCGAGGACGGCCACGATGGTGGTCCGCCAGCGGGTGCGGACGCTTTCGATGTTGTAGACGAGGGGCAGAGCCATGATCTAGAGCCGGCGAAACGCCTGCACGACCTGCAAGCGCCTCGCGGAAAGGGCGGGCAGCAGGCCCGCGGCCACGCCCACCAGCACGGTGGCGACGAGGCCGGACACGATGCCGACCATCGAGAGATAGAAGACGGGGAGCAGGCCGCCGGTGGGATCGCCGCCGAAGACGGTGAACGCCTTGGCGGCGAGGATGCCGAGGCCTCCGCCCACGACGGCGATGAGCAGCGACTCCGTCATGACCAGCCCCAGCACGAAGGTGTCGGTGAAGCCGACCGCCTTCAGCACCGCGAGCTCGCCCGTCCGCTCGCGCACCGACATCGCCATGGAGTTGCCGGTGACGAGCAGGAGCGTGAAGAAGACCACGCTGCCGATCGTCACCATCAGGAACTCGATGTTCCCCATCTGCTTCACGAACGAGGCCATGAAGAACTGCTCGCTCTGCGTCCGCGTCTCCCACGTGGAGTTCGCGAACGACTCGTCGAGCTTGCTGGCCAACGCCGCCATGTCCTCGCCGGCGTTCATGCGCGCCACGTACCAGCCGACGTATCCCTTCGTCCACGGCGGCCCGTTCTCCTGCAGGTAGTCCCAGCGGAACCAGAACTGGCTGGTGTCGTCCTGCGGCCGGGCGCCCTTGTAGATGCCGACGAGATCGAACTCCCAGGCGCCGGGATAGATGACGCCGCGGACGGGGATGCGGTCGCCGACCTTCCAGCCGAAGCGCTTGGCCGTGAACTCGCCGGCGATGCAGGCGGTGCGGCTCGCCGAGAAATCGGACCATTCCTTTTCCGACAGCAGGAACTCCGGATACATCGCCCGCCAGGTGCTGTGATCGACGGCGAACTGGGCGAAGAAGTTCTTCTCGTCCTGGTACACGCCGCCGAACCAGTTCGCGTACGTCACTTCCTTGATGCCGGGCGTGCGCTGGATCCGGTCTCGGTAGGCGAGCGGCAGCGGCTGGATGAGCGACACCTTGTTGATGACGACGAGCCGGTCGGCACCGGCGGCCTCGATGCCCTGGTTGAAGGAGGCGCGGATCGTGTAGAGCAGGCCGAAGAGGAACAGCGCCACCGCGAACGACCCCACGGTGAGGATCGTGCGCACCTTCCGCCGCGTGAGGTTCGCGAGGAGCAGCGGCAGGTACTTCATTGCGTGAGCAGCCCCTTGTCGAGGTGCAGCGTGGCGTGGGCGCGCTCGGCCGCGCGCGGGTCGTGCGTCACCATCAGCACCGTCTTCTTGAAGTCGCGCACCAGCAGCTCGAGCAGCTCCAGGATCTCGTCGGCGCTCTTGCGGTCGAGGTCTCCCGTCGGCTCGTCGCAGAGGAGGAACGTGGGGTCGGCCACGATCGCCCGCGCGATGGCCACGCGCTGCTGCTGCCCGCCCGACAGCTCGCCGGGCTTGTGGTTCATGCGTTCCTGCAGGTTCACCACCCGCAGCGCGGTCTCCACCCGCTTGCGGCGCTCGTCACTGGACAGCGACGTGAGCAGCAGCGGCAGCTCCACGTTGCGGAAGGCGGAGAGGACCGGCAGCAGGTTGTACATCTGGAAGATGAAGCCCACGTGCCGCGCCCGCCATTGCGTGAGGCGCGGGCCGGACAGGCGCGTGATCTCGTCGCCGGCCACGATGATGCTGCCGGTGCTCGGCACGTCGAGGCCGCCCAGAAGGTTGAGGAGCGTGGTCTTCCCCGACCCGCTGGGGCCCATGAAGGCCACGAAATCCCCGGCGTCGATCTGGAGGTTGATGCCCTGGAGAACGTGAAGGTCCTCGCTGCCGCGGTGATACGTCTTCGAAACGTCACGAGCGACGACGAGGCTGCTCGATGAACCGTTGGATCCGATCTTGACCATGACGATGGATTCTATATGCTCGTCGTTTCGGAGGCCTAACCCATGTCCATGGTGGAAGTGCAGACCGTTCGCAAGGTCTATACGAGGGACACGCAGGAGATCACCGTGCTCGACGGCATCTCGCTCCAGGTACCGGAGGGAGAGTTCGTGGCCCTGATGGGCCCCAGCGGCTCCGGCAAGACCACGCTCCTCAACCTCATCGCCGGCATCGACCGGCCGACCTCGGGCAGCGTGCTCGTGGCGGGCACCGACGTGACCCGCCTGTCCGAGAGCGATCTGGCGCGCTGGCGCAGCCGCAACGTCGGCTTCATCTTTCAGTTCTACAACCTCATCCCCGTGCTCAGCGCCGTCGAGAACGTCGAGCTGCCGCTGCTGCTGACCTCGCTGTCGGGCAAGGAGCGGCGCGAACGGGCGCTGACCGCCCTCAAGGTGGTCGGCCTCGCCGACCGCTCCGGCCACTACCCGCGCCAGCTCTCGGGCGGTCAGGAGCAGCGTGTCGCCATCGCCCGCGCCATCGTCACCGACCCCAAGGTGCTCGTGGCGGACGAGCCGACCGGCGACCTCGACGCCAAGAGCGCCCACGAGATCCTGGACCTCATGGGCACCCTCAACAAGGACTTCAAGAAGACGATCGTCATGGTGACCCACGACCCGCGGGCGGCGGAACGGGCCCACAGCCAGCATCATCTCGAAAAGGGCGTCCTCGCCAACGGCAGCGGCGTCACCGCGGCCGCTCACTGAGACGACGGCCATGAAGTTCCTGCCCTTCATCCTCAAGCATCTGCGGTACAAATGGGGCCGCACGCTCACCACCGTGCTGGCGATGGCCCTCTGCATCTTCCTGTTCTGCACGCTGCAGGGGATCCTGGCCGCCATCGACGACCTGATGGCGAGCACCAGCGCCAAGCGCCTGATCACGCGGCACGCGGTGAGCCTCGTCTTCAACGTGCCGCTCTCCTATCAGTCGCGCATCGCGTCCGTGCCGGGCGTCAAACGCGTGGCCATCACTTCGTGGTTCGGCGGCTCGCTGCCCGCGAAGAAGGAGGGAAAGGCGCAGACGGAAGACGAAGACGAGGACCAGGACGAGCTCCAGTCGACCACCGATTGGAGCCAATTCTTCACCAACATGGCCGTAGAGCCCGAACCGTTCTTCGCCATGAGCCCGGAGTATCCGGTGGCCCCCGACCAGTTCCGCGACTTCATGCAGGACATGCAGGGCTGCGTCATCGGGCGCAAGCTCGCGGAGAGGTTCAACTGGAAGATCGGCGACCACTTCTTCCTCGAGAGCTTCATCCCGCCGTACCGGAAGCCGAGCGGACCGTTCGAGTTCGTGGTCCGAGCGATCAGCGACGTCGACCGCGCGAAGTACCCGTCCGCCGACGCGAGCATCATGCTGTTCCACCACAAGTACCTCTACCAGGCCACTGGCGAACGCGTCGCCGCCGGCACCTACACGATCGAGATCGAGGACCCCGACCGCGCCGGCGAGGTCAGTGCCGCCGTCGACGCTCTCTTCGCCAACTCCCCCGCCAAGACGCACACGGAGACGGAAAGGGCCTTCGTGGCCGGCTTCATGGCCATGGCCGGCAACCTGGCCCTGCTGCTCAACGGCATCGGCCTCGCCGTCAGCTTCACGATCCTCGTCGTCACCGCCAACACCATGAGCATGGCCGTGCGCGAACGCCGCACGGAGATCGCGGTGCTCAAGACCTTGGGATTCACGAGCGCCGGGGTGATGGCCCTCGTCGTGGCCGAGGCCTTGATGCTCGCCCTGCTCGGCGGCGCGCTGGGCGTCGGCGGCAGCAAGGGCATCATGTGGATGCTCACCCACCTGCCCGGACTTCGCGAGGCCCTGGCGGGCATGGGCCTCACGACCCTGGACCTCAAGCCGACGATCGCGCTGCTGGGGGCCGCGGTCGCCCTCGGCCTGGGTATCGCCGCCGGCTTCGCGCCCGCCTTCGGCGCCTACCGCGCCCGGATCACCGACATGTTGAGGACGGTGTAGCCATGGCCCTTCCCCTTTCGTACAACGTCCGGAACGTCCGCCAACGATGGCGCGTGACGCTCCTGGCCGTCATCGGCATCGCGCTGGTCGTGGCCGTTTTCGCGGTCCTCATGTCGATGTCGGCCGGCTTCGAGAACGCGCTGCGCTCTACCGGCCGTGAGGACAACGTCATCATCGTCCAGCGCGGCTCCGCGTCGGAGCTGACTTCGGCGGTGCCGCTGGATCAGCGACAGATGATCCTGGCCGACGACCGCATCGCGCGCCGCCCCGACGGTCAACCCATGGCGTCGTGGGAATGGGTCGTGGTCATCGCCCTGCCGAAGAAGACGGATGGCCAGCCGACCAACGTGACCCTGCGCGCCGTCATCCCGCAGACGTTCGAGGTGCGTGGCGGCATCAAGATCGTCGCCGGACGCGGCTTCCAGCCCGGCCTCGACGAGGTCATCGTCGGCCGCAAGATCATGGACCGCATCCAGGGCCTCGACCTGGACGGCGACCTCGTCTACGAGCAGAAGCGCTTCAAGATCGTGGGCGTCTTCGAGTCCGAGGGCCAGGCCTTCGAGAGCGAGGTCTGGGGCGACTTCGACGTCCTCGGCGCCAGCTTCAACCGAGGCGTGGGGTCCAACTCCGTGGTGGCGCGCATGAAGAACCCAACGGACATCCGGCCGCTCAACAAGTGGATCCGTGCCCAGCCGCAGATGCAGCTGCGGGCCTTGTCGGAGAAGCGCTACTACGAGGTGCAGGCGGGATCGCTGGCCAAGATCCTGTCTGGCCTGGCCGCGGCGGTAGCCATCATCACCGGTGTGGGCGCCGTCTTCGGGGCCATGAACACCATGAATGCGGTGGTGGCGGCGCGGACGCGTGAGATCGGGACCCTGCGCGCCCTCGGCTTCTCGCGGCGGGCGATCCTGTTCTCGTTCGTGCTGGAGTCGACGCTGCTGGCGCTGGTCGGTGGCTTCGTCGGCGTGCTCCTCGCGTTCCCGATGAATGGCTTCTCCACCGGCACTGGTCAGACGCAGAGCTTCAGCGAGATCGCCTTCGCCTTCCGCATCACGCCGCTGATCATCGCCGAGGGCCTGGTGTTCGCCGCCTTCATGGGCGCGATCGGCGGCCTGCTGCCGGCGGCGCGAGCCGCGCGGATGCCGATCAGCCGCGCCTTGCGCGAGGTGTAGCTACGCGGACTCGCCCTTCCACTTGATGTTGCAGCCGATGCTCGGCATCTGCTGCGTCGGCACCGGCTTGCCCGCGATCACCAGGTCGAGGGCCGCGCGCATGTCCTTCCCGGTAACCGGCTTGTCGTTGCCGCGGCGCGCCTCGTCGAGCTGGCCGCGGTAGACGAGGGTCAGGCTGCCGTCATACAGGAAGAAGTCAGGCGTGCAGGCGGCGTCGTAGGCGCGCGCCACGGACTGCGTCTCGTCGAAGAGGTACGGGAACGTGAAGCCGACCTCCTTCGCCTGCTCCTTGAGGCTCGGCGGCCCGTCGTCGGGATGGGCGACGGCGTCGTTCGAGCTGATGGCGACGATGCCGATCTTGCCGGCGTAGTCGCGGCCGAGGCGCGCGAGCTCCGCCTGGATGTGCTTCACGTACGGGCAGTGCCGGCAGATGAACATCACCAGCAGGCCCTTGTCGGTCTTGACGGCGTCGCGGGTGACGAGGGCGCCCGTCGTCACGTCGGTGAGGCGGAAGTCCGGGGCCTTCGACCCCAGCTCGGACATCGTGGAGGCTGTCTGTACCATGCGCCGAACATACACCGACTCTGCAGCGTTTCGTGAATGCGACACGCCGACGATCAGTTTTCTCTTGACGTCATGAGCCGGACGCCGTAACTTAGCAGGTGTTCCGCGTGCACCCCGCATGCGGCTGCTTTCAGGAGGCTCTGATGCTTGCAACCGTCGCCGTGAAGCTGTCGGGCCTCGCCCGCGTCCGCCGGTAAGCTCCGAGCTCCGGCCCGAGAGCGGGCCACGCCCCTAGCCATTCAACGTTAACTCGACGCCGGTGGTGCACCTGCATGCACTCCCCTTCGGGGAGTGTCGTGCAAGGACGCGGAACAGGTGCAAGCACCTGCACGCGCCGCGCGATCGAAAAGGAGCTCGTGTGTCTTTTCGTCGACGGCGGAGGCCCCGGCCTCCGCAAACGGGAGAGGTGTCTTCGCACGACGACGCGGAGCGCTTCTTCTTCGATCTGGAGTCCGTGCGCCCGGACCATCGGGTGCGCTCGTTGTGTCGTCAAGCGCAGGAGGCGGTCCTGCTCGCGATGGCCGAGGTCGGTCTCGACTCGCGACTGGATGGGACGTTCGTGGCCTCGGTCGATCCGGCGCCCGGTCCCGAGCGGCTGCTCGTGACCGTCGTGGCTCCGCCGCAGGCGACGACCGAGGCCATCGAGGCGGCGTTCGCCGCGCTGGCGGAGCTGAGGCCCGCGCTGCGGGCGGAGGTGGCGCGCGCGATCCATCGCAAGCGCGTTCCGGACCTGGCGTTTCGGGTAGCGGTCGAGGCGGCAACGGTGCCGCCGCCGGTTGTGGGAGAGGACGGGAATGCAGAGGACGGGAATGGAGATGACGTCGATGAAGACTGACGTACCGGTCCGCATCTGGCACGAGGGGCCGCTGCCGGAGGGAGTGAAGGCGGCGGCCCATCGCCTCGCCGCGAGCGAGGGCGTGCGGCACGTGGCGGTGATGCCCGATGCCCATCTCGCGGAGGACGTGTGCATCGGCACCGTCGTGGGCACGCGCGACACGCTCTATCCGAGCGCGGTCGGCGGCGACATCGGCTGCGGCGTGGCCGCGATCGGGTTCGACGTCGAGGCCTCGTCTCTGGCCGCGCCGGCGGTCGCCGCCCGTGTGCTCGCCGGCCTCTACGAGCGTGTGCCGTTCGTGCGCCACGACCGCCATCGGGCGCCAGCGCTGCCCGAGGCTCTGCGCGATCGGCCGCTGTCGTCGCCGCGGCTCGAGTCCGCGCGGCGGCGTGAGGCCGAGCGGCAGCTCGGCACGATCGGCAGCGGTAATCACTTCATCGAGCTGCAGGCGGACGACGAGGGCCGCTTGTGGCTGATGCTGCACAGCGGCTCGCGCGGGCTGGGACAGGCGATCCGCGACCACCATCTCGCCCGCTGTCGGTCGGGACGTCTCGGCCTGGCGTTCCTGGACGCCTCCGCCGACGCCGGCCGCGACTACCTCGCGGACATGGCCTGGGCCCTCGACTACGCCGCCGCGAGCCGCCGTCGCA
>Ga0114129_10005335_pt1 | contig 18142 bp, 17 predicted proteins | sample RhiMetdeltSRZDD1_FD_80071 | JGI IMG/M metagenome (GOLD analysis project Ga0114129, IMG submission 80071) | Populus rhizosphere microbial communities from Tennessee, USA - Rhizosphere MetaG P. deltoides SRZDD1 (version 2) (version 2) | ecosystem: Host-associated > Plants > Roots > Rhizosphere >...
CGCACGAGCGCCTGGTCGTCGAGGTCGTGGAGGGTGGCGATCACGGGGAGGCGGCCGATGAACTCCGGAATCAACCCGTACTTGAGGAGGTCCTCGGGCTGGATCATGGCGAGGAGGTCGCCCACGCGACGCTCGTCGCGGCTCTTGATCTCCGCGCCGAAGCCCATGCCGGAGCGGCCCACCCGCCCTTCCACGATCTTCTCGAGTCCGACGAAAGCGCCCCCGCAGATGAAGAGCACGTTGCTCGTGTCGACCTGGATGAACTCCTGGTGCGGATGCTTGCGGCCGCCCTGCGGCGGCACGTTGGCGACCGTGCCCTCCAGGATCTTGAGCAGTGCCTGCTGCACGCCTTCGCCCGACACGTCGCGCGTGATCGACGGGTTCTCCGACTTGCGCGCGATCTTGTCGATCTCGTCGATGTAGACGATGCCGCGCTCGGCACGCTCCACGTCGTAATCCGCGGACTGGAGCAGGCGGAGGATGATGTTCTCCACGTCCTCGCCCACGTACCCCGCCTCCGTCAGCGTGGTGGCATCGGCGATCGTGAACGGCACGCGCAGCATCTTGGCGAGCGTCTGGGCGAGGAGCGTCTTGCCGGAGCCGGTGGGGCCGATGAGGAGGATGTTCGACTTCTGGAGCTCGACGTCCCCCGCGTCGCCGCCGGACTCGATGCGCTTGTAGTGGTTGTGGACGGCCACGGAGAGGATCTTCTTCGCGCGCTCCTGTCCCACCACGTACTGATCGAGGACGGTCTTGATCTCGGCCGGCTTGGGAAGGCTACGGATCTCCCGACTCTTCTCCTCTTCCCACTCCTCGGCGATGATGTCGTTGCAGAGCTCGATGCATTCGTCGCAGATGTAGACGGTGGGACCGGCGATGAGCTTGCGCACGTCGTTCTGGCTCTTGCCGCAGAACGAGCACTTCAACGTCCCGTTGCCTTCGCGCGTCCGCGCCATGCCGTACTTGACCCCCTTCTACTTCTGGATCTGCTGAACTTGCGCCGCCAGCGCGGCCTGCTCGCTGACGGGCCGGGTCGTGGGCTTCGAGGAGATCACCTCATCGACGATTCTATAGTCCTTCGCTTGCTCGGCGGTCATGAAAAAGTCCCGGTCGGTGTCGCGCTCGATCTTCTCCATGGCCTGACCGGTGTGGTACACGAGGATGCGATTCAGCTCCTCGCGCATCCGCAAGATTTCCTTGGCCTGGATATCGATGTCGGTGGCCTGCCCCTGCACGCCGCCGAGCGGCTGATGGATCATGATGCGTGCGTGCGGGAGCGCGAAGCGCTTGCCGCGCGAGCCCGCGCACAGCAAGAGCGCGCCCATCGACGCCGCCTGCCCCATACAGATGGTGGAGATGGCGGGCTTCACGTACTGCATGGTGTCGTAGATGGCCATGCCGGCGGTGACGGAACCGCCGGGTGAGTTGATGTAAAGGTAGATGTCCTTGTCGGGGTCTTCCGCCTCCAGGAACAGCATCTGCGCGATGACGAGATTGGCAAGCTCGTCTTCGATGAACGTCGGCAGGAAAATGATGCGCTCCTTCAGGAGTCGCGAAAAGATGTCGAACGCCCGCTCGCCGCGCGGAGTCTGCTCGACGACCATCGGAACCAGCGCCATGGGATGTCTCCTTTGTAGCGGGGGCCGTGAGGCCGCGTCCACCGCGGGTGGCGGATTCCAGGTGCGGCCTGGCTGCGTAATTCCAATCCGATCTATTGTTGTCGGCGCCACTGGCTGCGTCGCTCTCATCCCATTGTTCCTCATCGATGCCACTCCTCGGTCCCTCTCATCGGCTCTCTCGTGGTGGCGCCGTCCCTCACCGCTGCGTGCCTCTCATCCGATGATCCGATGGAATTGCTGACGCGCATCAGGATTTATTCGGAGGTCGACCTTGGCGGCGTCACGGGTGGACGGAGGCGCGGGCGATGAGGAAGTCGAGGGTCTTGCGCTCCCGGAGGCCGTGGCGGAGCGCCTCCAGGTCGCCGCTCTTTTCCATCATCCCCCGCACCGCCGGCGCCGGTCGCTGGGAGGCGGCGGCGATCCGACCGACCTCGGCGTCCACGTCGGCATCGGTCGCCTCGATGGCCTCGCGCTCCGCGATGGCTTCGAGGAGCAGCGCACGCCTCACGGCCTTTTCCGCGCCCGGCCGTAGCTCCGTGATCAGCTTGCCGTAATCCCACTGGATGCGATCGGGATCCATCCCCTCGCGCCGCATCCGATCACGCGCGTGCTCCACCTGGTGGGTGATCTGCCGCATCACCATCGCCCCCGGCACCGTGAAGTCGTGGCGAGCGAGGAGCGCGTCGAGGACTTTGTCCTCGATCTGCCGGCGATCGTCGGCGGCGCCGCGCGCTTCCAGCTGACGGCGCAGCTCCGTCCGCACCGCGGCGAGCGTGTCGAAATCGCCGAGTGTTTTCGCGAAGTCGTCGTCGAGGCCGGGCAGCACCTTTTCCTTCACCTCGACGACCTTGAGGCGGGCGGTGCCGGACTTCCCGCGCAGGCTCTCGATGCGGTGATCGTCCGCGAAGCGGAGCGAGACCTCTCGCTCCTCGCCCGCGCGCATGCCCACCGCCGCCTGATCGATCTCCGGCAACACGGCGCCGCTGCCGATTTCGAAGTGGTACCCGGTCGCGGTCGTCGGATCGTGGGCGTCGGGAGCCAGCGTGTAATCGACGATGACGAGATCACCCGGCCCCGCCGTCCGCTCCACGGCTCGAAACTCGGCGTACTGCGCGCGCATCTGCTCGAGGGTGGCGTCCACGTCCGCATCGGTCACGGGTGCGGGCGCGTGCTGAACGGCGACCCCCGCGTAGTCGTCGGCGAGCGTGATGGTCGGCTTCACCTCGACCACGGCCACGAACGAGAGCGGCGCGCCTTCCTCGAGCGTGACCTCTTGAAGATCGGGCTCGTTGACGGGATCGATCTTCGCCTTCGAGATCGCCTGCCGGTAGACATCCGGAATGAGGTGCTCGGCCACATCCCGGCGGACGTCGTCGGAGAAATGTAGCTTTACGAGCGAGCGCGGGACGTGACCTTTGCGGAAGCCCGGGAGCCGCGCCTGCTTCTGCACGCGTCCGTACGCGCGTTCCCACGCCTTCTCCACGACGTCCAGCGGGGCTTCCACGGCGAGGCGGCGCTTGCACTCCTCGAGCGTTTCGACGTCGACCTTCATGACCTCTGGGCTCTCCGGTATTTTCCGCGACCTTCGGTTGCTGGCGCCGGTCTTGGTGCGAGAGGGGGGAGTTGAACCCCCAAGGGCTTTCGCCCACTGGATCCTAAGTCCAGCGCGTCTGCCAGTTTCGCCACTCTCGCGGCGCGTACGACGCTGCGACAGAAGCATACCTATCCCGCCCCGGGGCCGCAAGGAACGAGTCGCTTTGTAGAAATTGCGGGCGGTTTCTCGCGACCGCGAGTCGTGCTGGCACCCCCATTGAAGGTTCGCACGTCCGTCGCGACATCGGGAGGAGGAGACACATGAAGGTTTTCAAGACCGCGGCCGCGATCTTCACCGCGGCGAGCGTCGTCGCCGTCTCGGGCGGGGTGTTCGCGCAGAGTCGGACGGGAGGAACTCCCTCGCAGGCGGACTTCGATCGGTGCAACAGGGAAGCGCAAGCGGGCTCCAGCCCGAGCGCGGCCCCCGGCAGCCGATCGTCGGCGGGCGCCGGCAGCACGCGCGGCAGCGACAGCAGCGGCGGCACCGGCAGCACGAGCGGCCCGGGCCACACGAGCGGTGCGGGCAGCACGAGCGGCACGTCGTCGAGCGGCTCCGGCACGATGAGCTCGGGCAGCAGCACGTCGCCGAGAGGCGGGACCTCGAGCGGCGTCGGCGTTTCCGGGTCCGGATCGGGCAGCACGGGTGCGTCCGGTTCGTCGGGCAGCATGGCGTCGGGAGCAGGCGACGCGCCGCTGCGTGGCATGGCGTCGGTGGGCCAGAACGATGCCGGCTATCAGCAGGCGTATCGCGACTGCATGAAGCGACAGGGCTTCTAAAACGGACACACACAGGAGGACACCCACCATGGCCTTGAAAGATGGCATCGCCACGCTGAATGATCTGATCGAGACGTGCAAGGACGGCGAGCAGGGATTCCGCACCGCCGCCGATGCGGTCCGCGACCCGTCGATCAAGCAGCTCTTCGTGCAATACGCCGAGCAGCGTGCTCAGTTCGCGGCGGAGCTCCAGCGCGAGGTGACTCGACTCGGTGGCGAACCGGAACAGAGCGGCAGCGTGAGTGGGAGCTTGCACCGCGGATGGATGAATCTGAAATCAGCGATCACCGGACAGAACGAGGCCTCCGTGGTCGCCGCCGCCGAAGAGGGCGAAGACGTCGCCCGGAGCAGCTACGAGAAGGCGCTGGCGGCGGAATTGCCGCCGGACGTCCGCCGTGTCGTGGAGCGCCAGTCCGCCGCCGTCAACGAGGCACACGATCGCGTGCGCGCGCTGAAGCGGCAGCGGGCGGCGTAGCCGCGGAATCCTCGAGCGCGGCGTCGGAGGTCACGCCCCGACGCCGCAGCCTCGAGGCCGCCGCGCGTGTGCCACGCGGGCGGCACGGCTGGCTCAGTCAGGCGAGGAGCCGTTTGGCGAGGAAGTACTTCTTGGGGCGCCGGCGGAGCGCACGCGCCCCTTCCCGATGACGCGCAAGCTGTCGCTCGAGCTTGGTGAGCGCGCCGTCGAAGGCGAGACGCGGGGTCGCAGCCCACTCCTCGACGTGCACCGCCGCCGCGCGCGGCAGTTTCACGGTGAGCGCGCAGCGCAGGGTGTCGCCGCCTTTCGGACCGTTCTCGTCGGTGAAGGCCGCGCGCGCGGTGAGCGGAGGTACCCGGAGCGTCGCAAAGGTCGTGGAGAGTTGCTGGGTGACCAATGCGCGCAGCGCCCGGCTCCTGTGGAGTCCCTGAATGTCGATGCTCGTCGTCATGTCTCCCTCCGTTGATGAGCTCACGACGCCTTTCCATCGTACCGCGGACGGGAACGTTGCGGGTTTGACGCGAACCCCGCCGAGACGCAGACTGACCCTATGAGGTTCGAGACGCTGCGGGCGGTGCTGGCGGGGATCGCGCTGTCCCTCGCCGTTCCGGCTTTCGTCGGCGGCGCCGAGTTGCTGCGGCCGATGATCGTCGGGTGGGAGCGGTATTTCAAGATCACGTGGTCGGTGGCGGAGCGTAAGGGCCGTCCCGTCATCGAGGGCCGTCTCGCCAACGACTACGGAAGTGCTGCCACGCGAATCCAGCTGCTCGTGGAAGGGCTCGAGCAATCCGGTGAGGTCCTGTGGCAGGAGGTGACCTGGTTGCCGCGGACCCTGGGCCCGTTCGACAGCTCCTATTTCGAAGTGCCCGTGCGGCAGCCCGCTCCCGCGTATCGCGTCAGCGTGTTCGCGTGGGAGCGCATCGAGTCCGACGACTTCCGCCGCCGCTTCTAGCGTTCGCGCTCTTCACGCGAGTCCTCTCCGCGTGCACGGGCATCGAAACTCGCCGCTGCGGGGAACGACAGGCCCCGGCGAGCGCGAAGACGCAGTCGTGACGTGACGCGCGCGTGTCGGGGACTACGCGGGTTCGGCGAGCGCGGAGGCGACGACGCGCTGGAGGTGCTCGAACTCGAACGGCTTGGACAGGTACGCGTAGGCGCCCATGCGCACGGCGGCGAGCGCGGGCGCGCTGTCGGGGCTGCCGGAGAGAATGATCACCGGCGTGCTCGGCATCGTGCTCTGGATGCGCTTCATCACGTCGAGGCCGGAGACGCCAGGAAGCGCGAGATCGAGCAGCACGAGGTCGGGTGGCGTCGCACTGAGAGCGGCCACGGCTTCGACACCGTTCGCGGCCGTCACGACTTCGTAATCGCAGCGGGTCAGCAGCTCGGAGAGCAGGTTCCGGACTTCCGCCTCATCATCGACGACCAGAACCGTGCGAAGGATCGTCTGGGTGGACCACATCCCGAGCGCGCTCATCGCCCCGCTCCTCCCTACGCCCCGTCAAGAGCAAGGAAGGGACCACTCCCGCCTCCGGCAGGAATTGCGCATTGGCGCGGGCCTAGGCGTCGGGGGCACAGCTCGAATGCGCCGCGCGACTGCCAGCGCGACACGCGAGGGTCAGGCCATGGACAGTCCGGCGCCCGGTACCTCGAGCGGGCACGGGCGTGCCACGCCGTCGGCCACGGTCATCGGTCAGCGGGCGGGGGCGGGCAGACCGCCGTTGGCCGTGTCGAAGGGGGAAGGACGATGCGGCTCGCGCCGCGCGCGATGGAGCTGCACCGCCACGTCCACGGCGCGGATGAGCGCCACGCTGTGGGCGTCGTCTTCTCGCGGCGCGAAGAGGTGATCGGGGCCGATGGCCACGATGTTGGCGCCGCCCGGCCACACGGTGTCGGCGAGGAGCACGACGCCGTCGTTCGGACCGTGCCGGTGTAGCAGACGATAGCCCCACCAGACGGTCGCGCCGACGCTGCCGGAGACGGGCACGGCGACGACGTTGACGACCGCGATCGATTCTGGCATCCGCGCTCCGTCGAACCGTCGGCGACTCGCCTCCGTCGTCATCGACGTCACCCCGTCCCACTTCCAGCCCCTCACCCAGAAGAACGCGCGTGTCACCCAGGAGAGGGGCGGACGCAGCGCGGAATCCGCGAGCGGGCTGCCGCCGAGGGCGCCCACGACGTTGACCCACGCCGCCACGTGGCGTGTTTCGTCGGGCGCGAGCATGCCGGTGAGCGCGAGCGCGACCTCGGCGCCGGACTTACTGGCAGAGATGATGATCAGATCGCCGCTCTGGCTTCGCGCCTCGCGAATGGCGGCGGCGATCTCGATCGCGTTGTCGTCGATCGACGCGCCCTCGTCGCTCTCGATGACCCGATGGCGGATGCCGAGACGAGCGGCGAGGCGGCGCGGCGCCGCGAAGTCGGCACCCGTCTCGGGATGGGTCCGATACATCCAGGACGGCGCGAACAGCACCGTATAGGGGAACGCGCCCGGACGACGCCGCAGCTCCTCGGCGCCGGCGGCCCCCTCGTGGACAAACCGGTTGAACGCGCCTTGCACGGCGCGGCTCATCGGATCCGCACTGAGCGCACGCGCGTAGGAGAGTGCCGCGAAATCGACGGACGTCTCTCGTGCGAGCTTCTGCAGCTGAGCCTGATCGGGAAGATCGGATCGGTACTCGTCCGCGCTCGTCCGACGCTCCCAGAGAACGTCGCGCCTTGCCACGCCCGGCGCCAGCGCCTCGAGGTTCGGGTCCAGGGCCCGGCGCGCGAGGAGATCGGCGAGCAGGTCGCGCGCGGGCTCGGCGTCCACGAGCCGGGCGAGATCGCGAGCAGGAGCATCGTCCGCGATGATGGCGGCTCGGCCCGCGCAGCCGACCGTGACCAGCGCAGCGAGGGCGAGGACGGCCGCCCCGCTGCGTGGCCTGGATGCCGCGGAAGACGCGCGGAGCCCGATATTCACGCCCTCGTCTACTCTAGCGTCACGTCATCCCCGAACCGAAATTTCGGGGCGTGGGCACGGCGCTGCCGGCTCTACGCACCAGGCGGCACTGACGCACCGAGCCTGCAGTGCGCGACCCCGACGGTGACAACGAGGAGCGTACCGATCCCGCCGCACATAAGATGACGGCATGGCGAGCGGTGCTTCGCGAAAGGTCATCTACGCCGCGCTGATCGGCAATCTCCTCGTCGCCACCACGAAGTTCGCGGCGGCCGCCATCACCGGCAGCTCCGCCATGCTCAGCGAGGCCGTGCACTCGCTGGTGGACACCGGGAACGAACTGCTCCTGCTCTACGGCCTCCGGCGCGCGGCACGCCCGCCGGACGCTCAGCATCCGCTCGGGCACGGGCGCGAGCTCTACTTCTGGAGCTTCATCGTGACCCTGGTCATCTTCGGACTCGGGGCGGGCGTGTCCATCTACGAAGGCGTCCGTCACGTGCGGTCGCCCGTGCCCATCGCCAACCCGGTCGTGAACTACGTGGTGCTCGTCCTCGCCCTCGTGTTCGAGAGCGGCTCGTGGTGGGTGGCACTCCGGGAGTTCCGCGGCGCGAAGGGCGATCGTGGATATTACGAGGCGGTGCGACAGAGCAAGGATCCGACGATGTTCATGGTCCTCTTCGAGGACAGCGCGGCGCTCCTCGGTATTCTGATCGCGCTCGCCGGCATCGGCGCCAGCGAGGCGCTGGATCGGCCCGTCCTCGACGGCGTCGCCTCCATCGGCATCGGAGTACTCCTCGCCGTGGTCGCCGCCTTCCTTGCCAACGAGGTCAAGGGCCTCCTCATCGGGGAGCCGGCGCAATCAAAGGTCGTCGCCTCGATCTGCGCCATCGCGCGCGCGCAACCGGGGATCGAGCAGGCGCAGGGCCTGTTCACGGTTCACCTCGGCCCCGATCAGATCGTGGCCGCCATCAATGTGGACTTCGCGGACCGGCTCTCCGCGCGGGACGTGGAGGCGATCGTGGCCGCGGTCGAAGAGCGCGTGCGGAAGGCGCACCCGGAGGTCGTGTCCCTGCTCATCAAGCCGCAGCACATGGACGCGCGAAGCGCCGCTCAGAACACCCAGCGCTTGCGGCGCTTGTAGAACTTGATGTCGCGGAAACTCTTGCGGCGTCCGACCTCGCTGAGCCCCAGATAGAATTCGCGGACGTCGTCGTTGCCGCGGAGCTTCGCGGCCGGACCGTCGAGGACGATCCGGCCGTTCTCCATGATGTAGCCGGTGTGGGCGATGCCGAGCGCGATCTGCGCGTTCTGCTCCACGAGCAGGATCGTCGTCCCCCGCTCCGCGTTGATCTTCTGGATGATCTCGAAGATCTCGCGCACGAGCAGCGGCGCCAGACCGAGCGACGGCTCGTCGAGGAGCAGCAGCTTCGGATTCGCCATGAGCGCGCGGCCGATCACGAGCATCTGCTGCTCGCCGCCGCTCAGGTACCCCGCCAGCTGCGTCCGCCGCTCCACGAGGCGCGGAAAGTAGCCGTAGATGACCCCGAGATCGCGGCGGATGCCCTCGGGATCACGCCGCGTATAGGCGCCGATTCTCAGATTCTCTTCCACGGTGAGGGACTCGAGGACCTTGCGGCCCTCGAGCACCTGCACGATCCCGAGGCGGCAGATCTCCTCGGGATCGAGGCCGTCGATCCCTTTCCCCATGAACTCGATGCGGCCGTCGGTGACGCGGCCGTCCTCCGTCTTGAGCAACCCCGAGATCGCCTTCAGCGTCGTCGTCTTGCCGGCACCGTTGGCGCCGAGGAGCGCGACGATCTGCCCCGCCGGCACCTCCAGCGACAGTCCCTTGAGGACGAGGATGACGTCGCTGTAGATGACCTCGATGTTGTTCAGCCGGAGCATCCGGCCATCCCGCTCATTTACCGATCCACTTCATCTCACGGTCGACCGTGACTTCCCGCAGCAGCGTCACCTTGCCTCCCTTGATCTGCACCAGCCGCGCGCGGTTGGTGGGCCGATGATCCTCGTTGGTGTAGGTGAACGGCGGCGTGAGTCCCCACGTGTCGAACTCGCGCAGGCTCTCCAGCGCGTTCTTCACCGATTCACCGGTCGGATTCGGCCCCGCCCGCTTGATCGCCTCCGCGGCCACGATCACCCAGAGCCAGCCGCGCATGTAGGGGGCCGCGTGGGTGTCGCTGCCGTGATGCTTGGCGTGGAAGTCCATGAGCGTCTTCATGCCGGGCACGTTGTCGCCCCAGAAGGCGACGTCCTGGATGCCGATGGCGCCCTCGGCAGCGTCCCCCGCCAGTCGCGGCGTCCGCTCGTCGAGCCCGTAGTTGTTGACCACGTACTTGGTCTTGAGCCCGAGCTTGTAGGAGTCCTTCAGCACCACCGGCACCCACTGCGTGTTGGTGTTGATGTAGGCGAAGTCGGGATCCTTCTTCTGCATGGTGAGCAGCTGCGACGTGGCGTCGGTGAGCACGGTCGGAATGACTTCCTCGTCCACGAGATCGATGCCGATCTCCTTCGCGTACAGCCGCCCCGCCTCGATGGGGGCCCGCCCGTACGCGTTGTCGGCGTAGATGAACGCCACCCGCGGCTTGCGGCTCGTGTCTTTCCAGGTCTCCTTCACGTAGTTCATGAAGATCCGGATCTGGCTCGTGTAGTCGATGCCGCCCGGGAAGTTGTACGGCGTCTGACGTGGATCGGTGAGGTGCCCCGAATACGATCCGGAGAGGTACGGCACCTTGTCCTTGGTGATGTAGGGACGCAGCGCCTCGGTGTCGGGCGTTCCGTAGCCGAGGACGAGCAGGACCTTGTCGTCCTCCACGAACTTCTTGTAGGCGGCCACCGCGCGCGGGGGCTGGAAGCCGTACTCCACGCTGATGAGCTCGATCTTCCGGCCGTTGACGCCGCCGCGCTCGTTGAGGTACTGCACGGCGTCGATGCGGCCCTGGGCGATGTCCTTGCCCTGATCCGAGGTGGGACCGGTGAGATCGACGAGGTTCCCGAGCTTGATGGGCGCCTGCGCGAAGGCGGGGAGCACGCCGAGGCTCCAGAGCACGAGACCGGCGAGGATGAGACGACTCATGGCGACCTCCGTGTCGAGGGTTCGACGGCGTCAGTACGAGTAGGGCCATAGCGTCCAGTAGCTGCGCATCCGGACCCAGATGCGCGCGAGCCCCTGCGGCTCGAACGTGAGGAAGAAGATCACGGCGAGGCCGAAGACGATGTCGCGGGCGGAGGCGATGGCGCCGAACGCCTGCGGATAGATGCCCGTGAGCGACGTCGCCGTCAATTTCAAGATCTCGGGGAGCAGGGTCATGAACACGGCGCCGAAGATCGATCCGAGGATGCTGCCCATGCCGCCGATGATGACCATCGCCAGGTAGTCGATGGCCACCAGCAGCGTGAAGGCGTCCGGGAATAGGATCCGCGAGTGGTGGGCCATCAGCCCGCCCGCCACGCCGGCGTAGAAGGAGCTGATCACGAACGCGAGCAGCTTGTAGCGGTAGAGGCTCACGCCCATCACGCTCGCGGCGACGTCGCGATCGCGGATGGCGATGAAGGCGCGACCCACCTTGGTGCGGAAGAGGTTCTTCGTGAACAGCACGGCCGGCACCGCGAGAGCGAAGATCAGGTAGAAGATGCGGGCGTCGGAATCGAGCGGCAGCCCGAAGATCGTGGCGGGCGGCACCATGAGGCCGAGCACGCCTTTGGTCATGCGTTCCCAGTGGATGATCCCGTAGGTGGTGATGAAGTGCGCGGCGAGGGTGGCGATGGCGAGGTAGAGGCCCTTGAGGCGCAGCGACGGGATGCCGAACACGAGACCGAACGCCGACGTGAGGAGCGCGGCGAGCGGGATCGCGAGGTAGAACGGCAGGCCGGCGTTGAGCTCGAGAATGGCAGTGGCGTACGCACCCACGGCGAGGAAGGCGGCGTGACCGATGGAGATCTGCCCCGTGAAGCCGACCAGGATATTGAGGCCAAGGGCGCCGATGACCGCGATGCCGATGCGGTTGAGCACGTCGAGCCAGTACGTGCCCGCGAACCGCGGCACGAAGGCGAAGACGACGAGGAAGATCACGAGCGCGATCACGGGCAGCCGGGTGTCGAACATCCGCTCGTCGCTGCGATAGCTCACCCGGAATCCGCCGCACTTCACCGCGCGCGCTCGCTCACACCCGCTCGATCTCGACCTTGCCGAAGAAACCGTGCGGCCGCAGCATCAGGATCACCACCAGCGCCACGAACGGCGCCACCTCCTTGACGCCGCCGCCGAGGATCGGATCCAGATACCCACCGGAGAGGTTCTCGAGGACGCCGATGAGCACGCCGCCGATGATCGCGCCCGCCACGCTGTCGAGGCCGCCGAGGATGACGACCGGAAACACCTTGAGCCCGAGCTCGGCGAGCGAGAAATCGACGCCGCCGCGGACGCTGCCGAGGATGATCCCGCCCAGCGTGGAGACCCCGGTGGCGATGCACCAGGAGAGCGCGAAGATCCACTTCACGCTCACGCCGAGCGACTGCGCGACCTGCTGGTTGTCGGCGGTGGCGCGCATGGCCATGCCCGTGACCGACCATCGGAAGAAGAGCGAGAACGCGCCGAGGAGGAGCATGACGCCGAGGAAGCTCCACAGATGCACGGGCGACACCGCCACCGCGCCCACCCGGAACGGCTCCGGCGAGAAGAGCACGGGGAACGGGCGGGTGTCGCTGCCCCACGTGAGATTGAGAAAGCCGCGGATGACGCTCGCGAACCCGAACGTCACCATGATCACCGAGATGATCGGCTCGCCGATGAGCGGCCGCAGCACGCCGCGCTCGATGACGATCCCGAGCAGCACGGCCACCGCGAGTGTGATGGGGAAGGCGACGAGGAGGGGGAGTTTCATCTGGAGGATCGTCGCCCACGAGACGTAGGCACCGAACAGCACGAGCTCCCCGGGGCCGAAATTCACCACGCTCGACGCCTTGAAGATCAGAACGAAGCCGAGCGCCATGAGGGAGTAGACACCGCCCACCGCGATGCCGCTGATGACGAGCTGGAGCATGAACACGAGGTGCTCGCTCACCGCACGCCTCCGGCGGCGACGCGGGACGGCGGCTCCGCCGCGTAGAGGCCGGCGATCATGTCGCCGTACTTCTCCGCGATGGCGGTGCGCCGGACCTTCTGCGTGCGCGTGAGCTCGCCGTCGTCGGCATCGAGCTCCTTGTCGAAGAGCGCGAATCGGACGAGCCGGGCGGCCGGCGGCAGCTCGACGTTCACGCGCGTCACGACCTCCTCGACCAGCGCCGCCACTTCGGGCTTCTGGGAGAGGTCCTTGAAGGTGGTGAAGGGCAGACGACGCGCCTCCGCCCAGTGGCCCACGTTGTTCATGTCGATCTGGATGAGGGCAACGACGTACGGCCGGCCCGTTCCGATCACCACCGCCTCTCGCACGTACGGGCTGAACTTCAGCGTGTTCTCGATCAGCGCGGCCGAGAACCGCGAGCCGTCGCCGAGGCGAAGCACGTCGTGGAGGCGGTCGATCATGATCAGATGGCCGTGCTCGTCGAGCGATCCGGCGTCTCCCGTGTGCAGCCATCCGTCGTCGAGCGCGCGCGCCGTGGCGGCGGGGTCCTTGTAGTACCCGAGGAACACGCTGTCGCCGGCGACGAGGATCTCCCCCGCCTCGGACACGCGCACGCGCGTGCCCGGCGCCGGCTTTCCGACCGTCTCCGCCCGCACTTCGCGGTCCGGGTGCAGGACGCAGATGCCGGCCGTCTCCGTCTGGCCGTAGACTTGTTTGAGATTCAGACCGGTGGCGCGGAAAAATCGAAAGATCTCCCGCCCGAGAGGCGCGCCGCCCGTGTAGGCGTACCGAACGCGGGAGAGACCGAACTTGTCGTGCATACTCCGGAACGCGAGCAGATGCGCCAGCCCGCGCAGAGCACGCGCGGCGAGCGGCGTGGCGCCCTCGGCGCGGTCGCCCGCCGTCGCACGCGCCCCGAGGGCGAAGGCGAGCCGCGTCGCCAGGCGCTTGATCCAGCCCGCGCCCGTGATCTTCACCTGGTACTCCGAGCACATCGTTTCCCAGAAGCGGGGCGGGGCGATGATGACGTGGGGCCCGATCTCGCGCAGATCCTCGCGAACGGTCTCCGGCTTCTCCGGAAAGTTGACGGTCGCGCCCACGTGAAGCGCCATGCCCACGCTGATCAGCTGCTCCCCCACCCAGGCGAAGGGCAGGAAGGAGACGATCTGGTCGCCTTCGCGGACGGGATCCACCTGGGCGACCCCCGCCGCCATCGCGAGCAGATTGCGGTGGCTCACCATCGCTGCCTTCGGGATGCCGGTGGTGCCGGACGTGTAGGCGAGCAGCGCGGTGTCGCTCCCCGTGCCCTTCTCGAGCAGACTCTCGTAGTGCCGCGGATCGCGCGCGTCCGCTTCCGCGCCGCGGGCGGTGACCTCCTCGAGGCTGGTGAGCATGGCGTCGCGGTACGTCTCCAGCCCGCGCATGTCGTCGACGACGACCCACGCCAGCCGCGGCAACGCGTCGCGGACACTCAGCACCTTGTCCGCTTGTTCCTGATCCTCGACGAGGACGAGGCGCGCCTCGCTGTGCTCGAGCACTCCCCGCACCTGCTCGGGAAGCGCGTCCACGAAGATGCCGAGCGGGACCGCGCCCAGCGCCTGCGCCGCCAGTTCGACGTATGGCCACGCCGGGCGATTGCCGGAGATGATCGCCACCGTGTCGCCGCGCTGGAGGCCGAGACGGGCGAAGCCGAGGCAGACCGCGCGCACGCGGGCGGCATACTGCGCCCACGTGACCTCCTGCCAGATGCCGTACTTCTTCTCGCGCAGCGCGGCCTGGCGGCCGCCGAGACGCTGCGCCTGAGCGGCGAGCAAGCGGGGGAAGGTCTCCGCGTTCACGCAGACCTCACGCGACCTGGAAGTCCTCACCGAGGTAGGCCTTGATCACGACGGGCTCGCGCTGGACGGCGGCGGGCGGCCCGTCCGCGATCTTCTGCCCGAAGTCCAGCACGGCGACGCGGTCGGAGATGTCCATCACCACGCCCATGTCGTGCTCGATCATCACCACGGTGAGGCGCTTCACGTGCTTGACGTAGAGGATGAACCGCACCATGTCCTCCGTCTCCTCCGCGTTCATGCCCGCGGTGGGCTCGTCGAGAAGAAGGAGCACGGGGTCGAGCGCGAGCGCGCGCGCGAGCTCGACGCGCTTCTGCAACCCGTACGGCAGCGTCCCCACGATCTGATGCCGGATGTCCTGCAGCTCGAGGAGGTCGATGATGTCCCGCTCGATGGCGGCGCGATGCGTCCGCTCTTCGCGAGCGGCGCGGCCGTAGTACAGGCCACACGCGATCACGCCCGATCGCAGGTGCACGTGGCGGCCGATCTTGATGTTGTCGAGGACGGTCATCCCCTTGAAGAGCGCGATGTTCTGGAACGTGCGCGCGATGCGGAGCTCCGCGCGCTGGTGCGGCTTGAGCGCGGTGATGTCCCGATCGTCGAAGAGGATGCGTCCGCGCGTCGGGGCATAGATCCCGCTGATGCAATTGAAGACGCTGGTCTTGCCGGCGCCGTTCGGACCGATGATCGCGAAGAAGTCGCCCGCGTTGACGCGAAGGCTCACGCCCGCGAGCGCGGCCACACCCCCGAAGCTCAGGTGGAGCCCGTCCAGGGTCAGCATCGCGTCGCAAACTTGTCCAAAACCCCGCTCCGGGCCATGTGATTTCCCTCGAGGGCCGGACGATCGGTGCGCGAGTGGGGCGCACCGTACAGTCAATCGTCGCCGGTTGTCAAGCAAGGGGACGGGCGCGGGGCCCCTCGGCCGGTGATACCCTACGGCGCGAAAGGTGCACGCCATGCGTCACACGCTCATCGTGATGCTGTTGGTCACCGTCCTCACCGCGCCCGCGCTCGCTGCTCCCGAGGGCACGCTGACGTGGGGGCTTCACGTGACGCTCGCCGCGCGCTGGCTGGATCCGAGCGACACCGAGGCCTTCATCAATCCGTTCATGGTGCTCTACGCCATCCACGACGCCCTCGTGAAGCCGATGCCGGCGGGCGACAACACCCCGAGCCTGGCGGAGTCGTGGACGGTGTCGAAGGACGGGCTGACCTACGAGTTCGTTCTCCGCAAGGGCGTGAAGTTCCACAACGGCGATCCCGTCACTGCGGAGGACGTGAAGTTCTCGTTCGACCGCTACAAGGGCGCGGCGGCCAAGCTCCTCAAGGACAAGGTGCGCGAGGTGAGCGTGGTGGCGCCCGGTCGCGTGAGCTTCCAGCTGCGAGAGCCGTGGCCGGACTTCATGACGTTCTACGGCACCTCCGCCACCGGCGCCGCGTGGATCGTGCCGAAGAAGTACGTCGAGAAAGTCGGCGACGACGGTTTCAAGAAGGCGCCGGTGGGCGCGGGACCGTACCGGGTGGTGAGCTTCACGCCGGGCGTCGAGCTCGTCATGGAGGCGTTCGAGGGGTACTGGCGGAAGGTCCCGTCCGTGAAACGACTGGTCTTCCGCAGCATGCCCGACGAAACCACGCGCGCCGCCGCATTGAAATCCGGCGACGTCGATATCGTCTATCTGCTGAGCGGGCCCACCGCGGAGGACATCAAGCGCACGCAGGGACTACGCCTGGCCGCCGCCAGGCCGCCCGGGGTCGTCTTCCTCGACCTCCCCGAGCAGTGGGATCCGAAATCCCCGTGGCACGACCGGCGCGTGCGTCTGGCGGCCAGCTACGCGCTCGACCGCAATGGGCTGAACCAGGCGGAGACGCTCGGGCTCTCCCGTCCGACCGGCGGCCTCATCCCGCGCGTGCTCGATTTCGCGCGCGCGTACGACCCGCCCGCCCACGATCCCGTCCAGGCCAAGAAGCTGCTCGCGGAAGCGGGATATCCGTCCGGGTTCGACGCCGGCGACCTCACGCCGTTTCCCCCGTTCTTCTCGCTCGCGGAAGCGATTGGGAACTATCTACAGTCGGTCGGGATCCGCACGCGCATGCGGACGATGGAACGCGCGACGTTCCTCACCGCGTGGCGGGAGCACAAGCTCAGGGGCGTCATCATGGGCCTTGGCGCGCCCGCCGGCAATGCGGCGACGCGCATCGAAGTCTACGCGACCAAGAGCGGGATCTATGCCTCGGGCGAGGTGCCGGAGATCGAGGATCTCTACCAGCGTCAGGCCCGCGAGCTCGATCGAAAGAAGCGCGAGGCCATGCTGCATCAGATCCAGCAGATCATGCACGACCGCGTGCTGCACGTGCCGATCTATGAGCTCGCGTTCCTCTGGGGCATCGGGCCGCGTGTCGAAGAGGCGTGCGTCGATCACATCAAGGGCTTTTCCTATTCCGCGCCCTACGAGGATTTGAAGCTCAAGCCAGGACGCTAGCCACTCGCGGCTATCGGCGGCGAGGCGGAGCAATGGGACGGGACGGCGCTGCCGGCGCCCGCTCCGCCGCCCGCCACAGATACCAGCTCGCCACCGTCCGGTACGGTTTCCAGCGCACGCCCCGGCGCTCGAGCTCCACGCGCGTCGGCAGCGTTCGCTTCCGGAAGGCGATCGCGAACCCTTTCCGGATCCCGAAGTCATCGGCGGGTAGCACGTCGGGGCGGCCGAGGCGGAAGATGAGCAGCATCTCCGCCGTCCACCGGCCAATCCCGCGCACGTGGGTGAGCCGCTCCACGATCGCCTCGTCGTCGAGCCCCTGGATCTCGCCGAGCGTGGGGATTTCGCCCGCCTTCACCCGACGCGCGAGGTCGCGAAGCGAAAGCAGCTTCGAGGCCGAGAGGCCGGCGCCGCGCAGCCGGACGTCGGAGGCACCGAGGATGTTCTCGGCGGTGAGGCCGTCGCGCGCCGTGAAGAGCGCGCACACGCGCCCGAAGATCGTGGCCGCTGCCTTGCCGTTGAGCTGCTGGTAGACGATCGCCTCCGCGAGCGCGGCGAAGAGGCTCGACGTGCCCCTGAGCTGCATGCGGAAGGGCCCGACGGCGTCGATGAGGCGCGCGAGGGCAGCGTCCGACGATCGGAGATGGGCAACGGCGACCGTGGGATCAAAGCCGAAGATGCCGTCGCTCTCGATCTGTCCGGCCGCTATCGCTTGCGCTCCTGGGTACGGCGCGACTCGTTCACGAACTCGTACAGCGCCTGGCGGGCGGCGGGATCGTCGACCGCGTTCGGCGCCACTCCGATCTTCGCGGCCACGGTGTCGTGGTCGAAGAGAAACGCCTTCCACACCGCGGGCGGATACGACTCCAGCGGAAGCGCCATCCCGCCGTGGGCGGCGCCGGTCTCCGCGGTCACGTGATGGCTCCGGGTCCCCACCCCGCGCCAGCTATGGCAGTACACGCAGGCGTTGCGCACGGTGACCGTCTCGTAGACATCGCGCGGGACGTCGCGCAGGGCCGCGAGCGGATCCGTCGCCGACAGCCGGAACGAGTCGTCGGTGAGCGCGTAGTGACGGATCTCGGATTCGATCTCGCGCGGCGGCTCCTTCATCAGGTGAACGAACGCGCCCAGCGGCCGCGCCATGAGGGGCGGCATCGGTCCCTCTTTCCAGGAATACTCCCGCAGGCCGCGGTAGAAGCTGCCGAGCCGGAACAGGTTCTTCTCGTCGTCGAGGCCGATCACGATGACGGGCTCGTAGGGAGCGATCGTTTCCCGCCGCCAGAATCGTTTCTCGTTCCGGACGTTGGTCACGATCACGTAGTCGCCGTGCCCGACCTTGGC
>Ga0114129_10005336_pt1 | contig 18137 bp, 18 predicted proteins | sample RhiMetdeltSRZDD1_FD_80071 | JGI IMG/M metagenome (GOLD analysis project Ga0114129, IMG submission 80071) | Populus rhizosphere microbial communities from Tennessee, USA - Rhizosphere MetaG P. deltoides SRZDD1 (version 2) (version 2) | ecosystem: Host-associated > Plants > Roots > Rhizosphere >...
CCCACCGTGGTCTGGGAGACGTGGAAGATCCTGCCCCGCTACTGGCGCACGTTCGTGCGCGGCTCCTTCATCGGCTTCTGGATGGGATTCAAGCCGGGTGGGGCCACCCCCGCCTCCTTCATGAGCTACGCGTTCGCCAAGCGCTTCTCGCGGAATCCGGAGCGCTTCGGAACGGGCGAGCTCGAAGGCATCGTGGCCCCGGAGACGGCCGCCCACGCCGCCGGCGTGGCCGCCATGCTCCCCATGATTACGCTCGGCATCCCCGGCTCCCCCACGGCGGCGGTGATGCTGGGCGGGCTCATCATCTGGGGCTTGCAGCCGGGGCCCATGCTCTTCAAGGAGAAGCCGGACTTCGTGTGGGGCCTCATCGCGAGCATGTACACCGGCAACATCATCGGCGTCCTCATGGTGCTGACCTTCGTGCCGCTCTTCGCGGCCATCCTCCGCATCCCGTTCGCGATCCTGACTCCGCTCATCGTGGTGGTGTGCGCGGTCGGATCCTACGCCGTGCACAACAGCATGATCGACATCTGGTACATGCTGATCTTCGGAGTGGTGGGCTACGTCTTCAAGAAGCTCGACTATCCGCTCGCGCCGCTGGTGCTCGCGCTCGTCCTCGGCGACCTCGCGGAGAACGCGCTCCGCCAGAGCCTCATCATGTCGCAGGGGACGCTCACGATCTTCTTCACCCGTCCCATCTCGGGCGTGATCACCGCGGTGGCGGTCCTCTTCTTCGCGCTGCCGATCCTGACCCCGTGGTGGCGGCGCATGCGCGGAGGCCCGGTCACGGCCCCCGCCGCCCACCGGACGTAGCGGCGGCGCCCACGCATGCCGCTCGTCTTCGCGGTGGTCTTCGCGCTTCTCACCAGCCCGGAGTTCTGGCTGCGCCTCGGCAGCATCACCGTCCTCAACCTCCTCCTCTCCGGCGACAACGCGCTCGTCATCGCGCTCGCCGTGCGGGCGTTGCCACGGCGTCAGCGCATCGCGGGACAGGTGTGGGGCGCCGTGGGCGCCGTGATCCTGCGATTGCTGTTCGTCGGCATCGTGACCCTCCTCCTCACCATCCCGTTCCTGCAGTTCGTGGGCGCGTTGCTGCTCCTGTGGATCTCGGTGAAGCTCGTGCGACCGGAGTCGGCGGCGGGCGACGAGACACGTCACGGCACCTCGATGTGGGAGGCGATCTGGATCATCGTGGTCGCGGATGTGACCATGAGCCTCGACAACGTGCTCGCCATCGCCGCCGCCGCCCACGGCGATGTCCTGCTCATCATGTTCGGCATCGGCCTCTCCCTTCCCATCGTGGTGTGGGGGGCGGGCTTGCTCGCCCGGCTCATGAACCGGTACACCTGGGTGGTGTGGCTGGGCGGCGGTCTCCTCGGCTACGTGGCGGGGGAAATGATGCTCGACGATCCGATCATCGCGCGCTGGCTCGGTGAGACGGCGGCGGTCCTTCACCGTCCGCTCCCGATCGCGGTCGGCGCCGTCGTGACCGGCCTGGGCTGGCTGTTCGCGCGCATGGCGCGCCAGCGGCCGACGGTCCCCGAGAACGTATGAGCACGGACGGACGGCGCGCGCCGAGCGGCGACGGCGAGCGGCGCGGCATGGACATCGCGCCCATCAAGTCCACGCGGATCTACGAGGAGATCATCCGGCAGGTGAAGCAGATGATCGCCGAGGGCCGCCTCAAGACCGGCGATCGCCTGCCGCCCGAGCGCGATCTCGCCGAGAAGTTCGTGGTGAGCCGCACGTCCGTGCGCGAGGCCCTCCGCGCGCTCGAGAGCCTCGGCCTCATCGAGATCCGGCCCGGTGAGGGAACGTTCGTCCGCGAAGTGTCGGTGGAAGCGCTGATCGAACCGCTCGCGCTCGCCATGCTCTCCCAGCGCGAGGCGACGGCCGAACTGTTCGAGGCACGACGGCTTCTAGAGCCCATCATCGCCGGCCTCGCCGCCCAGCGCGCGACGCCCGAAGAGATCCAGGAGATGGAGCGCATTCTGGAGGAGCAGGCGAAGGAGATCGCGGCCGGCAAGTCCGGCGTGATGCAGGACGCGGAATTCCACGCCGCCATCTCCAGCGCCGCCCACAACCGCGCCATCACGCGCCTCGTGCACGCGATCATGGATCTGCTCACACAGAGCCGGGAGGAGTCGCTGAACACGCCCGGGCGCGTGCGACGCTCGCACGAAGACCACCGGCGGATCCTGGCCGCGATCAGCGAGCGGAACCCGGGGGCGGCAGAGCGTGCGATGGGCGACCACGTGAGAGCGGTGGAAGCGCTCGTCCTCGGGCTCGCCACGAAGACCCCGTTGCCTTGACCATGCCGAGTGGCCTCGCGTATACTTCGCGCATGCTGGCGCCGACTTCGCGCGTGCTGTCGCTGGGACGAATTCTCCTGGCGCTGCCGGGCCTGCCCGGAGCATCGGCGAAGTAACGGTTCGCCGGATGCCACGGGCAGGAGGACGGCCCGTGGCGCGGAGATCGACGACAAGGCCACGGGTTGACACACCCGTGGCCTTCGATTTTTTGGGGGCATGACGGGGTTCGGGGCGCCGGAGGCGGTCAGGGCGGCGACGCGGTAACCAGGGGCGAGAGCGGAGGGCAGGACGGGAATGGCGGTGCGGCCGGGGGACGCGGAACGCAGGCGGGTCATTGACACCCCTGCGCGCGATCCTATAGCCTTGAAAGACTTTTCCCCGGATTCGACCCGGGATAGCCGCCCAGGACGGAGACCTGCGCCCATGACGAAATACGTCTACTCCTTCGCGTCCGGCAAGGCTGAAGGCTCGTCGCTCATGCGGAACCTCCTCGGCGGCAAGGGGTGCGAGCTCGCCGAGATGACGAACCTCGGCATCCCCGTTCCCCCCGGCTTCACGATCACGACCCAGGCCTGGGCGGAGTACAGCCGCGCCGGCCGCCGATTTCCCGACGGGCTCTGGGATCAAGTCCTCGAGAATCTCGAACGCCTGGAGCAGGCGGCCGGCCTGAAGTTCGGCGACCCCGATCGGCCACTCCTGGTGTCGGTCCGGTCCGGGGCCCGCGTGTCGATGCCGGGAATGATGGAAACCGTCCTCAACCTCGGTCTCAACGACACCACCATCGAGGGCCTCGCCACCTGGACGCGCAACGAGCGGTTCGCGCTCGACTGTTACCGGCGGTTCATCACGATGTTCGGTAACGTCGTGCTCGGCATCAAGCGTGAGGTGTTCGACGAGCGGCTCGAGGCCGTCAAGTCGCGTCTCCGAAGCGGGAGCGACGCCGACGTCCCCGCCGCCGAGCTTCGCAAGCTCGTCCAGACGTACAAGGACGTGGTCGCCGAGCGCACGGGCGCGCCGTTCCCTCAAGATCCCGCCACCCAGCTCCGGCTCGCCATCGAGGCGGTGTTCAACTCCTGGTTCGCCAAGAAGGCGGTCGAGTATCGCCGCATCCACGCCATCCCCTCCGACTGGGGCACCGCCGTCACCGTGATGGCGATGGTCTTCGGCAACCTCGGTGACACCTCGGGCACGGGCGTGGGATTCACGCGCGATCCCCGCACGGGCGAGCGGCGCTTCTACGCGGAGTTCCTCCCCAACGCACAGGGCGAGGACGTGGTGGCCGGCATCCGGACGCCGGAGCGTATCGAGGCGCTGCGCGAGCGCATGCCGGACATCTACGACGAGCTGCTCGCCATCGCCGACCGCCTCGAGCGTCACTACAAGGACATGCAGGACATCGAGTTCACCATCCAGGAGGGACGCCTCTACCTCCTCCAGACGCGGTCGGGCAAGCGCTCGGCGGCGGCCGCCATCCGTGTCGCCGTCGATCTCGTGCGCGAGAGCGTGATCGACCGCGATACCGCGCTCATGCGCGTGCGACCCCAAGATCTGCATCAACTCCTGCACCCGATCTTCGACGCGGGCGCCAAGGAGGCCGCCGTCGCGGCCGGACGTCTGCTCGCGCGTGGGCTCCCGGCCGCGCCCGGCGCCGCCGTCGGCCGCGTCGTGTTCGATGCCGACCGCGCGGTGGAGTGGGCGAAGAACGGTGAGCAGGTGATCCTCGTGCGGCCGGAAACGTCGCCGGAGGACGTGGCCGGGATGTATGCGGCGCAGGGCATCGTCACCGCGCGCGGCGGACGCACGTCGCACGCGGCGGTGGTGGCGGTGGGGATGGGGAAGTCGTGCGTGGTGGGCGCGGGCGACATCGTCGTCAACGAGGAGCGGCGCGCCTTCGAAGCGGCGCGGCGGACGGTGCGCGAGGGCGACGTCATCTCGGTGGACGGCTCCACGGGTGAAGTGATCCTCGACGCGGTGGACACGATCCCGCCCGAGCTGCGCGACGAGTTCCGCGAGTTCCTCGGATGGGCGGACGCTGCCCGCACGCTCGGCGTGCGCGCCAACGCGGATACGCCGGAGGACGCGCGCAAGGCGCGCGAGTTCGGCGGCGAAGGCATCGGTCTCGTGCGCACCGAGCACATGTTCTTCCAGAACGACCGCATCCCGATCGTGCGCGACATGATCATGGCGGGGGACTCCGTGTCGCGTCGCGCCGCCGTGGCGAAGCTGCTCCCGTTCCAGCGCGACGACTTCATCGGCATCTTCCGCGCCATGGATGGACTGCCCGTGACCATCCGTCTCCTCGATCCGCCCCTCCACGAGTTCCTGCCGAAGTACACCGACCTTCTCGAGGAGTACACGCAGCTGCAGGCGCGCGGCATCAGCCCCGCCCGCGAGCGGCTGGAAGAGATGATGGCGAAGGTGCGCTCGCTGCAAGAAGCCAATCCGATGCTCGGGCACCGCGGCTGCCGGCTCGGCATCACGTACCCCGAGGTCTACGGGATGCAGGTGCGCGCGATCATGGAAGCCGCGTGCACGGTGACGGAGCAGGGCGTGAAGGTGGAGCCCGAGATCATGATCCCGCTCACGGGCACCGTCGGCGAGATGAAGCTCACCTACGAGACGACGAAAGCGGTCGCCGACGGCGTGGTGGCGGAGATGGGCGTGCCCGTCAAGTACCTGGTGGGCACGATGATCGAGGTCCCGCGCGCCGCGCTCATCGCGGATGCCATCGCGCAATGGGCGGAGTTCTTCTCGTTCGGCACCAACGACCTCACCCAGATGACCTTCGGCTACAGCCGCGACGACGTCGCGAAGTTCCTGCCCGAGTACCTCCAGAAAGGTCTCCTGCCCGCCGATCCGTTCTCGGTGCTGGACCAGGAAGGGGTGGGCGAGCTGATCCGGATCGGCATCGAGCGCGGGCGGCGGACGCGGCCGGATCTCAAGATCGGGATCTGCGGCGAGCACGGCGGGGAGCCGTCGTCCGTGGAGTTCTGTCACCGCGTGCACATGACCTACGTGTCCTGTTCACCGTTCATGATCCCCATCGCGCGGCTGTCGGCCGCGCAGGCCCGCATCCGGGCCATTCACGCGTCGGAGGGAGCCGCCAATGCCTAGCTTCGACGGAGTCTTCATTCCGACGCCCACGCCCTTCCGCGGCGACGATGTGGCGCCGGAGCGTCTCGCCGCCAACATCAAGCAGTGGAACGCGACCGCGCTCGCCGGCTACATCGTTCTCGGCTCCACGGGGGAGTTCCCGATGCTGAGCGAGGAGGAGCGGGAACGCGTGCTGGCGGCGGCGCGCGAGGCCATTCCGCGCGAGAAGCTCTTCCTGGCCGGGACCGGCACGAACTCCACGCTGCACACGATCCGCCAGACCAAGCGGGCGGCGGAGATGGGCGCGGACGCCGCCATCGTCATCACGCCTCACTACTACACGAAGGGGTTCTCGCAGGGGGCGGCGCAGGTCCGTCACTATCTCGCGGTGGCCGAGGCCTCGCCCATCCCGGTCATGCTCTACAACTTCCCCGTCAACACCGGCATCAACCTGGAGCCGGAGACGGTGGCGAAGATCGCCGCCCATCCGAACGTGTGCGGCATCAAGGACTCGTCGGGGAACATCCCGCAGGCGGCACAGATCATCGATCAGACGCCGAAGAGCTTTCACGTGCTCGTCGGCTCCGCCTCCGCCCTGCTGCCCGGGCTCGCCATCGGCGCGGCGGGTGGGATCCTCGCCCTCGCCAACATCTGCGCGCGCGAGTTCTGCGACGTGTACGCGTTCGCGAAGTCCGGACGCTGGGACGAGGCGCGCGAGATCGCGGCGCGCATGATGCCCGCCGACCGCGGCATTCCGGGGAAGTATGGAATCGGGGGACTGAAAGCGGCGCTCGACCTCCAGGGTTTCTACGGAGGTCCCTGTCGCCCGCCGCTGGGCACGCCGGACGGCGATGCCATCGAGGACATCAAGGAACTGCTGGCGACGGCGGGACTGCTCTAGGAGGACGTCGGTGAGAATGTCCGGTGCGCGGATGGTGCTCGAGTGTCTCAAGCGTGAGGGCGTGGACGTCGTCTTCGGCCTCCCCGGAGGCGCCGTGCTTCCGATCTACGACGCGCTCTACGACTTCGAAGGGCTGCGCCACATCCTGGTGCGCCAGGAGGCGGCGGCGGGACACGCTGCCGAGGGCTACGCGCGGGCGACCGGCCGCGTCGGCGTCTGCCTCGTGACCTCGGGTCCGGCAGCGACGAACCTGGTCACCGCGCTCCAGGACGCGCTCATGGACTCGATTCCGATCGTCGCCTTCACGGGGCAGGTGCCGACGCACCTCATCGGCAACGACGCCTTCCAGGAGGCCGACAACGTCGGCATCACGCGCCCGTGCACCAAGCACAACTTCCTCGTGAAGGACGGCAAGGACATCGGTCCCATCATCCGCGAGGCCTTCCACATCGCGGCCACGGGACGGCCGGGGCCCGTCCACGTCGATCTCCCCAAGGACATCCTCGTGAAGGAAGCCGACCTCGTGTGGCCCGAGCACGTCCACATGCGGTCGTACAACCCGAACTACGACGGGCATCCCGGGCAGATCAAGCGCGCGGCGCGACTGCTCACCCGCGCCCGCAAGCCGGTCCTCTACGTGGGGGGTGGCGTGATCTCGGCCGACGCCGATCGCGAGCTGCGCGAGCTGGCGGAGCTGACGCAGATCCCGGTCACGACCACGCTCATGGGGCTCGGCGCGTTTCCGTCCGAGCACCCGCTCTCGCTCGAGATGCTCGGCATGCACGGGACGTACTACGCGAACATGGCCGTTCACCACTCGGACGTGCTGGTGGCGGTGGGGGCGCGTTTCGACGACCGCGTCACCGGCCGCGTCGACGCGTTTGCGCCGCATGCCGAGATCGTCCACATCGACATCGATCCGTCGTCGATCTCGAAGAACATCAAGGTCGATGTGCCGATCGTGGGCGACTGCGGGCGGGTGCTGCGCGCGCTCCTCGCGGCCGTGCGGGAGGAGCTGGAGACGGAGCCGGCGGCGGCGGCGCGCGAGGCGCGCGGGCAGTGGCTGGCGCAGATCGCGGAGTGGAAGGCCAAGTTCCCGCTCCGCTACGACTGGGACGACGACGTCGTCAAGCCGCAGTACGTGATCCAGGAGATCTCGAACCTCACCCGCGGCGAGGCGCACATCGTCACCGGCGTCGGCCAGCATCAGATGTGGGCGGCGCAGTACTACAAGTTCAAGCACCCCCGAGCGTGGTTCACCTCGGGCGGCCTGGGGACGATGGGTTACGGGCTTCCCGCCGCCATGGGCGTGCAGGCGGCGCGCCCGGGCCGGCTCGTGATCAACATCGACGGCGACGGCTCGTTCGCCATGAACAGCCAGGAGCTCGCGACCTGCTTCACCGAGAACCTGCCCGTGAAGACCGTCATCATCAACAACAGCGGGCACGGCATGGTGCGGCAGTGGCAGCGCATCATCTATAAGGAGCGCTTCTTCGCCATCGACCTGCCCGGCGTGCCGGACTGGGTCCGGCTCGCCGAAGCCTACGGCTGCGTGGGACTCCGCGTGACGCGGCCGAGCGAGCTCGTGCCCGCCATCGAGAAGATGCTGAGCACGCCGGCGCCGGTGGTGCTCGACGTGTGCGTGGACAAGGACGAGTGCGTGTTCCCGATGGTGCCCGCGGGCGGCGCCAACACCGACATGATCCTGGAGCCGCCCACGCGCGCGCTCAAGGACAAGGCCGCGAAGTCGCAGACGGGGTTTTGATGCAGAACGGCCACGAGCCCCGCAAGCACACCATCGCCGTCCTCGTGGAGAACAAGTTCGGGGTGCTCTCCCGGGTGGCGGGGCTGTTCTCGGCGCGTGGCTACAACATCGAAAGCCTGTCCGTGGGGGAAACGCTCGATGCCACCGTGTCGCGCATGACCCTCGTCGTGCGCGGCGACGAGTTCGTCATCGAGCAGGTGACGAAGCAGCTCCACAAGCTCATCGACGTCATCAAGGTGACCGACCTCACCGACGACAGCCACGTGGAGCGCGAGCTCGTGCTCGTGCGCGTGAACGCGGAGCCGCAGCTCCGCGCGGAAATCCTGCGAACGGCCGATATCTTCCGCGCCAAGGTGGTGGACGTCACCCCGGCCAGCTTCACGCTGGAGGCGACCGGTGACGAGGGCAAGGTCGATGCCTTCATCGAGCTGCTGCGCCCGATGGGCATCCAGGAGCTCGTGCGCACGGGCCGGGTCGCCATCGCGCGGGGGCCGAAGACGCGTCTCCGCAAGCCCGATCCCCCCAAACGACCGCGACCCTCGGACGACCCCCGCGTGGTGGGCTTCGCCGACTGAGGGCCATCACCAACCAGAAAGGAACGGGAAGGAATGCCGGCGAAGATCTACTACGACCAGGACGCCGATCTCGGCCTGCTCAAGGGCAAGAAGATCGCGGTCATCGGCTACGGCAGCCAGGGCCACGCCCACGCGCTCAACCTCAAGGACTCCGGCCAGGACGTCGTGGTCGGCCTCTACAAGGGGTCGAAGAGCTGGGCGAAGGCGGAGAAGGACGGCGTGCGCGTCGCCACCGTGAACGAGGCGGCGCAGATGGCGGACGTGGTGATGATCCTCCTCCCCGATCAGACCCAGCGCCAGGTCTTCGAGGAGCAGATCAAGGGCGGGCTCGCCAAGGGCAAGATGCTGATGTTCGCCCACGGCTTCAACATCCACTTCAATCAGGTGGTGCCGCCGCCCGACGTGGACGTGACCATGATCGCTCCCAAGGCGCCCGGCCACGTCATGCGCGATCTGTTCACGCAGGGACCGGGCGTCCCCGCCCTCCTCGCCGTCCACCAGGACGTCTCCGGCAAGGCGCGGGACGTGGCGCTCGCCTACGGGCGCGGCGTCGGCTGCACGCGCGCGGGCGTCATCGAGACCACGTTCAAGGAAGAGACGGAGACGGACCTCTTCGGCGAGCAGGCGGCGCTCTGCGGCGGCATCTCGCACCTCATCAAGGCCTCGTTCGAGACGCTGGTGGAAGCGGGCTACCAGCCGGAGGTGGCGTACTTCGAGTGCATGCACGAGATGAAGCTCATCGTCGACCTCTTCTACCAGGGCGGGCTCGCCTACATGCGGTACTCGGTCTCCGACACCGCCGAGTACGGTGACTACACACGCGGCCCCCGCGTGGTGAGCGAGCAGACCAAAGCGGAGATGAAGAAGATCCTGAGCGAGATCCAGTCCGGGCAGTTCGCGCGCGAATGGGTGCTCGAGAACCAGGCGCACCGCGCCGGCTTTCTCGCCATGCGCAAGCGCGACGCCGACCATCCCATCGAGGAGGTCGGCAAGCGGCTGCGCGCGATGATGTCCTGGATCAAGCCGCCTCGGATGTGAGCGTGGAACGACGACGACTGCCGGTCGCTCGCGAGGGCTGGCCCTTCATCGTGACGCCGGCCGCCATCGCGGCCGTGCTCACCGTCGCGGGCCGGCGGCGGCTGGCGGCGCCGTTCGCGGCCGCGGCTGCCGCCGCCCTCGGTTTCTTCCGTGATCCCGATCGCGCGGTGACCGCGCTCGCGCATGCCGTCCTCTCTCCGGCGGACGGGCGGGTCACGCTCGTGGACGAGATCGAGGACGACTTCGTGGGCGCGGCGGTGCGCGTGGCAATCTTCCTGTCGCCGCTGGACGTTCACGTCAACCGTTCGCCCATCGCCGCGCTCGTCGCGCAGACGACGTATCAGCCGGGACGGTTTCTCGCCGCCTATCGCCCGGAGGCGGGAGAGGCCAACGAGCGCATGACGATTCACCTGCAGGGAGACAGCGCACGCGTGACCGTGCGCCAGATCGCGGGAGTGGCGGCGCGCCGGATCGTGTGCCGGGTGGCGGCGGGCGACAAGCTCGCGGCGGGTGAGCGATTCGGGATGATCCGGTTCGGATCGCGGACCGATTGCATCATGCCGCGCACGGTGCGGCTCGGTGTGCGCGTGGGTGACAAGGTGACGGGCGGGATCACCGTGCTCGGCACCCTCTCATGATCCCGCGGCGAGGAAAGGGCGGGCGGCGCCGGCGCTGGCAGGATCTGCGCGAGAACCGACGACGCGGCATCTTCCTGCTCCCGAGCCTGCTCACCACCGGCAACCTGTTCTGTGGGTTCTTCGCGCTCGTCCTCACGCTCCAGTTCCGGTACACGGAAGCGGCGCTCGCGATCTTCGTGGCCATGATCATGGACATGCTGGACGGGCGGGTGGCGCGCCTGATGAAAGCGACGAGCCAGTTCGGCGTCGAGTACGACTCGCTCGCCGACGTCGTCTCCTTCTGCGTGGCGCCGGGGTTCCTGCTGTACTCGTTTGCGCTCGCGGAGCTCGGTCGCGCCGCGTGGTTCGGCGCCTTTCTCTTCGTCGTGTGCGGGGCGCTCCGGCTCGCGCGCTTCAACGTGCACACGGGTACGGTGGACCGCCGCTACTTCGTGGGCCTGCCCACCCCCGCCGCGGCCGGGGTGGCGGCGTCGGCGGTGCTGCTCCTCGACGGCGCCGACGTCACGCGCTTCATGCTCGTCGCGGTGGCGGCCGGGACCTACTTCGTGGCGCTCCTGATGGTCTCGACGTTTCGGTACTGGAGCTTCAAGGAAATCGACGTCGTGCGGCGCCACCCGCTGCAGACGCTGCTCGTGGTCGTGCTCCTCGGCATGATCATCGCCACCAACCCCGAGGTGTTCCTGTTCCTGATGTCCCTCGGGTACGCCGCCTCGGGCCCTGCGCGCCTCGTGGTGTGGGGCAAGGTGCCGGCGCCGGCGGCGACCGAGGCCACGTCCAGGGAACATCCGTAGGCGAGGGAGGATCATATGGACCGCGTCATCATCTTCGACACCACGTTGCGGGACGGCGAGCAAGCGCCCGGCTTCTCCATGAACACCATGGAGAAGCTCGAGATGGCGCGGCAGCTGGCGCGACTGAACGTTGACGTCATCGAGGCCGGGTTCCCCATCTCCTCCGAGGAGGATTTCGAGGCCACGCGTGAAGTGGCGCGACAGGTCGGGTCGCTCGAGAACGGCCCGACGATTTGCGGCCTCTCCCGGGTGGGGCTGGCCGACATCGACCGCTGCTGGGAGGCCGTGCGCTACGCGCGGCGGCCGCGCATCCATACCTTCGTGGCCACCTCCGACATCCACCTCAAGTACAAGCTGCGAAAGTCGCGCGCGGAGGTGATGAAGGCGGCGGTGGAGGCGGTCCGGCACGCCCGCGAGTACTGCGAGGACGTCGAGTTCTCGCCCGAGGACGCCTCCCGCTCCGACTTCGACTACATGTGCGACGTGCTGTCGGCGGTGATCGACGCCGGCGCCCGCACGATCAACATCCCGGACACCGTCGGCTATGCCATCCCGCGGGAATGGGGGGAACGCATCGCGCGCATCCGGGAGAAGGTCCACGGTATCGACCGTGTCGTCCTCTCCGTGCACTGCCACAACGATCTCGGCCAAGCGGTGGCGAACTCGCTCACGGCGGTCATGAACGGGGCGCGCCAGGTCGAATGCACGATCAACGGGATCGGCGAGCGCGCCGGCAACGCCTCCCTGGAGGAGATCGTGATGGCGCTGCGCACGCGCCGCGACTTCTTCGCCATCGAGACCCGGGTGAAGACGGAGGAGATCTTCAAGACATCGCGGCTGCTCTCGCACATCACCGGCATCCACGTGCAGCCGAACAAGGCCGTCGTGGGGGAGAACGCGTTCGCCCACGAGGCCGGGATCCATCAGGACGGGGTGCTCAAGGAGAAGCTGACGTACGAGATCATGCGACCGGAAGACATCGGCCGCCCGTCGAACAAGCTCGTCCTCGGCAAGCATTCCGGTCGCCACGCGCTGGCGGCGCGCTTGAAGGACCTCGGCTTCGAGCTCGCCGGACCCGAGCTCGACCGCGCCTTCCGCGCGTTCAAGGACCTCGCGGACAGGAAGAAGGAGGTCTACGACGAGGACCTGATGGCCATCGTCACCGACGAGGTGACGCACGCCCAGGCGACCTACGAGCTCGAGTACCTGCACGTGATCAGCGGGACGGGCGTGATCCCGTCCGCCACCGTGAAGCTGAAGAAGGACGGGCAGTCGTTCCAGGACTCGGGCGTGGGCGATGGCCCCGTGGACGCCGTCCTCGCCGCCATCGACGCCATCACCGGCGTGAAGGGACGGCTCCAGGACTACTCGATCCGCGCCGCCACCTCCGGCAAGGATGCGATCGGCGAGGTCGCCATGAAGGTGGACTTCGACGGCACCACGATTTCCGGAAGAGGCTCCTCCACCGACGTCATCGAGGCGAGCGCGCGCGCGTACCTGAGCGCAATCAATCGCCTCGTGCAGCCGGCGGCGGGGACCGCGCGCATGAAAGAGGTCGGGCCGTAGCAATGACGAGCTACCGCATCGCGGTCCTGCCCGGTGACGGCATCGGGCAAGAGGTCATCCCGGAAGCCGTGCGTGTCTTGAAGACGGTCGCGAAATCCGCCGGCGTCGGCTTCGAGTTCGAGGAAGCGCTGGTGGGCGGGGCGGCGCTCGACGCCACCGGCGCGCCACTGCCGCCCCGCACGCTCGCGCTCTGCCGGGAGTCGCACGCCATTCTCTTCGGCGCCGTGGGTGGACCGCGCTGGGACGACGCGCCGCACGAGCAGCGCCCGGAGCGCGGGCTCCTCGGTCTCCGCAAGGAACTCGATCTCTACGCCAATCTCCGCCCCGCCCGGTGCTTCCCGATGCTCACGGACGCCTCCCCGCTGAAGCGGTCGGTGGTGGAGTCCACCGACCTCATGGTGATCCGCGAGCTCACGGGCGGCCTCTACTTCGGGGAGCCGCGCGGCGTGGAGCGCTTCGCGGACGGGGGCGCCCGGGCCGTCAACACCATGGTCTACACCACGCGCGAGATCGAGCGGGTGGCGCGGGTGGCCTTCGACGTCGCCCGCAAGCGCCGACGCCGGCTCGCGTCCGTGGACAAGGCGAACGTGCTCGTGGTGTCCCAGCTCTGGCGCGAGGTCGTGACCGGACTCGGGAAGGAGTATCCGGACGTGGAGCTCGAGCACGTGCTCGTGGACAACTGCGCGATGGCGCTCGTGCACCGGCCCACGCGCTTCGACACCATCGTGACCGAGAACACGTTCGGCGACATCCTCTCCGACGAGGCGGCGATTCTCGCCGGCTCCATGGGCATGCTGCCCTCCGCCTCCCTCGGGGGCACCGTGGGCCTCTACGAGCCGGTCCACGGCACCGCCCCCGACATCGCCGGCAAGGGCATCGCCAATCCGATCGCCGCCGTTTTGTCGGCGGCGATGCTCCTGCGGTACTCTCTGAACATGGTCGATCACGCCGACCGCGTCGACACCGCGGTCGCGCGCGTGCTCGAAGGCGGTCAGCGCACCGCGGACATCGCGGGGCCCGGGGAAAAGGCGGTGGGGACGCGGGCGATGGGAGATGCGATCGTGGGCGAGCTTCAGGCGCTGTACTCATGAGCGCGGGGGTGCGGGTGGCGGTGGTCGGTGCCACGGGCGCCGCCGGGCAGATGACGCTCCGGATACTCGAGGAGCGAAAGTTCCCCGTCGCCGAGCTGCGCTGCTTCGCGTCCGAGCGGTCGGTGGGCAAAACCATCAGCTTCAAGGGAGAGGGCGTGCCCGTCCGCCGCCTCGAAGCGAGCGCCCTCAAGGGCGTGGACATCGCCTTCTGCTCGGCCGGATCCGCACAGTCCCGGGAATACGCGCCGATGATCGTGAAGGCGGGCGCGGTGGTCGTGGACAAGTCGAATGCGTTCCGGATGGATCCCACGGTGCCGCTCGTGGTGCCGGAGGTGAATCCCCGCGCCGCTGCCCGTCATCAGGGCATCGTCGCGTCGCCGAACTGCACCACGATCGTGGCCGTCATGCCGCTCAAGCCGCTTCACGACGCCGCGCGCCTGCGGCGCGTGGTGGCGACGAGCTATCAGTCGGTATCGGGAGCGGGCGTGAAAGGGATCGAAGACCTGCGCGAGCAGACCCTCGCGTGGGCGCGGGGCGAGGCGCTGGCGCCGCGACACTTCCCACACCCGATCGCGTTCAACGTGATCCCGCACATCGACGGCTTCGGAGACGACGGCTACACCGGCGAGGAGATGAAGCTCGTGAACGAGCTGCGCAAGATCCTCGAGGTGCCCGATCTCCTGGTGTCGCCCACGACCGTGCGCGTGCCTGTGTTCACCTGTCACTCGGTGGCGGTGAACGCGGAGACGGAAGACAAAGTCTCGACGGCGCGGGCGCGCGACATCTTCGCTCGCTTTCCCGGCCTTCGCCTGTGGGATGACCCCGCCCAGAACCGGTATCCGATGCCGATCGAGGTGGAGGGGCAGGACGACTGCTTCGTGGGACGGATCCGCGAGGATCTTTCGCACCCGCGTGCGCTCAACTTCTGGGTGGTCGGCGATCAGCTCCGCAAAGGCGCCGCCACCAACGCGGTGCAGATCGCGGAGCTGTTGCTGCAGACGTAGCGGACGAGCGAGGGGGAGGCATGGGATCGCTCCGGCGGATCTACTCCCCGCGCTTCGGGCGACAGGCTCGCTTCAATCTCGCCGTGCTCGTCACGGTCGTCGTCGTCGCCTATGTCGCGGTGCCGCCCGTGGTGCGCTGGCTGGACTCGCTCTCCGGTTACAACCCGGCCCGCTACGAGCCGAAAGACGCCGATCGGGAGAGCTGGGTCCGCCACCGCGACGTGACGGCGCTGCCCGGAATCACCACGGATTCGCTCGTGTACCTCGGGCTCTTCCTGCTCCTCGCCGCGGTGTGGCTGCCGCTGGTTTCCGGCCGGACCTCGTCACGTCGCCGCGCGCCGCCCCGGTAGGCGCGGGGCTGCGCACGCTGCGGCTGTCGGTCGCGTACGACGGAACCGAGTATCAGGGCTGGCAGGTCCAGCGCTCCGCGCCGACCATCCAGGGCGCGCTCGTCACCGCCGCGCACACGCTCGATCCCGCCGCCCGCGTGATCGGCGCCAGCCGGACCGACGCGGGCGTGCATGCGCTCGCGCAGGTCGCTTCGCTGACCATCTCCCGCTCGCTGGCGCCGTCGGCAGTGATGGGCGCCCTCAACGCCGCCCTCCCGCGCGACATCCGTGTGCTCAACGCCGCCGAGGCGAGCGCCGGCTTCGACGCGCGGCGCGCCGCGCGCGGCAAGCGGTACGCGTACCTCATCGACAACGGCCCCATCGCGCGGCCGCTCTTGCGCCGCTACGCGTGGCACGTGCCCACGCCGCTCGACGTGACCGCCATGCGGCAGGGGCTCGCGCTCCTGCGCGGTCGCCACGACTTCAGCGCCTTCTGTGCCGCGCCCGGACGCGAGAAGGATCCCGTGTGCGAGGTCCGCGCGATGCACGTCGTCCGCCGCAAGCAGCGCGTGGCGATCCTCGTCTCCGCCGATCGCTTTCTCCACCACATGATGCGCAACATCGTGGGGAGCTTGGTTGCGGTCGGCCGCGGCGCCCGCGCCCCGGACTGGCTCGCCGGCGTCCTCGCCTCCCGTGACCGTCGCCTCGCCGGGCCCACCGCACCCGCGCACGGGCTCGTGTTGGTCCGCGTCGTCTATCCGCGCTAAACTACGGCACCAGCATGCGGTCTTACCTCAAGATCCGCGGCGACCGCGCCACCGAGGTGACGAGCGAGGTCGTCCGCGAGCAACCCCTCACCGTCTACGTCAACGGCGAGCGTTTCCTCACCCTCCTCTGCTCTCCGTTCAAGCTCGAGGCGCTCGTGGTCGGGTACCTCTGGATGGAGAAGGTCATCGGGTCCCTCGCCGAGGTGAGCCGCCTCGACGTCTCGCCCGTTGACGGGCGCGCCGACGTGACGCTCGCCCATCCTGTCACGCTGCCCACCGAGCGCGTGCTCACCTCGGGTTGCGGGGGCGGCATCACGTTCCGCATCGACCACCGCTTGTTTCCGCCGCTGGCTTCCACGCTGCGCGTGCGGGCGGAGCAGCTTTCGGAACGGATGAAAGATCTCTTCACAGCGGCGGTGCAATACCAGGCGTCACGCGGGATCCACGGCGCGGCCCTCACCGACGGCGACGAACTGCTGGTGGTCGCGGAAGACGTGGGGCGCCACAACGCGGTGGACAAGGTCAAGGGCGAGGCGCTGTTCCGTGAGATCCCGACCGAGGATCGAATCCTGCTCTCCACGGGCCGGGTCTCCTCCGAGATGCTGCTGAAGGCCGCGCGCATGGGCGTGCCGCTGGTGGCGTCGCGGACGTCGCCCACGGAGATGGCGGTCGCGCTCGCCGAGCAGCTGAACATCACCGTGTGCGGATATGTGCGGCCGGACGGCCTGAACCTCTACGCGGGCGCCGCGGTCGCGCTCTCCGAAGCGGGTGTGGTGCCCCATGGCCGATGACGCGGGCGCGGAATCGGCGGGAGATCGTGCGTATCGGCGGCGCTTCACCACCAAGGGCGTGGACAAGGCCGCCGACTACGCCGTCGATCTTTTTCAAGAGGCCGAACAGAATCTCGGCGACGTCGCGCGAGTGAATCGAATCCTGCTCGAGCTCGGTCGCTTCTACAATCCTTTGACCGATGGTGCGATCGTGCCGCTTGCCATGCGGCAGCAGATCATCGGTCTTCTCGAGAGCGGAAACCGAGACGAGGCGGCGACGCTCCTTCGCGGCCTGCTCGGCGCGTACACCCGGTCGACCGGCGCCGACATCCCGACTCCCTGAGGCTGCCGCCGCGCGCCCGATTGAAGCGCTGCTCGCACCCGCCCGCGTGCACACGTTGTAAGTTCGGAAATTTCACGTATCTCCGCGGACTTGGCGTCTACGAAGCTTGACAATAGCGGTCCGACCACACTACCATGCGTCGACCTGTCGAATTCTTCAGGAGGTACCGGCGATGACCCTGAGTCTCACCGATTGGCTCCAGCAGAGTCGCCTGGTGGTCGTTTCCGTCGACAAAGCCAGGGGGTACGTGCGGGTGAAGGGCCACGCCGACGCGTGCTCCGATCTCGCCTGTGCCGAACAGACCGTGGTCGTGACCGAGGACGGGATGGGTCCCGATCTCGATGCGCTCAATCCCGGCGACATCATCCGGGTCGAAGGCGCTGCCGACCGACCCGACCGCATCGTCGTCGTGCGGCGGGTATGGGACGAGCTGACGAGCCCCGAGTTCTGAGCTTGAACACGATAGCGACACCTAGCCTCGCCTACGAACGCCGCAATTGTCGGCAAGGAGGTTCGCGATGAGCTTGTCCCGTCGAGATTTCATGAAGCTCGGCAGCGCCACCGCTGCCGGGGTGGCGACCGGCGCCGGCGTCGATCTGACGCCCGTGCACGCGGCCGCGACCTCGCTGAGGATCAAGGAGGCGAAGGCGTTCGCCGGCGTCTGTCCTTACTGCGCCGTCGGGTGCGGCCAGCTGATCTACGCCAAGGACGGCAAGATCATCGACATCGAAGGCAACCCCGACACGCCGCACACGCTGGGACGGCTGTGTCCGAAGGGTGCCGCCACCATCCAGCTGTCGAACAACCCGCTGCGGCCGGTGAAGGCGCTCTATCGGGCGCCCGGCTCCGACCGCTGGGAAGAGAAGTCGCTGGAGTGGATGTACGACGAGATCGCGAAGCGCTACTACGACACGCGCGAGAAGTACTTCATCGAGAAGGAGAAGAACAAGGAAGGCAAGGAGGTCACGGTCAACCGACTGGACGCCATCGCCTCCCTCGGCTCCGCGTGCATCGACAACGAGGAGTGCTATCTCCTCTCCAAGCTGAACCGGACGCTCGGGATCGTCTACCACGAGCATCAGGCCCGAGTCTGACACTCCGCCACGGTCCCAGCTTTGGGGACCACGTTCGGTCGCGGGGCGATGACGACGAAC
>Ga0114129_10005337_pt1 | contig 18137 bp, 10 predicted proteins | sample RhiMetdeltSRZDD1_FD_80071 | JGI IMG/M metagenome (GOLD analysis project Ga0114129, IMG submission 80071) | Populus rhizosphere microbial communities from Tennessee, USA - Rhizosphere MetaG P. deltoides SRZDD1 (version 2) (version 2) | ecosystem: Host-associated > Plants > Roots > Rhizosphere >...
GATGAACGGTCGTGGATGTCATAGGTCTAGATAGTTATCACAGTCGGCCCCAGGTTACGGGCTACGGGCTACGGGAAGAGATTTTTTCCGAAGCCCGGAGCCAGAAGCCTGAAGTCTGTCAGATCACATGTATCAGCAATCCATCCCTCAGCTTCGGCTCGAACCACGTGCTCTTGGGCGGCATGATCGCGCCTTCGTCGCAGACGGTCATCAAGTCGGCGACGCTCACGGGATACAGCGAGAAGGCAACGGCTGCAGCGCCGGAGTCAACGGCCTTTTGAAGAGCGTTCGTGCCGCGCGCACCGCCGACGAAATCGATTCGCTTATCAGTCCGGATGTCGGCAATCTGGAGCACCGGGGCAAGTAATCCCTCCTGGAGCACGCTCACGTCGAGCGATGCGACGGCATTCGACCCTCCCGGCCTCACGCGCGGCCGCAGCAGGTGCCAGCCTCTGCGAAAGTACATGGAGATCTGACCCCGAGACGGCGGCAACGCCGGCCCCGGCTCGATCGTGAAACGTTCGTTCAGCGCTGCGAGAAACTGTTCGTCCGTCAGCCCGCCAAGATTCTTGACGATGCGGTTGTAGGGGAGGATCTGGACCTGATCGTGCGGGAACGCGACGCCAAGCATCGTGCCGACGCCGGCGCTATCGCCGAGTTGCGTGCCTCTGTCGCCGTGTGTCCGGAACTCGTCGCGAGCCCGCGCAGCGCTCGCTGCCCGGTGGTGGCCGTCGGCGATGTACAGCGCCGGCACGCGGCAAAAAGCAGCAACCAGCGCTTGCCCCTCGTCCTCGCTCGCGATCCAGATCGTGTGCTGCACGCCGTCGGGCGCCTGGAAGTCGATGAGCGGCGCCCCGCGTGTGACCTGAACGGCCACGTCGTTGACGTCCGCCGACGCGCGATACGTGAGAAACACCGGACCGGTCTGGGCGCCGAGCGCGACCATGTGGCGCGTGCGATCGTCTTCCTTGTCACGGCGTGTCCGCTCGTGCTTCTTGATCACGTCCCGGTCGTAATCGTCGAGCGAGAAGCAGCCGGCGAGCCCAAGCTGTTCGTGCGCGCCCATTCGCAGCCGGTAAACGTACAGCGTCGGCACGGCTTCGAGTACGAGCGCCTCCTTCTTCAGCGTCGCGAAATTCGCCGCCGCCCGCTGGTACACGGTCTCGGAGTACGGATCGGCGTCCGGCAATTCGATCTCGGCGCGCGATACGCGTAGAAAACTCAAGGGGTTGCCGTTGGCCAGCGCCCGCGCTTCCTCGGCCGTCACCACGTCGTACGGGACCGCCGCAATCCGTGCGGCATAGTCGGGCCGTGGCCGCAGGGCGCGGAACGGATGAAGGGTCGCCATGAACCTTAGAATTATGTCATGTGCCAGCGGACGATCAGTCTCGCCTTCAACGTCGCAGCCTGGCCGTGTCGTGAGGAGTCGCCACGAAGACACGAAGCCACGAAGAAGATATCCTTTTAAAGGTCTTCTTCGAGTCTTCGCGTCTTCGTGGCAGCATGTTGACGAGGGTGACGATATGACACGCGCGAAATGGTTTTTCTTGTTTCTGGTCGCCGCGATTGCGGTCGTCCACGCTGATGAAGGCATGTGGACGTTCGACCATCCGCCGTCCGAGGCCATTCAGAAGCGCTACGGATTCACGGTCACCAAACCGTGGCTCGAACATCTGCAGCTCTCCAGCGTTCGGTTCAACGACGGCGGATCGGGCTCATTCGTCTCGGCCGATGGTCTCGTGCTGACGAACCACCACGTCGCGCTGTCGCAGCTCGAGAAGCTCTCGACGGCGCAGAAGAATTACGCCGCGGACGGCTTCTTCGCCCGCACCCGCGCGGAGGAAGTGAAGTCGGTCGACTCCGAATTGAACGTGCTGATCTCACACGAGAACGTCACCGCACAGGTCATGAACGCGGCGCGCGGGAAGACGGCGCAGGCGGCGCTCGAGGCGCGGCGAGCGGAGACGGCCCGCATCGAAAAGGAGAGCCTCGATCGCACGGGGCTTCGATCGGATGTGGTGCCACTGTACCAAGGTGCCGAGTACTGGCTGTATCGGTACAAAAAGTACACGGACGTGCGGCTTGTCTTCGCCCCAGAACAACAGGCGGCGTTTTTCGGCGGCGATCCCGACAACTTCACCTACCCTCGCTACGATCTCGACTTCGCCCTGTTTCGCGTGTACGAGAACGACCAGCCGCTCCGCACGGAACACTTTCTGAAATGGAACGCGCGCGGCGCCGCCGACGACGAGCTGGTCTTCGTGTCGGGGCACCCGGGCTCGACCGATCGCGAAGACACCGTCGCAGAACTCGAGACGCAACGCGATGTGGTGCTTCCAATCAGCCTGCAGGTCCTGAAACGCCGCATCGCGGCGCTTCGGAAGTACGGCAGCCGCGGCCAGGAAGAGGCGCGCCAGGCGTCAGGTCTGATTTTCGGTCTCGAGAACTCACAGAAAGCGTTCAGCGGCGAATACAACGGACTGCTCGATCCGAAGGTGATGGCAAAGAAATCGGCCGACGAGAAATCGCTGCGCGACGCGGTCGGGAAGAAGCCGGAGCTGCAGTCGCAATACGCCCGCGCCTGGGACGAGGTGACCAGGGCCGAGCTGAACAGAAGAAAGCTGTACAAGACGGTTCGGTTCGGGCAGCTGCGCGGGTCGTCGCTGGCGCCGCTCGGCCTGCTGATCGTGCAGTACGTTCAGGAAGTCAAGAAGCCGGACGGCGTACGCCTCGCAGGCTTCCACGAGGCGCAGCTCCCGTCGCTGCAGTTCCAGCTGAACTCGAAGGCGCCGGTCTACCTCGCATACGAGGAAACGCTCCTCGCCGATTCGCTGCAGGAATCCCTCGAGGAACTGGGCCCCGCTCACCCGTTCATCAAGGCAGCGCTCGGCGGCAAGAGCGCGGCGGAAGCCGCCGCGGCACTTCTCCGCGGCACGAAGCTCGGCGATCCGGCGGTGCGGAAACAATTGATCGACGGCGGCGAAGCGGCGATCGCGGCGTCGACCGACCCGCTGATCGTGCTCGGGCGCGCGCTCGATCCGCTGGCGCGCGACACGCAGAAGGCGATGGAGCGCGACGTCGAGAGCATCGAGTCCGCGGCCAAGGAGAAGATCGGCCAGGCGCGATTTGCGGTGTTCGGAACCAGCGTCTATCCCGACGCCACGTTCACGCTGCGGCTGTCGTACGGAAAGGTCAGCGGCTATCCGATGAACGGCACGGTGGCGCCGTACAAGACGACCTTTGCCGGACTCCTCGACCGCTCGGCGAGCTTCGACAACAAGCCGCCGTTCAACCTGACGCCGCGCCTCGAGCAGGCGCGGTCGCGCCTCGATCTCACGACGCCGATAAACTTCGTGACGACCAACGACATCATCGGCGGCAACTCGGGATCCCCGGTAGTGAACCGCGCCGGCGAGCTCGTCGGGCTCATTTTCGACGGCAACATCGAGAGCCTGGTCGGCAGTTATGTCTACGAGGAGGAGAAGAATCGCGCCGTCGCCGTGCATGCGGGCGCGATCATTCATGCGCTGCGCGCGATCTACGACGCCGGCTCGCTCGCGGACGAATTGACGCGGTAGCGTAGGGGCGGAGCGTGCTCCGCCCGCACGGGCCGACCAAGGTCGGCGCCTACACCGACCGGTTGTGCCGTTCGGTCCACGAGCGAAGCATCGCCTGACGCTCGCGCGCGGCGGGAACCTCGTCGAGCCGATCGCACGGCCACGGCAATCGAAACGTCCAGTTTCGGTCCGAGGCGGTGGCAGGATCGTTGATGCGGTCGCGCCAGCCAAACAGGTCCTGAACGACCGGCAGTACCAGGTTCGACCCGGAGGCAAACAACGACTCGAGCAGCACGTCGCGTACGACTGGTTCGTACGGCGCGCCGTCGAGCGCCTTTCCGTTCGTCAGCTGGCGCACCGTCGGAACCTCACTCACCCGCCGTCTTTCATCCGAAGACACGCTATCCCACCACGTCGCGAGCGGCTCGGTGTCGTGCGTGCCCGACGTCGCAACCGATCTGGAGGGGTATTCGGCAGGATCGCGGAACGGCTGTCCCGCCGTGTGCCAGTGACGCTCCCAGCGCAGGACGCGGTAGCCAGGGATCCCAAGCCGTGCCAGCGACGCGCGGACGTAATCGGGCACGGTGCCCAGGTCTTCCGCGATAATCTGCGCGCCCGACTCGGAAAAGATTCTGAGGATGCTCTCCCCGAGCCTCACCTGATCGGACTCCAGCGCCGGTGAGAAAAACGGAGCGCCGCCTTTGCGCGGCCGGCCGTAGGTGCGATAGAAGCCGACGAGGTGGTCGACGCGACAGCCGTCGTAGAGCGCGGCGTTCCGGCGCGCGCGATCGCGCAGCCACTGAAAGCCGTCGGCGGCCATCGCCTCCCACTGGTACATCGGCGTGCCCCAGTCCTGGCCTTCCGCGCTGAACGCGTCGGGCGGTGCGCCGACCGAGATGTCGAGCCGGAATTGATCCTGACGCGCCCAGACGTCCGCGCTGTCGGTGTCCACCATGAACGGCAAATCGCCGAAGATGGCGACGCCGCGCGCCGCCGCCGCGGCGCGTGCGGCGCGCCACTGGCTGTCTGCCAGCCACTGCAGAAAACAGTAGAAGAGCACCTGCGGAAACAATTCGTCGCGCGCGCGCTCGAGCGCGCGCGGCTCGCGGCGGGCGAGCGGCTCCGGCCACTCGGTCCACGGACGCTGTCCCTGACGATCGTGAATCGCTCGAAACAATGCGTAGTCCCGCAGCCACCAGTCTTCGGCACTGAGGAACGCGTGAAACCGTTCGGGCCAGTCGCGGTTGGCGCGCGCGTTCGCCACCTTCAGCGCCTCGAAGGCGTTGGCAAGCACGGTCTGCTTGAGCCGGCGCACCGTTCGATATTCCACACGGGCGGCGTGCCGGACGCGCTCCAGCTCCGGACGCATTTCCTCGGGCAGCGCGACTTGGTCCTTCAACCCCATGGCGTCGAGCGCGGCGGGCACCGAGATGTAAATCGGATCGATCGCCATCCCGCTCAGCGCGGAATACGGCGACTGCTGATCGGCGGCCATCTCGTTCATCGGCAGCAGCTGCAGGACGTGCTGGCCCGATGCCGACAGCCACGCGGACATCGGCGCCACGTCGCTCATGTCGCCGATGCCCCAACTCGACGAAGAGGGAAAGGAGAAGAGCGGGATCAGCACTCCGGCGGTACGGCCGGGAACCGTCATGACGCGTTCAACGTGCAATCGAAGTACCCGAACAGGCGCGAAACCCCCTCGCGGAAGAGCGTCTCGGGCACCAGCAGGCTCACGATCAGGAATGACTCGCGCGGAAAATCGAAGAAATACCCGGGATGCGCCAGCACGCCGTGCCGCTCGACGAGATCGATCACGAGATCTTCTTCCGGGCCGAGCGAGGGTACCTGCACGACCGCATACCAGCCGCCCTCGGCCGCCAGCACCCGGCACGTGGCTGTGGCGGCTGCCCTGGCCTGAAGCGACCGGTAATTCGCTCGGACCCGCGCCAGAATTTGCGCGCGGATGTCCGCGCCTCGCCTCAGCAAGTCTGGCAGCGCCACTTGCGCAGGTGTCGACACCGACAGATACGAATCGCAGGCGAGCTCGAGCCGCCCGAGCGCGTCGCGGACCAGCTCGTCGCGGCCGGCGCAGACGATCCACCCGACTTTTACCTGCGGCAGCCCTGCTGATTTCGAGAGGCCGCCGAGGCTGAACATCAATCCGTCACGCCTCGTCAGAACCTGCCCTGACGCCGCAGCCGGGTCGTCGGCCAGCGGGTACTCGGCAAACACTTCGTCCGCCACGATTGCCGCGTTGTGCCGCGCGCAGACGGCCGCGATGCGATCGAGCTCGTGCTCCTTCACGAACGATCCGGTTGGGTTGTTCGGGCTGACGATGATGACCGCACGAGTCGAGGGCGAGCACGCGCGCTCGAGGCTGTCGAAATCAATCGCCCACACACCGTGATACTCGAGATCGTACGGGCGCGCGACGATTGCGTCGAGCGCAGTCAGGTGCTCGAACAACGGATAGCTCGGTCGCGGGACGAGCACTTCGTCGCCGGCGTTGCACAGAACTTTGAACAGCAGCGAGTACGCCTCGCTCGTGCTGCCTGTCAGCACGATCCGCTCGGGATGGACGCCGAGCGATCGTCGTCCGAATTCCGCCGCGACCGCACAGCGCGCCTCGAGCGTGCCGAACGGTTCCGGCGTGTAGACCAATCCACGCGAATCCGCGAGAGCTGCGAGCAGATCGTCGGGGTAGTCGAGCGCCGCCCGCGTCGGATTCGACTCGGTCAGATCGATGAAGACATCGCCCCGTGATCGACAGGCTTCCAGCGCCTTCGTGAGGCGATTCTTCGCCAGTTCGCTCTGGATGCGGCTCGAAAACAATGAACTGTGAGGATTGCAGAATTTCAGACGCGCAGAAAGCAAAAAGATAAAGGCGACACGATTGGCGGTGAAGACTACGGGACGATTTCCACTCGCTCGATGACGTCCCCTTCAAGGATGTGGTCGACGACGTCGATGCCGTTGAGGACCTGCGCGAAGACGGTGTACTCGTGATCGAGCCGCGGGTTGTCGACGAGATCGATGAAGATCTGCGCGTCGCCCGTGTCGCGCCCGCGCGTCGAGATGCCGACGGCCCCGCGCACGTGCGGCCACAGCCCGACTTCGTCCCGCATGTGGTCGGGGTGGCCGATGTACTCGTTCGCACCGGGGCTGCCGCCCTGAATCACGAAATTCGGCACGACGCGGTGAAAGGTCAGGCCGTTGTAGTAGCCGGAGCCGGCGAGCTCTGCGAAGTGCAGCACCGTCGCAGGCGCCTCGGTGGTGAACAACGCCAGCTCGAAGCTTCCGACGCCGGCGATCGTGATCCGCGCGCGCGGCGCCGCAAGGCGCCGCAGCGCCTCGCCGTTGATCACCGGCTCAGCCGACAGCGGACGCGGCGGCAACGGCTTCGTCGCCGGTGGCGGTGAGCCAAGCGCGGTCAACGTCGTGATGATGGCCGTGCGCGCGTCGAGCGAGTTCGCATGGTTCTCGGTCACGAGGCGCTGAAGCGCGCTCTTGAGCGGCGGAACGGCAATCGCCGCATCCGCCGAACCGTCGAGCGCCCTCGCAGCGGCGCGGACCGCCTGATATCCCGGTCTCGACAACGCGGTGATGTAAATCCCGTCGCTGCCGTGGCCGGATGCCCGGACGAGTCCCTCGATGGCGGCCTCCGCCACGTTGTCGTCCCCGTCTTGCGCGAGCTTCTCGAGCCGCTCGCGGTCGCCTAAGGTGGTTGCCGCCCGCGCGGCGTACATCCTGAGCTGCCAGATGCTCGACGCGGTGAACTGACCGAGCGCGGCGGCGGCTTTATCCGGCGCCGCCTTCGCGAGCGCGACGATCGCATGAGCCGCGCGATGCCAGCTGCGCGCCATGCCGCGCGAGAGATCGTTGACGATCGCGTCGAGTCGCGTGACGGCGTCGCTCGACGATCCGCAGGAGGCCAGCACGTCGATCGCCATTAACGCCACCTGCAGATCCCAGTCGGCCTGCGCCGACAGCGCGGACGCGCACACGACTTCGCCCGCCCGCTCGCGCATCCCGCGCAGCGCTTCGAACCGCACCATCGGCGACGAATCTTCGAGACCGCGGGCAAGGCTGGAGGCGCCCCGTCCCGTCACCGACACTGCGAGCATCGCGAGGCGACGCACCTGCGGATCGGCGTCGGCCAGCCCGCGCGCCACGATCTCGTCGTCGACGGCATCGGCTGCCATCAGCGCCTCGAGCGAGAGCCGGCGCACGCGCGCGTCGCGCAGCGGATCCACGTCGGTTCTCGGTTGGTGGGCCGGCGCGCCGTCACCCGACCCAGACTGTCCCGTCATCCCGAAGAGCCCGCGAAGCGCGTCGACCGTGCCGGCGCCGATCGGCCGAATGGTTCGCGTGAGCCGGACGAACACCTCGAATGCCTTCGCGATCCCGAGCCGCTCCGCGACCGTGTCGGCGCGCTCGAACTCACCGAGCAGCGCGGTTTCGGCAAGCGCCACCTGCTCGGCAGTGCGATACGGCAGTCGGCCGATGCTCTCGCTGATCGCCGCCCGCACGGTCGGCTCGTCCTCATCCTCGAGGCGCGCGGTCAGCGTCGCGAGCGCTGTCGCCGGCGTCACGGCGCCGGCCGGCGTTTGAGTGGCGTCTCCGGTCGAGGAAGGTCTGGCCCATCCTCGCGCGGCCTGCGCGATGGCGTTGGCGGCTTCGGATCGGATTTCAGGAAGCACGTGCCGGAGGCCCGGCGCGATGTCCGGAATGAGCGCGGGTCGCTCGAGGCGGCCGAGCGCGCGCAGGGCAAGGCGCGCGGTCTGCGAATCACGGCCGCGGGCCGCTGTCCGCAGCGTCAGCAGATCGGCGGCCGAGGGCGCGCGGCGATCTTCGGCTTGCAATACCTTGACGCGGTCCGACGGAATCGACTGCGCTGAAGAAACATGCGGCAGAAGCAGGAGAACCGATGGAACGAGAACCGAAGGAACAACTCGGGCTCTCACGGCCTGAACTCTCGCGTTGCCGCAGAGTACTCGAGCATCTGCTTGGTGAGATCCATGGGATAGGACATCGTCACGTCGGTGATCTCGCCGGCGGCGTTCTTCACCGCTTCGAGCTTCGGCATCACGAACCCGGTGTACGACGGCAGCTCGAGGTGATCGACGCGTGACACGACCTCGTCGCGCAACTTCGGATCGAAGTGCACGCCGTAAGTCTCGAACAGCTTTTTCGCCGCCGGATAATCGCCTTCGGCCTTGATGCGCTGAACCTCGCCCAGGAGCTTCCCGACCCCGTCGCGGAAGGCGGCGACGTCCGTCATGACGTAGTACGTCTTGGCGTCGCGCGTGCGCGTCTCGATGGCCTTGGTGTTGGCCATCAGCCACCGCACGATCATCTGGCGGTTGCGCATGTGGTCTTCTTCGATCTGGGTGCCCTTTCGCACGCGACGCAGCTGGATGATGGCGTTGCGTGTGTAGCCTTCGTATTCGGCTCGCACCACGGCATCCTGGTCGGCCTTGTTGATCAACCCGAGCTCGACCAGCTTCGCGTCCGGAAGAAAGTACAGCGCCACGAGGTCGGCGCGCGCTTCCTCGAGCGCCGAGAACTGCTCCTTGAGGGAGTTCTGCGGCGTCCCGTTCAACGCTTCGGACACCTTGCCGGACGCGTGGCCGATCACCTCGTGCATGTTCGTGGTCAACTCGCCCGAGAAGGAGCTCCATTTCGTGGCGCGCTCTGCTTCCTCAGGCGTCCAGGCGAACTCGCTGCGGAACGCGGGCAGGGTGGATTTGTCGTAGGCCTCGTTCACGTTGGACAGCGACACCGACTTGCTGCCATAGCGCTCGCGGATCGCCTGATCGTTCGGCAGGTTGATGCCGACGGGCGTCACCGGCCCCGAGTCGCCCGTCTCGATCACCACGTCGATCGCGTTGGCGGTAATGCCCTGCACCCCCTGCTTGCGGTACTTCGGGTCCCAGGGCATGCGGTCCTCGAACCACTGCGCCTCGCGCGCCAGCTTCTGGATTTCGGTGGTCTTGTCCGCGTTCACGTAGAACACGAGTCCTTCCCACGCACCCTTGATGCCGCGGGCATCGAGGTATACCTCGATGAACCCGTTGATCGTATCGACGGGCGAGGCCTTGTCCTGTACCCACGCGATGTCGTACGCCTCGCGATCTTTCGTCTCGCCGGACTGATAAAAGGCGATCAGGGCCTGAAGCGCCTTCGCCATGTCCGGAGTCGCGAACGGAATGGCCGCCTGCAGGTGCCGGATGATCGCGCCGATCGGCTTACCGTACCGACCGCCTTCCTTGTAGACCTCTTCCACCAGCTTGCCGTTCTGTTTCAAGAGCCGTGAGTTCAGCGGATGCGCCTCGCGGAAGCTCTCCAGATCCTTCATCGTCACGCCGGCGTAGAGGTTGTTGGAGCTGGCCGCAAGGATGTCTTTTCCAGGCGGCGGCGTTTTCGCCGTCACCATCGGATCGACGTTTGGATCGAAGAAGAGCGGTTTGAGCCGCGCGAGCAGCTGATCGAGCGTTTCGCCGTTGGCGGACGGGAACTTCGCGCCGGCCTTCTCGGCTGCGTGCGCGGCGGCGGCAAACGCCTCGGGCGTGCACGTCAGCACGAATTTCTGCGCCGTCAGGTTGTTGTAGGGACCGGTGTTGATCCAGAACAACTTCGTGTAGCGCTGAATCGCGGCCAACGTCTGCGGCTCGACGCCGTTTGGATGCGAGACGACCGCCTCGAGGACGTCGCGCATCTCGAGATTGTGGGCGTAGCGCTGATCGTAAAAGATGTCGCGCCCGGCGAGCGCCGCCTGTGTCAGGTGGTAGATGAGTGTCTTTTCCTTGAGCGGCAGCCGGCCGAAGCCGTCCGCATAGAGTTGCACGACCGCGGCGTCGTCCACGCGCTCGAGGAGGTATTTGCGATCGGCCGGCGGAGCGCTCGATGCCGGCGCGGTTGCTGCGTTCTGTGCGGTCGTGTTCGTCGTAGACGGAGTGCCGCAGGCGGCGGCGATCGATAACGACATGACGATGAGCGTCCTTTTCATCATAAAAACCAGTGAGGCTACAGGCCTCGGGCTGCAGGCTTCGGGAAGTGCTTCAGAAGTTCTCGCCGAAGGAGGTAGCCTGAAGCCCCTAGCCAACATGTTAGACGTCCACCCGTTCTTCATACGCCGCGATATGAACGGGCCACCGGAGCTCGTTCTGAATCCTCGTGCGGAGCGCTTCGAGCGCGGTTGTTTCGCCGTGCACCAGATGCGTCATCGACGGCGGTTTTTTGAACCCCGACAGCCAGCGCAGAATTTCGCCCGCATCCGCATGCGCCGACATCGAGTCTATCCGTTCGATCCGCGCCGCGACCGGAATGTCGTGGCCCTTCAAGCGCACCGACTTGGCGCCGTCGCACAGCTGCCGGCCGCGAGTCCCCTCTGATTGGTAGCCGACGAACATCACCGTGTTCTTCGGGCTCGGAAGCGTGGCCTCCAGGTGATGGATCACTCGGCCGCCGGTGGCCATGCCGCTCGACGCAATCACGATCGACGGCTGGCGCGACGCGGTGACCTCCATCGATTGCTGCGGCGAGGCAATCACCGTCAGCCGCGTCGTGGCGAACGCCTTCACGCCGCGTGCGAGCGGCCGGATTTCCGGATCGAGCTCGTCGATGCGATTCGCGTAAAACTGGAGGCCGCGGCCGGCCATCGGGCTGTCGACGAAGACCGGCAGTACGGGGATACGTCGCGCATCCTCCAGTTGTTTCAGCCAATACAACACCTCTTCCACCCGTCCGATTGCGAAGGCGGGGACGATCAGCTTGCCGCCGCGCGCGGCGGTGTCGGTGACGATCTCGGCGAGACGGGCCCCGCCGTCGTCGGCAACATGCTGCCGATCACCATAAGTCGATTCGACCAGCAGCACGTCGGCGCCGTCAACCGGAGCAGGATCGGGAAGCACAGGCCTGCCGTAACGGCCCAGGTCGCCGCCGAACAAGATCGTGCGGCCGCCGGGAATTGTTACGCGCGCATACGCCGATCCGAGGAGGTGGCCGGCCGGCATAAATTCGACCGTGACGCCGCCCGAGCCGATCGGGACGGGCCGATAGTAGCCGACCGGCTGCAATAACGTGAGCGCCCGCGCCGCATCGTCGGAGGTGTAGAGCGGCAGTGCCGGTTTGTGTTTCGTATAGCCCTGCTTGTTCGCGTCCCGGGCATCCTCTTCCTGAATCTTCGCCGAGTCGGGCAGCACGAGCGTGCAGAGATCCTGCGTGCCAGGCGTGCAGAAGACGCGGCCGCGAAAGCCCTGCGCCACCAGCCGCGGAATGTAGCCGCAGTGATCGAGGTGCGCGTGCGTCAACACCAGCGCATGGATCGCGCTGGCCGCGATCGGCAGCGGCCGCCAGTTGCGCTCACGGAGTTCCTTCAGTCCCTGAAAGAGACCGCCGTCGACCAGGATCAGCTGGTTGCCGAGATCGAGCAGATGCTTGGACCCGGTCACGGTGCCGGCGGCCCCGAGAAACGTCAGGCTGGGCATCGGGAGAATATACAGGCTTCGGGCTTCGGGCTTCGGGCTTCGCCAAGAACCTTCCGGACGTCCGGAGCCTGTCGCCTGAAGCCGTTCGGAGTGCGCTAAGCTGAGTCCATGACAATTCAGACGCTGCGCCGCCAGCTGTGGCCGACCCTGGTCGTGCTGCTCACGAGCGCCCAGCTCGCCACGGCCCAGCAGCGTCTGCTGACGATCGACGACATCTACGATCCGTCCACGCGCGTGAATTTCAGCGGCAACACTGCGGCCGAACTCTCCTGGATTGACGGCACGCACTACGCGCAGTTTGGCAGTGGTGGAGGTTGGACCTCGGTGGACGCCGTCAGCGGCAGCGAGCGGCCGCTGTTCGATGCCGCAAAAATGGAAGCGGCGCTGTCGCGAATCGGCGTTTCCGCCAGCGAAGCGCGCCGGATGTCGCGAGCCCGCAGCCTGAGCTTCAACCGCGCTTACTCGGCCGCGCTGCTGACGATCGACTCGGACCTGTATGTCTACGTGTTCGACTCCGACAGCGCGTTCCGCCTCACGACGGCCGCGGGCGCAGAAGACCTCGCCACGTTCAGCCCGAATGGCATCACGGTCGCATTCGTCAGGAACAACGATCTGTATGTCGTCGACACCGAAGGCCGCCGCGAGACACGCCTCACGAGCGACGGCGCTCCGAAAATTCTGAACGGCATCCTCGACTGGGTCTACGAAGAAGAGATCTACGGACGAGGCGACAAGCGCGCGTACTGGTGGAGTCCCGATTCATCGCAGATCGCGTTCCTTCGTCTCGATGACGGTCCGGTTCCCCCGTATGTCACCGTCGACGACATTCCCTACGATCAAAAAGTAGAACATTGGGACTGGCCCAAAGCAGGCGATCCGAATCCCATCGTCACGCTCGGCGTCGTCCGCGCCGCGGGTGGTCCGGTGACATGGGTCAACACCGACAAATACCCGGCGCCGGATCGGCTGATCGTCGGCGTTGGCTGGACGCCAGACAGCCACAAGGTCGTGTACCACATTCAGAATCGCATTCAGACGTGGCTCGAGCTGAATACGGCCGACGTCAACGGTGCCACGCCGCAGTCGCTGCTCAAGGAAACGAGCAAGGCATTCATCGATCCCGGCGACTATCAGCCTCCGGCGTGGTTGAAGGACGGGACGTTCCTGTGGCTCAGCGATACCAGCGGCTGGAAACATCTGTTTCATTACAAAGCCGACGGCACGCTGATCAAGCAGGTGACGAGCGGCAAATGGGAGCTGCGAACGCTGCACGGGATCGATGAGACGGGCGGCTGGATTTATTTTTCGGGAACCGAGCGCAGCCCTATCGGCGGCGACGTGTATCGAGTGCGGCTCGATGGCTCAGGATTCGAGCGGCTGTCGAAGACCCCCGGCTCCCACAGCGCACGTTTCAGCCCGAACTTCGCTTACTACATCGGCTCGTGGAGCGACGTGAACACGCCGACCGAGGTCCGCCTGCACCGCAACACCGGCGCAGAGGTCCGCGTCATCTCGGAAAACAAAGTGGCGGCCCTCTCGCAGTACAAGCTGTCCAAACCGGAATTCCTGCAGGTGACAACGCGCGACGGGTTCGTGATGGAAGCGATGATGATCAAGCCGCCGGACTTCGATCCTTCGCGCCGTTACCCGGTGTATCAGTTCACGTACGGTGGTCCCCATAGCCAGCAAGTCCGGAATTCGTGGCGCGGCACTGACGGGATGTATCACCAGCTCCTCGCGCAGAAAGGGATCATCGTCTGGATTTGCGATAACCGGACCGCGAGCGGCAAGGGCGCCGAAGCGACCTGGCAGGTGTACCGCAACTTCGGCGAGCTCGAGCTGCGCGACATCGAGGATGGTCTGGCGTGGCTGAAGAAGCAGCGGTACGTCGACGCGTCTCGCATCGGGATTCACGGATGGAGTTACGGCGGATTCATGACGAGCTACGCGCTGACGCACAGCACGAGCTTCCTGATGGGCATCGCGGGCGGTACCGTCAGCGACTGGCGCGACTACGACACCGTCTATACTGAACGCTATATGGGGACGCCGCAGGATAATCCGGACGGTTATCGGAAGAGCTCGCCGCGGTGGGCTGCGCGCGATCTTCACGGCTCGCTCCTGCTCATTCACGGCGCCATCGACGACAACGTGCACGTCGCGAACACGATGCAATTCGTTTACGAGCTCCAGAAAGCGCAGAAGCCATTCGAGCTGATGCTCTACCCCAAGTCGCGCCACGGCATCACGGATCCGGCGCTCGTCAAACATCTGCGGACGACGATGCTCGAATTCGTGCTGGCGCACCTCAAGCCGGAGGTCACAAAGCCCGGTCCAACCCGTTGAAATGCTGGCGTTTAGGGCTCGTCCGCGCCTCCCCTGGAGAGGTATTGAAGATCGAGGCGATTCGGGCTATCGTTTCGCGACATTCCTGTATGTACTGCGGACCTTCAGCGAGTCCGCTGTGCAGTTGCGTGCAGGTAGTGCAGGCACTCAGGCCTGCCCAGGCATCTGATCGTTTCACCGCTGCGAGGTGATCCAGCAATGGAAGACATCAAGATTCAGGAAGAGATTCCCAACAACCCGTCGCGACGCAACTTCATCAAGGGCGTCATCGCGGCGGGCGCGGCGGCATCGTCCGCAGCGTATCTGTTCCGCACGACGCCGCTGAGCGGGCAGTCGTCTGCGCCCGGCAGCGTCGAGCGCCTGGTCACGTTGAACGTCAACGGCCAGGAGCGGCGCGTCGACGCGATGAAGCAGGAAACGCTCGCGATGACCTTGCGCTACAAGCTGGGGCTGACGGGCACCAAGCTGGGGTGCGACCGCGCGGAATGCGGCGCGTGCACGGTGCTGGTGGACGATGTGCCGCGGTATTCGTGCTCGACGCTGACGCACTCGGTGCGTGGCAAGAAGATCGTCACGATCGAAGGCTTGGCGGCGGCGGATGGGACGTTGCATCCGGTGCAGCAGGGCGTCGTCGCGGAACAAGGGTTCCAGTGCGCCTTCTGCATGCCGGGATTCGTGATGGCGACGGTTGGATATCTGAAGACGACTCCGAATCCGTCGCGCGAGGAACTGCGGCACGGCATCTCCGGCAATCTGTGCCGGTGCCAGGACTACGACAAGATTCTCACCGCGATGATGCACGGTGCGCAACTGATGCGAGGAGCCTAACGTGGCCGACAACAAGACCAAACTGATCGGACAGCCATACACGACGCCCGATCTCGTCGCGAAAGTGACGGGGAAGGCGAAGTACGCGGAGGACTTCAAGGCCGAGGGCATGCTCTTCGCCAAGCTGCTCCTGAGCCCGATGCCGCATGCGCGCGTCGTACGGCTGGACACGAGCGCGGCCGAAGCGATGCCCGGCGTGAAAGCGATCCTTCGCTACGACGAGCTCCCGGGCGTGACGCCGGGCCAGACGCTCGGCGAGGGCGTGGTCTCCACGGCGCAGGGTGAGCAGCCGCTCACGATGGAACCGGTCTACGAGGGCGAGCCGATTCTTGCGATCGCGGCGATCGACGAGTTCACCGCGGCGGAAGCCATTGAAAAAGTGCAGATCGAGTTCGAGCCGCTGCCGTTCACGGTTGATCCGCTGGTCAGCCTGCGGCCCGGTAGTCCGAACGCGAGACTGCAGGGCAACACCTGGTTGCCGCCAGCCGCACCGGCCGGAGGCGCAGGACGAGGCGGCGCGCCGGCAGCAGCTGCGGCCGCAGGGGCTGCGCCTGCGGCAGGCCGGGCAGCGGCTCCAGCGGCGGGCGGCGGCGCACCAGCCGCAGCGCCACAGCAGGCAGCGGCCGGCGACGCGGCGCGCGGCGGCGGTCGCGGACGTGAAGGCGCGTCGGGCGGTGGCGCACCGGGTGGCGGCGCACCACCAGAAGGCGGACGTCGAGGCGGCGGCGAAGGCGGTCGCGGCGGACGTCGCGGCGCGGGCGACGCAGCAGCTCCAGCGGCCGCGGCCGGCGCGGCAGCGCCGCAGGCTCAAGCTCAAGCTCCTGCACGCGGCGCGGAAGGCCGCGGCGGTCGCGGCGGCGGTGGCGGCGCTCCGCAGGGTCCGCAGATCGGCGAGCTCAAATGGACCGCCGAAGATTTCGCGGCAGCCGGCGAGGGACAAATGCCGCTCGGCAAACCGACCGCCGAGTGGATGTACGGCGACGTCGAAGCCGCGTTGAAGCAGGCCGACCTCGTGCTCGACGAAACCTTCGTCGGATCGTCGACCGGTCATCAGCCGCTCGAGACGCGCACGGCGTTTGCGTATTGGCAGGGCGACAAGCTCTTCGCTCACGTGTCCACGCAGAGCACGGTACAAACGTTCCCCGCGATGCTGCGCGCCGTCGGTATGGATCCAAACACCGACGCCGACAAGCTCGTGCTCATCAGCGAGTACACGGGCGGCGGCTTCGGCAGCAAGATTCCGGGGTCGATCAACATGGCGATTCCGGCGCTGCTGGCGAAAAAGGCCAAGGCTCCGGTGCAGCTGCGGATCACGCGCGAAGAAGAGCACTACATCGGGCGCGCGCGTCCGGGCCTCACCTCTCGCGTGAAGGTGGGCTTCAGGAAAGACGGAAAGATCCTGGCCATCGACGGATTCGCGATCTCCGACAACGGTCCGTACAACCAGCAGGGCGATGCGGGATCGGCCGGCAACACGATTTCGCTCCTCTATCAGCCCGAGGCGATGCGGTGGCGCACGGTCAACGTGCTGACGAACACTCCGCCGAAGACCTCGCAGCGCGCGCCCGGCGGCATGCAGGGCGTCGGCCTGATGGAGCCGGTGATCGCCAAAGCAGCGCGCAAGCTCGGGATCGACGAGGTCGAGCTCCATCGGATGAACGCTCCTGAAGGAAAGGCTCTGTTCGGTCCGGCGGGCGCCAACGGCCGCCGTCCCTACGTCACCAGCTCATTTGTGAAGCAGGCGCTCGACAAGGGCGCCGAGATCTTCAACTGGCAGGAGAAGAAAGCGCGCAGCGGCAAGCGCGTCGGCAACAAAGTACGCGGCGCCGGCGTCGCGGTCAGCGCCTACACCGCCGGGTCGACCGGATTCGACGGACTGATCGTCGTCAGGCCTGACGGCAAGGTCCAGATCCAGTCCGGCATCGGCAACCTCGGCACGCACTCGGTCATCGACGTCCACCGTGTCGTGATGGAAATGCTCGACACGCCGTGGGAGCAGGCCGAAATCGTCTTCGGCGACACGTCGAAGAACCTGCCGTGGAGCTGCATCTCCGCCGGCAGCCAGACGTGCCACGCGATGACGCGCGCGGCGCACGCCGTGGCGACGGAAGCCAAGAAGAAAATGCAGGAGATCGCCGCGAAGGCGCTCGGCGGCAGTCCGGCGAGTTACTCGGTGTCGAACGGCCGCGTCTCGGGCGGCGGCCGCAGCATGACCTTCGCACAGATCGGCCAGAAGGCGATCGATCTCGGCGGCGCCTACGACGGCCACGAACCGCCCGAGGGCATCAATGCGTTCACGACGCGCTCGGTGAAGGGCCTCGTCGGCCAGGGGCTCGTCGTCGCCGCGCGCGATAACTATCCGCGCGATGGACAGACACAGTCGTTCGTCGCCGGCTTCGCGGAAGTCGAAGTCGACGTTGAAACGGGCCACTACAAGATCCTGGACTTCGCCGCAGTAGCGGACGTCGGCACGGTCATCAACCCGCGCAGCCTGAGAGGCCAGACGTTTGGTGGCATCATGCTCGGCATCGGCCACGCCATCGGTCAGCACTGGGTCTACGACCAGCATTACGGCGTGCCGCTGGCGAAGCGGTTCCACTACAACAAGCCGCCGACGATCATGGACGCGCCAACCAACTTCTCGTTTGGGGCCGTCGAGCTGCCCGATCCGGAGACACCGGTCGGCGCACGCGGCATCGGCGAGCCGCCAGTGGGCGCGGGCTTGGGCGCTGTGCTGAACGCGATCGCCGCCGCGGTCGGCGACGATGTGTTCTCGCGCGCGCCGGTGACCGCCGACATGATTCTGACGTCCCTCGAGGCGGGGAGACGCGTACACGAACCGCTGACGGCGCACATCTAGTTTGTAGGGATTAGGGATTGGTAGGGATTGGGGATTAGGGATTGGTAGGGAGTA
>Ga0114129_10005338_pt1 | contig 18134 bp, 17 predicted proteins | sample RhiMetdeltSRZDD1_FD_80071 | JGI IMG/M metagenome (GOLD analysis project Ga0114129, IMG submission 80071) | Populus rhizosphere microbial communities from Tennessee, USA - Rhizosphere MetaG P. deltoides SRZDD1 (version 2) (version 2) | ecosystem: Host-associated > Plants > Roots > Rhizosphere >...
CACGCACGGAACAGGGATGGGGTGACCTGGTTGACGCGCGCGTCGGTGCACTGCGCCGACAGGATGGTGGCGCCGCGCAGGTGGAAGGGAGAATCGTGGTCGAGTTCCACCCGCGTAGCGGGGCGCGCCTGGTGCAGCGCCTCCAGAATGTCGGCACGCCGGCGGTTGTCCATGGGCCCTTCCTCGGGCCGGCATGCTATCGGACCGGAACTGACCTGTCAAAAAGTCATGGTGTCGCCCCGGTGCGTCAAAAAGGCGGGCGCGGCAGGACAGCCGGGAGCACGACCGGATTTCTTCAAGGAAGGGAAGATCGGTCCAACCAGCCACGATCGGCCGGAAATCCGGTCAGTTCAGGGCCTTCCAGCCACAAGGTCGCTGAATCCGGCCCGCACCCCCGGCCGCGCCGGGACCGTCCTGCCGGGCTGGCAGGGAAGTTGCTAAGAGTAGGAATCGGTGAAAGGAGGTCGTCATGTGGCGTCAACTGCTACCGCACGCAACCAGCTTCGATGATTTCATCTCCCCCAACGAGGAAACGCGTCTCGATGCATTCATTGCCGATCCCGATTCCTTCCGCCAGGAGCGGGAGATCCAGCGGGCGGAGGTCGACCATATCGTGAAGGGCGCCCTCCGGCAGCTCCCGGCACGCGAGCGCTACATTCTCGAGCGGCGTTTCGGCATGCGCGACGGAAGTGAACTGACGCTCGAGGCCGTCTCACGCATCCTCAAGCTGAGCAAGGAGCGGGTCAGGCAGCTGGAGCGGGAGGCCCTGCTCAAGCTGCGCCTGTCTCTGGATGGGCTGCGCAGCCAGCTGATGGGGGCCTGACCTCCCCGATCGGATGGGAATGGAACACAGGGGCCGCCGCGCCCGCGCAGGCGCGGCGGCCTTTTCTTTATTTCGGCCCATGCGCGCGACCCGGCCGAATACCCGGACAGGCTCCCGGGCACGGGGTGCGGGGAGAATGCAGAGCCATTTGGGAGGAGAGGACTCCGGGCTATTGTGTCCCTTGGCAAATCGGGTAGGATCGCGTTAATATGCGCCCGGCCCGGCGGTGATCGCCGGACCGTCCGCATACAAGGCAGGTCGGGACCGCGTGCGGCGCACCGGGTGCGCCGAGAGGGAATCGATTGATGCGCAGGAAACGGCTCGTGACGACGCTGGCGCTGGCCATCCTGGTGCTGTCCGGCACCGGGTGCCAGGGGACGGTCGACGGCCTGAAGGCGAATTTCGCGGCCAAGCAGGGGAACGACCTGTACAAGGCGCAGGACTTCCAGAAGGCGGTCGAGTGGTACCGCTACTCCCTGTACAAGAACCCGGAGCTGGCGATCGCCTATCACAACGCGGGGCTCGCCTATATGGCGCTGTACAAGCCGGGATCGCACCACCCGAAGGACGTGTACTACGCCCAGCAGGCGATCGATCACCTGCAGCGGTACCTCCGGTTCGAGCCGGACAACGAGGACGCGAAGAACCAGATCCTGACGGTCTTCCTGCAGGCCGAGCGCTACGACGACGCGGCCAAGTTCTTCGAGGCCGAGGTGAAGGAGCGCGGCAGCGACCCGGCCGTGGCGGCCAGGCTGGCGCAGGTCCTCGGGATGATCTACGCGAAGAAGGGGGACTTCGAGTCCTCGCTCGAGTGGTACAAGAAGCGGGCGGAGATCGAGAAGGACAATCCGGAGGCCCTGTACACCATCGGCGTGCTCTGCTGGGACAAGGTGTACCACGCCGGGACGACGATGGAGATGGACAAGCGCAACGAGATGATCGAGATGGGCCTGGATTACCTCAAGCGCGCCGCCGACCTGCGGGACAACTACTTCGAGGCGTCGGCCTACATCAATCTCCTGTTCCGCGAGAAGGCGAAGGCGGCCCAGCTGGTCGGCAACATCGAGGATTTCGCCAAGTTCAACCAGGAGGCCGACAAGTACGTCAAGCTGTCGCTCGAGCAGCGCAAGAAGGCGATGGTCAAGAAGGGGTGATCCGTTGTTCGACTCGATGGTGTTCTCCACCAAGCAGAAGCGCAGGACGCGGCGCTGGCTGACGGTCCCGACGGCGCTGATCCTGCACGCGGTCGTGTTCGGCGGCCTGATCATCGCGTCGTTCATGACGGTGGAGTCGGTGCCGCCCCCCCCGATCACCATCTCGTTCGTCGCCGCGCCGCCGCCCCCGCCGCCGCCCCCGCCCCCTCCCGCGCGGCGCAAGAAGACGACCGAGGTGAAGCCGAAGGAGATCCCGAAGCCGACCGAGCTGGTCCAGCCGAAGCTCGTGCCCGAGGAGAAGCCGGTGCCGATCACCGCTCCCGAGGAGGACGCGGGTGAGGACGAAGGCGTGGACGGCGGCGTGGAAGGGGGCGTCGAAGGGGGCGTGGTCGGCGGTGTCGTCGGCGGCGTCGTCGGAGGCGTCCTCGGCGGCATGCTCGGCGGTGTCGACGGCGGCATGCTGGAGCAGCCCCTGTACGCCGGCATCGGCGGCGTCAGCAACCCCGAGCCGATCACCAAGACCAAGCCGAGCTACCCCGAGATCGCCCGCAAGGCGAAGGTCCAGGGGCAGGTCATCCTGCAGGCGGTGGTCCGGAAGGACGGCACGGTCGGGGAGGTGCAGGTGCTGCGCTCCCCCGGGTCCAAGTTCGGCTTCGACGAGGCGGCCATCGCCGCGGTGAAGCAGTGGAAGTACAAGCCGGGGCTGCAGAACGGCAAGCCGGTCGACGTGTACTTCACGATCGTCGTCGATTTCGTGCTGCAATGACGACAACGCATCTCAAGGAGGGCTCGCGGTCATGATGGGGCATTCGGTATGGGACATATGGATGCAGATGGGGTTCCTGGCGAAGACGGTCGCCGTCTTCCTGATCATCATGTCGGTCTACTCGCTCGGGCTGTTCATCGAGCGGTTCCTGCTGTTCCGGGCCGCGAAGAAACAGTCGATTGAGTACCTGCCGGTGGCGACCAAGGCGCTCCGCGAGGGGAACTACAAGCTGGCCGTCGAGGCCTCCAAGCGATACAGCAAGAGCCACCTGGCCAAGGTCCTGGCGGCCGGGCTGCAGCAGTTCATGTTCGAGAAGTCGGAAGAGCCGTCGCACGACGCGGTCGAGTCGGTCCGTCTCGCCGTCGAGCGCGCCGCGGCCCTGACCACGGCGGAGATGAAGCGCGGCCTGGGCGGGCTGGCCACCATCGGCGCCACGGCCCCGTTCGTCGGCCTGTTCGGCACCGTCGTCGGCATCATCAACGCCTTCACCGGGATGGCGGCCTCCGGCTCGGGCGGCATCGGCGCGGTCTCGGCCGGCATCGCCGAGGCGCTGATCACCACGGCGGTCGGTCTCGCGGTGGCGATCCCGGCGGTCTGGATGTTCAACTACTTCCAGGGGCAGGTCGAGTTCTTCGGCATCGAGATGGCGAACTCCTCCTCCGAGCTGGTCGATTTCTTCCTCAAGCGGCAGAGCAGCCCGAGCCAGGGGACCAAGTAAATGTCGATGAGCGTCGGGGGCGGGGCGGGTCTCAACTCGGACATCAACGTCACTCCGTTCGTTGACATCTGCCTGGTGCTCCTGATCATCTTCATGGTGGTCACCCCGATGCTGCAGGAGGGGATCACCGTCAACCTGCCGTACGCCAAGAAGAGCACCAAGCACGAGGACGACGAGTCGCACGCCATCGTGGTGGCCGTCAAGACCGAGAAGAACGGCGAGCAGACGGTCTACGTCCAGAAGAAGCCGATCCCGCGGGACCAGTACCAGGCCGAGATGACCGAGATCCACGACCGCATGTCCGACAAGAGTGTGCTGATCAAGGCCGACCGCGAGATGAAGTACGGCGACGTGCGCAAGGTGATGGTCGAGACGAACCAGGCCGGGTTCGAGACGGTCTCGCTGGTGACCGAGAAGAGCCCCGGCCAGGAATCGGAGGAGTAAGAGGACACCGCCATGTCGATGAATCTCGGTACCACCGGCGTCAAGTCGGACATCAACGTCACACCGTTCGTGGACATCGTCCTGGTCCTCCTGATCATCTTCATGGTGGTCACGCCCATGCTCAGCCGGGCGCACGATCTGTCGGTTCCGCCCAAGTCCGAAGCGCAGACGTTGCCCGATACCATCATCGCCGACCAGCTGATCATCAGCGTCAAGGGGCCCGACACCAATCCCAAGGTCTTCCTGAACCGGGACGAGGTCCCGAACGGCAAGGACGGCGTCCAGAAGATGATCGAGGACCTCATGAAGGGGCGGCGCGAGAAGGTCGTCTTCTTCCAGTCGGAGAACGAGATCGGCTACCAGTACGTCATCGACGTCATCGACGCCATCAAGGCCGGCGGCGCCGAGAAGATCGCCCTGATCACCGACGAATCGCTGGACGTGACGACGGCGGGCGGCCAGTAGCGCCTCCTCCCACGGTCCCAAGTCGCCGCCATGCGGCGGAACCCGGAGGGAAACTCCCGATGGTCCCGCCACAGAACAGCCTCCCGGTCAAGCGCGTCCATCTCATCGGCGTCTGCGGCACCGGCATGGGCTCTCTCGCCGGCCTCCTGGCCGACGCGGGCGCCGAGGTGCGCGGCTCCGACGAGGCGGTCTACCCGCCGATGAGCACGATGCTCCGCGACAAGGGGATCCGCCTGCTCGAGGGGTACAAGCCCTCGCACCTGGACGACCGCCCCGACCTGGTGATCGTCGGGAACATCGCCACGCGCCATAACCCCGAGGCGCTGGCGGCGGTCGAGCGGGGCATCCCGTACCTGAGCATGCCGCAGGCGCTGGGGCGGCTGTTCCTCGAGGGACGCCATTCGATCGTGGTGGCGGGGACCCACGGCAAGACGACGACTTCGGCCGTCATGGCGTTCGTCCTCTCGGCGGCGGGCCGGGACCCGTCGTTCCTGGTCGGCGGAGTCCTGATCGACCTCGGCCGCTCGTACAACCTGGGGCGCGGCGAGGATTTCGTCATCGAGGGGGACGAGTACGAGACGTCCTACTTCGACAAGGGGCCCAAGTTCCTGCATTACCGGCCGCGCAGCGTCATCCTCACCTCGGTCGAGTACGACCACGCGGAGATGTACCCCGACCTCGCCTCGGTGAAGCAGGCGTTCCGCAAGCTGCTCGAGCTGATTCCTCCCGACGGGCTCCTGGTCTACTGCGCGGACGATGCCAACGTGCGAGAGGTCCTGCCCTCGGCGCGCTGCCGCACCGTGCCGTACGGCTGCGGGCGGGGGGACGGCTGGCGCGGCCACGTCCGCTCCAGCGGGCCCGAGGGGATGGAATTCGAGGTGAGCCTGGACGGCGTCCTGTTCGGCGTCTTCAAGTCGACGCTCACGGGGCTGCACAATCTGCGCAACATTCTCGGGGTGATCGGCGTGGCGCACGCCCGCGGGCTGAGCGCGCAGGCGATCGCCCAGGGGCTGGCCTCGTTCGCCGGCGTGAAGCGCCGCCAGGAGGTGCGCGGGGTCGCGGCCGGCGTGGTCGTGATCGACGACTTCGCGCACCACCCGACGGCGGTCCGGGCGACGCTGCAGGCGACGCGCGACCGCTACCCGGGCCGGAGGCTCTGGGCGGTCTTCGAGCCGCGCACGAACACCACGCGACGCAGCGTCTTCCAGGACGAGTACGCCCGCAGCTTCGACGACGCCGACCGGATCGTCCTGGCGGCGGTCGATCACCCCGAGCGCGCCCCGGAGGGGGAGCGGTTTTCCGTGGAGCGACTGCTGGCCGACCTCAAGGGCCGCCGCAAGGAGGCGGACTACATCCCCACGGTCGACGGCATCGTCGCCCGGGTCGCCCGGGAAGCTCGGAGCGGCGACGTCGTCCTGGTGATGTCCAACGGGGCGTTCGGGGGACTGCACCAGAAGCTTCTGGCCGCGCTGGGAGCGCGCGCCCCGTCCTGAGGCCCCCGCGCTCCGGCCTCAGTTGCCGAGCAGCGCCGGATCCCCCTGCGCCAGCAGGCGGACCAGCTCCTGCCTGAAGAAATCGTTCGGCCCCGAGGTCATCGCCGGGAACCGTGAGGCGAAGGCCTGGCGGCTGCGCTCGATCTCGGTCTGAAGACGCGCGTAGAGATCGTGGTGCCGGCGCCCCTGGACGACCGCGGGCTCGTTGTACAGGAGGAGCTCCGACACCAGCAGATGGGCGAAGCGCCGGGCATCCGCCTGGCGGCGGCGGTCCTCGTCGCTCAGACCGTCGTCCGCCGAAGAGCTTCGCAGGCTCCCGCCGAGGTCCGAGAGGATCGCCTGCATCTCCGCCTCCTCCGGCGGGGCTGGCGCCCCGGGCGCCGTCATCGCGGTGACCGGGACCTGGCCGATCGTTCCGCCCGCCTCGACGACCGCCGGTCGGGAGCGGCGCGGCGGAACCGACAGCCGCTCCATCGCCAGCCCCGCCATGCGCGCCAGGACTTCGAACCCCAGGGGATCGCCGCGCTCGGCCGCCGTCCCCGTGTCCCCGAACAGGACGGCCACCGGCCGGCCCCTGACCAGGACGGGAACGGCGCAGGCGTCTCCGGAGGGGAGGCCTCCCAGCGCCGACTGGATCTCCCTCCCGGCCCCCTGCGGTCCGGAACGGACCGCGGCATGGCCCGAGACGGCTCGCGCCAGGATGTGCGTGCCGGAGGCGCTCAGGGAGACCTTCGCCAGCTGCTCGCTCCGGAAGCCCCCTTCGCCGAGGAATCCCAGGCCGGCCCAGCCTGCGAGCGTCTCTCCCTTGACGATGAACAGGGCCACTCTCGGATAGAACGCCGCGGCGGAGTCGATCAGCCCCGACAGGATCTCGCGCTGCGACTCGCGCCTCGAGATCGACTCGACGGCGTCCCGCAGCACCTGCATGCTGGCCGCTCCGGCCGCAGCGCCCCACTCGCCCGGCGTCAGCGGGAAGGAGAGGGGCTCGGCCACTGAAGCCAGAAGCTCTTCGAAGGCGAGGCGCAGGCGCTCGACGCGATCGCGGAGGATCCGGTTCGCCTCTCCTTCGACTCGATCCCTCAGTTGCCCGCTCATGGCCCCGCTTGATACCACAGCGGCAGGTCGCAGTCAAACATCCTCCGGGTGGCAACGATGCCACAGTCGCCTGTGGCTTTTCTGCGAATCGCGCCTGCCATGCCGCGACAGGTGCCCGGCCACCGAGAGTTATAAGTCATGTTGTTACAATGTGTTATGTAATAGTTCAAGCAAATCACCCACATGGCACAGGGGCTGCACTAGGAGTCGGCGGTCATCGTGGTTCGAGTCGAGGAGGGGAGCGTGGCGGAGAACCAGAGAACGCTCGCGGCATCGGTCGAGATCGAGGGGATCGGTCTCCATTCGGGGAAGCGGATCGCCCTGCGCATCCTGCCCGCCGACTCGGACAGCGGCATCGTCTTCGTCCGGGTCGACCTCGGCCGCGTCGAGATCCGGGCGTCCCATCGTAATCTGGGAGCCAGCAACTATTCCACTTCGATCGGCATCGGCTCCGCCGTGGTGGCGACGGTCGAGCACCTGCTGTCCGCCCTGCACGGTCTGGGGATCGACAATGCCCGCATCGAGCTGGACGGCCCCGAGGTCCCGATCCTGGACGGCAGCGCCCGCCCCTTCGTGGACCGCATCCGGGAGGCCGGCATCCGCAGCCTGTCCCGGCCGCGCCGTTTCCTGACCCTGACCCGTCCGGTGCGCGTGCGCTCCGGCGAGCGGGAGATTCTCGCCATTCCGGACAACGTGATGAAGGCGACCTACGCCATCGACTTTCCGCATCCGGTCATCGGCTACCAGATGGTGGACACCGAGATCGACGAGGCGACCTACGTCGAGTCGATCGCCCCGGCGCGCACCTTCTGCCTGCTGCGCGACGTCGAGGCGATGCGCCGGGCGGGCCTGGCGCTGGGCGGATCGCTGGACAATGCCCTGGTGGTCGGCGACGACGGCGTGCTGAACGGATCGCTGCGCTTCCCCGACGAGTTCGCCCGGCACAAGGTGCTCGACCTGGTCGGGGACCTGGCCCTGCTGGAGGCGCCGCTGCGCGCGCACATCATCGCCTTCAAGGGCGGGCACAACCTGCACGCCGCCCTGGTCGCGCAGATCATGGCGAGCCGTTCGACCTGGGCGCTGGGAACCTCCGACGATCTCCTGCCGGCCTCCCGCGTCGCCGAATTCGCGCACCTCAAGCACGGCCTTCTGCCGCAGCCCGCTCTCCAGACGCGCTAGGAGCCTGACCGAGGCTCCCGGACGTCATCGGCGGGCCTTGCCACCCCCGGGCCTCTTCGATAGACTCACCGATCCTGATGAAGGCCCGCATCGGTCTGCCGACGCTCTGCCTGATCTCCGGTCTCTGCGCGGCCCCGACGATCGCCGGGCCGGCGTTGACCCACCTGACGGCCGAGCGCCGGGGCGACGGCTACGTGGCCTCCTGCCGGCTCGAAGGGGGCCTCACGCCGGACGTCGAGGAAGAGATCGCGGCCGGGCTCCCGAAGACGATCGAGTTCAGGCTCCAGGTGTACAGGCGCCGCACCGCGTTCCTGGACCAGCTCGTGCTGAAGCGCAAGATCGAATGCACCGTCCTGCACGACACCCTCACTCAACAGTACACGCTGACGCGCCGGGTGGACGGCGAGCTCCAGGAGTCGCAGGTCACGGATGCGGCGCCGGTGATGCGCGCCTTCATGACCTCGCTCGACGCGGTGCCCCTGGTGACCGCGGACAGCCTCGATCCTGAATCGGAGTACTACCTGAAGGCCAAGGCCGGCCTGGGCGGCCTGGTCTTCCGCTTCTACCTGATCCCGTGGCCCAACGATACGGGCTGGGAGCGGGCGCCTCTGGGCCCGCCGGGAGGGACGCGCGGTGGCCCGAGACCCTGAGCCCGCCGGTCGCAAGCCCGGCTCCCGCATCCGGGTCGATCGTCTGATCCGCTCCAGCGTTCTCGTGCTCCTGCTGGTCTTCCTGGCCGGATTCCTCCTGCTGCGCAAGGCGACGCATTTTTCCTGGATCTACATCACCAACTCGGTCCTCCTGTCCTCCCTGTTCCTGATCAATGCCATCCTGATCCTGACGCTCGTCACGCTCCTGATGCGCAACCTGATCAAGGCGCTCGTGGAGCGGCGGCGCGGCATTCTCGGATCTCGGTTCAGGACCAAGCTGGTCTTCTCCCTCCTGATGCTGTGGCTGCTCCCCTCGATGATCATCTTCTGGGCCGCCCTGCACCTGATCCAGCGGAGCGTCGATCGCTGGTTCAACGATCCGATGGATCGCCTGACCGATGCCTCCCAGCAGATCGTCGAGACGTATTACGGCGACGCCCGGAAGCGCGGCGCGGCCTTCTCCGCCGAGGTGGCGCGCCGTCTGGAGGAAGGCGGGCTGGCGGTCCCGCAGGGGCACGCCGGCGTGCACGAGGTCCTGGGGGGCCTGCTGCGCGAGTACCACCTCGATCTCGTGGCGCTCGACACGGGACGGGACCCGCCGTACCTCGTGGTCGACCCGCACGTGCCGGCCACGGGCGACCTGCGCGAGATCCCGGCCAACCTGCGCCTGCAGGCGTTCCACGGCGAGCCGTTCACCTGGATGTCGGAGTACCGCGGCGGGATGCTCATCCGCTCGGGGCACCCGGTGCGGGCCGGGGGGGAAGGGGCCGCCCAGGCGGTGGCGATCGTCGGCATCTTCGTGCCGCGCGACCTCGCGCGGCTGGCGGCCTATGTGTCGCGCAGCAACGAGGACTACCGCCAGATCCGCGCGCAGAAGGGGCTGATCAAGAGGATCTACATCCTGGTGTTCGCCCTGATCACCCTGGTGGTCCTGTTCTCGGTCACCTGGATCGGCCTCTACCTGGCCCGCCGGATCACCGATCCGATCCAGTCCCTGCTGCACGGGACGCGCGAGATCTCCTCGGGCCATCTCGACCACCGGGTCGAGGTGGACGCCGGGGACGAGCTGGGGATCCTGGTCGATTCGTTCAACAGCATGACCGCGGAGCTGAAGTCGGGGAAGGAGACCATCGAGAAGCGCAATCTCGAGCTCTCGGCGAGCAACCGCGAGCTGATGGAGCGCCGGCGGTACATCGAGACGCTCCTGGACAGCGTCACGGTGGGCGTGGTCTCGAGCGACCGCGAGGGCCGGGTCACCACGGTCAACCGCGCCACGCTGCGCCTCCTGGCCCTCGATCCGGCGGTGAGCCTGATCGGCCGTCCCCTGAAGGACCTTCTCCCGCCCGAGGGGAGCCGCGTCCTCGACGACCTGATGGCGGAGGCGCTCGCCGGGGGCGCCCAGTCGGCGGCGCGCGGCCTCGAGCTCTCCATCGCCGGCAAGACCTGCTCGCTCGCGGTCAGCGCCACCTCGATGCGCGACGAGGCCGGCGAGGCCATCGGCGTCCTGCTCGTGCTGGAGGACCTGACCGACCTGACCCGGGCGCAGAAGATCGCCGCCTGGCGCGAGGTCGCCCGGCGGCTGGCGCACGAGATCAAGAACCCGCTGACCCCGATCCAGCTCTCGGCCGAGCGCATCCGGAAGAAATACGCCGAGCGCGGCAGCGGGCTGGATGAAATCGTCGAGGAGGGGACGGCGGCGATCGTGCGCGAGGTCGCCACGCTCAAGAACCTGGTGGACGAGTTCACCCGGTTCGCCCGCCTCCCGGCGCCGCACCCCGTCGCGACGCGTATCGAGGAGGTCATCGCCGCGTCCCTCTCGCTGTACAACGGAGTGCACTCCAAGGTGACGATCCGACCGGTGTGCGATCCGGGCCTCCCGGCCGTGCTCCTGGATCCGGACCAGATCAAGCGGGTCCTGGTGAACCTCCTCGACAACGCCGTCGAGGCGATGGGCGGGCAGGGGACGGTCACCGTCGAGGCCCGGCGCGATCCGTCGGGCGCGGTCCGCCTGGAGGTGGCGGACGACGGGCCGGGGATCCGCGAGGAGGACCGCGACCGCCTGTTCCTGCCGTACTTCTCGACGAAGAAGAAGGGGACCGGCCTCGGGCTGGCCATCGTGCACCGGATCGTGTCCGATCACCACGGCCGCATCCGGGTCGAGGACAACGCGCCCCGCGGCGCCCGCTTCGTCATCGAGCTGCCGGCGGCCGCCGCCTGACGGGACCGGCGCCGCGAGGGCGCCGGGCGGCCGTCGAAATGGGTGACGGATTTCCGATTCAGGACACTAGAATGGAACTCGCGGTCCGGGGGACGACATGGCGAAGGAGCGGGTCCTCGTCGTCGACGACGAGGAGGGAGTGCGAAACTCCCTGCGGAACATCCTGACGGACGAGAGCTACGCGGTCGACGTGGCGGAAACGGGGGAGCGCTGTCTCCAGATGGTGCGCTCGGTGCCGTACCACGCCGTCCTGCTCGACGTGTGGCTGCCCGGACGCGACGGGCTCTCGATCCTGGAGGACGTGCTGGCGCAGCCCTTCCCGCCGCGGGTCATCATGATCTCCGGCCACGCCGATGTCCCGCTGGCCCACCGCGCCGGGCGCCTGGGCGCATTCGACTTCATCGAGAAGCCCCTGTCGCTCGAGAAGGTGGCCCTGACACTGCGGAATGCCGTCGCGGACAAGAAGAAGGACGAGCGCATCCAGCAGCTGCGCGAGCAGCTGCAGGAGAGCGTCACGCTCATCGGGGACAGCCGCCCGATCTCGGAGCTCAGGCAGCAGATCGAGGTCACCGCGCCGACCCACGGCCGGGTGCTCATCTTCGGCGAGAACGGCACGGGGAAGGAGCTGGTGGCGCGCGCCATCCACGCCCTGTCGGAGCGCCGCGGCGAGCCGTTCGTCGAGATGAACTGCGCCGCCATTCCGGAGGAGCTGATCGAGAGCGAGCTCTTCGGGCACGTCAAGGGGGCCTTCACCGGGGCGACCGAGGGGAAGCCGGGCCGCTTCGTGCTGGCGGACGGCGGCACCCTGTTCCTGGACGAGATCGCCGACATGTCCCTGCGCACCCAGGCCAAGGTGCTGCGGGTCCTGCAGGAGCAGGCGTTCGAGCCGGTGGGGGGATCGACCCTTCGGGTCGACGTCCGGGTGATCGCGGCCACCAACAAGGACCTCAAGGCGGAGATCGCCGCCGGCCGCTTCCGCGAGGACCTGTATTTCCGGCTGAACGTGGTGCCGCTGCGCGTGCCGCCGCTCCGCGAGCGCGCCGAGGACATCCCGCCCCTGGCGCGGCACTTCGTGGAGCAGTTCTCGCGCGCCTACGGACGCATCAAGAGTCTCGCTCCGGACGCGGTGGCCGCGATGCAGGGATATCGCTGGCCCGGCAACGTGCGCGAGCTGAAGAACGTCATCGAACGCCTGGTGATCCTGGCCCCGGAGGACGTCATCGGCCTTGCGGATGTCCAGCGGCTGATGGGCCAGGATTCCACCCCGCTCCCCGACCTGTTCCGCGGCGCCCCGTCCCTGCGGGAAGGGCGCGAGAACTTCGAGCGGCAGTTCATCCTGAGCCGGCTCCAGGAGGCGGGGGGAAACGTGGTGAAAGCCGCCGAGCTCCTGGGTCTCGAGCGCAGCAACCTGTACCGGAAGATGCGCGCCCTGGGGATCCGCGGCGGCGACCAGAATCCTTGACAAGTCCTTGTTTCTCTGTTATTAACGTAGTGTCCGACGACGCGAGAAAGAGGGCCGATGCATCTGACCAGGGGCGTCGAACATGGCATCGAAGGAATCCTTTACCTGGCGCGGCGTTGCGGCGATGAGCCGGCGCTGATCCGCGATATTTCCCAGTCCATCCCGGAACAGATCACGCTGGAGGACATTCTGCAGGCGACTTCGTAGACACTGCCGCGGAGGGATTATCCTTGGCATCTTCCAGACCAAACGGGTCTGACTCGTCCGGCGGGCAGGGGACTTCCGATTCGTCCGGCCCGATCTGCCGCGTCGATCTCCATATGCACTCCCGCTACTCCGGCGTGGGCCACCTCCGCGCCCGCCGGCTTCGCGGCGAGCTGGCGGAGCCTGCCGACCTGTATCGCGCGGCGCGGGCCCGCGGCATGGACCTGGTGACGCTGACCGATGTCGACACGCTCGACGGCTGCCTGAGGTTCCTGGACGCGCATCCCGGCGCCACGGACTTCTTCGTTTCGGAGGAGGTGCTCGCCGTCGAGCCCGTCACGGGCGCCGCGGTCGGCGTCCTGCTGTTCGACATCGACGAGGCGCAGCACCGCGCGGCGAGGCGCCTGAAGGGGGACATCCGCGACGTGGCCGCGTACGTCCGGTCGGAGGGGATCCTGGCCTCGCTCGGCTCGCTCCTCGGCGTGCTCGAGGCGGGAGGGAGCGACCAGCTCCTGCGGGACCTCATCGTGCTCTTCGATCGTCACGAGATCCGGAACGGCGCGGAGGGACGCGTGTGCAACGACCTGATGGCCCGCCTCGCGCAGGAAGTGGCGGCCGGCAGGAGCCTGGGGGTCACAGCGGGGAGCAACGCCCATATCGCGTCGCGGGCGGGCCGCACGGCCACCCTGGCGCGCGGCCGCAGCCGGGAGGAGTTTCTCGGCGCCCTGCGTCGGAACCAGACCTGGGTGACGGGCGATCACGGGCGCGTCTGGGGGGCCCTCGCCGAAGTCGTGACGAGCGTTCCGCTGCACCGGGCCGCCGCGCCGCTTTTCGATCGCTGTCTCAGCCGCGCCCGGCGGACGGCGCGCGCCCGGAGCACCCGCAAGCGTCTGGACCAGGTGGTGGTGCAGAGATTCCAGGAGAAAGCCAGGTCGTACGAACCGTCCGTCCGCAGGGCCAGACAGCGGAAGGACTCAGCGCGCTGAATTCAGGCAGGACCGGGAAGCGGCCGATCGGCGCGCGGGTGGATTCAAAACGAACGTCGTGAGCGAAGAGGAGAGCCCATGAACCAGGCAGTGGCCCGGATCGACGAGACGACCGAACCCGCGGCGGGCGCACGCCCGTCCCCGGTCGCGACAACTCCCGCCCCCCAGCCGTCCCGGGCGCCGCAGGCTGCACGCCCCGCAAGGTCGAGGGGTTTCGGCCGTTACCTCCGTCCCAGCGTCCTGGCGGGGCTGGCTCTCAAGGGGGCGGCCCAGGTCGTGTGGCACGTCTTCCAGCCGCTGAACCGCCGGCTGCCCTACGGCGTGAAGCAGCCGAAGTGGGCCCCGGCGCCGCTCATGAAGAGCAAGGACCGGACCTTCCCCCAGCTGGGGTTTCCGCGCACCACCGACTCGCTCTGCCCGCAGTGCGTCAAGGAGGTCCGCGAGACCATCCTGAAGGGTGAGACCGACTGGCGCGTCCTCCTCGACGGGAAGCCCGGCGAGATCAAGGCGAAAATCGTCGAGCGCGACGGTCAGATCTGGATGGAAAAGGAATGTCCCCGGCACGGCCGCTGCGAGGACATGATGGCGATGGACGCCGATTTCCTGCGCCGCATGGAGCGGCTCTACCCGGGGCGGGACTTCCGGATGGCCCCGGACCCGTTCCACAACCACGGGTCGTCCACCATCAAGTACGGCCGGGGCGCGGTGCTCACCGTCGACCTGACGAACCGCTGCAACATGATGTGCAATCCCTGCTTCATGGACGCCAACCAGGTGGGGTACGTGCACGAGCTGACCTGGGAGGACGTCAAGCAGATCCTGGACAACTCCATCAACGTGAAGCCGCGCCGCCAGATGTCCGTCCAGTTCTCGGGCGGCGAGCCGACGCTGTCCCCCTACTTCCTGGACGCCGTCGCCTATTCCCGGAAGATCGGCTACAACAGCGTGCAGGCGGCCACCAACGGCATCCGCTTCGCCCAGGACATCGACTTCGCGCGGCGCGCCAAGGCGGCGGGACTGCGGCTCTGCTACCTGCAATTCGACGGCGTCACGAACGAGGCCAACAACCACCGCGGCGTGGGGAACCTGTTCGACGTCAAGAAGCGGGCGATCGAGAACCTGAAGGCCGTCGGCATCGACGTCACCCTGGTCACGACCATCGTCAACACGATCAACGACCAGCAGGTCGGGCCGATCATCCAGTTCGCCATCGACAATGTCGACAAGATCAACGCCGTGTCGTTCCAGCCGGTGTCCTTCACCGGACGGGACGAGGACATCGACGACGAGACGCGCAGTAAGCAGCGCTACACGCTGTCGCACCTGGCGCACGACGTCAAGAAGCAGCTGGGCTACACGGAGCCGATGCGCGACTGGTACCCCCTGTCCGCCTCGGGCCCGTTCTCCGACCTGCGCGACCAGCTCGAGGGCATGGAGGCGGAGTGGGGATCGCTGAAGTGCGGCTGCCACCCGAACTGCGGCGTCGGCACGATGCTCCTGGTCAACGAGACCACCCACACCGCGGTGCCGTTCCCGCAGATCCTGAACACCGATCGGATTCTCCAGGACATCAAGGTCATCACCGACACCAGCCGCGCGAAGCCGCTCATCGTCTTCCAGTTCGCCCTGTCGATCCTGCGGAACGCGCGCTTCTCCCAGATGCCCGAGGGGATGAACCTCTGGGAGATGATGAAGATCATCGACGGCCACAACGGCGGCCGCCTGGGGCTCGCCGAGAAGTCCCGTTACAACTGGCGCATCATCATGGTCGCCGGGATGTGGTTCCAGGACCTGTTCAACTACGACTTCCGGCGCACCGAGATGTGCATCATCCCGTACGCGACCCAGGTCGGGGAGGTCTCCTTCTGCGCCTACAACACCGGCGTGGGCTGGAGGCAGATCGTCGAGAAGATGTTCTCCAGCCACAGCACGTCCCAGTGGTTCAAGGAGAAGGGGCGGCATCCGATCTACGCGGCCGGCAAGCATGTCCCGCTCGGCCCCGAACAGGAGGCCGCCGAGGTGATGCCGCCTCTGCACGCCGCCGCGGCGGAGCCGGCCGGTTGCGGCACGGGGTGCGGCTGCCACTGACCGCACTGTCCGCTTGAGACGGACCAAGATCATCGCCACTCTGGGCCCCGCCGTGGGCGCGCCCGAGGGGCTCTCGGCGCTGGTGCGCGCGGGCATCGACGTGGCGCGCCTGAACCTGTCGCACGGGTCGAGCGCCGGCCACGCGCGCGCCATGGCGCGCGTCCGGCGGGCTGCCGCGGAGGCGGGCCGCGTCGTCGCCCTCCTGGCCGACCTGCAGGGATCGAAGGCGCGCATCGGGCTCCTGCCAGGTGGGGGGCCCGTGCGCCTGCAGCGCGGCGAGCGGCTCACGCTCACCCCCAGAAACGTCGCCGGACGCCCCGGCCTGATCCCCACGTCCTATCGCCGCCTGGCGCGGGACGTGCGGCGCGGCGACCCCATCCTCCTGGACGACGGGCGCCTCGAGCTCAAGGTCCTGCGCACCCGCGGCGACGAGGTCGTGTGCCGGGTGGTCACGGGCGGGCTCCTCCTCGAGCACAAGGGGATGAACCTGCCGCGGACGTCCCTCAGCGACGTCTCCCTGACCGCCAAGGACCGGGCCGACCTGGCGTTCGCGCTGCGCCAGGGAGTGGACTACGTGGCGATCTCGTTCGTGCGCTCGGCGGACGACGTGAGGCGCGTGCGCCGCCTGGCGGCGGAGCAGGGCCGCGACGTGGCCCTGATCGCCAAGCTCGAGGTGCGCCAGGCGGTGGAGCGGCTGGGGGACATCCTCGAGGTGGCGGACGGCGTGATGGTGGCGCGCGGCGACCTGGGGGTCGAGGTGCCGCTCGAGCGCGTGCCGATCCTGCAGAAGATGATCCTCAGGGAGGCGAACCGGGCGGGCGTGATCGCCATCACCGCGACCCAGATGCTCGAGTCCATGGTGTCCCAGCCGGGGCCGACGCGGGCCGAGGCCTCCGACGTCGCCAACGCCATCTTCGACGGCACGGACGCCGTGATGCTCTCGGCCGAGACCGCCAGCGGCCGTTACCCCGCCCGCTCCGTGGCGGTCATGGATCGGATCATCCGGGAGGCCGAGACGGCGGAGCTGCGTCCGGACACGCGGATGGAGGCGTCGCCCGGCGCGAACCGCGAGGTCCAGGCGGTCGCCCACGCCGCGAGCGACGCCGCCCGGCAGTGGCAGGCCCGGGCCATCGTGGTGTATACCCAGACCGGCTCGACCGCCCGCATCCTCTCGAAGCTCAAGCCCCCGTGCCCGATTCTCGCCTTCGCCCCCTCTGAGGCGGTGCGCCGGCGCATGGCCCTCTATTGGGGGGTCCTGCCGATCCACCTGGCCTTCTCGAGGAACACCGACCGGATGCTGCGCCAGGGGGAGCGTGCGCTCCTCCGGGCGGGCCTGCTCAAGAAGGGGCAGCGGGTCGTGGTGGTCTCGGGCACGTCCCCGAAGGCGGGGGCCACGAACATCATGAAGCTGCACCGGATGGGGCAGCGGCTGTAGTTCCGGCGCCGGCGCCCGCCGGCGGTCCTAGCGGGCGCGGGGCGTCCGCGCGCGCGGGTACGATCCCAGGACGCGCACGAAGTCGCAGACTTCCTGAAGATGCCGCAGGGCGTTCCGGCAGCGCTCGTCCCGCGGCGATCCCTCGAAATCGACATGGAACACGTATTCCCACGGGCGGCCCGCCATGGGACGGGACTCGATCTTCAGGAGGTTGATGTCGCGCAGCGCGAACACGCCCATGCAGCGGAACAGCGCCCCCGGCACGTGCTGTGCTGTGAACAGCAGGGAGGTCTTGTCCGGCTTGCGCAGGGGCCGGCCATCGCGGGACAGGAGGAAGAAGCGCGTGAAATTGGCCCGGTGGTCCTCCAGCCCTTTCTTCAAGATGCGCGCGCCGTACAGTCGGGCGGCGATCTCCGAGGCGATCGCCGCGGCGTCGCGCGCTCCCTCCTCGCGCAGCAGGCGGACGCTCCCCGCCGTGTCGTAGGTGGCGGTACGCGTCAGCCGGGGGTGCTTCTTGAAGAATTCCTCGCACTGCGCCAGCGCCACCGGGTGGGAGTACACGCGCCGCACCGCCCGGAGCGGGACCCCCGGAAGCGCGATCAGGCTGTGCGACACGCGGATGATCGCCTCTCCGACGACCTGCAGCGGGGAATCCAGAAGAAGGTCGTACACCCGGTTCACGGAGCCCGCGATGGTGTTCTCGACCGGGGCCAGGGCGTAGCGGCAGCGTCCCCGCTCCGCCGCCCGGAACAGCGCGTCGAAATCGCGGCAGGGGAGGATCTCGACTTTCGGGCCGAAGAGGGAGCGCGCGGCCAGTTCGGAGAAGGCGCCGCGCTCCCCCTGGATGGCGACGCGGGCGGGGTGCTTTCGGCTCACGGGCGGCGCCCGGTGCCCTCCGCAAGGGCCTTCTCGAGCCGCCGCTCGAACACCTTCGAAGCGCTGAAGTCCTCGAGC
>Ga0114129_10005339_pt1 | contig 18132 bp, 7 predicted proteins | sample RhiMetdeltSRZDD1_FD_80071 | JGI IMG/M metagenome (GOLD analysis project Ga0114129, IMG submission 80071) | Populus rhizosphere microbial communities from Tennessee, USA - Rhizosphere MetaG P. deltoides SRZDD1 (version 2) (version 2) | ecosystem: Host-associated > Plants > Roots > Rhizosphere >...
CAAATTGATCTGCAACCAAGACAAACACGCATCGTAACGGTGGCGTTCGGCGACCCGGCGACAATGGCACGCCTCAGGAGCCCTTATGAACCGAAGACCTATGCGAAGTTTACGATGCGTTTCGAGGGGCTGGGTTGGGAGTCGGACGTGAATGCCTGGCGGCTGTATTTCGACAAGCGAAATGCAATCGATCTCTACGGCAAACGGCGCGCTGGCTTGTCTCTCGAATTATTCGGGCAGCCTGAATACAACTACCACGAAGAATCGCCATTTGGTCGCGATATTTACAAGATTGGCAATGCGCTGGGTATCGGAGCGGTGGGTGCCTTGGTCGACGGCAAGGTAGTGAAAGTCGCTGAAGTTGCGGACCGAAGCTGGCGAATCATTAGTACCGGACCAGTCCGCTCTATTGCCGAATTGAACTATAAGGGTTGGCAAGTCGGCGGCCGCGCAATCGATTTAACGAGTCGGATTACAGTGTGGGCCGGTGAGCGTGGATTCGAACATCGCATTACAATTAAGAACGCGGAAGGCGTGACGATCGTAACCGGCCTGCCACGTAAACCTGGACTGAGCTCAATCACCGCAGCAGAAGTTGGAGCAGCGGGACGTGTCGTAGCTAACTGGGGTCATCAGGTTTTGATGACAGGGGCGACTGCAACTGAATCATTGCCCGATCAAAATCTCGGCCTGGCTATTGTGCTTCCGGAACGATCCGAAAGTGCTAACAGTTCGCCGACAGATTCTGACAATGAGCTAGCCATCGTTCCTTTAAAACAAGGAACCGCGCAATGGTACGTTTCAGCTGCGTGGGATCAAGAAGGCAGTGAGAATCTTACTGTATCGGCCGCCACAGCTAAATCAAGGAACAACAACGGAACCTTCGCGCTCCCGTCAACAGCAATAACCACGCGTGACCAATTCGTCACTTATGTGAAGACACTGGTCGACCGGCTGTCGAAGCCGGTGCAAGCAACTATTGTTTCAAAGAGCGCCGCACCTCAGCCTGCTCCAGGCGACACACTTGAACACGTTAGTCAAAAAACATATTCGCAAGCAATCAAGTTAATTACTGAAGCAACGGAGCGGACTGCAGAAAAATGGGAGCCAATTATTTCTGCAAGTAAGCCGGAAGAGCTGAACTTTACGACCGGAGCACCAGGATTCTTTACCACGGGCGATCAGATGAGCGGTGAATGGACGGAGCAAAAAGGATATCAATGGACGGGTGGATTCTGGCCGGCAAAACTATGGCGGCTGTACGCGCGAACGAAGGATGAGCGCTACAAGCGTTGGGCTGAACTGTGGCATGCCCGCCTTCTCGGTAAGGAAGCAACAGAGCACCACGATACCGGCTTTCTAAATTTCTATACCTCTTCGTTCGCTTACGATCTTACCAAAGATCGAAAGTACCTCGATTCAGGAATACGCGCGGCCGAGCGTTTGAAACAACTCTACAATCCGACAACTGAATTAGTCGCATCGTGGGAAGTCAACGGCGACGACACAATCATCGACACGATGATGAACCTACAAATCTGGTGGTGGGCCAGTCGTGTTACCGGTGATCCAAAGTGGCGCGAACTGGGATTGAAGCACGCGTTGAAGTCTGCTGCGTGGCTCGTTCGGAGTGATGGATCAACATTTCAATCTGTTCACTACAACCCGGGTGATAACCGCCAGCAGTTTTCCCCTACTCGCGGTAATCTTGCACTCACGAATAAGGTAAAACCGGGCGAATGGGTTTATCGCCACACGCACCAGGGATTCTCGGCTGATACGGTTTGGTCGAGAGGCACCGCGTGGGCGCTGTACGGTTTCACAGTAGCGCACGTCGAAACGAAAGATCCTCGGTTACTGGCTACCGCGGAGCGCATCGCGGGATTCATTCTCGATCGCATACCGGAGGATGGAGTGCCCTGGTACGACTTCTATGATGAAGGGGTGCATTTTCGAATTCGTGATACATCGGCAGCCGCGCTGATCGCTGGTGGCCTTTTGCGATTATCTGAACTCAGTGAAGACAGCACCAGACGCGCATTGTACCGGCGCGAAGGAGAACGAATTACGCAATCATTAATCGACCGGTACCTTACGCCAGTCGGTTCACAGGATAAATCTCCAGCCGGAATACTTCGGCACGGCTCAAGCACAAGACCCAATGACGGAATGACGATTTATGGCGATTTTTACCTGCTTGAGACGCTTCTTTGGTTGACCGAGCGCCCGTCCATGAGCCGCCAATAGTGAATTGGTTAACCGCTGACGGGTCACAAACCCAATAAATTTCTGTGTTATGGGCTGTTTTTCTTGGAAGAATCCCTTGACCAATTGGCAAATTGGTATTATAAGTGGGCGCACAAAATGCAGATTGATATTACCAATTCAAAACCCCCGCGGTTGAAGATCATCCGTCCGCTCCGCTCCGGCCAGACGACAGAGCAGGTCGTCGCCCGCGTTTACGAGTTAATCAAACGCAATGATCTGAAAGCTGGAGAGCGGTTGCCCCCTGAGCGTGAGCTAGCAAAGCAGTTGGGAATCAGCCGCCCGTCATTACGTGCTGGTTTGAGCTCTTTGATTTCGATGGGTGTTTTGAAGTCGCGTCAAGGTGCGGGAACGTTCATTGTCGACGGACCGCCAGCGCTTGATAGCGAACCTTTGCGGCTACTCGCGGAGCTGCACGGTTTCAGTTTCGACAACATGTTCGAAACGCGCGCCATCCTGGAAGTTGGAGCTGCAGGATTGGCGGCAGAGCGCGCAACGGCTGAACATCTCGCTGTAATGTCTGACGAAATTGCGGAGATGTTTGGCGCGCTCAAAGATCCTCAGCAGTTTCTAGTCCATGATATTGGTTTTCACAGGGCAGTGGCGGCGGCATGCGGCAATCCCACCTTAGCTACCCTGGTTGAAATGGTATCTGCAATTTTATACGAACGACGTCGTGACACGATCGACCGAGCGCATGACTTCAATGAGGCGCTCGAGTTCCATCGCCGCGTCTATCGCGCGATTCGCGCTCGCAAACCCGATGAAGCAAGAGAGGCGATGAGAGAACACATCGTCCGGGCGCAGCGGGCGTTTGCTTTGGAAGAAAAGCAACAGCAAGAGGCAAACTCCAGACTCCAGCAAGACCGAGCTTGAGTTCAGTTCCCCAAGAGACGCGTCGGTAGTCTCAGGTCAAGGTCCAACCGACACAAACTAAAAAATTGTCGTATCCCTGTTTCCGTCTTTGGTATGCGCAAATTGTCCTAACAAAAGACAATTTAAGAAACGTAAGGCCGATAATCGTGTGTCGCGCAGGGCTGTAAACCGTGAAGCGCCCCAATCTGAAGGAGGAGTCCCATGTTCAGTAACCACCACCGGCTGGTAATTGTGATTACCATCGCTAGCTTGCTCGCGTTTAGTGCGGCAGTAAGCGGACAAACTATCACTGGATCAATCGCAGGAATTGTCACCGACCTCAATGGCGCTGTTGTTCCAGGGGCTGTTGTCTCTCTGGCAAGTGACACCACCGCTGAGAAACGAACCGCAACTACAGACAACGAGGGTCGCTTCACCTTTTCCACGTTGCAGCCCGGAACTTATTCGTTGAAGGTCGAGCGTGAGAATTTCCAGACACTCGAGCGAAAAGGCGTAGTGCTGAGTGCGAATGAGAAGCTTGCAATCGGCGACATGAAACTGCAACCCGGCCAGGTTACCGAGACGGTGAGCGTGACAAGCGAAGGAGCGATCGTCGAACGAGAGAGCAGTGATCTCACGGCGCGACTCACTTCGGATCAGATCAATTTGATCTCAACGAAGGGACGCGACATCACCTCGTTGCTGCGCTTGATTCCAGGGACGTCTAACAATGACGACATTGAAGCCGTCGGTGAAGGATTCGGAACCGATTTGCCTAACATCTCCGGGCAGCGTGGCCGCTCCACCGTGGCCTCGATCGATGGGCTAAACGCTGCCGAACCAAGCGGCAGCAACAAGATCAGCATGACCATCAGTCAGGACGCTGTTGCGGAGGTCAAGGTTCTTCGAAATAACTACGGGGCGGAGTACGGCAACAATGGCGGTGCACTAATCAATATCGTCTCTAAGGGTGGGACCAAAGATTATCGAGGATCTGCGTATTACTTCTTACGCAATGAGGCGCTTAATGCTGCGCCTTTCTTTACAAATAAAGCCGGCCTTCAGCGACCTTTGTATCGCCACAATATTTGGGGGTTCAACGTTAGTGGCCCGATGCCCGTGCCACGATTTGGTGAAGGTGGGAACATATTTCTGCGGGACAAAGTGTTCTTCTTTGTCAACATTGAGAAGCCTCACACAATTACTCCAACTGATCCCGTTTTCGTAACCGTTCCAACGGACCTCGAGCGTCGAGGCGACTTTTCTAAATCAGTGGGCAGCAATGGCTCACCGGTGACAATAACTGACCCCACTACTGGTTCTCCGTTTCTTGGCAACATCATCCCTCAAAATAGATGGAACACCAGCGGCCAGGCACTTCTAAACTTCTTTCCGCTGCCGAACTCCCCAGGCGGCCGGACGCTTGCCGGATCCGCCTTCAATTACGTGAACCAGCAGAGTGTTGATGTTCCGAAATATAGTTACGTATTCCGGTTCGATGTAAAACCGACTAATAACGACAACGTTTACTGGAAAGGACAATGGTGGACGTCTGATAACGTTGGACTCGGAACTTCAGGTTGGCCTGGTAACGCTGAGAACCGATGGGGCATTAATTCTCATTATCTTTACAAGGACAACGGCTGGAGTGCGAACTGGATTCACATTTTCGGTCCCTCCGTCGTTAACGAGTTCAACTTTGGCATGCGCCATGACTCAGAGGGATTCATCCCGGCTGATGGAGTTATTGAACGACTCACGCGTGAGGCCGTCGGATACAGCGCGCCGCAAATCTTTCCGCAGAATAACCATCTGGGAACGATTCCACGCGTAACCGGATGGTCGGGAGTTGCCGGCACGCCCGCGAATATCAACTGGTTAGATCGCTGGGGAGAAACTGGAAACGACTACATCAAACCATCCTTCGCAGATAATCTTTCGTTTACGCACGGCAATCACACGCTGAAGTTCGGTGCCTATTACGAGCGGTTGAAGAACGGTGAGGCCCCTGGAGGACAGTGGTCTGGAGTCTTCAATTTTGACAACAACAGTTCGTTTACAGCTGCCCTCGGCGCTACCGGCTATCCGTATGCCAATGCACTACTCGGCAACTTCCGCACTTACACCGAGTCGAGCGCGCGCCCGTTTACGAATTTGGCGCTCACGACTTTCCAATGGTATGGACAAGATGAATGGAAAATGACTCGCAAGTTGAGTCTCAACTACGGAATGCGGTTTGGCTACCACTCTCCATTTGCACAGATTGACAGACAGGGATCGAACTTTGATCCACGTCTGTACGATCCGGCGAAGGCTCCCGCACTCTGGCTTCCGGTCTGCACTGTTGCTCTGACAAACGCTGCTTGTGCCACTGGAAATCGCCGTGCTCTTAATCCAGTTACCGGCGCACTCTCAACGAATGTTAATTTGGTCGGCACATTTGTCGGCGGCCCGAACAATAACGGATTGGCGATCGGTACGGATCCGAACACGCCGAAAGGCTATAGAACTACGCGTCCAATCGATTTCGAGCCACGCGTTGGCCTAGCCTACGACATTTTCGGAAGTGGTAAGACCGTGTTGCGGTTAATGGGCGGCATCTATCACAGTCAACGTGTTGGCGGTGGTACGACGGGCGGCAATCTCGTGAACAATCCGCCAGTAAATCGCTCATTCTCAGTTGGACCATGTGCCGGATGTAACATCGACAACTTAGTGAACGTTATAAACGGCGCCCTCATTTCACCGGGAACTGTCAATGCGGTGGAAGTGGATTCACACACGCCAACGATCTACAACTTCACAATAGGTGTCCAGCAGGACATCGGGCTCAAAACTGTGATGGAAGTAAGTTATGTAGGTTCCCTCGCCAGGCACTTGGGAGAAAGACGTAACATCAACCAGGTTCCAGATGGCGCGCATTTCATCGATGCTAAGCCGAATTGTTCGATCTTGTTGGCTGGTGGAGTAATCGATCGGACTTGCCGAAGAAATCCGTTTGTTAATACGACAAGACAGACGGATGGCACGATAACTCACCTCTTCGGTGTCATAGGCGACAATTTCCTAAGACCGTACGCTGGCTTTGGCGATATCAACATGGTCATGTGGTCGGGTACGTCGAATTACAACGGACTGCAAGTGCAGGTGAACAGACGCTACACGCGGGGATTCCAGTATGGAGTCGCGTACACATGGTCTAAGACTTTTGACTATGCGAATGACGACTCATCTGACGTAAATCTCGGCCGTCCATACAAAGCATTCAATTATGGGCCATCGGATTTTGACCAAACGCACATCTTCACGGTCAACTACATTTACGATTTTCCGAACATGAGTCGTCACTGGAATAATGGATTTGTCAAAGCCGTGCTCGACAACTGGACGATTTCAGGCACAACTTCTTATGCGAGCGGCAAACCAAAGACGGGAGTAAGCGCGAGCTTCAGCACCAACACATATTCCATTGCTGCCGGCGAATCCTGCGCACCTGGATTTGATATGGATCCTGGAACAGGTGCGACAAGAACCTGCAGATCGACCGCCGTCACCGATTTCACCGGCGGCGACATAAACGCTCGTCCGATCGTAACTTGCGATCCGAATCACAACCCAGGCACGTTCGATGCTACCGGAACGCCTATTCTGATCGATACTGCCTGTTTCGCTAAACCCACAACGTTTGGCAGCATCGGAAACTATCAGAGAAATCTCGTTCGATTGCCTTCAATCTTCAACACCGATGTGGCGCTCTTCAAGAATTTCCGGATTGGAGAGAACCGCTCGATTCAGCTTCGTTGGGAAACTTACAATTTGTTCAACCGGGCAAACTTCCGAGACATCACTGGAAGCATGGCTTTCGGTATCAACACGACCACAGCGGATAAGGTCGGCGGTGCTTGCCCGTCAGGCTTTAGTTCTTTAACGGCCACGAAGTGCGCCGGTCCGAACTTCGGAAAACTTTTGCAGACTACAACTAACTTTGGGGCACCGAGTTCCGCTCGAGCTCCCCGCGTGATGCAGGCGTCGATCAGAATCAGTTTCTAAAGACCGCGGAGGAACTGTAAAGGGAAATGCAGTTCCTCCTTTTTAGTCTTAGACAAATTTAACAGTGAGCAATCCCGACCTGAATCGGCCGTAGGATACAGCTACAACGAATCTCCTGGAGGCCAACCATGAATTTCCGCTCTCTCGCGGCAGCGCTGCTGCTTCTTCTCTCCCCGTTCATCGTCAACGCGCAAACATCGACCGGCGAAGTCAACGGGACGATCAGCGATCCAAACGGCGGTGCCCTCGCCGGCGCGACGGTTAAGTTGATTAATCAAGCAACCAAGATTGAGAGTGAGGTAAGAACGAACGATGGTGGTTATTTCACGATCATTAACGTGAAACCCGGGAGTTATGTCTTGCGGGTCGAAGTGCAAAACTTTAAAGGCTTGCAAACCGCGCCGTTCAACGTCGGTGTTAGCCAGACAGTTACTCAGAATCTAACGCTTACGCTTGGTGAGGTGTCGGAAACAGTTGAGGTCACTGCCGAAACCGAATTGGTTTCCCGGTCCACTACGGAGCTGGGCACGGTGATCAACGAGCGTGCCGTCGAAGACTTGCCGCTGAACGGGAGAAACTTCACGCAGTTACTGACGCTGACGCCTGGAGTCACGCCCGTGTCAACGTCCCAAAACAGAAGTATTGGCGGCGTCGAAGGCAACGTTGGAATTCCCGGCTCAGGTTTTTCTGATCCTTCTTTCCACGGTCAACTGAACCGGTCGAAGCTTTATTTCTATGACGGCATCATTAACACAAACATCCGTGGTCCAAACTACATTGTGATTCCGAACATAGATCTCGTTCAGGAGTTCAAAGTAGTCGGTCATGACGCAAAGGCTGAGTTCGGCGGCGCGAGCGGCGGCGTCATGAACATGGTTTCGAAATCAGGCGGCAACCGTTTTCATGGCGCGGCTTTTGAATATGTGCGGAACGACGCCTTCGACGCGAGAAACAGTTTCGACGTTTGCACAACCGCACGTTGCAAACCAGGGCAAGGTGTACCGGACAAACCGCTGCCGTTCCGGCAGAATCAGTTTGGCGCGATCCTAAGCGGACCAATCATCAAGAACAGAACCTTCTTTTCGGCTGGATATGATGGCTGGCGATACAGCCAACCAACACTGGCACAGTCGTATGTGCCAACAGCCGCAGAGATAAATGGCGACTTCACCAATACGTCGTCTTCGTTCCGCCGTGCAATCTTCAATCCTTACTCAACACGACAGGTGGGGACCGCGTTTGTTCGCGATCAGTTTCGCTGTGATGCTGCGGGTAATCCGTTGCCGGTGAACGCGCAAAACCGCCAGGACCAAACCATCGGCGCCGTTTGTTTCAAAATTCCGCAGGCGTTGATCTTTCAACCGATGCAGGAATTCTTCCGCAAGTATGCTGCACAGCCCAATCTCATCGGAGATCTCAATAACAACTTTGCCCAGAATCGTCCCACAACGAACGACTCAAACGGCTATCAATTTCGGATCGATCACCGGCTAACTTCTGACGACAACCTCTTCTTCCGCTTCACTGAGCAACGCGTAAGCGTTCTCAATCCGATCGGCCAGGATGGATCGACCGGTGGCAGTTCGAAAGGACGAAACTATGGTGGGGGATGGACCCATGTCTTTAATGCCAATATCGTTCTAGATGTTCGCGCCGGTTATGCAGGACGCCCCGGCGTCGATTCGAGCCAGCAGAACACGCACGAACTTGGCGCCGATCCTCTAAACACACTTGGCTTCAAAGATATCGACAAGTACGACGGCCTGCTGGTGCGGCTTGCTAATTGGACCGCCGGCGGTAGTAACGACTTTGGTGTGCGCGGTGCGGCCTTGCGTGAAAACCCGAACTGGAGCGTAACGCCGAATATCAGTTGGTTAAGAGGAAACCACAACTTCAAGTTCGGCGCGTGGTATATCGAAGCAAAAAGAATTCAACTCAATACATTCCAACGCTACAACTTCAGTGATGAGCAGACGCGTAATCCTTCAGCCGCTTCCAACACGACCGGGCTATCGCTAGCCTCAGCACTACTTGGTTTCCCCGATAATTTCCAGGCGCAGTTGCCAACACTCCATGGTGGTCCAGTGCAGTTCAAGTATGCATCGTGGGCGGCCTACGGCCAGGACGAATGGCGAGTCAGTCGGAACGTCGTCCTAACTCTGGGTCTGCGCTACGATTATCTGACGCAGCCAAAAACCATTGACGGTCGCTTGTGGAATGCTCTCGATCTCTTCAATAAGAAGTGGATCATTGGGGCTGAGACGATGCCGCCCCTTTGCAGTGTTGCGCAGCAGTCTCCTTGTATTCCCGACGCATTTAAGAATGATCCACATTTCAATGACGTAATTCTGGCGGGCACGAAGTTCTTTGCGCCGCCTCCAGTGAAAGACAACTGGGGACCTCGTATTGGCGTTGCCTGGTCAGTAAGTCCCAAGACAGTGATACGTGTCGGCTACGGTCTCTACTGGGACGCACTGCCGGCACGCAGTCAGTACGCACAGAATGATCTGGAAGCAGCTGTTTGGCCCGACGCCACAGCATTTGCCGGAACTGCAAACACCAGCGCGAATTTCGCAAATGGGGCGCAGCTAAACATCATTCAGGCTCAGTCACAGGGATTTGCGACGCCGCTTCCGACTACAACGCCCTGGACCATTTCCGGGTTTGCCGACGATCCGAACTACAAGGATCCATACTCGCATCAGTGGCACGTTGAGCTTCAGCACGAGCTTAGTCGCGCTGTTATGGTTTCAGTCGCTTACGTCGGCAGCAAGAATGGGAGACTGCCGTATTCCGGTTTTGCCAATACGGCACGCCAGGCATCGCCGAACGGGACAGCTAATGCGGTAATTGACGCTTTACGTCCAATGCCCTGGGTGGGCGCCAGTCTTAACTATTCGACAAGCACCGGCACGTCGAATTACAACGCGCTCGAGACGAAGTTCCAACGCCGCTTCACCAACGGATTCAGCACACTCGTGTCATACACCTGGGGCAAGTCAATTGATACGGGCAGCGGGTATTTCAACGTTGAAAATGGTCCGGGCGGAGGCTCAACGTTGCAGAATTTCCATGATCCAAGTACAGGTCGAGGCGTTTCTTCCTACGATATAACGCACTTCCTGTCATGGTCTACCATTTACGAATTTCCAGCGGGCCGCGGTAAGCGATGGTTCAAGAGTGGTCCAGCGTCATGGATACTCGGGAACTGGCAGGCCAATTCCATTTTGCAAACTCGTTCGGGCCAGCCATACAGCCTGCAAATCACCGGCGACTTAGCTAACCTCCGCGGCAGTGCTTCGAGTGCGCCCGGCACCTATCTGCGACCAAACTTGCTCGCAGATCCATTTGTGGCAGGAGCCGTTCCGGCTAATCCTGATCCCAATTGCCAAAAGACGATTTCGCAGGGCGGTCGCGCAGCCGATCAGGTGCATACGATTCAAACGTGGTTCAATCCCTGCGCATTTGGCATACCCTCTGGTTCATTTGGAAGTCTCGGGCGAAATGTATTTCGCGGCAAAGCGGTCTTCAACACCGACTTGTCATTATTCAAGACGTTCCCGATCAAGGAGGAGATGAAACTCCAGTTCCGTGTTGAAGCATTCAATGTTTTCAATATTCAGAACTGGGAAGTTCCTTCTTCGCTGACCGTTAATACTAACGCGACGCAGATTGCGTCAGGCGTAGGAAGAATCACCGCACTGGCCCAGGGAACAACTCCGAGGCAGATACAATTTGGATTAAGGTTTGTATTTTAGATTGCGTTCCCCGATGAGCTTTAGCTTGTCGCGTTTTTATCTTAGCTGATTCATTTTCAGTACGGCGGCTCGCGTCATTAGTTCGACGCGCGACGTTCTGTGCACAACGGCACGTTGCCGAACGGGAGCGAAGGCGACCGTCTGATGTCCGATACGCTTTAGCTTGTCGTTGAGTTTAGTCTTTACTCGACGTTGAGCTTACCTGTACGTAACGACAAGCTAAAGCGTATCGGACATCAGACGGTCGCTTCGCTCCTGTTCTGTAACGCTTTCCGGACTATTGATAAATATGTTTACGAAGTTTCTTACACCACTCATTCCAGTCGCTGTGTTGTTTGCCAGTGGATTTCACAACGCAACCAGTTCGCCGGTGATGTCGAGCGCGACTCACGAACCCTCGCCGCGCATATTTCTACTGAATTCGCAGACTCTGTTCCAGACAAGAGCACGGATTCTCAGTGGGGATAAGACGCTTGTGTCTGCACTTGCAAAGCTAGACCGCGATGCCGAGAAGGCTCTTACTGTTGGTCCTTTCTCCGTAACAACCAAAGCAGTCGCCCCGCCGAGCGGCGACAAAAGAGACTACATGAGCCAGGCTCCATACTTCTGGCCTGACCCGAAAAGTCCAAATGGCCTTCCATACATTCGTCGCGATGGAGAGCGGAATCCCGAAATAGACAAAATCAATAACCATCGCGTTCTGGATCAGCTGCAAGCCGCCGTTGAGACCCTGGCGCTTGCCTACTATTTCAGCCGCGAGGAGAAGTATGCCGCGAAAGCTGCCGACCTCTTGCGTGTTTTCTTCCTCAAGCCCGAAACGCGGATGAATCCGAACTTGCAATATGCGCAGGCGATTCCGGGCGTCAACACTGGTCGGGGAATCGGATTGATCGAAACACGTGGCCTTACTCGTGTTGTCGATGCGATTGGATTGCTGGCCGGCGCAAAGTCATGGACAGAAGCAGACCAACGCGGAATGGAAAATTGGTTCGCTCAGTTCTTGCAGTGGATGCTCGATAGCAAGAACGGCAAAGACGAAGCGGCCGCCAAGAATAATCACGGAACGTACTACGACGTGCAGGTAGTCTCGTTCGGACTTTTGCTGCATCGAGAAAATTTCGCGCGCACCGTTTTGGAGACGGCGAAGCAAAAACGAATCGCCGTGCAGATCGAACCGGATGGACGGCAGCCATTGGAGCTCGCTCGCACAAAGGCCTGGGGCTACAGCGTCGGAAACCTGGATGGTTTGATGTTACTGGCCCGACTTGGCGAGAACGTTGGTGTGGATCTTTGGAATTATGAAACTCCGGATGGAAGAAGTATTCACAAGGCACTCAACTTTCTTCTTCCCTATGCGCTTGGTGAGAAGAAGTGGGATTACCAGCAATTGGGTGAGTGGCCGCCGCAAATGTTGTTTTCTCTGATTCGCAGAGCCGGCGACAAATATCACGACGCACGAATCGCGAGTGCTGTATCGAAGCTGCCTCCGGTAGACGCTTCTGATAGACGGAACCTTTTAGGAACTTGACTTTGGAGTGCGGCGACTTGTCGCCGCTTTTACGGTCGTGACTTGTCGCGACATTTCGGACTCGCGTGCAGGGGCACCAAGGTGCCTGCTACCAAAGCGGTGACAAGTCACCGCACTCCAAAGAGTGGGTCATGTTAATACGCTGCGCCCTTACAATAACGATTGTGCTGAGTGTGACTGCTGTTGCCCATTCACAGCAGTTCTCACGTGAGCAGTGGGGCGCAATGCCAGTCATGGTGTCGCACAGCGGCGGCAAGTGGGTGATAACCGGTAAGCGAAATACCGTCACGCTTAACGAAGCTGATCTACAGCTCAACGTGCTTGCCGGGACGATGCAATGGTCCATGGCGCCCTCCGCACTTGGCGACATGATCGTTAAGGCTGGAAGCGAAGAAGTGCCACTGCGGCTTGCAGCTGCGACCAGGATTTCTGTTACTCCTTACGACGCAGGTTTCAAGTCAGGCATCAAGATCAACCTGGCGAAATGGAAACACGACACAAGCGACCTCGACCTCGAGCTATTTCTCACGGTTTGTTTGGAGGGGATAAACGAAGAAGTCGTTTTCAATATCTCTGCGCGCGAAGGTAATACCGTATTACGGCAGCTGGATTGGCCCGAAGCACTAGACAGTCGAGACGTCGACTACACCTTGCTGAGCAACGGCCGAGGAACGCTGCTGCCACGCAATTGGCCCAAAGAGTATTACCCCATCCGTTCGATCACACCCGAAGGGAGAATTGCTTCTACAGATCACAGTGTCCTGCAGAGTCATGTGATTGAGTCGTGGTCGATGTCCTGGTGGGGCTTCCAAAAAGGTAAGGCGGCGATGATGATCATCGTAGAAACCCCTGACGATGCGTCTTACCAATTCAAACATCCGGCAGGCGGACCTACTGTTATTGGTCCACGTTGGCGTGCGCAGTTAGGACAATTTGGCTACAGCCGTACTGCGCGCATGGCTTTCCTCGCTGATGGAAACTACGTGGGATTAGCGAAACGATATCGCCGCTACGTGATGGAATCAGGGTTGTTTGTTTCGCTTAAGGAAAAGATTGTCAGAACTCCACTCGTCGGTGATTTGCTGGGAACGCCGCAAACGCGTGTCAGCATTCTGCGAAATCGAAGTAATGAAAGCGATCGTTTCGACACGAAGGATCCCGCACAGAATTACAGCTTAAGCACTTTTGAAGAACGCGTTGCGCAAGTAAAGGAACTGAAGGCCAAAGGATTCGAGAACATTTTGGTGTTCGTATCCGGCTGGCCTCATCTTGGCTACGATCGTCAGCATCCCGATCCGCTGCCGCCGCCTGAAAAAGCCGGTGGATGGGACGGAATGAAGAAACTGGTCGACACCTGTCGTGAGCTTGGCTACCCGGTTATCTTTCACGATCAATATCGCGACTATTATCTCGACGCTCCTTCGTATGATCCGCAGTTTGCGGTACATGAAGAAGACACGGCCGTGCCCGCCAAACAGTTTCCGGGATCTCGTTTCGGGGATTTTAAGCAGGGCGACATTCCTATGATGCGTCATTGGGATGGAGGCAAGCAGGCTTATTTGAACGCTCGCTTTCAATTGGGCCATCTCTTGAAGAACTATCAGTTGTTTTCTGACCACGGCATCAAGACGCAGGGCATTTATATAGATGTGATTGGCTATGTGCCACCCGACGAAGATTTCAATCCGGAACATCCGACCACCCACTCAGATGCGATGCGCGGTCAGATCGCAATGCTTAACTGGTCGCGTCACAACCTTGGTATCACAGCGACAGAGGCAGGCGCCGATTGGACCATTCCCTATGTGGACGTAATTAATCAGTCCGGCGGTGGCAGTAAAGCAATCCTCGTCCCTCTTTACAATCTCGTCTATCACGACGCTGTCATCGTTTCATTCGGAGCGCGTGACGAGAAGTCGTTACTACAGGGTTTGCTGTTTGGTGGTGTGCCGGAGTTGCCAATCAATCTGACTACGGTTGCCGAAAAAGCAATGAGCCTGATGCGCCAAATGGCTATGCTGCACAAACGTATCGCTCTATTGGAGATGACGAAGCACGAATTTCTCGACGCAAACTACAAGAGAGAACGAACAACATTTGCCGACGGCACAACTGTGACAGTGGATTGGAATACAAACTCAGTGAAGATCGAACCAGAACTAAAGTGATTTTGACACTGGGATCGCGGACGTCTCGTCCGCAAACGCGTCGTTAAACGCGCAGAACTGTTCGCGCCTGCGGCGCTCAGTTGCGGGCGAGACGCCCGCGCTCCCAGTGAAGAGCAACCTCAATGATTCACCGGATCTCAATTTGTGGAGTTGTTCTGATATGTGCATCGTTCGTCTTTGCTCAAACTCAGACACTTAACGTGTCTGCTTTTGATCGCGCGCGTGTTTTAAAAGCTGCTAACAGTTATCTAAAGGAAGAGCCAATCACCATCACGGCATCACACTCACCGCGTAGCGCAGGAGGGGTTCACGATTTCTTCTCTGAGGGTGATTACTGGTGGCCGGACCCCGCAAATCCTGATGGTCCATATATCCAACGTGATGGAATGTCGAATCCGAATAACTTTATCGACCATCGACTCTATCTGATGCGCTTGAGTATTCAGGTTCCGGCCCTGGCCGCAGCCTGGAAGATAACGCGCGACAAACGTTATGCGCGTTCGGCGGCGCGTCACCTTCGTGCCTGGTTTATTGATGAGTCGACGCGAATGAATCCGAACCTTGAGTATGCTCAAGCGATTCACGGCAGGTTCACCGGGCGCGGCATCGGGATCATCGACACCATTCATTTGGTCGAGGTGGCGCGGGCGATAGAGGTTCTGACGCCTTCAAACGTGCTCGCGGCGAAGGAGCTGGAAGCCGTCAAGCAATGGTTTCGCGATTACGTGACGTGGATGACTACCAGTAAGAACGGAACAGACGAACGTGAGGCGCGGAATAACCACGGTACCTGTTGGGTAATGCAAGTCGCTGCGTTCGCGGATCTGATAGGTGACGAAAAGCTGAAGGAGTATTGCCGTAATCGGTTCAAGACCGTTCTTGTGCCTAATCAGATTGCTGCTGATGGGAGTTTTCCGGAAGAGAAAAGACGGACCAAGCCTTACGGCTATTCGCTTTTCAATCTCGATGCGATGGCGACAGTTTGTCAGATTCTTTCGACACCGTCAGACAATCTTTGGCGATTTACGTTGCCGGACGGCCGGGGTGTGGCCCGAGCAATGGGCTACATGTACCCCTATATAAAGGACAAGAAGAGCTGGCCGCTGAAGCCGGATGTTATGTACTACGACCAGTGGCCGATGAGACACGCGGCCCTATTATTCGGAGGGATGGCTCTAAACCGTCCGGAATACATAGAAGTGTGGAAGAGGCTCCCGGCTGATTCTGAAGTGGATGAGGTAATCCGAAACTATTTTATTCGCCAGCCGGTGCTGTGGGTGGATTGAGATCAACTTCTCATTCTCCCCAAGCTTTAGCTTGGGGATCAGCGGCGGCTTCATTCATTGGAAACCGTTTCAACGGTTTCTTGATCGCCCGGCTCTTCGCAGACGAATTGAAACCGTTGAAACGGTTTCACGAAATCTATCGGCTGGCTAACCCCAGGCTAAAGCCTGGGGAGAATGAGAAGTATCGCGGTCGTAGGTTGAAGTTGAAGTACCACGTGGCTAAAGCCAGTGGTGTCTGGAGCGTTTCATGATCAGGAGAATCCAACAATGATCGGTCGTAAGGTGTTAATCGCTTTCGGTGTTTTCTTCCTAGCGGTTCAAGGTCAAAGCCTTCGTAGCCAGCCATTGGCTTTACGGCCCGACACGACCCCCGAAACCCCAGCACAACGCGACCAGCGCATGCGCTGGTGGCGAGAAGCGCGTTTCGGGATGTTTATCCATTGGGGTCTTTACGCAGTGCCCGCCGGTGAGTACCACGGCAAACGCTCGGAGCGAATTGGCGAGTGGATCATGGAGTGGGCAAACATCCCCCGCGCCGAATACGAGAAGTTCGCGACGCAATTCAACCCCGTGAAATTTGACGCAAAGCAGTGGGTTCGCATCGCCAAGGACGCCGGCATGAAGTACATCGTTATTACTTCGAAACATCATGACGGGTTTGCTTTATACGACAGCAAAGTCAGTAACTACGACATCGTCGACGCTACGCCTTATCACAAAGATCCAATCAAAGAGCTAGCTGCCGAGGCGAAGAAGCAGGGTCTAAAGTTTTGTTTCTACTATTCCATTCTCGATTGGCATTATCCAGCCGCCTACGTCGACGCACCCGGGAAGGATCCTACCGCGGGCAATCGGACCACCAAGCTTAAGCCCGGGGGAAAGGAAGAATATCTCAAGTACATGCAAGCGCAGCTGCGCGAGCTGATCACAGCCTATGACCCGGCCGTGCTTTGGTTCGATGGTGAATGGCAGGAGTGGTGGACTGAAGCGGACGGCAAAGAACTGTACAAGTTCGTCAGGAGCCTCAAGCCAGACATCATCATCAACAACCGGGTCGGCCGCGGAAGGCAAGGCATGCAGGGTATGAGTAAGACCGATCAGGAATACGCGGGCGACTTCGGAACACCGGAGCAGCAAATTCCAGCGAATGGTTTGCCAGGTGTTGACTGGGAAAGCTGCATGACAATGAATACAACCTGGGGCTTCAAGTTTTACGACGACAAATGGAAGTCAAGCCAGGTCTTGATACGCAACCTGATTGATATTGCGTCAAAGGGTGGCAATTACCTGTTGAATGTTGGACCAACTGCAGAAGGTTTAATTCCGGCTCCTAGCGTCGAGCGATTGAGTGAAATGGGTCGCTGGATGAAAACCAACGGGCAGGCGATCTACGCCACCACGGCTAGCCCGTTCTCCAAACAGCTGGCGTTTGGTAGAGCAACAAGTAAGGCGGGACGCGTCTATCTGCATGTTTTCGATTGGCCCGCTGATGGAACTTTGAACGTGCCCGCATTTGGAAAAACTGTGAAGAAGGCATATCTGCTCACTTCACCAAAGCAGCAATTGAGGGTTAATCAGACTAGTGATGGAATTTCATTATTGGTACCAGCTCAAGCCCCCGATCCAATTGCGACTGTGATTGTCTTCGAGACGAAGTAACACAGAGATTTGAACGAATTAACTAATGACATCACAGAAGATTACAAGGCGTAAGATTCTCGAGTTGGCGGTCGCAACCCCTGCACTTGCTGCCGTGCCTCGAGCCTTCCGCGACCAAATTACATCGCAAGCTTTTGGTCGCACGTCTTTCGTCAATGCCAACAGCGCAGTAGTTCCGGCCGATGACGGCGTCAGCGCCAAAGAGGTAAAGCTGGTTCGTCGTTGGACCGGACCGATTTGCAGATCTGAGGTCGTTAACCGAGGTCGACAAGCGGTAAAGATCAAGGAAGTCGTCTTGTTTGATCTCCGGCCCAATCTGCCACCATCCACGCGAGTTTATGGCGAAGGGTTTCAGATGTTGTCGCAAACGGGAGGCACTCTCGGCCAACCGGAAGATCTCGGAAACTATACCGACGCCAAACATTATCGAATGTCTATACCTGCGGGGGCGCGCGCCTTCTACGGACTGATGATGTTGTCGCCTGCGTCAAGCACGCATCATTTGTTGGCATTTACATCTTGTCGCAGGTTCATCGGTCAATTCTATTTACAGGGCGACGCTC
>Ga0114129_10005341_pt1 | contig 18131 bp, 13 predicted proteins | sample RhiMetdeltSRZDD1_FD_80071 | JGI IMG/M metagenome (GOLD analysis project Ga0114129, IMG submission 80071) | Populus rhizosphere microbial communities from Tennessee, USA - Rhizosphere MetaG P. deltoides SRZDD1 (version 2) (version 2) | ecosystem: Host-associated > Plants > Roots > Rhizosphere >...
AACAGATCCCGCAGACCGGCACGGACAGCGCGTTCGGACGCGTCTGCTTCCTGCTGCCGAACTCGATGTACGGCAACTGGGAACGGAGCGTCACCCGCGTGCGACAGCCATAGGTGCGGCCGCCGGGATCCTGAGGGCCATCGCATGAGTCTTAAGACATGTGAGCGCTGTCACGGAAGTCTCGGCCGAATACCCCATTGAGCTTCTCGACTCCGTCACCCTGCCGGACCGGCGGCGCCTTCGCATTCGTCCCCTGCGGCGATGTGAGGAGGGGCCGATTCGCGACTTGTACGGGCATTTGAGCCCGGCCAGCCGATACCTTCGATTCTTCTCGCCGATGCCGGAGCTTCCGGCGTCCGTGATGCGCATGCTTGCCTGCGTCGATTACCGAAGGACGCTGGCGCTCGTTGCCGAGCACGAAGACGAGGCGATGCGCGAACCGATCGGGCTCGCCAGCTACGGTGCTCTTGACGATGGCAGCGCGGAGCTGGCGCTGGTCGTGCGCGACGAATGGCAGCACCACCACGTCGGCACCGAACTGGCGACACGACTGCTTCGTGCGGCCGAGGACCGTGGCTTCCATCGCTTCATCGTCCACGCGCTGTCGGAGAACGTCGCGATCCGAAAACTCCTGAAGGACGTCGGCGTCGTTCTGTCGTCGAAGCGACACGGCAACGTGTTCGAGATCGAATTCCTTCGCCGCCTCTGACCACGGTCTAGTGACTGTGCCGGACCATCCAGGGCAGGACCACAGCCAGCAGGAACGCGATCCATACGACAAGCATCCACATTTGCAGCGAACCGTTTCCGCGTAGCTTGATCTGTCGAACTCGGCGTCGCGATCCGCGAAATGCCTTGGGCGGACGCGGGGTGCCGGACAACGAAGAGCTCGTGAATCGATCGCTCACACCGCTTAGACAACTGCCGCGACGCGAGACAATGCTTCCCTTTTTCAGTAGACGGCTTCCAGTCACCGGTGGATGGTGCGTTTCCGGTCATGCCCGGAAGGTCCCGTGGCCAGAGCGGCGATGCCAGTCGGAGCGGACTTCTTCTTGTGTGGGTCGCCAGTCACCGGCCGTCACCATCCAGCCATTGGATTTGACTCGGGGCCTTCGGGCTGCTCTCGCTCTAATGGTCCACCTATGCTCGAGGCAATCGATCTCAGCAAGAAATACGGCTCTCAGATTGCGTTGGAGCGCCTGAATCTGACCATCGCTCCAGGCGAAGTGTTCTGCCTGCTCGGCGCGAACGGTGCTGGAAAGACCACCACGATCAACCTGTTCCTGAATTTCATCGACCCGAGCGGAGGCACGGCGCGCATCAACGGACTCGACGTCACGAAGAAGCCGCTCGAGACGAAGCGCTTCGTAGCCTACATCCCAGAGCAGGTGATGCTGTATCGCAATCTCACCGGGCTCGAGAACCTCGAATACTTCACGGCGCTGGCGGGCCACGAATACTCGCGCGCCGCCTTCATCGACCTGTTCCGCCAGGTCGGCCTGCCCGAGGGTGCCGAGGATCGGCGCGTCTCCACATACTCCAAGGGCATGCGACAGAAGGTCGGCATCGCGATCGCGATCGCCAAAAAAGCCGAAGCGCTGCTGCTGGACGAACCCACGTCGGGACTCGATCCCAAGGCGTCCAACGAGTTCTCGGCGCTGCTGAAGCAGATGAGCGACCGAGGCGTCGCAGTACTGATGGCGACGCACGATCTCTTTCGCGCAAAGGAGTCCGGCTCGCGTGTCGGCATCATGCAGCACGGACGTCTGGTCGCGACGATGAGCACTGCGGACATCGGCCACGCGGATCTCGAGCGGCTGTATCTCGAGCACATGCATGACTGACGGACGGGACGGAGGGATTGGGGGCTAGCTGGATGGTGAAACGGATCGCACGCAAGGAACTGGTCGAGATGCTGCGCGATGGGCGTTTTCGCGTGCTCTCCGCGGCGGTGCTCGCGGTTTCGCTCCTGTCGCTGGCCGTCGGCTGGAAGCACTACGCCGACGTGTCGCGGCAGCACGCGGCGGCGCAAGCGGCGACGCGCGATCAATGGCTGCATCAGACGAAGAAGAACCCGCATTCGGCGGCGCACTACGGCGTCTACGCCTTTAAGCCCAAGAGCCCGCTCGCCATCGTCGACACCGGCGTCGATCCGTACGTCGGCGTCGCGGTCTGGCTCGAGGCGCACAAGCAGAACGAGTTCAAGTATCGGCCGGCGCAGGATCGCACGGCCGTCGGGCGGTTCGGCGACATGACGGCTGCAGAGACGCTGCAGGTGCTCGTGCCGCTCTTCATCGTCCTGATGACGTTTTCCGCGTTCGCCGGCGAACGCGAGCAGGGAACATTGCGTCAGCTGCTCAGCCTCGGTGTGGAGCCGCGCGATCTCGCGGTCGGTAAGGCCGCCGGCATCGGCGCCGCCCTCGGGCTCGTGCTGTTGCCTTCAGCGGTCCTGGGCGTGACCGCGCTGACACTGACGTCGGACGGCGGCTTCTTGAGCGGCAAGCCCACGCGCGCCGCCCTCCTCGTGGCCTTCTACTTGATCTATTTCGCCGTCATCACCGCTGTCTCGCTTGGGGTCTCGGCGCGTGCACGGTCGTCGCGGCTTGCGCTGGTCGTGCTGCTCTCGTTCTGGTTTGCCAACAGCCTGGTCGCCTCCCGCGTGGTCGCCGACGTTGCGTCCTGGCTGCACCCTACGCCCTCGGCCGTGGAGTTCCAGAAGGCGATGGACGCGGAGCTCAACAAACCGGAAGAAATGGAGCGGCGGCTCGATCGCCGCAAGGCGGAGTTGATGCGGCAGTACAAGGTCGAAACCGTCGACGCGCTGCCGGTCGCCTTCTCGGGCGTGTCGTTGCAGGAAGGCGAGAATCACGGCGACGAGGTCTTCGACGCCCACTACGGCCGTCTGTTCGACACCTTCGATCGGCAGAACACGGTGTATCAGCTCGCCGGTCTGGTGGCGCCGATGCTCGCGATCCGCTCCGTCTCTATGGGTCTTGCCAGCACCGATTTCCAGCAGCATCGCCACTTCATAACGGCGGCTGAAGGGTACCGCCGCCTCATCCAGCGCACGATGAACGACGACATCATGGCGCACCCCACACGAACGGCCTATCTCGCGGGGCGTGAGCTCTGGGAGAAAGTGCCCGAGTTCGAGTACGAGGCGCCTGCTGCGTCGTGGGTCCTTGGAAACACGCGCTGGAGCATCGGCGTGCTCTTCGCGTGGCTGGTCGTGGCCGCCTTCTGGATGTCGCGACCGCTCGCCACGGCGATGCTCTAACCCTTTATGTTCGCGCGGCTTCTTCAACATGAGTGGCGCGTGCTGCGCGCCGACGCCACGGTGTGGGTGATCGCCGGCATATTCGCCGCGGGCATCGGCTACGCGATGATGAACGGCGTCCGCTGGGCCGATTTCGAGCGGACGGCGCTACGGGCCGCGGTCGCGGAAGAAGCCGAGCGGTATCAGAAGATCCAGACACAAATCATTGAGCTGCAGCAGGCCGACAGGCCAGTGGCTGCCTTCGGCGATGCTCGCAATCCCACGATGTTCGGGAGCCGGTTCGGGCCGCGCTATGCCACGCTTCCCGTAGGGCCGCTCGCGCCGCTCGCGATTGGACAGAGCGACCTGCTGCCGTCCTACTTCAAAGTATCCACTGACGCGCGCGAAACAATCGTCGCTGCGTCAGAGATCGAGAACCCGCACCGGTTGCTCGTCGGCCGCTTCGACCTCGCGTTCGTGCTGGTCTTCCTGTACCCGCTGCTGATCCTTGCTGTCACGTACAACATGCTCTCGTCCGAGAAGGAGCAAGGCACACTGGCGCTCGCGCTCTCGCAACCGGTCGCGCTCAGCACGCTCGCGGCTGGGAAGGTCGCCCTCCGTTCGCTGCTGCTCGTCGGCATCGTCGTCAGCTTCTCCGTCCTCGCGCTCCTCGCGACCGGTGTCAGCGTCACCGCGCCAGGAGCGCTCGTGCGTCTCGTCCTCTGGCTCGCCGCGGTGGGCGCCTACGGAGCGCTGTGGTTTGGGCTCGCGGTGCTGGTGTCGTCGTTCGGACGTCCTTCGGCTACCAACGCAACCATTCTGGCGACGGTGTGGCTGTTGCTGGTCGTGATGCTGCCGTCGCTCTTCAACCTGGTGGCGACGACCCTGTATCCGGTGCCTTCGCGAGTGGAGATGATTCAGGCCGTGCGTGTCGCCTCAGACGAGGCCGCGGGCGCCGGGAGCACGCTCCTGGCGCGCTACTACGAGGACCATCCAGAGCTGGCCTCCGGCGGCGCCGAACAGGCGATGAACGACTTCAACATCATCCGCGTCGCCGTGGATGTCGATGTGGCGAAGCGTGCGCGGCCGGTGGTCGACCGGTACGAGCAGCAGCTGGCCCGCCAGCAGCAAATGATCGATCGGCTGCGCTTTCTCTCCCCGGCGGTCCTCATGCAGGACGCGCTCAACGATGTCGCCGGAACGGGCACGCCGCGCCACCGTCACTTCCTCGAACAGGTCGATCGGTTTCACGCGCAGTGGCGCGGCTTCGTCGTGCCGCTCATCTTTCAGAAGGCGCGAATCACAGACGTCTCCACCGCACCGGCGTTCGTCTACGACGAAGAAGCGACCGCGGCAGTCGCCCGGCGTGTGCTGATCTCGGGAATGGGCCTCCTCGCGCCGGCTGTCGTCATGGCGTGGATCGGCCACCGCCGCCTTCGCAGATATCCTGTCGTCGCCTGATCCAACCCATTGTCAGGTGCAGTCTGCTTCGACGAATCGACCGTTGGACGCCTATGCCGCCCTGTTCATGTGGTCGCACCCGCAGCGCGCTGACGCGGGGCCTATTCCGCCATTTTCACGAATTTCACGGGCGGCCGTTGCGGCGGAATCGCGACGATCACGAACGGTGAAGTCGTCAAGCCGGTGACGGCTCGTTGTGCGGGATCGGACACGTCCGCGTACCGCACGACAATGGAGCCATCTTCCTCGCTCACGCCGATGATTCGGAGCACGCGGGCCCCGGTCGGTTGGCTGCCTCCGAAAATAGCGATCACGGTGTCGTCGCGGAAATCGATCTCCGGCTTAGCCGAGTTCGAGTGCTTGTGCCAGACGAAATCCCACACGCCCGGGAGGCGGATGACAAGCTCGCGATGCGCGACGATCCCGCTCCCCGGACCCTGCGCAATGACCCGAAACGGGATTGACTCTCTGCGGGGCTGAACTGGCGCGCCGGCGATCGTGCTGACGCTGACGGCCACGGCGGCCAGTCGGCCAGCAGGACGCCCCAGTAATCCCAGCATGATGTCCGTCGACTGTATCGGCTCCAGCACGTCGGCGTCCTCATTTATCCAATCAATGGTCAGACAGGGCGGTTGAGCGGTTCGGCGGCCGACCCAGTCATCCGCCATGCGACGGTAGCCCGCCCCACCGCGACCGCGTGATCGAGGCGGCCGCAGCAGATCGCAATGCTGTGCGACTCGGACTTCTGTGAGTCGTTGGCGTGAAGTCTGTTCACCACGGACTCGAGACCATCCCGGACACGGTCTCAACCGTTCGTTGGATTTGAGTACGCGCTCCGCGTAATCACCGCGAGGATGCGAGCCATGAGCAATCACGACTTCCTTACGCATCCGAGGTCTGTCCGTACACTCTTGCTTAGCGTGACGGTCATAGCGCTTCTGTCGGCTATCTCGACCGCAGCGCAGACGCCGCCGTTTCTCGAGGGCACCGTGCGCGACGCCACGGGCGCGACCGTGCAAGGGGCGCGTGTCGAGGTGCTGCGTGGACCGGCCGCCGCGCATTCGGCGGTGACCGACGCGACCGGCCGCTATCGCATCGAGGGGCTCGTGCCGGGGCGATACACCGTGCGAGCAGACCACGCCGGGTTCAGGCCGGAGGTGACCACGGTGGAGCTTTCGTCCAGGAGCGTCACCGTCGATCTGACGCTCAACACCGTCACTGCCACTGAGTCGGTGACGGTCGCAGGTGTCGGAGCACCCGCCGCGCTCGACCTGCCGGCCCAAGCCGCCAGTCGCGTCGGCCTCACCGCGCGCGAAACACCCGCGATGATCGAGGTGATCACGTTCGCGGAGGCACAGGAGCGCGGTCTCCGCACGTCGATCGAGACACTGTCCAGCGTGGCGGGTGTGTCGTCGGCGTTTCTTCCAAGCGCGCAGGGGATCACGCAGATTCGCGGATTCACCGGCGGGGCGGTCTCGATGCTGTTCGACGGCACGCGCGTGACCACGTCGACCATCGTCACGCGGAACTACGACAGCTGGAGCTTCGAGCGCATCGAGGTACTGAAGGGCCCCGCGTCAGTGCTCTTTGGCGAGGGCGCGCTGGCCGGCGCCGTGAACTACGTGCCGAAGCGCCCGGACTTCGGCACGCGTCAAGCCGAGGTGCTCGTCTCGTACGGGTCGCTCGACACCAGCCGCCTCGCCGCCGGTGCCAGCGGGCCCATCGGCGCGAGCCGTGCGGCCTATCGTGCCGACATCGTGTGGAACAAGACCGGAAGTTACATCGAGGACAGCGGGAACGACACCCTGCAACTCAACGCCGCCGTCGATATCAAGCTCGGAAGCTCGGCGACGCTCGGCCTCGCGCTCGATCATTTCCGCGACGACTATGGCTCCGCCTATTTCGGCACGCCGATCGTCGCGCGGGCCAACGCCCGGCAGCCGTCGGGCCTGGTGACAGACAGCCGCGGCTTCGTCCTCGACGAGGCGATGCGCGACAAGAACTACGACGTCAACGGCGGCGTCACCGACATTCAGACGACGTGGGGACGCGCGAACCTGAACTGGCAGATCTCGCCGCGCTGGAGGCTTATCAACGACTTTTACGTGTACGACAAGGCGGGCGATTGGAGGAACGCCGAGGTGTATGGCTTCGCGCCGGCGAGCGGGTTGCTGACGCGATCGACCGTGAGCATCAGCCACGACCACCGGTTCTACGGTGACCGGCTGGCCCTGGCGTCCGACGCACGGATCGGCACGCGTCGCAATCGCTTCACCGTGGGACTCGAGGTGAACCGCAACGACTTCTCGAGCCCGCGCCGTTTCGGATCGACCAGCTCAGTCGATCCACTCAACCCGGTGAGAGGCGTGTTCCCAGCCGATACGCCGGAGAACTTTCCAGGCGCGGGAAATCGCCAGGACTTCACGTCGGCCATCAACCTCGTCTCGCTCTTTGCCGAGGACGCGCTCACGGTGGCGCCGCGGGTCACGGTGATCGGCGGGCTGCGCCTCGATCGGTTCGACGTCGATCGCAGCATCAACGATCTCACGGCCGGCACGGTGACGGCGTTCAGCCGCGCGTTTCACCCGATCTCCGGACGCGCCGGCGTCGTCTTCGACCTGCTGCCCAAGACACAACTCTTCGGTCAGTACACGTCGGCGGTCGCGCCGGTGGCGACAGTGGTGCTCATCTCGCAGGCCAACGCGGCGTTGGATCTCACCACCGGTGCGTCGTGGGAAGGCGGTGTCAAGAGCACGGTCGCGGGAGGGCACGTCGACGCGACCGCTTCGGTGTTCAAGATCGAGCAGAACGACATCGTCACCCGCGACCCGAACAACTTCAACATCGCCATCCAGGGCGGGACACAGGCGACGACCGGCGTGGAGTTCTCGGCGTCCGTGCATGTGCCGAGCGGCGTGCGACTGACCGCGAACGCCGCGTTCATGGATCCGCGGTTCGTGACGCTGATTGAAGCCGGTGGCTTCAATCGGGCGGGGAATTTGCCGCCGAACGTGCCGGAACGCACGGCCGGCCTGTGGATGGCCTGGCAGGTGCGCCGGACACCGCTCACGCTCGGAGGCGGCGTGCGGTATCAGAGTCATTTCTTCACCAACAACGCGAACAGCACGGACGTCTCCGGCTTCACGTTGCTCGACGCGCAAGCGTCGTGGCGCCTCGGATCCGGCGAGGTTACCCTGCGCGGACGGAACCTTACCGACACGCTGTACGCGGACTGGACGGGCGCGAGCGCCAACCAGGTTCAGCTCGGCGCGCCGCGCACGGTGGACGTCAGCTATCACGTCCGGTTCCGATGAACGAGGTGCTGGTGTTCGACGCCGTCGCCAAACGATTTGGCGGCCGCGCCGTGCTCGACGGTCTTTCGCTCTCGCTCGCCGCGGGCAACGTCTTCGCGCTGCTCGGGCCGAACGGCGCCGGTAAGACCACGACGCTCAACCTCGCTCTTGGGTATCTGGCGCCAGATTCCGGGCACGTGCGAGTCTGTGGCGAGGACGTGGCGGACGATCCGGTGAAGGCCCGCACCCGGCTCGCCTATCTGCCGGAGCAACTGGCGCTCTACGCCGAGCTCAGCGGCCTCGACAACCTGCGCTATTTCACGCTGCTGGCGGGCCTCGATCTCTCGCGCGGCGATCTCGGCGCCTTGCTTGCGTCGGCCGGACTCGCCGTTGATGCGCATGCGCAGCCGGCGCGCGCCTACTCCAAAGGCATGCGCCAGAAGGTCGGCGTGGCGATCGCCCTCGCTCGCGACGCGCGGCTGCTGCTGCTCGACGAACCCACATCGGGTCTGGATCCGTCCGCGGCCTCGGACCTGTCGCGGATCATACGAGCGACGGCCGAGGGCGGCGTCGCCGTACTGATGGCGACGCACGACCTCTACCGTGTCAAGGACGTTGCCGATCGCGTCGGCGTGATACACGGCGGCAGGATCGTCAGAGAGGTCGATCCGAAGCGGCTCGATCACGTGGCGCTGGAGCAGCTGTACGTCGAGCAGCTGGTCTCATGACAGGCGGTATCTTCCAGGCGGAGCTCCGCCGGCTCATGAATCAGCCGCGCGTGCGTTGGATGACGGTGGCGATGTGGATTCTCCTCACGGTCGTCTTCCTGTCGTCGTGGCGCGAGGCGGCGCGGCTCGCGGCCGATCGCACGGCTGTGACCGCGGCCGAGCGCGCGCGATGGCTGAACCAGGAACGGAAAGATCCGCACGAGGCCGCGCACTACGGCGTCTGGGCGATCAAACCGTCATCGCCGCTGGCGATTCTGGATCCGGGCGTCGAGCCGTTCTTAGGCCTGGCCGTCTGGCTCGAGGCACACCAGTGGGACGAGATGATGTTCCGGCAGAAACAGGACGCCGACCCGCTGGCGCGCAGCGCCACTTCGGTCGCCCAGATCGTCGGTCTGCTCGGACCACTCGTGGCCTGCCTCCTTGGTTTTGCGGGCGTCGCCGAGGATCGCGAGCGCGGCACGCTGCGGCTGGCGCTCGGCAACGGCGCGCGCCCCGGCCCGCTCCTCATCAGCCGCGGGTCGGCGCTGTTGACGATCCTCGTAGCGACCATCGTCGTGCCAGCGGCGGTCCTGGGTGGTGTGGCGGTCCTGACGTTGCCGGATGCCGGGTGGAATCCCTGGATCCGACTCGCGATCTGGTGCGGCATCCATGCCGTGTACGTCGCCACGTTTCTCCTGGCGGCGCTGGCGGTGTCGCTACGGGCGCGCACCGCCCGCCTGGCGCTCGCGACGCTGGCGACGATCTGGGTGGTGGCCTGTTTCGTCACCCCACGCGTGGCCACGAACCTTGCTGATACGTGGTCTCCCTTGCCGTCCTATCAGGACGTGCGGGCGCGCGCCGAGACCGAGGCGCCGGTCTACGAGAACTACGATCAATGGGAAGCGCGGCGTCGCTCGATTCTCGAGAAATGGGGCGTGACCGAGGACGCTGACGCCCCGGTCAACGTGCGCGGCGCGCAGCTCGATCAGGCGGAGCGTCATTCCCACGAGGTCTTCGATCGCCTGATCGGTGGTTTCCACGATCGGGTTCAGGCGCAGGATCGGCTGTTCGGCCGGCTGGGCCTGCTATCGCCGGCGGTCGCTCTCCATACCGTCTCAGCGGCCGTTGTCGGCACCGATTTCCATCAGCACCGTCATTTCATCAACGCGGCCGAATCGTATCGGCGTGCGCTCGTCAACCGCATCAACGGGGAAGTGATGCGCCACGACGTCGTGGGCAACGAGCGCTACGAGGAAGGCTCCGACTTCTGGGCGAACGTCGCGCCGCTGGCGTACCGGCCGCCGGCCGTCGCCGGAACCGTTGCCGAGGTCGCCGTCCCCATCTTCGCGCTGGTGGCGTGGTGCGCACTGGCAGTCGCCGGCGCATCGGCGGCGGTGCGCGGGCTATCGCCGTGAGCGCCGCGGCGTTCCTGCGTCTCGCGCGTTTCGAGATGGGCCGTTTTGCCGGCGAGCGGTCGACGTGGATGGTCCTCAGCCTGCTCGGTGCGGCGATGGCATGGGGAGCAGCCAACGGCCAGCGGCACGTCAATTCGCAGCAGGCCGCCGTCGCGCGCATCCACACGCGAGAAATGGAGGCCATCGCACGACAGAAGACCGACGTTCGGCGCTACTCACAGCCGTCGACGATTGCACTGCCGTATTGGCAGGATCCGACAGACGTAGCCGGCTACATGCGCTACGGCCTGACCGCCTTCGCGGTGAAGCCGCCGTCACCGCTCGGCGCGCTGGCGATCGGGCAGTCGAACCTCGTCCCCTTCTACCTGCGCGCCCGCCTCGACTTCATCTCGCAGCCCGAGGCGGCGTTCGACTTCGAGAATCCGCGGGCACTTGCCGTCGGTTCGTTCGATCTGGCGTTCGTCCTCGTCTATTTGCTTCCGCTGGCACTCGTGGTCCTCAGCGCGTCGCGGCTGTCGGCCGAACGCGATTCGGGCGCGCTGCGCCTGATCGCCGCTCAACCCTCCGGCGCCCGTCAGGTCGTCTGCGCATCGTTCGGCGCGGTGGGCGTCGTCAGTGTGCCCGCTGTGTTGGCCGGGACGTGGCTGGCACTGGCGTTCGCGGGGGTTCCCATGTTCCAGGCGCGACTGCTCGTGCCGATGACGCTGGTTGCACTGGCGATCTCGGCGTACGCACTGTTCTGGATCGGCCTGGCGGCGCTGATCGCGCCGAGAACGGGCGCGACGGCGAGCATCGCGCTGCTGGTCACGGCGTGGATCGTCTCGGCATTTCTGATTTCGGCGATCGGGGCGCTCGGGCTCGACGTGTTGCACCCCGCGCCGTCGCGTCTGCAGTATCTCGACGCCCTGCGGCGCGAGAGCGATTGGACCGACAAGCAACGCAACGCGCTCATCACGTCCTACCTCGCCGACCGGCCGGCGTACACCGCAGGCGTGAACCGGATCGCGGATCTCCCGTACGCGACCAAGCAGATCGCCGTGCAGACCGAGCTGGAGCGTCGCCTGCACGACGAGACCTCACGGTTCGATCGTGCACGCGCCGACGCCGGCGACACCGCCCGTTGGATCCATCTCCTGTCCCCCTCGCTAGTGCTCGATGTCGTGCTGCAAACCGCGGCGGGAGCGGATACCTCACGCCAGGAAGCTTTTCTGCTCCGAGCGCGTGAGTACACCGAACAACTGCGCGGGTTCTTCTGGCCACGAGCCCTGAAAGAAGCCGCCCAACCGACGGTCCGCCCATGCGTCGGCTGTCCGGCGAAGATGGCCTTTCTGGCCCATGACGACATTCCGAAGTTCGTTGAGGACGATCCTGTGAGTGGCGTCGCCGGCCGGCTCGCGCCGATCGTCGCGTATCTGTGGGTCGTCGCCGTGGCGACAATCTTCCTCGCGTGGCGCCCGCGCGAGTTTCAGTGGCGCTCGTTCTAGTCGCGTAACGCCGCGAGCTGGCTGACGCCAGCGGCACGACGTCCCGCGATCCAGGTCGCCGTGATTGTCAAGACGAGCACGACCGCGAGCGTCCCGCCATAGACGGCCGGATCGAATGGGCTGATCTCATAGAGGAGCGCGCCCGTCAGACGCGTCAGCGGCGCGACAGCCAGCAGGCCGGCCACGCATCCAATCATCACGAGTCTCGTCGACTGGCCGATGAACATGCGGACGACGCCGCCCGCGCTCGCGCCCATCGCCAGGCGAACGCCAATCTCGCGCTTCCGGCGCAGGACATCCTGGGCAATCGTGCCGTGTAGCCCTGCGAAGGCGAGCGTCAGCGCCAGCGCTGCGAATCCGGCAAACGAGGCACCGACGAGTCGCTGCTGCCAGATCACGCGATTGACGATGTCGGTCATCGGCGCGATGGCGAAGACCGACTGTTCGGGATCGACAGTCTGAATGGCTTTGGTCGCGGCCGTCGCCAGGGCCCGCGGATCGGTTCGTGTGCGAACGACGAAATATGTGTCACCCGAGTACGTCTGTGTTTGTGGAAGGTACACGTCCAGGCCGCTTGCGTTCGTGATGCCCTCGTGATTCACGTCGCTGGCCACGCCGACAACGGTGAGCCACGGCGTCTGGTCAGCCGATGTCCGACCGCGCGCGGGCGTGTCGACCAGCGCCGCCGTCGCCGTCGCCAGCCGCACTCGTTTGCCCAGCGCGTCCTGGCCCGGCCAGTACCGTCGTGCGATTGACTCGCTCACGACCGCCACTAGCGTCGTCGCTAACCGATCGGTTGCGGCGAACGCACGCCCGCTGGCGAGCGGAATCCGCATCACCTCGAAGTACGAGGGACTGATCGGTTGCACGCTCACAAACGGCTGTTCACCCGGACGCCGCGCGACGTCACCTTCGACGATGATCGTCTGGGTGACGGCATCGGGGAGACGTCCGAGCGGCAGGTTCTGGTTGGTGGCGGCGCCCTCGACGCCGGGCAGTGCATTGAGCGCCTCAATCGCCCGACGGTAGAACTCCGAGGTCGTGGGGATATCGGGATAGCGACCCCAGGGCGGATCGGCGCGGAACGTGAGCAGATGCTGCGCGTCGAAACCGAGCCGCGCGTCGAGCAGGCGCCAGACGGTTCGCGACAGGAGACCGGCGAAGATCAACAACATGACCGCCAGCGCTGCTTGAAGGGCCGTCAGGGCGCGCAGCGTGCGTCGCGCTTCCCGCCCGGTCGAGCCTCGCGCGCCTGTCTTCAGGTTGTCGCCGAGCTCCGCTCGCGCGAACGACATCATCGGAACCAGACTCGCCACCAGCGCCGCCACGATCGCGACGGCGATCGTCGCCCAGACGGTCGCACGACCCGGTTCGATGGGCAGCCAGACCGGCAGCTTGAACTGCACCAGCCGCGACAGCGTCGTCAATGCGGCTACCGCGACGGCCGCGCCGGCGATGGACGCCGGCACCGCGAGCACGAGACCTTCGACCGCCAGCTGTCGCGCCAACGCGAGCTTCGACGCGCCGAGCGCCAGCCGGACGGCGACTTCGGTGCGGCGTTCGAGCGCGCGCGCGAGCAGGAGATTGCCGACGTTGGCGCAGGTCAGCAGCACGATCAACAGGACGGCGAGCGTCAACAGCGCCAGGAACAATCGGGCGTCGCCGAGCGTGGCCTCGCGTAGCGAATCGATTGTGAGCCGCACGCCGACGTTCGAATCCGGATAGCGCTCTGCGAGCAGCCGGCTGAACGCATCGATCTCGGTGAGCGCCTGCGATCGGCTGACGCCGGCCTTCAGCCGGCCGACGACCGCGAGCCGTCTATCATCGTCGCCGCCGTAGTCCGTGATCGATCGGAAAACTTCCGTACGATCCGGAAAGTCAGCATTCGTCGGGGCGATGCCGACCACCTCGTAGCTGGCGCGATCGAGCTGGATCGTTTTGCCGACCAGCGCCGGATCGCCGCCGAACGCCCGGCGCCAGAGCCCGTGGCTGAGGACGACGTGAAAGCGCCGCTGGAAGTCGGCGGCACGGGGCCATGTCGTTCCGGCAATCGGGGTCGTGCCCAGGACATCGAAGAGATTGGCCGTGCTGATCGTTGAGGGCAGCGCCTCAGGCGGGCCGCCGCTGGTCGTGAGGTTGTACTGCGACGGGTAGTACGCGGCCAGCCCGTCGAATATCCGCGTGTCGCGTTCGAGCGCCCGGTACTCGCGCAAGGCGACCTTGCCGGTGTCGGCACCCACGCGTGTTCGCACCAGCACGAGGCGATCGGCTTCGTTGAACGGCAGCGGTCGGACCAGCAGAACGTAGACGATCGTCAGAATTGTGGCGCTGGCGCCGATGCCGAGGCCGAGGATGGCCACGACGAGGAGGCTGAATCCCGGACGCCGGACCGCCGAACGCGCCGCGCCTCGCACGTCCCGCGAGATCGCGTCGAGAATGGCCACCACGCGTCACACCCTGACGCACTTCCCCAAGGTCCATCACAGAAATCCAACGAACGGCGTGTCGCGGCCTACGGTTGGTGAAACGCGACCGGTCGTCGCGCTGTCGTACCGTCTGGTCACCATCGGTCATTCCGAATCGTGAGAGTGCGCTCCAGTGCTCGTAGCGCAGCCTTTAAGGGCTGCCCCGCGTGCCGCTGTGTTTGACCCGCGTCTTGCACAGGAGGATCATCAGTGGTTGGCGAGACGTGGCGAATGGCCCTGAGCTGTTCGTGGCGGTCGCGCCAAAGGAGCGCGGTAATGGCTGAGAAGTGCCAGAAGCACGACGGACACGCGCACACGCACGGACCCGCCTGCGGCCACATGGCGGTGAAGCACGACGGCCACACGGACTATCTCCACGACGGGCATCTGCACCACGTCCATGGCGACCACGTGGACGAACACTCGCTCGACGCCACGGGCGCGAACCGAGCGGACTGCACGCCGGATCACGCGTGCGGCGGCCATGAGAAAGGACACGTCCATGGCCCAACATGCGGCCATCCGCGTGTGCCGCACGCCGGGCACACGGACTATCTCGTGAGCGGCCACCTGCATCATCCACACGGAAGTCACTGCGACGACCACGGTCGCGTGGAAGCCACCGCGTAGCATCAGCGACAAGGCGGCCCGCGACTGACGCCGCCCACCGGCCGCACGCGGGTGATTGGTGTGATGCCGCCCGGGTTGTTCCCCAACGACATTCGGCAACGTGGACGTCTGGCTGCCGTTGTACCTCGCGCCGGCCATCCGCAGCAGCCGCGTCGACTGGGTGTTCACGCCGATCGCGCGTCTGAAACCTGGGGTGAAGCTCCTCCAGCCCCCGACCGTCGTTCATAGACGCACGCGAAGCTGGAGTCGCACCGTGCGGGGCTCACCGGGATGGGTGACGTAGTCGGGCTCGGCGGCGGCCTCGAGGGTGCCGCCCGGCCGCGTGTCGCGGATGCGCGTGTCGAAGTAGTACGTGATGTCCTCGTAGCGTCGATTCAGGATATTGAAGCCGCCGATGCCGATGCTCCATCGGCCTGTCAGCCGAATATCGGCATTCCCGTTCATGACGAACGACGGTGTGGAAAACGCGGTGCCGTCCGGTACCAGGGCGCGGCGGCCAAGATAGCGGCCGCGGAGGCTCCCTGAGAATCGGCCGCCGCCGCCGAGGGTCAGGCCGGCGCTCACAACACCCGCGATGGCGTCCGGGATGAGTCGCCCTTCCCGATCCGGGTCCGTCCGGTAGCGCGCGTTCGACCACGCGGCGTCGACGTCCACGGCCAGCCAGGGTGATGGCCGGTAAAAGTTGTTCCATTCCACTCCAAATCGCCGGCCCGGCCTCTCCGGCTGCGTGAAGCCATCCTCGGGTGCATAAACCAGTTCCGAATCCGAGTCGATCATCCACGCGGACAGGGAACTCTGCAGACCACTGACTCGGAGCGTGCGGACGCCGACCTCCGCGCCGAAGGTTTTCACGAGCGGCGCTGTCGGCGTCACCGGCCGTCCATCCGGGAGGGTCCGCGACTGCGTCGCCGGATCAATGTGCTGGACGATGCCGTTGGCATGATTGCTGTGAAAGCCGCGTCCAGCATTCGCGTAGAGCTCGGTGTGGGCCCATGGTCCGAGGACGACGCTCGCTTTGGGACTGACGAGACCGGCGTTCCGGCTGCCGCTGTTTTCCGGTGTGTCGCTCTCGACGCGCGTACGAAACAGATCGGCACGCACTCCCATGACGGTCCGGAGCCACGGCGTCCAACGGACCCGCGCCTCGAGATATGGAAACAGGCCGGTTTCAGTAATGTGATTGTCGTACACCTGTGCCGGATAGCGCCGGCCTGCGTCGTCATGCTTGTCTGAGGGACGGCGCTCGAAGGTATTGAACAAGCTCCCGTGGATAAGATCGTTTCGCACCTGCACCCCGGCGGTGAGTTCCGAGACTCGCCCTCGCCACTGATAGGCGCGCGTCTGGCTCGCCTGAATGCCCGAGGTGACCCGGTGCTCAACCTGCTCGATTTGGTCGCCGAGTTGAGGATCGCGCGTCCAGAACGTCAGGTTCGAGAACAGGTCGAAATCGTAGTACTGCGTGTACGCGGTCACGCGCGTCGACGTCCGCGCGTTCGCGGTATGCCAGCGTCCGACGATCAAGTGCCGCTCGGTCGATCCTCCGTCAGTGGCGTCGAGCGTCCCGAAGCGCGTGATCTGGCCGCGCGCGACCGCGCGCGCGGGATAGCCATCGGTGGCGTACCACGCGGCGGCGTAGCTCGCCGCCGTCAGATCGTAGCCGCCCCGAGCGGTGTCCCGAGCGTAGCGGAGGATGCCCTTGACGCGATTGAAGTCGTCGGGGACGACGCTGGGACCGTCATGGTGGTTGGCTTCCGCGCCGTACAGCCAGCGCGTGTTGCCGCGTGCGACGGAACCGCCCGCCACCCCATGGTAGAAGGCGTACGGTCCGGCCTCCAGCGTGACGAAGGGCCGGTCGATGGCGGGCAGGAGGTCGAGATCCGCTGACCCGGCGGTGCTAAAGTCACCAGACGCCGCCGCGTAGGGACCCTTCTGAAAGTCGATCCGCCCGATCAGGTCCGTGATCAAGAAGTTCGTGTCGGTGTAGCCCTGTGCGTGGGCGTGACTCGGTAAGTTGAGCGGCACGCCCGCGAAAGACGTCGCGAAGTCGGTCCCGTGATCGAGGTTGTAGCCGCGCAGCAGGATGATCGGCGCGTGTCCACCCGTGCTGTGCTGCGTCATCGCCACGCCGGGCACGGCTTCCATCAGGTCGGTCGATCGCAGGAGCGGTCGCGTGCGGAGTTCCGCGGCGCCGACCGTGCCCTCGCTGGCCGAGGCGCTGACGCCCACGAGGCTGTCGGCTCGGCCGGTCACTGCCACTGCCTCGCTGAAGATCGCGGGCAGGACGAAGTCGACCCGCGCCGTCGTCGACGGGCCGACGTCAATCGGGGGGGACACCTGCGCTTGATGCCCGTCGGCGCTTGCGAGGAGCGTCACACGGTCGATGCCATCGAGCGGCGGCATGCAGTAGCGCCCGCTGGCATCCGACAAGACGACCGGCCGCGGCGATCCCGCCACCTCGATGTGCGCCGATGCGATGGGGTGGTCCCTCACATCCACGACGCGCCCGGCGATGGCGCATGGGCCGGTGACTGAAGGCCGTGCGGGGTTTGCCGGTTGCTGTGCATGGGCGGCGGGCGTTCCGACACACAGCACCACGCCGCCGACGGTCGCCACGTGGGATACCCGGCCGTGATGTAGCATATGCATCACAGTGTATCAGACGCTACAATGCGGTGATCGACTTGTCAAACCGCCGCCGTTCTGATGTATTGGGCCGCATGACCCGTGTGCGAACCAAGGTTGCCAAGGCGTCGCGGCCCGAAACGAGTCACTCGGCACGCACGCGGCAGGATCACGCTCAGGAACTCGCCCAGGACTACGTGGAACTGATTGCGGATCTGATCGCGACCAAGGGCGAGGCTCGGGTCGTCGATCTTGCCCGGCGGCTGGGAGTCACCCACGTCACCGTCAACCGTACGCTCCAGCGTCTCAAGCAGTCAGGGCTGGTGACGACGGAGCCCTATCGGGCGACCTTTCTCACCGCAGCCGGACGGCGACTGGCAAGGGAATCCCGGGAACGTCACAGCCTGGTCGTCCGCTTCCTCACCGCACTGGGCGTTCCTCCGGCCGTGGCGGAGTCGGATGCGGAAGGGATCGAACATCACGTCAGCCGCGAGACGCTGGCGGCGTTCATGAAGTACCTCGATACGTCTGTGTGAGCGGAGGGGGACTTCAGACTTCAGACTTCAGACTTCAGCCGTCCGACCTGAGAGCGATCAGCGGATCGACGCGCGTCGCGCGCCGCACTGGAAGATAAGCCGCCAGCGCGGCGACGCACGCAAGCAGCAGCGGGACCGCGATGAACGTCCTGAGATCCGTGGCGCCGATGCCGAACAGCAGGCCGCCGATGGCGCGCGCAATCGCCACGGCTCCGGCGAGGCCCATCGCCAGTCCACCTGCGACGAGCGCCATTGTGCGCGC
>Ga0114129_10005343_pt1 | contig 18129 bp, 18 predicted proteins | sample RhiMetdeltSRZDD1_FD_80071 | JGI IMG/M metagenome (GOLD analysis project Ga0114129, IMG submission 80071) | Populus rhizosphere microbial communities from Tennessee, USA - Rhizosphere MetaG P. deltoides SRZDD1 (version 2) (version 2) | ecosystem: Host-associated > Plants > Roots > Rhizosphere >...
GAATCGCGGGCGCCGGCGAGACGCCCCTCGGCGATCGCTCCGCTGCGGCCGAATCGATTGTCCAGCTCGAGGAGGGCGTCGCGCAGCGCGGCGGCCGCGGGCGCGACGATGTTGTCTCGTTGCTCGCGGGCCGCGGATGGATTTGCGGACGCCCAGAGTCCGATCGCACGATCGGCCGCCTTGGAATAGATCTCTTCGGCCGCTTCCGCTTGCTCGAGCGAGCCGCGGGAGCTCTCCGACAGGATCCGGCGTCGAATCGCACCGAGCGAAGCGCGCAGCGTCGTTCGGCCATTGTGATGTCTGGAGAGATCGTAGCCCTGACCCGTCTGTGTATATCGATCGAGCGCGTCCTCCGCTTCCGCGAGCGCCGTCTTCGCGTCACTGACTCGTTCACGCAGATCGGTCGTCCGCTGAATGTCTCGCGTGACGTCGTAGAGCGTCAGCACCTGGTTGACCGTGTAATAGAGCCAGGCCGCGATGATGCCGAGCCCGACGAAGGCGGAGACCTTCAGACGCGTCTTGAGAGACGAGCGCGCCGCGGCGGGCGGGCGAAGCTCGACGGACGCGTCTTCGGCGTGGGCGGCTTTTGGCATACGATGGCCCCGTTGGTTCTGGTGTTTGTAGCACAAAGGATGCCGAGTTGACGCCGGACCCGGAGAGACGCGAAGACTCGTCCCGCCGCCAGTTCCTGCGCACGTTCCTTCACGATCTCGCGACGCCGCTTTCAGCGGTTTCGCTCCACCTCGAGGGGGCCAGCCGCCGGCTTGCGCGCGGAGAAGACCCTTCGGAATCGCTGGAGATCGCGAAGACCGAGCTCGGCCGGGCGTTCGATCTCTTCGAGAGAGGACGGGAGCTTCTCCTCGCGACGCCCGGCCGCGTCGAAACGTTTTCGTTCGACGATTGGGTCGAGTCGGTTCTACGCGCGTATGCCGGCGACGGCGTCGTCCTCGCAGGACGGACCGGAGGTCGCGTTCTCGGCGATCGGGAAAGGCTTTCGGAAGCGCTCTCGTCCCTCGTCGTGAATGCGCTCGAATCCGCGTCCTCTTCGCCGGTTTCGGTTTTTCTCGAGAGAGCCGGCGGACTTCTCCAGGCGCGCATCGAGAATCGCGGCAATCTCTCCGCGGAGGATCCGGAGAAGTTGTTCGCGCCGCGCGCGGCGGGCTCCGGGAAGAATTGGGGAATGGGGCTGGCGCGCGCTCGGTTGTACGCCGCCGACGCCGGTGGTGTCGTTCGGCTCGGTCAGGACGGAGATCGGGTTTCTGCCGTTCTTGCACTTCCAGAGGAGACGGCTTGAAGGTTCTCATCGTCGAAGACGATCTCGCGACCCGGAAAGGGCTCGAGGAGTCGATCAAGGACCTCGGGGGAGAGACGCGCTCGGTCGGAACCGTCAAGGAGGCGAGCCGCGCTCTCGAGGAGTTCGATCCCCGACTGCTGATCGTCGACATTCACCTTCCCGACGGCGACGGGATCGAAGTCCTTCGCACGGCCCGGGAGACCGATGCGGATCGCGAGGGCATCGTCATCACCGGACAGGGCTCGATCGACAACGCGATCGAAGCGCTCCGGGCCGGCGCGGTCGACTACCTGCTCAAACCTCTGCGGCCCGCGCAGCTCGAGGTCGTGTTCAACCGGCTGGCGGACCGGCGCCGGCTCGAGTCGGAGGTCGAGACGCTTCGCGCCGAGCTGCAGGAGACGGGGCGGCTCGGCGACCTCGTGGGCCGCTCGCCGGTCATGACGGAGATCTTCGAGATCATTCGTCGTGTCGCGAAGTCGAACGCTCCCGTTCTCATCACCGGCGCTTCCGGCACCGGCAAGGAAGTCGCCGCCCGCACGATTCATCGGCTGTCGCGGCGCGCCGCGAAGCCGTTCGTGGCATTCAACTGCGGCGCCATTTCCCCGACGCTCATCGAGAGCGAGCTCTTCGGTCACGAGCGCGGTTCGTTCACCGGCGCCGACAAGCGCCGCGTCGGCTATTTCGAGGAAGCGGCCGGGGGAACTCTCTTCCTGGATGAAATCACCGAGATGGGATCGGAGCTCCAGGTCAAGCTGCTGCGCGTCCTCGAGGACCGCACGCTGCGCCGGGTCGGTGGCTCCCAGGAGCTCAAGGTGGACGTCCGACTCGTTTCCGCCACGAACCGTGATCCACACGATGCGATTCACCACAAGAAGCTGCGCGAGGATCTCTATTACCGGCTGAACGTTTTTCCACTTGCTCTTCCGCCTCTCTCGGACCGGCGGGACGACATCCCGCTCCTGTCCGAGCACTTCCGCAAGATGATCGAAGAGCAGGAGCGCAGCGGTGTGACGGCATGGGACCCGAAGGCGTTGGACCTCCTCCAGGCCCACGCCTGGCCCGGCAACGTGCGGGAGCTACGCAACGTCGTCCACCGCGCCTATGTCATGACCGAGGGAAAGGTGATTCGGCCCGACGTCGTTCTTACGCTGCTTCCGCGAGCGCCCCACTCGGCCGCGTCGAAGAAAAAAGTCGCATCGAAGCAAAGGTCCGCGTCGGCGGCTCGCGCTCTGCATAAGAAATAGCTCACATATCCAGACCGGGATCGCTTGTTGTAGACTCCGAAGCCTTGCAATGGAACGGCTCAGAGAACGCTCACACTAACGACATTTGGAAGGATGAGAATGACACCAGCAGAATCACACTATGTATTGCAGTCCCTCGTGTCTCAGGGAAGGATCCGGCTGAACCAGGTCAAGGCGGTGCTGAAAGGCCGAGTGAAGGAGATCGCGAGCCTGAAGGAACGTCTGGCCGCGCTCGAGGGGATGCCGGGCGGCCGCTCTCGCCGGGGCGGGCGGACCGCGGCGACGACGGCTCCGCGCGCCGTCCGGCGCCGCCGAGTCGCCATCTCGCCGAAAGTCCGGGCTCTCCGGAGACTCCAGGGCAAGTACATGGGTTACGTCCGCAGGCTGAAGCCGGCCGAAAAGGCCCGGGTCCGTGCGGTTCGTGAAAAAGAGGGGATGCAGGCCGCGATCCGCCTGGCGGCCTCACTCGCCAAGAAGTAGTCCAGACGCGCAGGACAAGGTCGGAGATGCGCGGGGAATATCCTGGCGTAAGTTTCGCTAGGATACGGGAGGGTTGAGGGCTACCGACCTCACCCCGAAATCGCACATGCCTGACCGAAAGACCGACCCACCCGTCGCTGCCGAACGGCCTTCGCGCGGCAGCGACTCTGGAAAGTCGCCCAAGCGCCCCAAGCCGGGCGAGTACGAGCTCAAGGTGCGCTGGGAGACGGCGCGTCAGGTTCTCGAGGTCACCCCGACCGGCGTGCGCTTCGATTTCAGCTCGCCCCTGAAGGTCGGCACCCGCTATCCGGTCAGCCTGAAAGCGCCCGGCGTCGCCTTCTCCACGACTCTCGAGGTCACGCGCTGCCAGTTGACGGTCGACTCGGCGACCGGACGATTCTTCCGCGTCACGGGAAAGTTCTTTCCCTACGTGGAATAGATCGTTCTCCCTGTCATCCCGAGCGAAGCGAGAGATCCCTCGAAATCAAAGGATTGGCGCCGTCTCGACGACGGCGCCGTGTTACCCGCGGGCGGACCCGCGGGTTGTCAGCAAAAGGGTTGCCTCGCTCCTTGGAATGACAGGAACCGCGAGTCACGGTTCGCGTTTCACGAATCGATATGCCACGTTCCACGCCGTCACTCGAACCTCGCGGTCGTGCGCGAGACCCTCTTTCTGGAATGCCTTGACGAGATCGGACAGCTCCAGCCGGTGAAGGGCCGGCGGCAGCGGGCCGCGGACCTTCTTCATCGCGGTCACGATCCACAAGGCGCCGCCCGGCTCCAGCCGCCCGACCGCCCTTTCGAAGATCGAGCGTGACCCGGAGCGGTGCTCCCTCCAGACCAGGACCGCATCGAACTTCTCTTTGACCGAGCGGATTGCATCGCCGCTCGTCTCCCGCGTCGTCTTTCCGCCGGTGCGCGCTCCGGCAACGAGAGTGGAGAGCTCCCCGGGCGAGTCGACCAGCAAGACTCTCTCGGGCCGGGCGAGCTCCAGCCGGCCGACGAGATCCGCGGGGTTCTTGAGATGCACGTTCCGAGCTGCTCTGGACTCTGGACTCACGAAACTGGCACGAGCTTCGCTGTAGGCTTGACGGGCTGCCTTCGGTGGCTCGACCGTAAAGGAGGAGACGACATCATGCTTTGGACCATTTTCATCATCCTGCTGGTTCTCTGGCTCCTGGGTTTGATTTCGGGCTACACCATCGGCGGCTTCATCCACATCCTGCTCGTGATCGCGGTCGTCGTTCTCATCATCCGGTTGATTCAGGGGCGACCCGTCGTCTGACGGTCGCCGCGCCGATTTCTCCGATGAGCCCCGGGAGACCGGGGCTTTTTCGCGTCCGAGGGTCAGCCCGACCCGCGCCGGTAGGCGCGAGCGAACGCCCATGTGAGATAGCCCACGAAGATCGCGCCGATGATCAGAACGAAGAAGCTGAAGGAAGGCATGTACCTGCTCGCGATCCGATAGAGAAGGACGAAGATCGTCACGAACGCCGCGAACGAAAGACCCGCGATGAAGAGAAGGGCCGGCTTCGGCTTCTTCTTCGCTTCCCAGGGCAGGACTTTCATCAGCTCGAGCTGCCTCGCGGCATCGATCGGGATCGCCGGCCGCTCAATCCACTTCAGCGCTTCCGGCGCCTCGTGGCCTTCTTTCAGGTCGGGCGGAAAGTTTTCCCCGCAGTAAACGCAGTGAGCGAGCCGCCAGGCGGCGACCGGCCGGCTGCAGCTCGGGCATCGGGGTCCGGGGGTTGCAGAGCTCATGTGCAATGGTTCCTGGGAACCCCTCGATTATACGGCCGGGTTTCCGACGTTAGACTCGCGCCGTGCGGACACCGGGCGAGAAGATACCCGTCGGAGTTCTCGGAGCAACGGGCACCGTCGGCCAGCGGTTCGTCGAGAGGCTCGCCGGGCATCCGTGGTTCGAGATCACCGCGCTCGCCGCCTCCGAGCGCTCGGCGGGGAAGTCTTACGCGGAGGCTGCCCGATGGCGCCTCTCCTCCCGGCTTCCCGACGCGCTCGCTTCCTGCAACGTTTCGGCCGTGACGGACGACCTTCCGTGTCGCGCGGTCTTCTCCGCGCTCGACTCGACGACCGCGCGCGAGGTCGAGCCGCTCTTCGCGCGGCGCGGCGTCTTCGTCTTCTCCAACGCGTCGGCGCACCGGATGGACGAGGATGTGCCGCTGCTCATCCCGGAGATCAACCCGGATTCGCTCTGTCTGCTCGAGCGCCAAAGGGCTCGCCGCGGGTGGACGGGCGCCCTCGTGACGAACGCCAACTGCTCCGCGATGTTCGTGACGATGGCGCTCGCGCCGCTCGACCGCGCCTTCGGAGTCGACCGGGCGTTCGTGTCGACGATGCAGGCCGTATCCGGAGCGGGGTATCCCGGCGTGGCGTCGCTCGACATCCTGGGCAACGTCGTTCCGGACATCCCGGAGGAGGCCGAGAAGATCGAAAAAGAGGTCGCGAAGATTCTGGGAGGCGCGCGAGACGGCTCCGGCGGACCCGCTCCGATCGTGCTTTCGGCGATGACCTATCGGGTTCCCGTCGAAGACGGCCACACGGAGTCGGTTTCCGTGGGTCTCTCGCGCAAGGCGTCGGCCGGCGAGGTCGAAGAGGCGTGGGAGGGGTTCCGCGGCCGGGCCGACGTGTCCGACCTTCCGTCGGCGCCTTCCCAGCCGGTCGTTTACCTCCGTGAGAAGAGCCGGCCGCAGCCGCGGCGCGACGTCGATGTGTCCAACGGGATGTGCACGGTCGTGGGAGGTTTGAAACCGTGCCGGCTTCTGGACTGGAAGTTCACCGCGCTCGGGCACAACACCGTTCGCGGTGCGGCCGGCGCGTCGATCCTGAACGCGGAATTCGCGGTGGCGAAGGGGTTGCTCTCCTGAATACGCCCCTCACCCCGACCCTCTCCCCGCACGCGGGGAGAGGCGGGGACCTCCGCAAGGGACTGCCGGCCTGATCGTCCAGAAGTTCGGCGGCACGTCGCTCGAGGACGCGCCGGCGCTCGAGCGGGCATGCGCGATCGTGGCCCGCGCCGGGAAGGACTGCCCCGTCGTCGTGGTCTCGGCGATCGGGGACACGACGGACCGACTGATCGAGGCCCTCGACCAGGCGGCGGCCGGCGAGGAGGCGCGCGCTCTGTCCGGCCTCTCCCGTCTCCAGCGCGATACCGAGCGCGTGCTGCGCGATTTTTTCGCGGGCGGCTCCCCGGCGGTCGAAGCGGAGCTCGTTCCCCTCTTCGATGAGCTCGCGCGAATGGCGCGGGCGGTGGCGGTGCTTCGGTCCGTCCCCGCGGCCGGCCGTGATCACTTTCTCGCTCACGGCGAGATGGCCGCCAGCGTCGTCGTCGCGAGAGCGCTCGCGGCGCGATCTCTTCCTGCCGTCGGGCTCGACTCGCGCGAGATCGTCGCAACCGACGACCGCTTCGGGCGCGCGCAGCCGGACCTGCAAGAGACGGAGAAGCGGGTGCAGGAAAGGCTCGCCCCCGTTTGCGAGCGGGGACAGATTCCGGTCGCTGCGGGGTACATCGGATCGAGCCACGCCGGCGCGACGACGACCCTCGGGCGGGGCGGATCGGACTACACCGCGGCTCTCCTCGGAGCGGCGCTCGGGGCCGAAGCCGTGGAAATCTGGACGGACGTGGACGGGATGATGACCGCCGATCCGCGCGTCGTTCCCGGCGCCCGACCGATCCCGACGATTTCCTTCGACGAGGCCTCCGAGCTCGCGTACTTCGGCGCCCGCGTTCTGCACCCGCTCACTCTGGCGCCGGCGATCGAGAGGGGGATCCCGGTTCGGGTGAAGAACTCCCGGCGACCCGACTTCGCGGGAACCGAGATCCGCGCTTCCGTCGAGTCGGGCACGGACCGGGTGCGGTCGATCGCGTTCAAGAAGGGGATCGCCACGGTGGACGTCTCGACGAGCCGGATGTTGATGGCCTCCGGGTTCCTGCGGACGCTTTTCGACGTCTTCGCCCGATGGGAGACAGCGGTCGACATGGTGTCGACCTCCGAGATCTCGGTCTCGGTGACGATGGACGATCTCTCGCGGCTCCCCGAGATCCGACGCGACCTCGAGAGGCTGGCGCAGGTCGAGGTCGCCCGCGATCGCGCGATCGTTTGCCTGGTTGGCCAGGACATCAAGTACACGCCGGGGCTTGCCGCGCGCATGTTCCGGACGATCGAGAACGTCAACGTGCTGATGATTTCGCAGGGCGCCTCGCGCCGGAACGTGTCCTTCGTGGTGGAAGAGCGGGACGTGGAACAGGTCGTGAGGCGGCTGCACGCCGAGTTCTTCGAATAGAATTCTTCCGTCAGCAGGGATGGGCGGCATGCGTTTCGGCATCGTCGGAGCCGGAAAGATGGGCGGCGAGATCGAAACGATGGCGGCCCGGCGCGGCCACGACGTCGTGTGGAAGCTCGGCTCGCGGGACAACACCGGCGGCGCCGGTCTCACGCGGGAGCGGATCTCGGAGGCGGACGTCGTATTCGAGTTCACGAATCCGGGCGCGGCCGTGCAGAACCTGACCGCGCTTGCGCGCTCGGGCGCAACGGTCGTCTGCGGAACGACCGGCTGGGACCGGGAGCTTCCGCGGATCGCCGATGAATTCCGCTCGGGAGGAGGAGCTCTCGTCCATTCCGCGAACTTCTCGGTCGGCGTGAGACATTTCTTCGAGCTCGCGAAGCTCGCCGCCCGGCTCTATCCGGCCGCGGGATACGCTGCCTACCTGGTCGAAGAGCACCACGCTGAGAAGCGGGACGCGCCCTCCGGCACGGCGCGCCGGATCGCGGGGATCGTCGAGGCGGAATCGGGAGCGACACCTCCGATCGCGAGCGTGCGGGCCGGAACGGTGCCCGGCTTTCACCGCCTGGTTTTCGAGTCGCCCGAGGACGAGGTGGAGCTCGTTCACCGCGCCCGGGGGCGGGCCGGATTTGCCCGGGGCGCCCTCTGGGCCGCTGAGCGGATCGCGGGTCGGCAGGGTGTGTTCGAGTTCGGTGAGTTGCTCGGTGAGGTCCGTGAGTGACCTCGGAGGAGGAACCGTGTATCGCGTGGACTGGAAGGGCTGCGGAACCGCGCTCGTCACTCCGTTCGATGACAAGGGTCGGATCGACTTCCGCGCGCTGACCAAACTGGTCGAGTGGCAGATCGAGCAGGGGATCGACTTCCTCGTGCCGTGCGGGACCACCGGGGAGTCCGCGACTCTCTCGGGGGAGGAGAGGAAAGGCGTCACGGCGGCGGTCGTGAAAGCCGCCGCGGGCCGGGTGCCGGTCATTGCCGGAGCGGGCGGCAACCACACGGCAAAGGCGGTCTTCTGGGCCCGCGACGCGGTCGAAGCGGGGGCCGACGGCATCCTCTCGGTCTCGCCGATGTACAACCGGCCTTCGCCCGACGGCCTCGTTCGGCATTTCTCCGCGATCGCGGAAGCGGCGGATGCGCCGGTCATCGTCTACAACGTGCCGACGCGGACCGGAACCGACATGGACGTCGAGACGATCCTTCGGCTCGCGGAAATTCCCCGAGTGGTCGGCTTGAAAGAGGCGTCGCCGAATTTCGGGAAGATCGCGCGCCTCATGACCGCGCTCCCCGAGGATTTCGTGGTGTTGTCGGGAGAGGACTCGACGGCGCTCGCGCTGATAGCTCTCGGAGGGCGCGGGCTGATCTCGGTCGCCTCGAACGAGATCCCGGGAGAGATGAGCGCGCTCGTCGCAGCGGCGCTCGAGGGGCGTTGGGACGAAGCGCGAAAGCTCCAGCGGAAATATCTGCCGCTGATGGAAATGAACTTCTGGGAATCGAGTCCCGGGCCGGCCAAGGCCGCGCTCTCGGCCATGGGCCGCTGCGGCGACACCCTGAGGCTCCCGCTCGTTCCGGTCCGCGACGACACGCGCCGCCGCATCGAGAAGCTCGTGGGCGGCCTGAAACTCCTTCCGAAGAAGGCCGCCTCGGCGCGCTAGCGTGTGGCTCGCATGACGCGCGACACGACGGGACTCGCCCGGTCGATCGAGAAAGCCTCGGCCGATCCGGACGCGCTTTCGCCGGAAGAGACCCGAGGCCTGTTCGAAGAGCTCAAGGCGGGCTTGAACGACGGCTCGATCCGCGCCGCCGAAAAGGAAGGGGAACGCTGGGTCGTTCGGACCTGGGTCAAGAAAGGAATCCTGCTGGGGTTTCGCATCGGTGCGGTCGTCGAGCCGGTCGCCTCCGGCTTTCCCTTCTTCGACCGGGATACCTTTCCGCTGAAGCGGCTCACGGTCGACTCGGGCGTGCGGATCGTGCCGGGCGGCACCGCGGTCCGCGACGGCTGTTACGTCGGGCGAGGCGTCACGATCATGCCGCCGTCGTACGTCAACGTCGGCGCCTGGATCGGGGAGGGAACGCTCCTCGACTCGCACGTCCTCGTCGGATCGTGCGCGCAGATCGGACGGCGCGTGCACGTCTCGGCAGGAGCGCAGATCGGCGGGGTCCTCGAGCCGGTGGGGGAGCTGCCCGTCATCGTCGAGGACGAGGTCCTGATCGGCGGCAACTGCGGGATCTACGAGGGCGCGGTCGTCCGCGAGCGGGCAGTCATCGCGGCCGGAACGATCCTGACCGGCGGAACACCCGTTTACGACGTGGTGCGCGGGAAGGAGTACCGCAGGGGCCCCGGGCAGCCCCTGGAAATTCCGGCCCGCGCGGTCGTGGTGCCCGGCGCCCGGGCGATCCGCGAGGGCAAGGGGAAGGAGTGGGGTCTCTCGCTCCAGACACCAGTGATCGTGAAGTATCGCGACGCGAAGACCGAGGGGTCCGTCTCGCTCGAGGACCTGTTGCGGTAGCGTTCCGATCTAAGATCCGCGCATGGCCTGGGACACCGAAGAGATCCGCAAGGGGCGCGAGGACGACTGGTTCCGTCAGAACGAGGCGCAGATGATCGAGGCGGCTCGCAAGAAGCGCGAGGCCGCGGAGAGCGCGAAGAAGACCGCCGAGTCCGAAGAGCTCCGCAAAGCGCACTGGCGCAAGTGTCCCAAGTGCGGCCACGACATGGCGGTCGAGACGATCTCCGGAATCGAGGTCGAAAAGTGCCCTTCCTGCGGGGGCGTCTTCTTCGATCGGGGCGAGCTCGAGCAGCTGCTGGTCAAGCACGACGACCGGCGCGGATTCTTCCGGCGGCTCCTGGGCTACGCGGACAAGTAGTTTTCGGGTTCGCTTTCTTTCGCCCGATCTTTCTTCCCTGGATTTCCCCGACGGGTCGTAGGTGGCGTCGAGGTACGCCGCCACGCGGGGAGCGCGCTCCCTGCTGGAAACCCCGTCGAACGAGTCCCGGCCCGTGCCGCTCGCCGAATCCTCCAATTGCGCCCGGCGGTATGCGGCTCGGCACGGCTCGCTTTTCTACGAGCGGCGGCCTCCGTCTGTTTGTCGGGACTTCGGAATCAGGACCTGGGACTCAGGAATTCGGACTCAACTCCGCGACACGCCGGAAGTAGTCGGCGAACGCGGCCATCCCGCCCTCCGCCTGGCCCCAGTCGAAATTCTCGTTGGGCGCGTGATAGCCGTGCTCGGGCAGCGACAAACCGAGGAAGAACACGGGCGCCTTGAAGACTTTCTCCATCGAGAGCACCGCGCCGATCGAGCCTCCCTCGCGCACGAAGACCGGTTCCTTTCCGAACGCGAACTTCATTGCCGCCCGGATTGCGTCGGCGTAGGGTCCCGTCGTCTTGCCCTGGTAGGCCGCGAGCTCGTGCTCCGCGGACACCTTTACGTCCGGGTTCCGGTCTTTCACGAACTGCGTGACCAGGCGGACGATCTTCTTCGGGTTCATGTTCGGAACCAGCCGGCAGGAGACGATCGCGGTCGCCTTCGGCGGGATGATCGTCTTGACGCCCGGGCCCTGGTAGCCGCCGGCGATGCCGTGGACTTCGAAGGTCGGCATCATCCAGACGCGCTTCATGATCTCGAGCGGGTCCTCGACGCGGAGCGACCGGAACAGGTGGTCGCGCTTGAAGTCTTTCGTGGTGAAGCCGCAGTTCTTCAGGTCCTCGAGCTCGCGCTTCGTCGGCGGGACGACGTCCGCGTAGAAGCCGGGGATCTTCACCCGGCCGGTCTTGCCGTCGACGCACTCCGCGATCAGCTGGCACATCTCGGTCACCGGGTTGCGCGCAGCGCCGCCGGCAGTGCCCGAGTGCTGGTCGGTCTCGCCGGTCTGGAGCGTGAAGCGGAAGCCCTGAAGGCCCCGGAGGCCCGCCGGCTGAGCGGGACGCGCCCGCGAGACCCAGACCGTGTCGGAGACGACGACCGAATCCGTGGCGAACTCCTTCAGGTGCTCCTTGATCGTCGCTTCGAAGTGCGGGCTTCCGATCTCCTCCTCGAGCTCCCAGAGGAAATCGACGTTCAAAGGAACGTCCTGCTCCCACGCGTAGCGCGCTCCGAAGAGCGCCGTCATGGCGGGCCCCTTGTCGTCGGTCGTGCCGCGACCGAAGTATCGGTCGCCCTTCTTGACGAAGTCGAACGGAGAAGTCTGCCAGTCCGGCCCTTCCGCCGGCTGCACGTCGAGGTGGTTGTAGACGGTCAGCGTGGGGACCTTGTCGCTCCGGTGGTAGCGGCCGTGAACGAGCGGATGCCCTTTCGTGTCGTAGAGCCGCGCCTTCGCGCCGAACGACTCGAGGAGCGAAACGGCGTACTCCGCGCCGCGGCGGACGTCGGCTTTCCGGTCCGGCTCGACCGAGACGGTCGGGATTTCCACGATTTTTTCCAGGATCTCCTCGTACTCGCCTCGCTTCGTCGAGGCGTACTTGCGGAGATCCTCTTTCTGGAATCCAGTGGGCATCGATCCTCCCGTTCGAAAGGGGGCGATTCTATCGGACCGACCGACGACTTCAGTCTCGGAGTCCTGGTCCCGGGTCGCGGGTCTATTTCTTCTTCGGGACCCGCGAGCGCTTGGCCCTTTTGCCGCCCTTTCTCGCGAGGGGAGCGGACTTCTTCCGGGCGCCGGCCGCGGCCTTCTTCGCGGCCGGTTTCGCTTTCTTCGCGGGCTTCGCAGGCTTCGCGGCCTTCGCCGGTTTGCCGGGTTTCGCCGGCCCCGCCGCCGCCTTCCGGGCGGCCTGTCGCGCGGCAAGCGCCGTCCGGCGCGCTACCGCTGCCGCTTCCTTCTTTTCCAGAGCGCGCGCCTGCGCTTCCCGCTCGATCGCGACGAGCCGTTCGGCGAGCTCGGGTTCGGTGACGATCGCCGCCTGCGGTAGCCGTTTTCGGACGACGTCCAAGCGGTCCTCCGGAACGCGCAGGAGATAGAGCGCGGAATCGCGCGTCTCCTTCGCCTTGGCGATGTAGTCCGCTGTTTCCAGGGCATGCGACGGCGCGTGCGAGAAATCGACTGCCACGGCGATCGGTTTTTCCCGCTTCGCGATTTCCCAGAACGCCGGCCACCGCGGCTCGGAAACGATGATGTGAGCCCCGCTCTTTGCGAGCTTCTGTACTCGCCCGGCGCGCTCGTCGGCCTCGTAATGGAGATAAAGAAGACTCATGCGAACGTTCGAGCGACTATAGCAGCGTCGCTCTTTTCCGCTTCGGCGTCGGAACGGCCTCGACGTCGTTCTCGCGGTAGTGGGAGCCGCGAGAGACCCGGTTGTCGGAAGCCGCCCGATGGATGGCGAGCGCGGTCTGGATTCCGTTGCGGAGCCCGACGAGCTCGTCGGACATCGTCCCGCGCCGATAGAAGTTCTCGATCTCGTCGCGGAGCTCTCCTAAGATCCGGCCGGCCCGGTCGAGGCGTTTCTCGGAGCGCAGGAGGCCGACGTAGTTCCACATCGTGTGCCGCACGACGAGCCAGTCCTGGGCGATCAGGGCCGGGTCGACGGGCTCGTACTCCGGCTGCCACGGGCGGACCTCGACGCGGCGGCGAAGTGGCTCGGCCTGGAGCGCCCGCACCGCAGCGCGGCCCGACCTCCATCCCCACAGCAGTCCTTCGAGCAGGGACGTCGAGGCGAGCCGGTTCGCCCCGTGCACGCCGGTGCAGGAGACTTCTCCGGCGGCGCGCAGGTGACCGAGAGTCGTCGCCCCATCGAGGTCGACGGAGACGCCGCCGCAGGAGTAGTGCGCCGCTGGCACGACCGGTATGGGCCCGGCGGTCAGGTCGAACCCGTACTCCAGGCACCGGCGGGTGAGCCCCGGGAATCGCTCGCGGATCCAGTCTGCCGGCTTGTGCGAGATGTCGAGGAGCGCGTAGGGCTCGTCCCTTTCGAGCATGCGCTGGTGGATCGCGCGGGCCACGACGTCGCGGGGCGCAAGCTCGGCGTCGGGGTGAACCTTGTCGAGAAACGCGTTGCCGGCGGCGTCGGTAATCCGGGCGCCTTCGCCGCGTAAGGCCTCGGTCAGCAGCAGGCGCCCCTTCGGGTGGACGAGAGCGGTCGGATGGAATTGAATGAACTCCAGGTTCAGGAGCCTCGCGCCGGCGCGGCGCGCCATCGCGATGCCGTCTCCTCGCGCCCCCTGCGGGTTGGTCGTGTGGAGGTACACCTGCCCGAGTCCGCCGGTGGCGAGAATCGTCTCGCGCGCCAGGAGCGGCCGCACCTCGCCAGTCTCCCGTTCGAGCAACTGCGCTCCCACCACGGTCGGCGGGTCGTACCGGTCCGTCGGATCGAGCGAATCGTGGGAGAGGGTGAGCAGGTCGACCGCAGTCGTCGCGACGAGCCACCGCACGTTCTTCTCACGGCGGCACGCTTCGATGAGCGCGCGCTCGATCGGCGCGCCGGTTTCGTCCTTGACGTGCAGGACGCGCGGCATCGAGTGGGCTCCCTCCAGGGTCCAGTGGAAGTCCGCGCCCTCGCGGTCGAAAGGCACCTGGAGCTCTTCGATCAGGAGCTCGCGGACGAGATCGGGTCCTTCGCGCGCCAGGAGGTCGACCGCATCGGGGTCGCACAGCCCGTCCCCCGCACGGATGATGTCGGCGGCGAGGAGCTCGGGCGAGTCGCCGGGCGGCCGCGCGACGATCCCGCCCTGCGCGTAGAACGTGTTGGATTCCGTCACCTCGCGGGCCCGCGTCGCGACCGTCACCTCCGCGCCGTCGCGGGCCGCGGCGAGAGCCGCCGTACAGCCGGCGATGCCGGTCCCGATGACGAGGACGTCCGTCGCGTTCTTCACCGGTTCCTCCCGTCGTGTCCCTGGTGCGAGATCTCCAGCGAGATGTCCGCGGCCTCCACGGAGTGGGTGATCCGGCCGACCGAGATCGAATTCGCTCCCGCGAGCGCGTAGTCGCGCACGCGCGCGAGAGTCATGTCGCCGGACGCTTCGATTTCCACGGGGCGCCCCGTCTCCCGCGCGATCCCGCTCCACCGGGCCACGGTTTCGGGGGTCTGGTTGTCGATCAGCAGGATCCGGACGCCTCCGAGAACGGCCTCCCTCAGGTCCTCCTCGGACTCGACTTCGACTTCGACGGTCACCTTTTCGGGAGCGTTCTCCCGGACGGCTTCGAGCGCCGGCACGACGCCCCCGGCGAGCGCGCGGTGGTTGTCCTTGATGAGAATCCGGTCGAAGAGGCCGAAGCGATGATTGGTGCCCCCTCCGTCTCGAACCGCGATGCGATCGAACGCGCGCAGGCCGGGCGCCGTCTTGCGGGTGCCGAGGATTCGGCAGCCGGTGCCCGCGACCGCCTCGACGTAAAGGTGCGTCGCGGTCGCGATTCCGCACATCCTCTGGAGGAGGTTCAAGGCCACCCGCTCGGCGGTCAGGATCGCGCGCGCCTTCCCGGAGAGACGCGCGAGCGTCGTGCCTGCGGAGACTTTCGATCCCGGCCGCGTGCGCTCTTCCCAGGTCAGTCCCGGATCGAGGAGCTCGAAGACCCGGCGCGATACAGCGAGCCCGGAGACCACGCAGTCCGACTTGGCGACGATCTCCGCGGCGGCGACCGTGTCGGCCGGCACGATCGAGTCGGTGGTGACGTCGCCGGAGCCGATGTCTTCGGTCAGAAATTCACGAAGTTTTGCGTCCAGCTCCGCTGGGGAGAGGCCGTTCATTTGAGCGCGAGGATACCGAAAAGCCGGAGATCCCTCGCGCCTGCGGCGCCCGGGAGGACAGGGGGAATTGCCGCTCGGGATGACAGGAGAGGAATTGCCGCTCGGGAGGACAGGGGAGGAGTGACAGGCGGAGAAGCTACGACAGCTCGAGCATCCGCAGGAGCGGCTTCTCGGCGGCTGCGCGCATGTCCTCGGGCAGCACGATCTCCGGGCGCTCGTCGCGCAGGCACAGATACAGCTTCTCGATGGTGTTCAGCTTCATGAACGGACACTCGTTGCAGCGACAGCCATTTTCGGGAGGAAGAGCGATGTACTCGCGGTCCGGCGCGAGCTTGCGCATCTGGTGGATGATCCCTTCCTCCGTCGCGATCACGAATCTCCTGCCCGGCGCGGTCGTCGCGAACTGGAGGATCGAGCGGGTCGAGCCGACGTGATCGGCGTATTTGAGGATGCCCTCGGGGCACTCCGGGTGGGCAGCGACGAGCGCGTCGGGATATTGCGCCTTCAGGCGCAGCATCTCGCGTTCCGAGAACTGCTCGTGGACGATGCAGGTGCCCGGCCAGAGCGTCATCGGGCGGCCGGTCTTCTTGACCAGGAAGGCGCCGAGATGTCGGTCGGGCGCGAAGAGGATTTCTTTCTCCGAGGGGATCGAGCGGACGATCTTCTCGGCGTTCGATGAGGTCACGATGATGTCCGAGAGCGCTTTGACCGCCGCGGAGCAGTTGATGTAGGTCAGCGACACCGCTCCCGGGTGCTGCTCGCGCCATGCGCGAAACATCTCCGGCGGACACGAGTTCTCGAGCGAGCAGCCCGCCTCGTAGTCGGGCAGGACGACCTTGCGGGTCGGGTTCAGGATCTTCGCCGTCTCCGCCATGAAACGCACTCCGGCGAACGCGATGATCCGGGCGTCGGTCGCCTGCGCCTTGCGGGAGAGATCGAGCGAGTCCCCGACGAAGTCGGCCAGGTCCTGGATCTCCTCCTCCTGGTAGTAGTGGGCGAGAAGGACGGCCCTCTTCTCCTTCTTCAACCTCGAGATCTCCTCTTCGAGGTCGAGGCGCGGGTCGATCGAGGAGAGGTCGGGCGGAGCCGGCCTCGGAAAGGAGATGGGATTCGGAGCGCTCATTTCCTGCGAAGATAACAAGCTTCGCGCCCGAAACCTTTCGCGCGGAGCCCTCTGGTATATTGCCGATAGGATGGCAACCGAAGTCCAGTCAGACAAATACAGGGGCCTCGACGCCGCCAGGCTCGTCGCGGGCTACCGCAACATCTACCTCTCCCGCCGCGTCGACGACAAGGAAATCCAGCTCAAGCGGCAGAACAAGATCTACTTCCAGATCAACAGCGCCGGCCACGAGGCGGTGACGACCGCTGCCGCAATGGTTTTGAAGCCGGCTTACGACTGGTTCGACTGCTACTACCGCGACCGCGCGTTCTGCCTGCAGATCGGGGTCACGGCCTACGAGATGTTCCTGCAGTCCGTCGGGGCGAAGGACGATCCCTCTTCGGCCGGCCGCCAGATGCCGGCGCACTGGGGCTCGCGGCGGCTGAACCTGATCTCGAAGTCCTCCTGTACCGGGACACAGTTCCTGCACGCCGTCGGGGCGGCGGAGGGGGGCTGGCGGCTCTCGCAGATCCCGGAGCTCGCCGCCCGCGGGAGTTTCCACGACGACGAGGTCGTCTACGTGTCGGCCGGAGAGGGCCAGACCTCCGAGGGAGAGTTCTGGGAGTCGCTCTCGACCGCGTGCAATTTGAAGCTGCCCGTCCTCTATCTGATCGAGGACAACGGTTACGCCATCTCGGTCCCGGTCGAGGTCAACACGCCCGGCGGCTCGATCTCGAAGCTCCTGACCGGGTTCCCGGACCTGTCGATCGCCGAAGTGGACGGCTGCGACTTCGTCGAGTCCTACGACGCGCTGCGCTCCGCGGTCGAGTACTGCCGCTCCCGGCGCGGCCCGGCTCTCGTCCATGCGCACGTCATCCGCCCCTATAGCCACTCGCTCTCCGACGACGAGGCGCTCTACCGTCCCAAGGAGGAGCGGGACCGGGAGCTCGCGCGGGATCCGGTCGTGACGATGGCGCGATTCCTCGTCGGCGAGGGAATCCTGTCCGAGAGCTCTCTCGAACGGTTGAAGGAGGAGGTCGACGCGGAGGTCAACGAAGCGGCCGACCGGGCACTCCAGGCGGAGCTCCCGGTGCCCGAATCCGCCTACGACTTCGTCTACTCGCCCGACGTGGACCCGACTTCCGCGGCGTTCTCCTCACCGCCCGCGCCGGCGGAAGGCGCCGCCGCGACCACGATGGTGGACCTCTTGAACGCCTGCATGCGCGACGAAATGAAACGCGATCCGCGGATCGTCCTCTTCGGGGAGGACGTCGCCGACGCCTCGCGCGAAGGCGTTCTCACGGAGTGCAAGGGAAAAGGGGGCGTCTTCAAGGTCACGCACAACCTGCAGCGGCTGTACGGAAAAGAGCGGGTCTTCAACTCGCCGCTCGCCGAAGCCAATATCGTCGGCCGCGCGATCGGCATGGCGCTGCGCGGCCTGAAGCCGGTCGTCGAGATCCAGTTCTACGACTACATCTGGCCCGCGTACATGCAGATCCGCAATGAGCTCGCGACGATGCGGTGGCGCTCCGGAAACACGTGGACCTGTCCGGTCGTGGTCCGCGTCGCGATCGGCGGCTACATCGGCGGCGGCGCGATCTACCACTCGCAGTCGAGCGCGGTCCTGATGACGCACATCCCGGGGTTGCGGGTCGTCCTGCCGTCCAACGCGCTCGACGCCAACGGCCTCCTGCGCACGGCGATCCGCTGCGACGACCCGGTCCTCTTCCTGGAACACAAGCACCTCTACCGACAGACACACAACAAGGCCGTCTATCCCGGAGCGGACTACATGGTCCCGTTCGGGAAAGCGTCGGTCGTCCAGGAGGGGGCGGACGTCACGGTCGTCACCTACGGCGCAACCGTCTACCGCTCCCTGCAGGCCGGCCGATCGTTCTCGGAGGAGACGGGGAAGTCGGTCGAGATCCTCGACCTGCGGAGCCTTTCGCCGTACGACTGGAGCGCGATCGCGGAGTCCGTCCGGAAGACCAGCCGCGCGGTGGTCGTGTACGAAGACCCGATCTCCTGGGGCTA
>Ga0114129_10005344_pt1 | contig 18127 bp, 15 predicted proteins | sample RhiMetdeltSRZDD1_FD_80071 | JGI IMG/M metagenome (GOLD analysis project Ga0114129, IMG submission 80071) | Populus rhizosphere microbial communities from Tennessee, USA - Rhizosphere MetaG P. deltoides SRZDD1 (version 2) (version 2) | ecosystem: Host-associated > Plants > Roots > Rhizosphere >...
GGCCCAAATCTAAAGGGTAAAACTTTCGCCATGTGGGGGCTTGCCTTCAAGCCGGACACCGACGATATCCGCGAGGCGCCATCGTTGGAGATTATCCGCGAACTACTGGGCCGGGGCGCAAGCATTCAGGCCTACGACCCGGAGGCCATGAAGGTCGCGCGCGGGATTTTTGGCAATAAGATCACGTATGCGGCGAAGAACTACGACGCGCTCAAGGGAGCGGACGCGCTGGCGGTGATCACCGAGTGGCAGGAGTTCCGCGAACCCGACTTCGCGCGCATCAAGAAGCTGATGCGCACGCCGGTGATCTTCGACGGCCGCAACATCTATCAGCCTGATTCCATGAAATCGCTCGGCTTCACCTATTACTCCATCGGTCGCACCTAGGATGTCTCGTGTCGTCGTTACGGGCGGCGCCGGCTACATCGGGAGTCACGCCGTGCGCGCCCTCGCCGACGCGGGCCATGCCGTGGCCGTGCTCGACGATCTGTCCGAGGGCCACGATCAAGCGGTGCCGAAAGGCGTGCCGATCGTGCGCGCGAAGATTCACGATCACGCTGCCGTCAGGCAGCTCCTCGTCGATCATCGCGCCGATGCCGTGATGCACTTCGCCGCGTGGCTCAAGGTGGGCGAGTCGGTTGCCAAGCCGATCGAGTATTACCAGAACAACGTCACCGGCACGCTGTCCGTGCTGGCGGCGATGCGCGACGCCGGCGTGAAACGGTTCGTCTTCTCGTCGACGTGCGCGGTCTACGGCGAGCCGTCACGCGTGCCCATCGACGAGACGCTCCCGAAGAATCCGATCAATGCCTACGGCGAAACCAAGCTGGCCATCGAACGGGCGCTGCCGCACTTCGAGCGCGCCTACGGCATACGGTGGATTGCGTTGCGCTACTTCAACGCCGCCGGCGCCCATCCCGACGGCACGATCGGCGAGGATCACGAACCCGAGATTCACGTGATTCCTCTTGCCATTCGTGCCGCCATCGGCGGCGCGCCGCTGCTCGTCTTTGGCGAAGATTACCCAACGCCCGACGGCACCTGTTTGCGCGACTATATTCATGTGATGGACCTGGCCGACGCCCACATCCGCGCCCTGGACGCGCTGGAGCGCGACACGCCCTCGTCCGCCTTCAACGTCGGCACCGGCACGCCGCACTCGGTGCGGTCGGTGATCGACACCGTGAGCCGGGTCGTCGGCCGTCCGGTGGCCTGGCAGTCCGCGCCGCGCCGTCCGGGAGATCCTGCGGTACTCTATGCAGCAGCCGACCGCGCCCGGACCGAGCTGGGTTGGCGCCCGCAATACGCTGATTTGGAGGTTATCGTCCGACACGCGTGGCAGTGGCATTCGAGCCATCCGCGCGGGTACAGGGGTAGTACCACCGATCACTGATGGAACAGTTCCTGCGCTTACTCCGTTACGCCACTCCGCATCGAGCCGTCATCGCCGGTGCGGCACTGGCCATGATCGTTTACGGAGCGGCGAGCGCGGCGCTGGCGTACCTGATCAAGCCGATCATCGACGACGTGTTGACGAGCCGCGGCGACCTCGCGCTCGTCACGGTGTCGATCCTCGCGATCTATCTCCTGAAAGGTCTCGGCGGCTACTTCTCCAGCTACCTGATGGAGGGCCTGGGCCACCGCGTGGTGATGGTGGTACGCAACCAGTTGTTCAGCCACCTGCTCGATCAGTCGGCGGCGTTCTTCGCGCGCCGCACCACCGGCCAGTTGCTCTCGCGCATCAACAACGACGTCGGCCTCGTCCAGCGCGCGGTGTCGGAAACGATCGGCGATCTCGCGCGTGAGTCGCTCGTGCTCGTCGGGTGTGCGGCGCTGCTGTTCTATTACGACGCCAAGCTTGCCCTGCTCTGCATGACGGCGGCGCCGCTCGTGGTGTATCCCCTCGTCCGCTTCGGCAAGAAAGTCCGCACCGTGACGCGGTGGAGCCAGGAAGCGAACGAGCAGATGTCGCATGTGGCCGCCGAAGCCTTCACCGGCCATCGCATCGTCAAGGCCTTCGGGGCCGAGCGGCGCGAGGGCGCCAAGTTCGCTCGCGCCTCGTATGCGCTGTTCAAGACCAATCTCAAGGTGACGCGCGTGCTCGCGTTGCTGCCGCCGCTGATGGAGTTCCTCGGCGGCATCGCGATTGCCGGGGCGCTGTGGTACGGCAGCAACGCCATCGCCGCGGGCAACCTCACCCCGGGTGAATTCACGTCGTTTGTCGCGGCCCTGCTGTTGATGTATGGCCCGATCAAGAAACTCTCGCGCGTCAACGCCAACCTTCAGCAGGCGGTGGCCGCGTCGGAAAGGATGTTCGAGCTGCTCGATACGCACACCGAAGTCCGCGAGCGTCCCGGCGCGCTGCCGCTGCCGCCGTTCACCGGGCAGATCGAGTTTCGCGATGTGAGCTTCGCCTACGAAGACGGCCACGGGCGGACCACGCTGCGCGGCGTGTCGTTCACCGTGCGCGCCGGCCAGATGGTGGCGATCGTCGGCCGAAGCGGCGCCGGCAAGACCACGCTGGTGAACCTGTTGCCGCGGTTCTACGACGTCACCGGCGGCTCGATCCTGATCGACGGGCGCGATCTGCGCGACGTCACGCTCGCCTCGCTGCGCGCGCAGATCGGCATCGTGACGCAGGAGATCGTGCTGTTCGACGACAGCATTGCCGGCAACATCGCTTACGGCACCAGCAGCGCGACCATGGAGCAGATCGAGGCCGCGGCCCGGGCGGCCAACGCCCATGATTTCATCGCGGCGATGCCCGAGGGCTACCAGACCAGGATTGGCGAACGCGGCCAGCGCCTGTCGGGCGGCCAGCGGCAACGCCTCGCCATCGCCCGCGCCCTGCTCAAGAACTCCCCGCTGCTGATTCTCGATGAAGCCACGTCCGCTCTCGACAACGAAGCCGAGCGCCTGGTGCAGGACGCGCTGGCGACGCTGTTGATGAACCGCACCTCGTTCGTGATCGCGCATCGCCTGTCGACGGTGCGGCGCGCCGACGCCATCATCGTGATCGAGCGCGGCCGCGTTGTCGAAGTGGGACGGCATGACGATCTGATCGCGCGGCCCAACGGGGCGTATGCCCGGCTGCATCAACTGCAGCTGCTCGAATCGAAGTCGGAGGCCGACGAGAGGCCGAAGTCGGACAGCCGCAAGCTGTCCGCCTACGCTAAAGCCACGGCGGATAAAAAGGCCGAATCGCGATGATCAAGAGCATGACGGGCTTTGCGTCGCTCACTCGCGACGATGAGCGTGGCGCCATTGGCGTCACCATCAGGTCCGTCAATCACCGCTTTCTCGACCTGCAGCTCCGGCTGCCGGCGGCAATCGCCGACATGGAGCCGCGGCTGCGGGCGCTGGTGCAGAAACACCTCGCGCGCGGCCGCGTCGAGATCTCGGTGTCGCTGCAGTTGCGCCAGCCGGCGGCGCCACACGTGGAGTTGAACGAGGAATTCGCCCAGGCGCTGGCGGCGGCGGTGCACCTGGCGCGCAGCCGCGGCGTGATCAGCGGCGAGCTCACCGCGAGCGACCTGTTGCGGCTGCCGCAGGCGCTCAGCATCCGCGAGAAGCTGCCGGAAGCCGGCGGCGTGAGCGCGCTGCTGGGAAGCGTGGTCGACGAGGCGGTGTTCACGGCCCTGCAGCAACTCGACGAGATGCGCGCGCGCGAAGGCGTGCACCTGCGCAACGACCTCGACGTGCGCAAGGCGCTGCTGGCCGGGCTGATCACGCGCATTGCGACGGCCGCCAACACCGGGCGCGAAGAACTCGAGGCCCGGCTGCTCGAGCGGGCGCGTGAGATTGCCACCGCGCTGCCGATCGACCAGGCGGCGCTGTCGCAGGAAGTGGTGCGCGTCGCCCAGCGATCCGACATCAGCGAAGAGGTGACGCGGTTCCACGGCCACCTGGCGCATTGGGATGCGCTCTCGGACAGCCCCGAGCCGTGCGGCCGCAAGCTCGACTTCCTGCTGCAGGAGATGAATCGCGAGGTCAACACCATCGGCGCGAAGGCCGACGGCCTGCAGGTGTCGGAAGTGGTGATTCAAGCCAAGGCCGAGCTCGAGCGCATGCGCGAGCAGGTGCAGAACGTTGAATAAACCTGAACGAGGGTTGCTGTTCATCGTCTCGGCCCCGTCCGGGACCGGCAAGACGACGCTGGCCGAGCGTCTCGTACAGATTCTTCCCAACCTGAGCATGTCGCGCTCGTACACATCGCGCCCGGCGCGCGCCGGCGAGCGCGACGGCCACGACTACCACTTCATTACCCGCGAACAGTTCGACGGGATGATCGCGCGCGGCGAGTTTTTGGAGTGGGCCGAGGTCTTCAACAACCGTTACGGGACTTCGCGGCCCGACACCGAGCGGCTGCAGTCGTCGGGGCAGGACGTGGTGCTGGTGATCGACGTGCAGGGCGCGGCGCAGGTCAAGCGCAGCGGCATCGATCACACGTCGATCTTCGTGCTGCCGCCGTCGTTCGAGATTCTCGAGCGGCGGCTGCGCGGCCGCAGCGCCGACAGCGAAGCGGCGATGCAGAAGCGGCTGGCGGCGGCGCGGGCCGAGGCCGGCTGTTACGTGGACTACGACTACGTCGTGATCAACGATCGGCTGGAGCCCACGGTCGTGCGATTGCAGGAAATCATTGCCTCGGAGCGCTCACGGATGCACCGCATGCGCCCGGTCGCCGAAGACATCATCAAGACCTTCAGAAAAGCCGATAATAAGTAGGGATGGCGCTCATAGCACTCGGCGTGACCGGCGGGATCGGCGCCTACAAGGCGGTGGAGATCGCGCGCGGGCTGCAGAAGAACGGCCACGACGTGGTGGCGATCATGACGAAGTCTGCCGAGCGGTTCGTCGGCCCGCTCACCTTCGAGGCCATCACGCGCCGCGAGGTGATCACCGACCAGTGGAAGCCCGGCGCCAACGCCGACATCGAGCATATTTCGATCGCCTCGAACATCGATCTGCTGGTGGTCGCGCCGGCCACCGCCAACACCATTGGCAAGTTCGCGAATGGCCTGGCCGACGATTTCCTGTCGTCGCTCTACACCGCCACGCGCGCGCCGGTGTTGATTGCGCCGGCGATGAACACCAACATGTTCGAGCACCCGGCGGTGGCGAAGAATCTCGACACGCTGATGGCGCGCGGCGTTCATGTGGTCGATCCCGGCTCCGGATACCTGGCGTGCGGATGGATCGGCAAGGGGCGCCTCGCTGAGCCTGAAGACGTCGTCGCGGCGGCGCAGCAACTGCTTTCACAGCCTGGCTCGACGAAGCCGTTAGGCGAAGTCGGCGAAGCCCGTCTTGCGGGTCGCCGCATCCTGATCACCGCGGGTCCCACGTTCGAAGACATCGATCCGGTGCGGTTCGTCGGGAATCGCTCGAGCGGACGGATGGGTTACGCGATCGCCTCCGAAGCGCTGCGCCGTGGCGCAACGGTGACACTGGTCACCGGTCCGACGCACCTGGCGCCGCCGCACGGTGCCGAAGTCGTCAAGGTGCGGAGCGCCGCCGAGATGCACACCGCAGTGATGGCGCGCGCCTCGGAACGCGACGTCGTCATCATGTCGGCGGCGGTGGCCGATTACACGCCGGCGGAACCGGCGGCGCAGAAGGTCAAGAAAGGCGACGGACCGCTGACCATTACGCTGCAACGGACGAAGGACATTCTCGGCGAGCTCGGCAAGCTGCCGTCGCGGCGGCAGAAGGTGCCGGTGCTGGTTGGCTTCGCCGCCGAAACGCGCGATGTCGTCGCTTACGCGCAAGACAAGTTGAAGCAGAAGGGCGTTGATCTCATCGTCGCCAACGACGTGTCACGTACGGACGCCGGATTCGACGTCGACACCAACGCGGTGACGCTGGTGTCGTCGACGGGCGTTGAAGAGCTGCCGCTGCAGGCGAAGAGTGCCGTGGCAGCGAGAGTTCTGGATCGCGTCGAGCAGTTCCTGACGACCACAGCGACTGAGCCGGTCTCGCCGAAGCGTTAGCGAAGGCGGAGAAGTAATGTCGCGCGAGTTAGCTGACCACCTCAAATACTTCGCTGAGATCGGCGTCGAAGGCGTCAGCCGCGATCCGAAGTGGCGGAAGCGTGCCCATGACGTAGAACCCGATGTAGCCCCGGGCTTTAGCCCGGGGATCACCGAGGGCGATCCGCCGGCTAAAGCCGGCGGCTACATCGGGGGCTACGTCGGCGACACTCTCGAACTCATCAAGACGGACATTGGTCCCGATTGCCGCCGCTGCAAGTTGTGCACGATGGGCCGCTCGCAGATCGTCTTCGGTGTCGGCAATCCGAAAGCGCGGCTGATGTTCGTCGGCGAGGCGCCAGGCGAGGAAGAAGACAAGCGCGGCGAGCCCTTCGTGGGCCGCGCCGGCCAGCTGCTGACGAAGATCATCGAGGCCATCGGCCTGACCCGCGACCAGGTTTACATCGCCAACGTCATCAAGTGCCGGCCGCCCGGCAACCGCAACCCCGAGGGCGATGAAGTGGAGCAGTGCGAGCCGTTCCTGTTCCGCCAGATCGAAGCGATCAAGCCGCGCGTGATCGTTCCGCTCGGCAAGTTCGCGGCGCAGTCGCTGCTCAAGTCGATGGATCCGATTACGCGCCTGCGCGGCCGGCAGTTCGAATACCGCGGCGCGGCGCTGATCCCGACCTTCCATCCCGCATACCTGCTGCGCAACCCTTCGGCGAAGAGAGAAGTCTGGGAAGACATGAAGAAGGTCCGCGCTATCCTCCAATCAGAGTAGTCAGTGCCTGACCGTCTGGTTTTTGTGGCGGTTCCAGTGCCGCAGCTGGGCCTGCTGACGTATTCCGTACCGAGCGATCTCGACATGCCGGAGGTCGGCGCCCGCGTTGTGGTGTCGGTCGGCACGCGCACGATGACCGGCGTGGTGACCGGGGAAGCGGCCGCCGCGGACGTCGCCTACACGATCAAGCCGCTCAAGCAGGTGCTCGACACCCGCGCGTTCCTGCCGCCGGATGTCCTGGAGTTGGCGAAGTGGGTGTCGGAGTATTACCTCGCCGGCCCCGGCGCCACGCTCGCGGCGGCGCTGCCGCCGCACGGGCTGACCGGGCGCGTCGATCGCTTCAAGACCGTCCGGATCGCCGCGCTGACGCCGGCGGCCCTCGACGAGTTCCTGCCGAAGATCACGCCGAAGCAGCACGAGGCGCTCGGGATCCTGCACGGCTCGCCGGAGGGACTGCCGACGCCACAACTGGCCAGGCGCGGCGTCACCGGCGCGACCCTCATGCGCCTGAAGACGCTGGGCCTGGTGTCGATCCGCGAGGAGCGTGTCGATCGCGATCCGTTCGAGCACGCCGTGTCGGAGATCAAACCTGTCGAGGCGCGCGAGGCGACGGCCGCTCAGCGCCAGGTGCTCCACAAGTTGTTGCCGCTCGCCACCTCGCGTGCGTTTCACGTCGCGCTGCTCCACGGCGTGACCGGTAGCGGCAAAACCGAGGTCTACCTGCGTCTCGCCGAAGCGGTGCGCATTCAGCGGCGGGGCGTGCTGGTTCTCGTCCCCGAGATCGCCTTGACGCCGCAGGTGGCGGCCCTCTTCCGTGGCCGATTCGGCGCCTCGGTGGCCATCCAGCACAGCGGCCTGTCCGACGGCGAGCGTCACGATCAATGGCATCGCATCCGCCGCGGCGAGGTCGACGTGGTGATCGGCACCCGCTCGGCGATCTTCGCGCCGCTCAAGCATCCCGGCCTGATCATCGTCGACGAAGAACACGACACGTCCTACAAGCAGGACGAGACGCCGCGCTATCACGGCCGCGACGTGGCCATCATGCGCGGGAAATTCGCCCGGGCGCTGGTGGTAATCGGGTCGGCGACGCCGACGATCGAGTCGTACGCCAACGCACTGGAGAAGAAGTACACGCTCGTTTCGATCGAGAAGCGCGTGCTCGATCGCCCGCTGGCCCACGTCGAAGTGGTCAACATGCGAGACGAAATGGGGCAGGCGGGCGAGGACGTCGTCCTCAGCAAGGCGCTGCTGCTGGCGATGGCGGCGCGGCTGGACCGTCATGAGCAGTCAGTGATCCTGCTCAACCGGCGCGGCTTTGCCGCGTCCGTAATCTGCCGGCAATGCTCGAACGTCCTCGAATGTCCAAACTGCAGCATCTCACTGACCGTGCACCGGCGCGGACCGGCCTTCCAGGGGCGCTGCCATTACTGCAACTTCACGAAGACGGTTCCGAACGCGTGTGAGAAATGCGCGGCGCCGTACCTCGAGCGCATCGGCTTTGGCACCGAACGCGTCGAAAGCGAAGTACGAAAGGCGTTTCCCGAGGCGCGCGTGGCGCGCGTCGATCGCGACACGGTGCGGCGGAAGGGAAGCCTGGTCGAGACACTGGCCAAAGTGGCGCGGCGTGAGATCGACATCCTGATCGGCACGCAGATGATCGCGAAGGGACACGATTTCCCCGATGTGACGCTGGTCGGCGTGATCTCGGCGGACGTCGGGTTGGGCCTGGCGGACTTTCGATCCGCCGAGCGCACGTTCCAGCTCCTGACGCAAGTGGCGGGACGCGCCGGCCGCGGCGAGCGCACTGGCGAAGCGATCATTCAGTCGCTCATCCCGAATCACTACAGCATCAGGCTCGCGTGCGCGCAGGATTACCGTGCCTTCTATGACAAGGAGATCGAATTCCGCCGCACGATGCGGTATCCGCCGCAAGTGGCGATGGTGAATGTCGTGGTCCGCGGCACGTCCTTCACCGAAGCGATGGACGCCGCGCGTGATCTCGCCGATGCCGTGCGCGGCGCGAAGGGATTTGCCATTTTGGGTCCGGCGCCCGCGCCGCTGACGAAGTTACGCGGCGAGCACCGCGCGCAATTCTTCTTGAAAGGCACCAATCGCCGCGCGATGCGAGAAGCGTTGCAGGTCGCGGTGGCGCGGCATCCCAAGCTGATGAAGCGCGTCTCGATCGACGTCGATCCGTTGTCGATGCTGTAGCTAGGACGTTCCGATCACGAACGGCCCGATCGGCGCGGGCGTGAAACAGAGAAGCAGAATCACCATCGCGATCGCGGCGAGCATCAACCGCCCGCCATCGAGCCGCTGCTCGTCGTCGAGCGTCGGTGGATGCCCGGGCCCCATGGTCGCAATCATCGCCACCAGCAGCACGGTCCACGCCACCCAGCTCGTCGACACGAACGTCAGCCCGATCGCGACGGCGATCATGATCAGCGTGACGATGGTCGAGCGCCGCCCGAGGACGGCGTACGCGATGTGCCCGCCGTCGAGCTGCGCGATCGGAAACAGGTTGAGCGCGGTCGCCAGCAGGCCGAACCACGCGGCGAACGCCATCGGATGCATGTTGATCGAATACCCGTCGGCCACGTCTCCCCACACCAGCCAGGAGGCCAGGCGGAAAAGCAGCGGCTCGCCGAGCTCGATCAGCTGCGACGAATCTTCCGGCAGGCGATCGACGCGCGACAGCGCCAGGCCGAGAAAGAGCGCCGGTACGGCGACGATGAAGCCGGCGATCGGACCGGCGACGCCGATGTCGAAGAGCGCGATCTTGTTCGGGATGCGCGACTTGATCCGGATGAACGCGCCGAGCGTGCCGGTCAGCGGCAGCGGGGCGGGCAGGAAGTACGGTCGCGTGGCGTCGACGTGATAGCGCAGGCACATCAGGTAATGCCCCATCTCGTGGCAGCCGAGAATCGCGAGGATCGTCAGGCTGTACCAGAGCCCGTGCAGGTAAAACCGTGGATCCGTAAACAGCGCGCCGGCATCGAGCTGACCCGAGTTGGCGTTGTTCAGCGTTGCGAAATCGGTGGTGAACGAGAAGTAGTGGCAGCCGCCCGCCGCCGTGGTCGTGAAGATCGTGGCGGCGAGCAGGACGAGCTGGACCCACAGTTTCCCGTGCCGCGGCGGCAGCGGCGGCGGTACGAACTCGTCGTACCGATCAGTGGGATCTATTGGCGGCAGATCGGGAATGACAGGCGTGGGACCCTGGGGTCCCGTCGGAGGGTACACGGCTTACCCGAGATTACCCGATGTTCTGCAGTTCCTTGCCGGGCTTGAAGCGAATGGTGCGGCCGGGCGGGATGCGCACTTCCTTGCCGGTCCGCGGGTTGCGGCCGATGCCGCGCTTGCGCGGCTTCACCTGGAACACGCCAAAGCCTCGCAGCTCAATGCGTTCGCCGCGCTGCATCGAGTGGCGCATCGCCTCGAAGACGGCGTCGACCGCCAGCTCGGCTTTGACCTTCGTGACGTCGGCTACGCGCGAAACTTCGTTGACGATATCGACCTTGATCATTACAGAGGGTCTGCCTTATCGGTGTAAATAGCTTAAATCAGAGGACTTACGGTGTCAAACGGATAAGTGCTTTGTATCGATGTAGTTATCGGAATTAATATGCATTCCCGATACGCGATCCGCCTTGAAATCCTTGCCTCTCTATAAAATAGAGAGATCTTGTCGCGCCATGCGTTGCCCCGAGTCGTGCTGGTCGGACGCCCTAACGTGGGTAAGTCCACGCTGTTCAATCGGTTGAGCGGCTCGCGCCGCTCGATCGTCACGGCGATCCCCGGTACGACTCGTGACCTTATTACTGAGCCCGTGGAATGGGGTCGGGTCCATTTTTCGTTGACCGATACCGGCGGCCTCTTCGGCGCCAGCGAAGATCCGCTGCACCGGCTCGTGGTCGCGCACGGCACCAAGGCGCTGAAGTCCGCGGATCTGATCGTGTTCGTCGTCGACGGCCGCGAGGGGTTGATTCCAGGCGATCAGGAGATCGCCCAGGCGACGCGCGACGCCGGCGTGCCCGTCATTCTCGCCATCAACAAAGCCGACGACCGCCGTGCCCGCGACGCCGCTCTCGATTTCGCGCGCCTCGGTTTCGACAAGGTCGTCGACATCAGCGCGGAGCACGGGCAAGGTGTTGGCGATCTGCTCGACCTGATTGTCGAGAACCTGGCGCTTCAGAACCCGGAACTCCTCGGAACCCAACCTTTGGAACCCCTGGAACCCTTGGAACCTTTGGAACCGAAGGCTCAAGAGACAGCTATCGCGATCGTCGGTCGCCCAAACGCGGGAAAGTCTTCATTAGTAAACCGGCTGCTTCGCGAAGATCGGATGATCGTTTCCGAAGTACCTGGGACGACACGCGACTCTGTGGATTCGATGCTGCAGTGGCACCGGAAGACCTTTCGCATCGTCGACACCGCGGGCATTCGCCGGCCTGGGCAGGTGGGCAAGTCGCAGGTGGAGTCTCTCAGCGTCTTGCTGGCGAAGCGCGCGATCGAGCGCGCCGATGTGGTGGTGCTCGTGATCGACGCCACCGTCGGACCCACGGATCAGGATGGCGCCATTGCCGGCGCCGCGAAGGATGCCGGGCGCGGCATCATCATCGCCGCCAACAAGTGGGACCTGATGAAAGAGCAGGGGCCCGATGCGGCGAAGGTCTTCGACGAGAACCTTCGCTACCAGCTGAAGTTTCTCGACTATGCGCCCATCCTCCACATCTCGGCCGCCACCGGAGAACGCACGCCAAAACTGCTTGAGGTTGTGGAGCGCGTCGCCGTCGCGGCCCGCACGCGCGTCTCGACCGGCGAGCTGAACCGGTTCATCGAAAAAGTGACGAGCGCTTCACCGCCGGTAACGTCAGGGAATCGCAATGTCCGCGTCATGTACGCGGCGCAAACCAGCGTGGCGCCGCCGACATTCGTCTTATTTACCAACACCGCGACGAAATTGCATTTTTCGTACGAGCGCTACCTGGAAAACCGGCTGCGTGAAACGTACGGATTTTTCGGCAACCCGATCCGTATCCAGATTCGCGGGCGCACCGACACACGCAGGGATCGTCAGAAGACGCCGGATCACATTCTTGAACGCCGTAAGCCCGTCAAGAAAGGACCCGGATCGAAACCTTCGAAATCGGATCACGCGCGAAAAACGAGAGGTAAATCGAAGCGGCCGCGCCGGTGAAAAATGGACCCGACCCCCTTATACTGGCGTCACATGGCTGCGCCGAAGCGGGACGTGTTCAAAGCGGCGGAAGTCTGCGAAGTGGTGCAGGTGCAGCCGTACGTGTTGCGGTCGTGGGAGGCCGAGTTTCCGCAGATCGGCCAGGCGCCCGCCGGCGGCGGGCCGCGCCTCTATCGCCGTTCCGACGTCGAGCTGGTCTTACGGATCAAGCAACTCGTCTTTGAAGAAGGCCTGACGCTCTCGGGCGCGCGGCGCCGGCTCGAAGAAGACGAGGATCGCCGCGACGGAGCACCGATTCTCGTCGACGAAGTGCTCGGCGCCGGGGTGCGCGAGAAACTGCGCAACGTGAAGACCGGCTTGCAGTCGATTCTGCAACTCCTCGCCAGGGACGGCGCGGTCGAACAGGGCGAATTGCGGCTGGTCGCGCCCCAGGCCCGCGCCGCTGCGCCGAAGAAGAAGTCGGTCGCGAAAGCGAAGGCGAAGAAGTAAACTCTTAACCGTCGACTCTTGACTGTTGACTGCCTGCAACGGGATGTAGCGTAGCCTGGTAGCGCGCCTGCTTGGGGTGCAGGAGGTCCCGGGTTCGAATCCCGGCATCCCGACCAACCCTTCGGTCTCGCGCATGAACTCCGAACTTTCCATCCGGATCGTGCTGGTCGATCCTCCCGCGGGCATCGACTACGGCATCCAGCACGGCAGCGGCTCCAATTACGACACCTTGTTCGTACAGCAGAAGAAGCGGGACGATGTGACCTTCGACTTTTCGATCAGCGTCACCGAGAGCAAGAAGGACGCGTCGCCGAACTTCCTTGGTCCGATCGTGCAAGGGCCGCCCGGCGGCCGGTTCGTCTACGTTGATGTGGGAACCTACGCCGGCCAGAAGAACACGCCGTGGTCGCGGCGCATGAAGATCCCGCTGCATGGCATCACCTGGGCCATGATCAACGAGGCGATCAAGCCGGGCCACGCGTTGGCGGCACGCATCCAGGGAACCGGCAAAGACGGCGGGCCCGTGTGCGCCACTGTTCCGTTGCTTGGCGGCTGGGAAGTCATCAAGAGATGAGGAAGTCTGCGACGCGAATCTTCCAGCTCTTGGCCATCGGCGCCGCGGTGCTGGTGGCGCTGTTTCGTCCCGGCCGACTGACAGTTGAGGATGTCTACGCTCAACGCTGGTACCCGCTCCTGCAGGCGAATCTGACGTCTGTCTCCAATCAACTCCCACTCGCGCTGTTCGATGTTGCACTGGTGGTCGTCATCCTGCTTGTCATCGCGACGTGGGTCATCACGCTCAAGCGCGCGAAGAAGAAGCGGCTGCGCGGTATCGGCCAGGCGTTGGTGTCGACGCTCGCGATCGCGGCGGTGATCTACCTCTGGTTTCTCGCCGCGTGGGGCTTCAACTACGCGCGACAGCCGCTCGAAGCGCGGCTGCCATACGACGCCTCACGCGTGACGCCGGCGGCGGTGCGCGCGCTGGCCGAACATGCCGTGCGTGAAGCGAACCGCACGCATGCGGCCGGACACGCGGCCGGATTCCCCGCGGTCGATGCCATGCCGCAGCCGCTGATCACCGCGCTCCAGGAAGTCGAACGCGAGCTCGGCCGTCCACGCACCACGGTGATCGCGCGGCCGAAGTATTCAATGCTGACGCCATTCTTCCGCGCCGGGAGCGTCAGCGGCATGTGCGCGCCGTTCTTCCTCGAGACGCTCGTCAATCCCGATCTCACCGGGCCCGAACGGCCGTACGTGCTCGCGCACGAATGGGCGCATCTCTCGGGATACGCTCCCGAAGACGATGCGAGCTTCGTGGGATTACTGGCGGTGCTGCGCGCCGGGCCTGCGGCGGAATACAGCGGCTGGCTCGAGCTGGCGTTCACGGCGATCAGCCAGCTGCAGCCGGTCACGCAGCGGCTCGTCCTGGAGAACCTCGCCGAGGGGCCGCGCCGCGATCAACAGGCGATCTACGACCGCGTCGTCGGGTCGCGCGTGGAGTTGGTCGACCGCGCGGCGTGGAAGACCTACGATCACATGCTGAAGTCGCAAGGTGTGGAGGCCGGCGTGCAAAGTTACAGCCGCGTGGTCCAACTGCTGCTTGGAACGAACGCGTTGGCCATCGGGCCATCAGGCCATCAGGCCATCAAGCCATGAAAACACGCGTGTTAACGATCGATCCCCAGCAGCCGGATCCGGCAACGATTCAAAAAGCGGCCGAGGCGCTCAAGGCGGGGAAGCTCGTCGCCTTTCCGACTGAGACTGTCTACGGGCTGGGGGCGAACGCGCTCGATGAAAAAGCTGTCAAGAAGATCTTCGCCGCGAAAGAACGGCCGCCGACCGATCCGCTGATCGTGCACATCGCCCACATCGGCCAGGTCACCCAGTGCGCCGCCACGTTCCCCGCCAATGCGCGCAAGCTCGCGCTGTCATTCTGGGCAGGCCCACTGACGCTGATTCTCCCAAAGAAGAAAACGATCCCGGATCTGGTCACCGCGGGTCTGCCGAACGTCGCGCTGCGCGCGCCGGCGCATCGCGTGGCGCGCGCGCTGATGGAGATGGCCGGCGTGCCCATCGCCGCGCCGAGCGCGAACCGGTTTTCGCGGCCGAGTCCCACGACCGCCGCCCACGTCAAGGCCGACCTCGACGGCCGCATCGATCTGATCCTCGACGGTGGACCGGCGGACATCGGCCTCGAATCGACGATTGTCGACTTCACGGTCGATCCGCCGGTGGTGCGGCGTCCCGGCGGCATCACCTACGAACAAGTGCACTCGCTCGTGCCGGACGTGGTGCTGGGGTCAGGTGCAGGCCATGCGTCGGCGCCGCAGGTCGCGCCGGGGCAGATGAGGCGTCACTACGCGCCCAGGGCCGAGCTGACCCTGTATGACGGTGACGCAGGCCGCGTAGTGGAGCGAATCGGCGCCGACGTCCGGACCGCAGTGGCCAAGGGCGCCCGGGTCGGGGTCCTCGCGCCGGAGGAGGACCTGAAGGCCCTTGCACCAATTCTGGCGTCCACGGCCTCAGCCGGTAAGGTGGAAGTCCGCCCGTATGGCTCGCGGAAAGACGTCGAGCGCGCCGGCCGGGAACTGTTTGCCGCCCTCCGCGACCTCGACGCCACGGGCGTCAGCGTCATTTTCGCCAGCTCCGTCGGTATGGAGGGCCTGGGCCTCGCCATCCGCGATCGCCTGGCGCGCGCCGCCGAGGGGCGGGTAAAGACCGTCTAGAACGATCGTTCAAGGAGAAAGCTGGCAAGCTCTGCGCTTTCTGCGCCTGCTGCGGCCGTATTAGGCTGTGATAGTTGGTGCTATCATGCGCAGCGACTAGGTCTAGGTGTTGACCTTTTGGGGGACAGCTCTATGAGTCAAGAGAGCATGGCGGATGCTCCGGTAAGACCGGGACATTCTCGACGTAATTTCATCAAAGGCGTGATCGCCGCGGGCGCGACCGTCTCGGCATCGGCGTATCTGTTCCGCACGACGATTGCGGGCCAGAACGAAAGCATGGCCGGCGCGGTAGAACGTCTCATCACACTCGACATCAACGGCCAGCAGCGCCGCGTCGACGTGTTGAAGAACGAGACGCTCGCCACGACCCTGCGCTACAAGCTGGGTCTCACCGGCACAAAAATAGGTTGCGACCGCGCGGAATGCGGCGCGTGCACCGTGCTCGTCGACGATGTGCCGCACTATTCCTGCTCGATGCTGACGCACAGCGTCCGCGGCAGGAAAGTCGTGAGCATCGAAGGGCTCGCCAAGCCAGACGGCACGCTCTCGCCGGTGCAGCAGGCGGTGGTCGAGGGCCAGGGCTTCCAGTGCGCGTTCTGCATGCCCGGCTTCGTGATGGCCACCACCGGCTTCCTGAAAGCGAATCCAAATCCGACGCGTGAACAGCTGGCGCATGGCATCAGCGGAAACCTGTGCCGCTGCGCCGACTACACGAAGATCCTCGACTGCATGATGCACGCAGCCGAGCTCTCGAGGAGGGCATAACCATGGCGCAGGAAAAGCCCGCCGCCCCGCCGGAAATTCCTCCCGTGCCGAAGTCGTTCAAGATCCTCGGCCAGAACTACGTCACGCCCGATCTCGTCGCCAAGGTCACCGGCCGCGCGAAGTACGCGGAAGACTTCCGTGGCGACGGCATGGTGTTCGTGAAGTTGATGCCGAGCCCGCGCCCGCACGCGCGCGTCGTCAGCATCGATGCCTCGGCCGCGCTCGCGATGCCCGGCGTTCACGCCGTCCTGACCGCCGACGATCTCCCGGCCGCTCCGGCGCCCGCGGGACCGCCGGCCGCCGCGCCGCCTGCGAAAAAAGCTGAAGGCGCCGCACCGCCTGCAAAGAAGGCTGACAGCACTGACAATCCGCCGCCCGCGAAGAAAGCCTCGGGCGCTGCCGCCGGCGCAGTTGCCGGCGTGCAGGGAGCACCGGCTCCGGCCGGCACTCCCGCAGCGGCACCCGCTCCGGCGCCCGCCGCGCCGCCGATGCCTGCTGAATTCGCGTTGACGAAGGAACCGGTCTACGAAGGCGAACCGATTCTCGCCGTCGCCGCCGACAGCGAAGAGCTCGCCTCGGAAGCGATCGATCGCATCGTCGTGACCTTCGAAGCGCTGCCGCACGTGATCGATCCGCTCGAAGGCCTGCGTCCGGGCTCACCGAATGGCCGCGTCGAGGGCAACGTCTTCGTCGGCCCGAGCATGAAAACGCTGAAGTGGACCGCGGCCGACATGGCGCTGGTCGATCAGGGCAAGTTTCCGAAGGACGCCGAGGCCGCCGAGACGCTTCTGTTCGGCGACATCGAGCAGGGCTTCAAGGAAGCCGACCTGATCGTCGAGCGCGACATGCACCAGCAGACCACGTCGCACCAGCCGATGGAATCGCGGTCGGCGATGGCCTACTGGCAGAACGGCAAGTGCTATCTCCACATCTCCACGCAGTCGCTGGCGCGCTCGGTGGCGTCGGTGGCCGGCTGGGTGGGTGTGAAGCCGGAAGAGCTCGTGCTCATCAGCGAGTACACGGGCGGCGGCTTCGGCAGCAAGATCCCGGGCGCGCAGACGATGGCGATCCCGGCGTTGATCTCGAAGAAGCTGAATGGCCGGCCGGTGATGATGCGCGTGTCGCGCGCGGAAGAGACCTACATCGGCCGCGTGCGTCCGGGCTATCAGGGCTGGATCAAGATGGGCTTCAAGAAGGACGGCCGCGTCACCGCGATCGACACCTTCATCGTCGAAGCCAGCGGTCCGTATCGCCGTCAGGGCGACCACGGCACTTCCGCAAACATCGGTTCACTCCTGTTCCAGGCGCCGAACATGCGGTTCCGCGGCATCTCGGTGGCGACCAACACGCCGCCGGGCGTGTCGCAGCGCGCACCGGGCGGCCTGCAGGCGTCGGTGTGGTTCGAGCCGCTGGTGCACGAAGCCTCGAAGAAGCTGGGCATCGACCAGGTCGCGATTCACATGATCAACGCGCCCGAGGGCCAGGCGCTGTTCGGTCTCGTCCCGCCCAACACGCCGCCGGGACGTCCGCGCAACAAGCTGACCAGCTGCTTCGTCAAGGAGTGCCTCACCAAGGGCGCCGAGATGTTCAACTGGGAGACGCGCAAGGCGAACAGCGGCAAGCGCACCGGCAGCAAGGTGCGCGGCGTCGGCGTCGGGATCGGCGCATACACCGCCGGATCGATCGGCGTCGATGGTCTCTGTATCCTGCGTCCTGACGGCAAGCTGGAAATTCACCAGGGCGTCGGCAACCTCGGGACGCATTCGACGTTCGACACCGCGCGCGTCATCTGCGAGGTGTCGGGCTTCCCATGGGCGGAGACCGAGGTGGTGTGGGGCAACACGTCGAAGGGCCTGCCGTGGTCGTCGATCCAGGCCGGCAGCCAGACGACGTATGCGCACACGCGCGCGAATTACGCGACGGGCATGGATCTCAAGAAGAAGCTCACCGAGATTGCCGCGAAGGATTTCGGCGGCAGCCCGGCGAGCTACGACACCAACGAGCGCGGCGTGATCCGCAAGGGCGGCGGCGTCGTGTTGACGTGGGCGAAAGCGGCGGAGCGCGCGATCAAGCTCGCGGGCGTCTACGACGGCAGCGAGCTGCCGAAGGAAATCAACGCCATGACGCGAGCGGCGGCCACCGCGCACAAGGGCCGCGGCCTGATGGGCGTGGCGCGAGACAACCTGCCGCGGGACGGTAA
>Ga0114129_10005346_pt1 | contig 18123 bp, 19 predicted proteins | sample RhiMetdeltSRZDD1_FD_80071 | JGI IMG/M metagenome (GOLD analysis project Ga0114129, IMG submission 80071) | Populus rhizosphere microbial communities from Tennessee, USA - Rhizosphere MetaG P. deltoides SRZDD1 (version 2) (version 2) | ecosystem: Host-associated > Plants > Roots > Rhizosphere >...
GACAATAGAGACAATAGAGACAATAGAGACAATAGAGACAATACCGCTATTTGCATAATTAGCGGGGGACTAGATTCTCTTTGTGTCTGTGCATATTTGAGCGAGCTCAAGAAATTTCAAATTAAGGCTCTGACCTTTTCCTACGGGCAGAGGGCAAAACGTGAAATTAGCACAGCAAAAAAGGTCACGAAAATGTTAGGTATTGATGACCACCGGATCATAGATATCAATTTCATGAAAGAACTATATGGTAATTCTAACGTCCTAACAAGCAAGAACATGAGAATTACCCAAAAATTCAACTACAACTTAGTTGTTCCCCTTAGGAATGCAATTTTTATAACAATAGCATCCGCATGGGCATTCAGTTGCAATGCGGTAATGATCGCGTATGGTGCACACACCAATGATAGTCGATATCCTGATTGTAGACCTGAGTTTGCAAAATCTATAGCCAAATCCTTGAATCTTGCCGAAATAGATCGAATTAATTCAGGTCTAAAGAAGAGAATTTCTATTTGGTCTCCTTCATTGGATGGAATTACCAAATCACAGCTTGTCAAAATTGGTTACAAGCTACTTGGTGACAAAATTTTCCAGACTTGGAGTTGCTACTCCGATGGAGTGAGAATTCCAGGAAATGGGCTTGTCCACTGCGGGAGATGCGAATCGTGTATAAATAGGAAAAGAGCATTCAGCAAAGCAGGTATAGAGGACAAAACGGCTTATGCAAGTATCAGAAAATAGCGTTAGAATCAATGAAATATTTACAAGTATAGAAGGAGAAGGAATTTACGTAGGAACAAAGACTATATTTATACGGCTTGCTGGCTGTCATCTAAAATGCCGGTGGTGTGATACGCGGTACGCATTACCCATGGACAGCGGGAAGGAATATTCCATTCATGAAGCAAAGGTGCAAATAGAGAGCCACTTACAACCTTTCACCTATAAAGTTAATTTTACTGGTGGAGAGCCACTGCTTCAGCACCAAGCAATAATCTCTTTGGCTGACTTTCTAAAAAACGAGAAGGGATTGAAGACTTACCTAGAGTCATCCTGTTTCGATTCGCGCAGATTTTCGGATATCCTTCCTTATATTGACATTTGCAAGATAGAGTTCAAAACTCCGGACTCTGGAGTTACAAAAACAGAAAATTACGACGACTTACTACTAAACGAATTTGAATGTTTAGACATGGCACTAACATGTGGGAAGACTACTTATATAAAGGTGGTAACGACGAACTCCACGAATATACCTTGGTTTAAAGAATTAGTCCATGACATCTTTAGTAAGAATAGGCACCAAAGAATCTCCGGGTTCGTTATTCAACCGAGCAATGATGTAGATGAACCGACATTAGACAAACTATTTAATTTCTATGATCTCGTTTTCCCATTATATCCTGAAGTAAGGATTATACCACAGTTACATAAAGAAATATGTGTTAGATAGGCAAAAAGGTAAATCTAGAAAGGAAAAAAGATGAACAAAAGTTTAATTAACAAGAAAAAAATCGAAAAATTAGTAAGACAAATATTAATAGAATTAGGTGAAAATCCAGATAGAGAGGGCCTAATAGGAACACCACACCGTATAGCCGAGATGTATGAAGAAATTTTTTCAGGCTATCATATGAATTCGGAACTAGATATTAGCTTTAATGAAGAGACTGACTCTATCATAGCGAGGGACATTCAATTTTATAGCATGTGCGAACATCATATGCTTCCTTTCTTCGGAAAAATTCACATTGCTTACGTGCCTTCTGGTAAGGTTTTTGGGATCTCAAAGCTTGCTCGTTTGGTAGAAAAATATTCTCGAAGACTCCAAATCCAGGAGAGACTTACAAAAGAAATTGCGGACGAAATAATGAGAATGGGAGTTAAAGGAGTAATGGTTGTTGCCGAAGGGGAACACCTCTGTATGAGAATGAGGGGAGTTAAGAATAGCGGTATGATAACAACATTAGCCAACCGTGGCATTGTAGCCCAAACCGACACACGAGAACATTTACTAGCGTTAATTTATAATCCTAAATCGCAGTCCATGTTAAAGCAAATTTAGGATTGCTCGCATCTTTAATTCACAATTAGTTTTATGAGAAGGCTTATAAAAAAGGAATATTTCTATAGGTAAGAAGAATGGCTAGTACCATATTCAGACTACAATCACATAAATTCAGTTCTGATAATATACAAACGACACTAGTTTGTTCTAAATGTGATGAAGTATTCTCTAAGGAATTTCCTTTGGATCTTGAAGGCCAAACAATAGAGTTCAAATGCCCGGTTTGTGGTGCTCCTGGCGAAACTGATCTTCCCTACAAGAGCGCCGAAGAGAGAGAAGAATTTGAAGAAGATTTCGAAGAGGTTGAGGAAGAAGAAGGCGGTGACGAGTTTGAGGAAGAATACTGATAAAATTTCGAATCTAACAAATGGATTTGATATAACTGACTATACATGAATCAGTTATTCTTTGGACCTAGCTTTGCGAGTTGGGCTAAAAGTGAGGCTAACTGTATTTCAGGATGAGCGCCCGTCGTCAGTCTGTAATCATATTCTGCCATAAGAGCAGCAAACTCTTCAGGATGGCTCAATTTCATAGAATAGCCTACTTCGTTCGCATGTTTCAGGAAATCGAACTCAGACATCCCGAATACTAGTGTGAGTTCTAGCAGTTTCATCCTAGCTTCATTAAATTTTCCAGCAATAGCCAACTTAACTATCTCCCCAACCCTTGTCTTACCTGAAAGTCCTAATGAGCTTAGGACATTGGTTGTAGAAACTGATCCCATAACTGCTGCACCTTGTAGTACGTTAATGGAATGACGCAGGTCTCCTGAAGTCGAATCATAGATCTGATTGATAGCCTTATCTTCGAACTTTACTTCTTCTTCCTTACATAGGTGTTTTAAATATTCTTCAACTTCTTCTCTTGCTATCTTTTTAAAACGAAATACCACACAACGACTCTGAATTGGGTCAATGATTTGAGAGAGGTAATTGCAAATAATTATGAACCGCGTTGTTTTTGAACTGTCTTCTATAATCCTCCGCAATGCTGTTTGAGCTTCAGAAGTCATTTCGTCTGCCTCGTCTAGAATAATTAGTCTGAGTCCCTTATTTCCATGAGTTCCTACATCAAGCTTGATTACCGCTGCGAACTCTTTTACTCTCTCCCGTACCATTTTTATTCCTCTCTCATCTGAAGCATTAAGTTCTAGAGTTTCACTCTTCCAATCTTCTCCAAGTAATTCCCTTGCTAAGCATAAGGCCGTAGTAGTTTTGCCTACTCCAGCAGGACCTGCAAATATTAAATGAGGCATTTCCCTTGGAATTTTCATCAAGTTTGTTAGACTGTTGATTATGTCTTTTTGATTTATAATATCTCTCAATTTCTTCGGTCGATATTTTTCTGACCACATCAAATCTGTTAGATTCGGGCTCCCACTCATAACAAGACAAGAGATATCTATCTTGACGTTATTTATTCAGTTCTCATTATTCCAATTTAAATGCCTTCCTAAGAATAGAAAGGAATAGCAAATTGTAATTTTTTACCTATAAAGCTACTTTGTCTGGTAGTATTTGGAGCAAAAGCGGATGTTCCGGATACAAACTCCAAGCTCAAATATAGTTATCTGGCCAAAAGATATAATGGATTCGAATGTTTATATCTCATGATGGTAACCCATACAATTCCATTCAGCATGTTTGGAAATATTCATTCCACTTACAATCTTGCTTACCTAATGGAAGAAGTTCGGATAACATACAATCGAGATGTAAAGCTATCTGTGGCAAACATGCAACTGGATTCTAGAGGAGGAGATATTGCGTCAGTGCCAAGATGGGTCGCAAATGTCTTATCCCAAAATAATCTGGTTGAAATTCAGGACAGTGAAACTTCAAGTTATGTTTCTAGAGCTCTAAACCGAGAGAGAATTGCAAAACCGCACGACTTATCAACTTTAGACCCAGATTTTTACGTAAGAGTGAATGATTATCTTAAAAATTTGAAAGAAAGGGAAAGAGAAAATTTAATGATCTCTATTAATTCATTTGTTACTGCTAGGCTTGAAAAGATTGTAAAACTTGCAGCCGCATCTCCCCTATCTCCTGAGATGTCAGAAAAACTGTCTGCAGAAGAAAAGTGTCTCTATGACATAGTTCATAACTCAACTGACACATTTAAGCGAAAGGTGATAAAGAGATTTGACTGAGCAGGAGCAAACTTCCGCTGCGCTATCGAACCAGCTTGAAGCATTTCTTAGAGGATTTAAGGATAGGGAAGGTAATTACAGATACTTTGATCTCATTAATCATATGATGGCATCAAATTCTACCTCGTTGGTTGTAGATTATATTGATTTAGATATCGCCAGCCCGGATCTTGCAAAACTGATCACTTACAAACCAGATGAAACGTTAGAGGCATTCAATGAAGCAGTTATTTCAGTATTGAGGGAAATTCATTTCGATTATGCGGAGGAAACTAAGGATAAAATAAAAGTTCGAATTGGGAACTACACTGTCCAAAAGGGGCTCAGAGAAATTAATGCTGAAATGATTGATAAGCTGATAGGGGTATCTGGTATGGTAGTAAGAACGTCTGAAGTCAAACCTCTGGCAAAAAAAATCGGTTACCGCTGTCAGAATTGCGAAGCAGTAAATGAAGCACAATTGAAAGGACTTTCACTTAAGAAACCCACTAAGTGCATAAACTGTTCCGAAAAAGAGCTGGAGATGGATCCTGACAATAGTTTATTCACTGACTTTCAGTTAGTTAGACTTCAGGAATTACCGGAGGATTTGCCTGCAGGACAGCTTCCACACTATGTTGAGGTTACAGTTATGGACGACCTTGTCGACAGATGCCGTCCAGGTGATAGAGTGTTATTAACTGGGATAGTACGAATAGAACAGGAACAAATAGCTCTCCAAGGAAGAACCAACCTATTTCGACTACGTATGGAAGGAAATAATATAGAATATCTTGGCGGCCTTGCGGGAAGTAAAGATACGAGAACGGTCGAACGGATGGCAATTAGTTCGGAAGATGAAAAGCAGATCTTTACTATTTCTAGTAAACCTGATGCTTATGATAAATTAATCGCATCTTTTGCGCCTCATATTTATGGGCATGAAATTATAAAGGAAGCTATTCTTTTGCTAATAGTTGGATCGGTAACCAAAAAACTTGATGATGGATCGACTCGTAGAGGTGACATCAACATTTTCCTAGTTGGAGATCCCGGTACAGCAAAATCTGAAATGCTAAAATACGCAGCAAAGATAGCTCCAAGGGGGCTTTACACCTCTGGCAGGGGGACCACCGCTGCCGGTCTGACTGCAGCAGTAATACGCGACAAATCAGGCATTATGATGCTGGAAGCCGGTGCAGTAGTTCTAGGGGACCAGGGCTTGGTATCCATCGACGAATTTGATAAGATCAAACCAGAGGATAGATCTTCCCTCCATGAGGTAATGGAACAGCAAACTTGCTCCGTCGCTAAGGGTGGCATTGTAGCAACACTAAACGCCAGAACTTCAATTTTATCAGCTGCTAATCCGATGTACGGCAAGTACGATCCTTTTAAAAACATTACCGAAAATGTCAATCTCCCTGTTCCCCTCCTTACAAGATTTGACTTGATTTATGTAATTAGAGACATGCCTGAGAGGGAAAAAGACAGTCGTATCGCCGGGCATATACTAGAAATACACAGAGACGTGGAACATGCTGCACAGCCACCAATTGAAATCGATCTCTTTAGGAAGTACCTAGCTTATGCTAAACAAATTGAACCGAAATTAACAAATGAAGTTATCTCTGCAATAAGAGATTACTATATGAAAATGAGGAATGTAGACTCCGAAGGCATGATAACTGTAACTCCTCGTCAGTTAGAAGGATTGATTAGACTTGCAACGGCAAGAGCCAGACTGCTGCTCAAGGATAATGTCGAACCAGAGGATGCTGAACGTGCTATATACTTAGTTCAAAGAATGTTAGAAACAGCTGGTGTGGATGTAAATACCGGGAAAGTTGACCTTGGAGTGTTGCACGGAAAGCCTCACAGTGAAATTTCAAAGCTCAAGTTATTTATGGAGCTTTTTAGTGTATTGTCTGGCCAGGACAAGAACGACGTTGAAGAAAAGAATTTCATAAATGAACTTATTAAAACCGGAAAGTTTTCAGAAGAAGAAGCAAAGATCTATATAAAGAAAGCTATGCAGAACGGACAGATATATGAACGGAGGTCTGGCTTTTACGCAAAGGCTTAAAAATTTAAAATAACTTGAAGACTCAATATGCCTAAATTTAGTTCCACAGAGGACAATAAACATTCATGTGTTTTCCTCTATACAATCTTCTTTGATTATCATTAGTAACTCTATAGAATACAAGCTGACTATTCCTCACTTAATTTCTACGGTAACGTTCCATTGTATTGTAGATATACATGCTAGTACATATAATTTTGTTGAATTTAATATTTCATAAATCTCCACATTACTTGCAAGCATTGGTCAAACAGAATGGGTGTCCTGCGTCTTCTATCAAACTATTTGGACAGCCATTAATAGTTCGAAATATCGCCATGGCGCAACAGGCGTATGGGATTACTAAGGTAAAGATACCATCAGACTTTTCCGATGCTATTCAATTGGTACAGGAGAATTTCCCATCAATCGATGTAGAAGAGTTCTGTGAGTCAGACCGACTCATATCTAAGGTTAACATAAGAGGTAACGAAAATTTAGAAATCCCACTAAATACGTTAATACAATATTCAAAAAGAACAAATGAATTAACTATCAATACCATAATTTATCCATGGGAATTTCTGGCAACAGTTCAAAAAATTCTTTACAACGAAATAACGGAACAAATTATATCTCCAGATGCATCTATTGCTAATTCAAGTATAATCAAAGGTCCTTGTGTTATAGAGGATGGCGTTTGTGTTGATGATTTCTGCAAAGTTATTGGGCCAGTATACTTAAGTAATGGTAGCTTCATAGGTATGAGCTCACTAATTAGGAATTGCGTGTTGGGAAAAGAAACAAAAATAGGGTTCAATTGCGAAATAGGCAGAACCTATTTTGCGGGGAATTCTAAAATATCTCATCAAAACGTCCTGTTAGATAGTATCATTGGTGAAAATGTATGGTTCGGGGGATATTCGGGAACCGCAAATGTGTTACTAACCAGAGGTAATGTTAAATATGCGGTCGGATCTGATCTGGTTGATACAGGAACTGATCATTTTGGAGCCGTCGTGGGAAATAATTGTGCAGTAGGAGCCTCTGTGATAATTCTTCCAGGTAGACAAGTTCCGTCCGACTCTATTATACAAGCTGGGACCGTATTTGACGGAATAGAGAGAAAAATCTTGGTCGAGCATAAAAGTTACTGATCATAAAATGCTTAGAATATTTTTTAAAACTAATTTAGGTATTTTATAATCAGTTCTGGAGATACCATCAGTACGTTTTTTTAAGCAAACAAGATTACATAGACCGTAAGATCATAGGTCCTTATATTCGAATGTGGAATGAATGTTATATAGAGATTACCATACTTGCGCAAAAGTATATGATAAGCGTTTAACGTTCATCATGCATCACAACCACATTCATGAGCCATGGTAAAAATATCGGTTCAGCTATCATTAATCAAATGCGGTCTCATATTAAGGATCTTCTAAAATCACTGGGTTATTCTTCACTTTATCCGCCCCAGGAGCTAGCCATGTCAAATGGATTGATGGATGGAAGGAGTATGCTCGTTACCACTCCTACTGCAAGTGGCAAATCACTAATAGGATTAATGGGTGCAATAAGAGCCTTGGCAGAGGGGAAAAAGGTGGTCTATCTTACACCATTAAGAGCATTGGCCATGGAAAAATTCAATGAATTTAGAGCTCTACAAACCCTTCAACTTCTAGATCATAGGCAAGTCAGGTTAAAAATTTCAACTAGTGATTTCGATGTACCGGGGTCCAAATTGGAAGACGCAGACATCTTGATACTCACCAATGAGAAACTAGATTCAATTATGCGCCATGGATTGAATTGGTTGGACAAAGTTGGATTATTCATTATAGACGAAGTTCACCTGATAGGAGATAGAGATAGGGGACCTACACTCGAAATTATTTTAACCAAGATTAAAGAAACATGCCCCAGAGCGCAAATAATTGCGCTTAGTGCCACAATCTCAAATTCCAAAGATGTAGGTAGGTGGCTTGGATGTCATCTGATAGAGAGCAGCTGGAGGCCGACAAAATTAGTCGAGGGCATCTATGATTATGGCATGGTTCGGATGAACGGCAATAACACCTTTGAAGTGAAAAGAAGTGGAAGCACTTCTTCATCGGCTGCAATAGATTTGGCAATTCAATCAATTAGTGAGGGTGGGCAAGCGCTAATTTTTGCAGAGACAAGAAGACGCGCGGTTTCTCTGGCAGGAAAGGCCGCTGGGCAATTGACTAAATTTCTTAAAGACTCTGAGCTGAAGTTAGCGAGAGAGACCTCGTTGAGAATTTTAGACAATAGCGATGCGGACGTCAATAGAACATTATCAAGCGTAGTAGCAAACGGTGTAGCGTTTCATCATGCAGGGTTGGGCTCAAAAGCCAGAGAAATAGTTGAGAGCGCTTTTAAAATCGGAATAGTTAAACTTCTCACCGCTACTCCTACGTTAGGAGCGGGTGTGAATTTACCTGCTAGAAGGGTAATAATTTCTAGCATTTTTAGGTACGATCAGGAGTATGGGGGGAATGTCCCAATGAGTATCTTGGAATACAAGCAACTTTCGGGACGAGCAGGGAGACCGGCATTTGATAAATTTGGCGAGTCTATTATAATCAGCGACTCGAGAATTCAACCATCGGAACTCTACGATCACTATATCTTAGGAAGTCCCGAGCCACTACAGTCCCAATTAATGCAAGATGGAGCGCTAAGAATGCACTTACTAGGTACTATTTCATCGGTTTCTAGAATAAAGAGATCCAAATTATTTGATTTATTTTGTCATACTTTTTTCGCCAGGCAGCATGGTCAAGAAAATATTGTTAAAAAGATAGAATCAGTACTCGAATACCTCGATAGCGAAGATCTAGTAAACTCAAGTAATGATGAATATTTGATCTCAACAAGATTCGGTAAGAGAACATCACTTCTTTATCTTGATCCGCAGACATCTGTTCAATTTAGAGACAATATGAAATCATTTCGAGCAAATTCAAACTATGATTATCTGGGTAATTTCTTAAGCTGGATAGTCGAATCTAATGATTTCTATCCGAAGTTATCCTTAAGATCTAAGGAACTAAAACTGGGTAGTGAGCTTTTTGGCTCAAATGAATGGGATTTATACCGAGATTTAATACATAGGACTAACTCGAGGAGCCTGGTTGCCCTCTTAAAGTGGGTGGATGAGGCGACCGAAAGAACGTTATCCGACATAATTGGAGTTGAACCAGGAGATATGCACAGGATGGTTGAAAATGCACAGTGGTTGTTATACACGATGGGTGAAATTGCAACCCTTTTCAAGATTGAGAAAATAGTAGAGGAGATTCAAAATATCAAATTAAGAATGGAATTTGGTATAAAATCAGAATTGATTCCGCTGGTAGGGTATGAAGGGATAGGAAGAATAAGAGCCAGGGCATTGTATAATGCAGGTATTTCAAATGGTCAAAAAATCGCAGAAGTATCCGAATCTAAATTGGCAGCTATTTCAAAGATCGGTCCGAGCCTAGCTCGGAAGCTCAAATCTCAAGTAAACCAAGACAAGAAAATTCTTTGAACCTATCGACTCGCAGTAATACCAGTCAAACGGTCGTTTCATTGGTAAACTGAACAGTTTAAGCCAGATAAATATTTCTCTTATTTTCGTAGAGATCATCTTTTCGCCTCCCAAACAAAAAAGTAGTTACGACATTTTTGATATCTAAATATTTCCTTCATAATATATGGTCACATCGAACTTCATTTTGTAATTGGATTATTTGATAATTTACTTATTGTGCCTAATAAAATTCGATTTTAGAAGAGTAAGGGCATCTTTGCATTGCGCACCAGACCTACATGCGTAAGAAATAGCTGAGATTTTTCTGAACTTGCATTATTTGAATGATATATAATTAGGTATCATAGAAGCATGAGTCAATACCAAATTTTTACACGGACTCAAAGAGTGGTGACTCAAATATAGTATAATTTAATATGTCCGCTATAAAATTAAAGGATAGATAAAAATCAGGGGTTGATTGAATATCATGCTATCTTCCAGTTTCACAATCGTTATATATGCTGTAATAGTTTCTTCCATCTCTTTTCTAATTGTTTATTTCTTAACCCCTCTGTTTATCCGTTACTTAATTAACAAAGGTAGAGTAGTGAGTGATTACCATAAACCGGAAAAGCCGTTAGTCCCAAGACCAGCAGGTCCCATATTATTGATAGCTATCACAAGCGGTGAAATTATACTTTATTTCCTTCTTTTTGATGCTAGAATAATGGCAATTCTCTTTACGACTATTATTTCATTTGTCGTAGGATATATTGACGACATAAAAGTCATGCCTGGGTGGTTTAAACCGCTTGCGCTTGTTTTGGCTGGAATACCAATAATTATACTTGGCGCACATGGAAATCATTTGAACTTAATATTCGGTGATTCCTTTATTCCAATTCTCTACCTGCCGCTTATTCTAGCGATAATTCCCATAGCAGGAAACACAATAAATTCAATAGATGTTCTAAACGGAGCAGCAACTGGATTTGTTATTATAAGTAGTATACCCCTACTCTTTAGCATTGCCATATTTGGAGATAAAAACACACTCTTAGCTGGATTACCTTTGTTATTCAGCACTATTGCTCTATACCGATATCACAAGTTCCCAAGTAAAATATTTCCCGGAGATTCGGGAACATTGCTTCTTGGCTCAATGTTTGGAGCTCTAGCAATAGTTGGAAATTCAGAAATAATAGGGGTTATAGCTCTCTTACCCGCGGTTATGAATTCTTTCTTGTTCTTGTCAAGTGTCAAAAAAATAGTTGAGCATAGGGATGTAAAAAGCAGGCCGACTGTCATGACGGACGATTTCAAAATTATGGCATCAAGGGAGAAAAATGCACCCTCTACTCTGGTAAGGCTGATAGTAGTAAGAGGGCCCTTAACTGAAGCAGAAATAGTCAAAAGAATTTTTGTTTTGGCTATTTTTTCCTCAGGATTAGCCTTCTTATCCATCATGATGCAATATTTTTTCATTAAAGGTTAGGTGTTAGCTCTAATTGGAAATTCTTGGACTTTTTGGACTTATCATTATAATGTGGCTAATGATCATTTTGGTTTCATTGTTCTTGATTGCTATAGTGGCTCCTTTGCATCTGTCAGTTTTTCATAATAGTACAGACAGATATGTTTCATCAGCAATCCAGGCTTTTCTTGCGGTAGGTATAGTAATCGTATTAATACTGTTATTGAGTAAAATGAAAAGCCAATATTTGAGAAGAAAATTGGATATCCGCTGAATCAACGAGATCCTAAAAATTATTCAATTATTTTCAAATAAGAATAAGTTAGAGTTCTCTATTATACAAAGATAATTTGAACTTCTATTTCAAAACGGCAATGGACCTTGATTCAATAATGTGTAATATTGCTTTTACAATATGCTCTTCTGTTATTAAGCCGAAATCCCATGCGTCAATGAATTCCTTAAATTCCTCTTGCAGCAACGCGGCGACATCCTGAAATTCGATCATCTTTTCAGGGGTATCTGGAGAGGAGTAGCCCTTTGCGACCATGACAGGACACCTTTCATCATACGCTAAAGGTCTAGGTATGTACCATGCATCTTTCGCAAATTCATACCCACCAGACTTCATCGTATTAAATATTCTCATGAGCTCATCATTCGCAAGTTTTTCAAGATCCTTGAACCAAGCTTGAGATTTGTATTCTTCAATTTTCACTGGTTGAGAACTATTTTGATTCTTAAAGAACAAGTATATTATGGATACATCAGTCTAATTTAAAAATTTTCGATTCATTTTGCAAGGGTTTACAGACTTAGCATCAGCAGGTACTATATTTTTGCAACCTTTATCAAGTCCAACATTCTAATTTCCATACCGTACCTATCTTCTTCACGTTTCATATGATTATAGATCCTTAATAATTGTAGAGGATTCTTGAAAAATCTGAATTTACCTCGCATCTTCATCTGAATGAATTTAAATACCAGAGAATAAATTTCGAATTTTTTTAATACTTCCTTTCTGTATCGAGTAAAATCGCCTAGGTTTCGAACAAATAATTCTGCACACCAAGTAGAAGGAATAATTCCTTCTCCCAATAATGGATAAACAGTACCAATCGATTCTCCAACGCCAATTGTTTTTCGACCGTCTGTAAAAGGCTCAGATTCCTTCGGAGGGCTAATCCTGACAGGACGACCGACTTTTTTTACGATCTCTCCTTTATACTTACTTAGAAAATAATCAACAAACCGATTGTTATCCCGTGTAAAATCACCAGCACCAATGTGAGCGTAACCATTGCCAATTGGGAAATACCAAAAATAACCCGTCATTGACGGAAATGTCTTTAGATAAAAATCATCGAATGGAGCCTTCCCATCGCTGTATTTCACTTTATGTTGTACGCAGGGTATCCACATTTGATATTTTGGACGTGGCAAGTAATTTCTGTGAAAGCCAGTAGAATCTACTATAAAGTCAAAATTCTCTTCCAAATACCTCTTGTCTGGAACGTTGCCAAAATTGATATTGGTTCCACGTATCATATCCCGTATCAATTTCAATTTATCGTAGCTTACCATTCCTTTTAATCTGAGGTTAATATTCCCAGTATCAGAGACATCTTTATTTTCACATGTATCCACTGTCATAACTTTTCCAGAATGAAGGATATAGTCGTTAAAGTTAAGTCCGCATTTGGCTACAAGCTCTGACATAGGATTTTCACAGGTAGCCCACGCACAAACTGCGTCATGATCGTTTTGCGACATCCTTTCAAAACCTACTACATGAATGTCATGATGTTCGCTAAGGACGTTCATTAAGTAGGCTCCCGCGACTCCGATCCCTACTATGGCTATCTTCATGTAGTAACAGAAAGAATAGATCGCTGGAGAAATAAATAGTATTAGTATCATTAGAAGAATTTTCAAGATCAGCATCGTACATTAGCACAAAATTGTTATTAGCCATCAAGGTAATACCGGACTCGAGAATGATTTGAATGTCTAAACCTAAACCTAAGATGCCAGGATCCGTCAGAGCAGGATTATTTCTTCTCGTGCTAGGCGCAATAATGGTGGGAATTGGTACCTATAGCAATAAAGGGTCTCTCTCATTATATGGCTTTATAGTGGCTGCAGCAGGATTTTTGCTGTACTTCGTCTCTTTCTTAGTCACCCGTAGGTATTCGAATACGAGGAGATAACTGCAGAAAAGCTAAGGATAGGTAAATAGTTTAATTTTCTAAAAATAATGGATACAAATGTATTCAAGCAAATTTATAAATTGCACCAAATATGCTAGAATGACATAAGTTTGAGACGTAATGATTTGGATGAAGAAAACATTGATGGTCTAGATGATACATTGCTAGATAAACAAGATGGAGACTTGGAGATCACTTCAAGCGCTGATCGTTCCGCCAACACCTCATCCAAACCTGAAGCGCCTAGCGACAAGGTTGAATACAAAGAGAATTCTAGTCAGGCCGCTGATAAGGAGCAGGATAGGGAAATGTCCTCCTCAGACTCAAAGTTTTTTGCAGTTAGGACAACAGGCGGCCAAGAACACGTAGTTGTGAACATGGCTCAGAATAAAATAAAAACAAAGAATATACCAGTTCGCTCCATACTTCTTTTAGAAAGTTTCAAGGGGTATATAATAGTAGAAGCTCCAAATGCTAATATTGCTTATGAGGCGTTAGCCGGTATTCGTCATGTAAAGGGCCAGATAAGGGGCGAACTTCCCTATAAGGACATAGAGGGGTATCTGGTAAAACGACCTGTTGTCACAGAGTTAAATATAGACGACACCGTAGAAGTAGTGGCAGGTCCTTTTAAATCCATGAAAGCTAAGATAACTAGGGTTGATTATGAAAAACAGGAGGCTACAGTTTTGCTGCTAGATTCCCCATATCAAATTCCTGTAACGGTGGATGCGAATTACTTGAAAAAAATGACTCTGTGATTTTTTGCAAGGATTAGGATCGGATGTCATTATTCTGCCGGATATGCAGAAATGTCGATAACTGAAAAGTAATAGATGCCTAATTTCGGATAGGTGCGAAGTATCTTCTATAAACCCAACTATTAAATTGAAGATGAGCAGTATCTACAAAAGTTAATTTACTATGGGAGAAAAAAAATCCATTTCTGCTTTAGTTAGCGGCGGGGAAGCTAGCGCAGGGCCCCCACTGGGTCCGGCACTTGGGCCTATGGGCATAAACGTATTGCAGGTTGTTAACATGATAAACGAGAAAACGCGAGACTTTCCAGGTATGAAAGTGCCCGTTAAGGTGGAAGTTGACCCGGAAACTAAGAAATTCACTGTGGAGGTTGGAATACCCCCTACCTCAGCCTTAATTGCTAAAGAAGCTAATATTACAAAGGGGTCGGGTACTCCTGGCAAGGACTACGTAGGTAACATTACAATGGAAAGCATAGTGAAAATAGCAAAAATGAAATTGGATGTGTCTTACGCTTATGATTATAGGTCTGCAGCAAAAGAGATAATAGGTTCCTGTGTAAGTAACGGCGTCAAAATAGAAGATAAGCCAGCAAAAGAGATTTATCCTGACTTGTCTGCTGGAAAATACGATCAATTGTTTTCTTGAAGCAAGTCAGTTACCTAATTAACTGAGCCAGGGCATCTCATATAGTAAATTTAAAATAGGCGAAACTTCGAATTATTTTCGAAATTTTAGGAGGAATATGAAAAATGTCAATACAACAAGGTTCTGCTGGTGGAGTGCCAGTTTTAATACTAAGGGAAGGCGCAACTCAGACAAAAGGTAGAGATGCACAGAAAAATAACATTACAGCAGCAAAATTAATCGCTGAGGTAGTGGCTAGTTCGTTAGGCCCCAGAGGTATGGACAAGATGCTAGTCGATGGCTTAGGAGATGTAACCATAACCAACGATGGCGCAACTATACTTAAGGAAGTGGATGTTCAACATCCCGCGGCGAAGATGATGGTAGAAATTAGCAAAGCTACCGACAACGAAGTCGGCGATGGTACTACCTCAGTAGTGGTTTTGGCAGGGGCTTTGATAGAAAAGGCTGAAGAATTAATTACCAAAGATGTTCATCCCACAATTATAGTTGATGGCTATAGAAAAAGTTCCGTTAAGGCGATAGAAATTCTAAACAACCTAGCACAAAAAATAGATCCAGGAGATAAATCTCAGTTAATCAGGATAGCAAAAACTTCAATGCAAACGAAACTAGTTTCAAAAGAAGCGAACGAACTGGCAGATATAGTAGTTAATGCAGCTCTTCAAGTCTCGGAAAAGCTCGAAAATAAATACAAAGTAGATATAGACGATGTTAAAGTTGAAAAGAAAGCTGGAGGTTCACTAAGAGATACAAAGCTGATCAAGGGAATCGTATTGGACAAGGAAGTTGTGCACGGTGGTATGCCCCGGAGAACTGAAAAGGCAAAAATCGCACTTATCAACTCAGCATTGGAGATAGAGAAGACCGAGTTCGATGCTAAAATTAACATAAGTTCACCGGATCAAATGAAGCTCTTCTTGGAAGAAGAGAACAAGATGTTAAAGACAATGGTCGACAAAATAATTGCCGCAGGTGCAAACGTGGTTATCTGCCAAAAAGGTATAGATGACATTGCCCAGCACTTTCTGGCCAAGGCTAACATAATGGCAGTAAGAAGGGTTAAGGAAAGTGATATGACAAAACTGGCGAGGGCTACTACAGGTAGGATAGTTAGTAACCTTGAGGATTTAACTTCCAAGGATTTGGGCTTAGCGGATCTCGTTGAAGAACGAAAAGTTGAAACTGATAAATGGGTCTTTATAGAAGGATGCAAGCATCCTAAGGCGGTCACGATACTGATTCGAGGCGGCTCACAAAGAGTTGTAGATGAAGCGGAGCGGTCTATCCATGATGCTTTGATGGTTACCAAAGATGTGTGCGAAAGACCTATGATAGTAGCTGGTGGGGGATCTCCCGAGTCTTATACAGCGGGCAAATTAAGAGATTGGTCTAGTACTTTGTCAGGTAGGGAACAGCTGGCTGCAGAAAAATTTGCCGAGTCTTTAGAGGTCATTCCATTACTCTTGGCAGAAAATGCAGGAATGGATCCAATCGATACATTGACTGAATTACGTTCCAAGCAGACCAAGGGTTCAAAATGGAGTGGTATTGACGTAAGAGCCGGGAAAGTAACGGATATGTCAAAGCTGGATATAGTGGAACCACTCGCCGTAAAAGAACAGATAGTAAAATCAGCGGTTGAGGTTGCTTCAATGATTCTGAGAATCGATGACGTAATCGCATCAAGTAAATCAGCGGGCGGCCCGCCAGGGGGAGGAATGCCACCAGGCGGAATGGGCGATATGTAAACCCATTCACAAATTTGTTTGCCCGTCTTCACTATCATTTAATTCAGACTGAATGGCCTCCGCTATCCATTTTCCTTTCTGATCAAGACCTCTGAGATGCAATAAAAATTCGCCCCAAGATATAGTTCCATAAGCCTTTAGCCAGTTACTATAATGAGAAGTAAGAAGGCTTCTCGCAGTATCATGAAAATGGCAATACCTTGAAGTTAAAGTTCTTCTAAAGCAAACAATACATTTGGTTTTCATAAATTAATATCCAGAATACTCGTAAATTAAAATACTGTTAAGGGACATCCACATTTCGACGGGAAAGTTGTGGTACCCATTTATACGAAGATTCATCGTATACGTAGACAATTTTCTCTACCTTTCCAATTAAATCCTGAACTTGAAGCGGGATCACATCTACCAAGTATTCTATCTTTTCAATTGCATTATTAAACTCCGATAATCCTTTACCACTTTGCAGTGAAAAAAGTATTGTTGTATTCAATTCTTCCGAGAGTCCACGGAAGGACAATATTATCTTCAAGCCTTTACCACCTCTTCTTCGTTTCATCTCCTTTAGAACATCCTTAATTTTGCTCCACCGGTCCAAGCTCATGAGTACAAAGAACGAGTCATTGTACGGCACAGGAAAGTGAATCTCAACAATGCTTACGTAACTCGAGTTAGAATCTAGAGTCTCATATTCTTCTTGGACCGAAAATACTTTAGACAGTAAGTCATATAGTACTTCGATTTCAAAGGGGGCCAAACCAAAGGATCGCATAATTGCTATTCCATCTTGATCTTGCAATCTCAAGGTTCCTTTATGTGAGCACCAATAATAATTAAGACCCATGTATCAGTCTATTTTTTCGTTAGTTGCCCCAATTGCTCTCGAGAGTTCGGTAGATTTTTAAGGCTTTATAAACAAACATCGCTGACGATAAATTTGGGATCTCCGTCAATAAAAATTATCGAGAAAGATGATAATCGTATTGTAATGGAATTCAAGAACATTCCCAGGCAATATGTAAATGCCCTGAGAAGGCTGAGCATAAGTGATGTCCCCACCTTTGCTATAGATGATGTTGTTATGCTTGAAAATTCATCGGTTATGCATGACGAAGCGGTCGTTCATAGACTGGGTCTTATACCACTGCGTACAGATTTTCAGAGATTTGTTTTGCCTGATCTTTGTGAGTGTAAAAGTACGCTTGGATGCTCTAGATGTAGGGTAGTGTTGGTGCTCGATTCAGAAGCTAGTGATAAAACCAAAGTTGTTACATCGGGAGAATTGATTTCTGAGGACGATATCGTAAAGCCCATAAGTAAAGAAATTCCAATTATAGTTTTAGCACCTGGCCAAAAATTGAAATTCGAAGCCTATGCTAGGCTAGGAACCGGGAAGGATCACGCAAAATGGCAACCAACATCAGCTGCCATCGTAAAGGATGGAGACAATGAAAATGAAGC
>Ga0114129_10005347_pt1 | contig 18123 bp, 16 predicted proteins | sample RhiMetdeltSRZDD1_FD_80071 | JGI IMG/M metagenome (GOLD analysis project Ga0114129, IMG submission 80071) | Populus rhizosphere microbial communities from Tennessee, USA - Rhizosphere MetaG P. deltoides SRZDD1 (version 2) (version 2) | ecosystem: Host-associated > Plants > Roots > Rhizosphere >...
CCCTCTCATCTTCACTCGTAATCAACGGACCGCAAGTTCCACTCAGGGGTTGTAGTGCTTTCAATCTCGCTGTCTCTGGCTAGGCGTGGGAGTCCTCATTTAGGCCTCCCACCTGCCCGAAAACCGGCGGTGGCCTCGTTCCGGTTCCAGTCACGGTTGAAGAAATAAATCGGGGGCAAAACCGAAATTAGTCACGGTTGCCCCCGTTTCTTCTCGTTGCCCGCTGTGTCACACAGACTCAATTCATATGCGGGTTTCCACTGTTGCTCTCTCCTGCTGTGTCGTGAATCTTCTCGCTGTAGAACTGGCCCCTGGTTTAGGAAACCGCTGCTCTATCCAACTGAGCTACGGGGGCTCGGCCTGACTGTCGCGCACTCCTCGCTGCGTGTCCATGTCACCTGATAGAGGAGCGGCGGTGAAGCGGTTGTCGATGGCTTCGCTTTCGGGTATGGTGAATGTATGGGACTCAGGGTTGCGTTCTTTCTCTTCTGTCTGGTCGGAAGCACCAGTTTTCTATCGATCGGCCATCTGTATGCACAGGAAGATCCGGAGGTTGTTATCCGGGAACGTTGCGCCAAGGAATGGCCCGACAATTCCCGAATGCGAGCGGCATGTATAGAGCAGCAACAAAACGTGCTCGATAAGTCTCTTTCCTCTCCGGTCGATCCACGTCTATCTCCGGAAGATCAAACGCTGTTACGTGAAAAGTGCGCCAAGGACTGGCCTGATGACTTCCGGAAAAGAGCGCAGTGTGAGCAATACCAGATACGAGGATTTCAGAAACTTCAGTCTCCACCGCCAAAAGGTGTCACGCTCCAAGATTACTCTATTGCCGTTGCGCACTGCGGGAAAGAGTGGCCGGACGATTTCCACAAGCGGGCACGTTGTTTGGATGAGCAGATTGCGGAAAGGCGCACGCATCGAGAAAAGGAGTAACGGTTCTGCATGCGGTGATTAAGAGGATGGTTTCGGTGTGTAGTCAGGTGTTCCCAAAAGCTCAGATTTCTTCGGGATCTGCTTGAGTAAATCGGCCCGTATTTGAAAGACGCCTTGGAGCCTGAGACCCATCGCGTATGCCAGGCCACTGACTTGGTCGCCAATCGACAACTTCCCCACCTGTTTCCCGTCTCTGCCGGTTGCCACAAATTCCGCTGCAGGGTTGACCAGACCATACGGCGCTAAAGGGCTTGCCTGTTTCACGACTCGTTCTTCCGCTGGCACATTCGCGACGCGACTGACAAACAAGTCGACGGTCTGCTGGTTCAGTTTGTCCGTGGGGCGATCCTCTAGCACCCACTCGCCATTCTGGTTGATCAGCCCGAACTGCTCCGTCCGCGTCTTGACGGTCAACATCGCAATATCGGCCGAGTCCACGCCCAGGAGGCGCTTATCCTGACGATTGAAAAGCTCTTTGGTGAAGTCTTTTGCGAAGGTGGGGTTTATCCGATAGAGAGGCGCCTCCGGAGTGGTCTCCGCGATTGCCTCGCCGCTTGATGGATCCGGTTGGTAGAGTTTGACCGTTTGGTCGCCGTCTGTTGTATGCAGCGTGATTTTTACTTTCGCCTGCGTGAGCCTTTTCGCGAGCGCGTCACGTCCGGGCCCTGGATCCACGATGCCCATCGCTTTCAAGTCTTCCAGCCGGAACAACAAGATCCGCACTTCATTCAGGTCCGCTTCCGCCTCGACGGGGTAACGGATTTTCCATTTTGGTTTCGGCTTGTCGCTGACCCGATAGAGGACGATCTCTGTCGTGGGATAGGTCAGTCGCAGTCGATCAACGTCTCCCTGCGCAAGATGTAGAATGTCCTTTCGCCGGAAGGTCATCAGTGATTTGTTGACAAAATCTTTTGGTGCCATGTCCGTCAGGAGCAGCGCATCGTCGGATTGCCGTAACACATAGAGTGTGGATGACAGCGGACCGGTATCGCCGATCGAGAGGGTGTCTTCCATGGTCCCCGTCTTGACGGTGATCGTCGTGACCGGTTTGTCGAGTCCGAACGGAGACAAGGCGGTCGGTTTGGTTTCGACCACGCGGTGGACTGAGGCTGTGACGAGCGCCCGGATAAGGCTCTGAATCTCGCGCGGGTCCGCTTCAGTACGAAGCGGCTTGATCAACATCCACCCCCTGTTTGAGTTTCGTTCGAAGACCAGTTCGTCCAGGTCGGTTTTGAAGATCAGCGAGGTTATGGCCAATTCTTCGAGCTGTAACACTTTCTTCTTGGTTGCTTCCTCGCGCTCTTGCGACTCCTTGGCCGGAAATTCGACCAGATACAAATACAGACCAAGGCTCGCGAGCACGAGTGCCATCAATGCTGTCGGCCAATAACGCGTCATTACAAACGGCGACGTTTGCGCCACACATTGACGCCAGTGATCAAGAGGAGAGCGGGCAGGAAGATCACCTGAACGTACAGCAACGCGCGTTCCTGGATCGGGTTCGGGATAAATGGCCGCAGAGCCTGATCGCGGGGACCGATCGAGATCATGTCTCGATCTTGTGCTAACCACGCGACGGTATGGAGCAAGAAGTCACTATTCCCGGGAAAATTCACAAAGGCGTTGCTCGCGAAGGTGGAGTTCCCAATCACCACGATTGCAGGCCGTGGCTTCCCCTCCGCTGGAGGTGTTTTCGGCGCAAGCGCGGCGGCCATAGGAAGCGGACCCTTAATATCCTCTTTCTCGTTCAAGGTGATGACCCGACCCGTCACCTTCATGGCTCGGCTATTGGGCGAAGTGCGAGCCAGTTGCACATAGTCCCAATCCTTGCCGATCTGTTCGTCGAAGGTGATGTGGCGGGCGAGAGGAAACAATACGGCGGCGTTCAGGTCCTGCGTGATCTCATGCTCGGTAAAGGTTCGTACGAGCAAGACGGTCGGTTCGCCTTGTGCCAGTCGATCTTGGAAGTCCACGAGCACACCGGGCCCCGCTCCGAGACCCCAATGTTTCAAGAGCGGGTCAAGGTCAGCCTGAGTATCTGGATCGATCATGAGGAGCAGATGACCGCCCTTTTCCACATAGGATTTGACGCGATCCAGTTCATCACTGGTGATGGGCTTACGCGGGCCCGCCACGGCGAGGATGGATGTGTTATCCGGTACCGCTGATTGGGTGAGGAGGCTGATCGTACCGACCTCGTAGCCCTGTTTTGTCAGAATCTCTTTGGCAAGGGACAGGCCCGTTCGTTCCCGGTTTTCAATACCAAGTTCTCCATGACCCTCCAGAAAGAGGATGCGTTTCTTGTCGTCTTTGGAGACGCGGATGAGTGCACCGGTCAGTTCGGCCTCTGATGGGTTTGTGATGCGAACGGTCTGGCCGCCGCTTTCGAAAATGGCGGTGTCGCTCCTGGTAATACCATAGGTCTGGGCCACTCGTGGTTGTCGCTCTGGGTCGACAAATTCCACCGAAATCTTCGGGCTGGCTTGCCGATAGCTGTCGAGCCGTTCTTGATAGGATTGGTAACCGGGGTCCTTTTCGCGTGTGAAGACCGTAATCTTCACTTCTCGCGGGAGGCTGCGAATGACCCTGTACGTCTGCGGTGCGAGAGAGAAATTTTGGTTTTCTGATAAGTCCCAGCGGACGGAGTGGCGAGCGGCAAGAAAATTCACAATGGTCAAGATCGCGATGAAGAACAGCACCATCAAAAGGCTATTGGCGCCCATTCTGGTCGAGCGGCGTGATGAGAAGGCCTTGACGGACTCCACATGTACGACAAAGAACAGGATCAGACAGAGCAACGCCAGCCCTTCGGCCAACGTCACGAGCCACAGTTTCTCAGGCGCGAAATGATATCCGATCATTCCGGCCACAGCCATTGCGATGCCGATCACACCGAGAGGCAAGTTTTTCAGGCTCATTTCCACCGATCCGAGTCCACGACTCGATGAGCGAGGAACAGCATCAAGATCAATGCGCTCAAGAAGTAGGCCAGGTCCTTGGTATCAATCAGCCCGCGAACGAGATGGTCATAGTGTTCCATGAAGGACAGGTACGAGATGACGTGGCCTGCGGTGGTATCACCGAGCAATGATCCAAGCCCCGCCAACAGCCAGAGGAGGAGCAGGAGGCCGAAACTTACGAATGCCGCCACGATCTGGTTTTCCGTTAGGGCTGACGCCAACAGGCCCACAGACAGAAATAAGGCGCCGAGTAAGGCCAGACCCAGATAGCCCGTCAGAACCGGATACCAATCGAAGTCGCTGAACAGTGAGAGCGTGAGAGGAATCAGCCCGGTCAGACCGAGTAATCCCAGGAAGACCAGCAACACGCTTACGAACTTGCCGGCGACGATTTCGTTCAGACTAATTGGCGAGGTCATCAGAAATTCAAAGGTGCGGAGTTTTTTCTCCTCCGCAAAGAGGCGCATGGTCAGAATGGGTAAAGTAATGAGCAGGACGAAACGGATGCTGCTAAACAGATTGCGGAACACCAAATCATTCAGGTTGATCTGAGCCTGTCCCTGCACTTGCATGAGTTGAATCGCCTGGGCGCCGGTAAAGACGATGTACAGATAGGCCAGCAAGCCGACGATTAATAGAAACACTGCACCCACGACGTAGACGACCGGAGAGACGAAATAGGAACGCAGCTCTTTGGCGACGATGGCGTGAACAGGTGTCATATCGCGGATTCCACATTCTCCGAGGCAGTCGCGGCAGTTGATGTTTTCGCCAATTCCATGTCCTGAGAGACTCCCTCTTCGTGCCTGGTCAGTTGTAGAAATACGTCTTCCAAGGTCATGGAAATCGACTTCAGCTCCACGAGACCCCAGTTGTTCGTGACGGCCAGGCGCGCCACCTCTTCTCGAATATCTTGTCCCAAATTACATTCGATCATGAAACTACCGGCCGGACCATTGGCATACACATGTTGCACGCCGGGAACCTGGCGTATGTGTGCTTCGGCTTCTGCCGGCGCCCGCTTCAGCGTGAGAGCGATTTTTTCCGAATGGCGAAGACTGGCAGACAGCCGATCAGGGGTATCCTCGGCGACAATCCGGCCGCCGCTGATGATGACAACCCGCTGGCAGACCGCCGTGGCTTCCGGAAGAATATGCGTGCTCAGGATTACTGAGTGGGAGCCGGCGAGACTCTTGATCAACTCCCGAATCTCGATAATCTGTTTCGGATCGAGCCCGACGGTTGGTTCGTCCAAAATCAGCACGGGGGGATCATGAAGCAGTGCTTGCGCCAGCCCGACTCGTTGACGATATCCGCGGGAAAGATTCCCGATCAGCCGATGCAGGACAGGTCCCAAACCAAGGCGCTCCACCTCGCGTGCCATGGCGCTGCTCAAAGCGGCACCCATCAGCCCGCGCAGTCGTCCAACAAACTGTAGGTACTCATCAACCGTGAGTTCCTGATAAACAGGAGGCGTCTCGGGAAGGTAACCGATTCGACGCTTGACCTCCAGCGCCTGGTCGGCGCAATCGAACCCCGCGACTCGGGCGGCTCCTTCTGAGGCCGGTATGAAACCGGTTAAGATGCGCATCGTCGTCGTTTTGCCCGCCCCATTCGGGCCGAGAAACGCCAGGACTTCTCCTTTGGCGACGGAAAACGTGACGCGGTCGATTGCCGTGTGCTGGCCGTAACGCTTAGTGATCTGTTGAACGTCAATCATAGATAACGGGTGTTGCTCTTCGCCTGCTGGACGATGTCGGGGGTTACGGGGGCGGGCGTCTTATTGCCTCTGCCGCACAACTGTCCGGCATCTTACTGAGGAGGCAGGGGGCAGTCAATATCGAACTGCGCGTTGGAAAACCTTTACAGGGACGGCAGGGCCTGTTAGAGTCCGCCCGTCCGCGATTCGTCGCAAAGATGCTCAAGATTATGTACCAGGGCCGACCATTCCTCGGGTTGATTCTTTCCATCCCGGTCTTGCTCTACTCCCTTCTCCCCGTAACGACTGAGGCAAGGCAGAGCACATACAAGGTACAGGGGACGGTGATTGCGGTGACTCTTACCCAGACGCCTCCTTTGATCGTGGTTAAGACTCCCTTAGGTCCCAAGAACCACATGACTGTAGGGGCAACAGTGACCTCTCATACGAAGATCATTCGGGGAAACAAACGGGTGGCGCTCAATACGATTCGAGAGGGTGAAGTTGTGTGGTTGACATACGTCAAGGGACCTAGCGGAGTGCAAGCTGAAATAATCCGCGTCGGCGCTTCGTAGACTCCGCAAAATTGCGTCGCAGGTTCACAGCTCTGGCTGGACGCCTCTAAAACTCCATAAAATCTGCTACTTAGCTCTCCGTTTACTCCGCGATTGACTCTGTCAGTGTCTTCCATTTATATAGATGTACCCCAAGCTGTCTCTCGCAATTTATGCGGTTCCCCCCAAGGGCTCGCCTGTTTCATCCACCCAAAGGTAGGGGCAGGGGCTACGGCTTCGGTATTGTTGGACGATCGGTCCTGGCTTAGCTTGTACACAACAAGCGAGGAATCGGGGGCCTGTCAGTTCAACCACTCAACACAGGTGTTGAAAATGACATACCACACTTCGCAGACGACACGGCCGGTGCTACTGTCTATAGCCGTATGCGCAGGAATGCTGCTGGGAGCCTGTTCCTGGATTCCGAAAGGCGATGCCCAATTCGATGTCGGTATCAAGGACCGAGGGGTCGCCTCCTGGTACGGCGAGCAGTTTCATGGGAGGCTGGCTGCCAACGGTGAAATCTTTGATATGGAAGCTCTGACAGCGGCTCACCGAACCATCCCGCTAGGGAGCACCGTTCGGGTCGTCAATCTGGCCAATGGAAAGCACATCCATGTCCGCATTACCGATCGTGGCCCCTATATGAACGGTCGGATCCTCGATTTGTCTCACGCCGCTGCCGTGCTGCTGGAGATGGACCGTGGGGGCCTCGCTCATATTCAAGTGGAAATTGTCGGTCAGCACCATCCCGAACTGCTTTGGCTTTCTCAAGCCATAGCCGAACAAGCCTACTCACTCCTCATCGGTCCGAACGCAGTGTCCGATCGACCCGCACCGATCATGACGCCTTCTGTTCGCGCTCTTCCCAGTGATCTGTGGATCACCAGACGGATTCGGCGCGTCCCCGCAGTGCTTGCCGCAGATCATACGGCTCATACTGAAGTTGCGGCCCTGGTTTTAAGTTAAGCCTCCACCTCTCTCCGTGAGTTGACAGTACGAGAAGCTGTCCACTAGACTGACCAGTCTGACCATTCCTGACCATTTCTTAGTGACCAAGGAGGCTGAAACGCGATGCCCAAGAAGCAGATAGCTGAACCTGACGAGGCCGGACTCAAAAAGAAAATTGCGGCGAAACTTGCCAATCACAGCAATCCCGAAGGGGACGCCGCGATGCGTTCATTGCGAAAACGGCTCAAGCGTGAGCAACGGAGGCGGCGGGCTTTGGCGCTGAGAAAGAAGCATGCGACCGGCAGTAAGCCGGCAGAAGCGGCGGCTCCCGCAGCAGGATAAACGACCAATCAGAAGGTAGGGCCAAGCCAGCCAGGTGGCACAAGGAAAATGACCATGGATGAACCGAGAAACGAACAGAATCAAAAGACTCCTGGAGTGGAATCTGCGACCGATGAATTGACGGATCAAGTTGCGGCGGAATTCACGGGCGAGCCAGGCACTGCGGAGGACCTCCTCGGGGAGCAGGCCGAACCGGTGATGCTCGAAGAGGAGAAGGTCAAAGACGAGATCGATATTCAGATCGATCTCCTGAAGGATCCCGATTGGGTTGTACGTCGTGAAGCTGCTATCACACTCGGCGAAATGGGCGACGAGCGTTGCGTAGAGCCGTTGTGCAAGGCCCTCTATGACGGAGATTGGCAAGTTCGAGAAGTGGCGGTCGACGCCCTTGGGCAGATCGGCTCCCCCGCCGTTGAGATGCTGGTAAAGATGGTTCGCGACTGGGACGTCAGAAAGTATGTGCTCATGGCGTTGGGTAAGATTCGGGATGAGCGTGTCCTCGATCCTCTCATGCTCCAGCTGCGGAGCGATGAATTTAAGGACGACGCCACCAACGCGTTGGTCGAACTGGGAGAACCGGCGCTGGAACGCCTCGTCAAAGCCCTCAAGGACAAAGACGAAATGGTGCGGAAGCAAGCCGTATTGGCATTGGGTCGCATTAAACACAGCGGTGCAGTCGACCCGTTGATCGATATGCTTGCCGACGGGGATTGGTTTACCCGGTTGACTGCAGCGGCCGCCCTCGAGGCAATCGGCGATCCCCGCGGGCGTGATGCGATCAAGCCATTGACGAAGGATCCGGACATGGTCGTCCGAATGCGAGTTGAGCGTATTCTGGCAAAGTGGAAAAAGCAGCCGGTCGGTTCGGTCTCGATGAACTAAGCAGTTATTTGTTCAGCTGCCTGTCGATTTCCTGTTGTAGTTCGGTGAGCTTTCGTATCGGCACTTGTTTTCCCATCGTGAGTTCAAGCCTAACTTCCTGTAATGTTCCTATCAGTTGGCGTGCCGCCTGAGTCTGCTCGTTCGGTTTAGCACCCTTCATTGCGCTTTCGAGGCCATCAACACCCTCCGCCAATTGTTTCGCGGCTTCGCCGAAATTCTTGTCGAACAGTTCGGATTTTGCCTGTACGACGCGGGACTTCGTGTCGAGCAGGGCTTGCCGACGACGAAGATCACGCTCAATGCCCATGGTGGTGTCGACGCCGCTTCTCCACATGTCTTTCAGTGAACTCTGCAGATCGCCGACCGTTTGTTCCAGCGTGCCTCCCGGTCTCTGCCCAAAATAGTATCCGAGCGCAAACGAAGCTACAGCGATGACAAGGCCGGCGATGAACTTGCGCATGGTCATCCTTTCCGTCCTCTGGGCGAGGACTTCTTCTTCTTATGGAAGAGTTGCTGCAGCACACTTCCAGCAGCCGTAATGCGGATGGCTGGGTCTGAATCGTGCAGGCCTTTCTTGATGAGTTGAATCACCGGCATGGGGATTCTACCCAGTGCTTTGGCAGCGAACAGTCGCGGCTGGGGTTGTTGATCCTGGAGGAGGGTTTGGAGAATCGACAGCGCTTGCTTATCGGATGCCGCACCCAGCGCTTGCGCGACGGCGGCACGCACAGATGGATCGGGATGTCGTGTCAGATCAGTGGCAATCAGAACAGCCGAGGTGTCGCTCAATCGCAAGAGCCCTTCGACGGCGCTGGCCCGCACCTGCATCGAGGCATCGTGCGTCACTGACTGCAAGAGCGGGCGCACATCCTTGACGCCGATCCGACCCAAGCTCGCTGCTGCCATCGCCCTGACGCGCGCGTTTTCATCGCCCAGCGCGTGAGTGAGTGGAGCAATTCCGCCAGGCTGACCGAACTCTCCCAACGCTCCCGCGGCAAACGCTCGCACCGGTGCCTCCGGATCGTAGACGCCTTGGCTGAGAACGGTGAGACTCGAAGGACGTTTGAGCTTGCCCAGTGCGCCAAGCGCGGCCATGCGCGTTTCCGGGTCGGGCAGTGTGGCGGCACCAGTAATATCCGCCAGCATATCCTGTCTCCCTAGCCGATAGAGCCCGGCATACGCAAAGACCGCCTCCGGACCATCCTCCGTCCTCGCCACTTCAGTCAATCGCGGCATGATGTCTTTCACCCGTGCCTCGCTCAAGGCGTTCATGGCCGCAATGCGTACAGGTGACATGTCGTCAGTTAATGCATGCCGCAAAGGGCCTGATTTGGCGGCAAGGCCGGCCCGACTAAGGCCTTCGACCGCACGCGCTCGCACAAGAGGGGAGGGGTCCAACAACCCATCTTCCAAAATAGGTTGCTGGTCCGGGAGGCTCAGTTCTGCCAAGGCGCTATAGGCAGAAATCCGAATATATTCTTTGGGATCTCGTACGTACGCAGTCAAGAAGCTCACGGAGAGCTGGCGCAACAGACTCAGGTCATCCGGCTGACCAGACGGCACAAGGCGATCGTAGATGTCCAGCGCTTCTTCCGGGCGGCCCAATTTGACGGCACTTTGGACTGCCAGCCGTAGCAATGGTTTCGACGCGGCGCCAGGAGGCTGCGATTGCAAGAGTTTGATGACCGTGCCGTATTCCGCTCGATTGAAGGCCTCGGTCGCCTCTCGTTCCAAGGAGGAAGCCAACGCAGCGAGCGGATCATGCGGTAAAGTGAAGGCGAGCAGCAAGCAGAACAGGTAGATCAGCATGGAAGGAGCGATAGTTCCGGAAAACGGAACTGTCGAGTGAACGCCAAGGGGCGGCCGATTCTCACCATATCGAAGGCGTGCGACTCATCGCGGGGCGATACAGCATCTCGACGTAGTCTTTCACCATTCGTTTAGTGCAGAACTGTGGGGCAACGGTTCGAATGCTCTCTCTGACCAGCTGGAGCCAGCCGCGAGGAATGCCATCGAGATCGCGTTGGTAGAACAGTGGGACTGCTTCTTGTTCCAACATCCGGTACAGTTGTTCGGCGTCGTGATGGTCTTGAGCTTGGACATCGGGGTTCCCGTTCAGCGGTTGAATGCCCCAGCCGTTCGCGCCGTTGTAACCTTCCTGCCACCAGCCATCGAGCGTGCTGAAATGAAGAGCACCATTGAGCGCGGCCTTCATTCCGCTGGTACCGCTGGCTTCCATCGGAAAGCGCGGCGTGTTGAGCCAGATGTCCACGCCTTGGACGAGGTACTTGGCCATATGCATTTCATAATCTTCCAAAAAGGCGACATGGCCGCCCAACTTGTGATCATGGCAAAAGGTCATCACTTCATGGATGAAATAACGGCCTGGTTCGTCGGCCGGGTGGGCCTTCCCAGCAAACACCAGCTGGACCGGCCGCCATTTATCCTGCAGGATGCGCTTGAGGCGTTCCAGATCCTGAAATAACAGTGTGGCGCGCTTATAAGTTGCGAATCGCCTGGCGAAACCGATCGTTAAGGCTTCCGGATCGAGGAGTGTACCCCGACTCAGCACTTGGGCGGGTTGTAGATTGCCATACATCCACCCATTCCGGGCCCGTTCGCGAATGAATCCCATCAGCTTGCGTTTCATCGATTGGCGAACAGCCCAAAGTTCGTGGTCGGGAATGTCCACTACGCGTTGCCACATGGCGGGATCATCGCAATGTTCGGCCCAAGCGGGGTGCAGGGATTTACTATAGAGCCGATGAAGATCTTGCCCGATCCAGGTTGGCGCATGGATCCCATTGGTGATGCTGTGTATCGGAACTTGCTCGACGGGGAGCCCTGGCCAAAAATGTTGCCACATTTCGCGGCTTACGCGTCCGTGTTCGCGGCTCACGCCATTGACGTGCGCTGATAAGCGGATGACGAGGGCTGTCATATTAAAGCCTTGCCCTCGCGATTCGGGGGTCTCGCCCAGTCTCAAGAATTCATCCCGCGAAAGGCCAAGCTGCTCCCAATATCCCGCAAAGTAACGGTCCATTAAGTAGTGAGGAAACACGTCGTGCCCAGCTGGTACCGGTGTATGGGTCGTGAAGACGGTGCTTTGGCGGACGATTTCGCTGGCTTCGGCGTGAGACAAGCCCTTCTGGACTAATTCCCTCGTGCGCTCCAGCGTCAAAAATGCGGAGTGCCCTTCGTTCGCGTGCCAAACGGTGGGACTAATCCCGAGCGCGCGGAGTAGGCGCACGCCGCCGATGCCCAAGAGAATTTCTTGGCAAAGCCGCATCTCCTGGTCGCCTCCATACAGGCGAGCGGACAGTGCGCGGTTCTCCGGTGTATTCTCCGGCACATCTGTGTCGATCAAAAAGAGCGGAACGCGGCCGACCAGGACCCTCCAGACCACCGCTGTGACATTCCGTCCACCCATGTCGACGTTAAAACGGCAGGGCTCTCCTGTCGGTGTCAATGCAGGATGGATCGGAGACTCTTCATGATTGAACGGAGCATAGGCAGCCTCTTGCCATCCTTCGGGCGTGATCCGCTGGCGGAAATAGCCTTGCGGATACATGAAGCCGACCCCCACGAGCGGAATACCCAGGTCGCTCGCTTCCTTGCAATGGTCTCCCGCCAGGATGCCGAGGCCTCCGCTATAGATCGGGATTGATGTATGAAGGCCAAATTCGGCGGAAAAGTAGGCGATGATTTTCTTGGTCTCACCGGCGTGTTGTGTACTATACCAACTGCGTCCATTCGCACGGTACTCGTCGAAGAGTTTGAAGACGGCGGAGTATTGCCTGAGGTAGGATGGATCTTCCGCGAGTTTGGCCAATCGCTCTGGTTTCACATCGGCGAGCAGTTTCACCGGGTTATGGTGCGTGTGGAACCAGAGTGTCGGATCAATGGCCTCGAACAGTTGGCGTGCTTCTACTGTCCAACTCCACCACAGATTGTGAGAGAGTTCGGTCAGTCGAGCGAGACTGGTCGGGACATGTTTTTGTGCAGTAGCGACTGGCGGCGTCGTATCCACGAAAGCTCCTTATAAGGTGGAATCGGTGTGGGCGAGAAAGGATAGCCCGTCGAGTGATTAGGCGTGGCCAGCCTTATGCCAAGAATTCCACTCCTCGGAGAATGCCACGGCGGCGTACCGTTCGCCAAGCACTTTCGCAACTCGATTCATCAGCTTCGTGAGTTGCTGCATCTCATCAGCGGTGAGATCCTGACGAAAACGCGGATGTAGTCCCCAACGGGTTTCGATTTCATCGCCGGTGACGTCCGACATCACGCTGATGAGTTTGATCTCATTTCCCGTCTGTCCCTTCAGTGATGCAGGCGAGGCAGGTGTCGCCGCGCTGCTAGTGGGTTGCGGTCCCGCACCAATGGCTGGTGGCGGTTCTCCTTTGAGGATAGCGGTAATAGCTGGAACTGTGGCAGTGGCACACAACATTGCCGCCGACGTGATCTGCGGATTGTCGGCGACGCCAAGTGCATCGGCAACGCGGCCACCGAAGGCATCAAACATCTCGTTCCTGGTCTTGCTCTCTTCGGTGATGGAAAAGCGATAGCCTTCGTAGAGCTTGCGGCTCTCCGCCACGACTCCACTGATCGTCATCATAATGTCGTTCTGGTCGACTCCGGAGCCGAAAGCCGGTTCCAGGACCTCCCTTAACTGGGTCGTGACGGCGTCTTCCAGTCCGCTCATGAACTCGGGTTGATCCTTGATGGGGATATGGAACGCGGACAGCCGATCTGTCAGATTGAACGTGAGCTTAAGAAACTCAAGGTACAGCTTCCATTCGTCCTGCCGTTTGAGCTTGAGGGCCTGTTCCGGGGCATTTTTCTTCAGCACCGTCACCGATTCCCCGGCAACAGCGAGCATGAGTTCGGCGAGCGAGCGTTGCTGTTCACTATAATGCATCTTGATCGTAGGCATCGTGTTTCGATCTGCTCCGTTCATAAAGGAGGCTCATTATAACTGAGAGATTATCCGGCTCCAAGGGGTGGGACCATGGAGCAATCGATTTGCACTGTGACCAGGCACGCCCATCGCCGGTTCGTGGTGGGACTCCTTTTCTCTTGGCAAATCATCGTGAGTCGTCCACAATGCACCGCCACGCCGGTGGGTGCAATGCCTCATTCATTCGACAAACTGGAGCGGCCAAACGGTTGGTGATCACGCGATAGAAATGGAAGATTTTCCACTACTTCTCTTCAAAACTTTTCTGCTTCGCCCCTACGTCTTCATGTTTCTTGTCTCGTTTCTCATCATTGGTCGATTGTTGATCGGCTGGCAGAGAACCCTCGTGTTTCTCCTGGCTGGTTGGATCACCGCTTTTCTCTGCGAATTTTCGTCCACCCGCGTGGGCGTGCCATTTGGGTTCTATTATTACACCGGTTCGACCGTCGGACAGGAGCTCTACATCTCCAACGTCCCCTTTATGGATTCCCTTTCGTTCACCTTCCTACTCTTTGCCAGTTATTGTTTGGCTCTCATGTTCCTGCTGCCTGCAGTCGCTGCACCGGCCCGACGTCGATTGGAATTGGTCCTGGATCCGAACGTCAGAACCTCATGGGCATCCCTGCTGTTGACAGCCACCTTCCTGACGTTCATCGACGTGGTGATCGATCCGGTAGCGTTGCGAGGCGATCGCTGGTTTCTGGGACAGATCTATGGATATCCAGCTCCGGGGTTGTACTTCGGGATTCCACTCATGAATTTTGTCGGGTGGGCTGTGGTGGGTCTTGTTGCCCTTTCCATCTATTTTTATCTCGATCGGCGTCTGCCACCGCTGGCGCCTGCTGACGGACCCGCCATGACCACATACCTGTTACTCGGCTGCGCTCTTTATTATGGTGTGCTGGTATTTAATCTGACGATCACATTCTGGATTGGCGAAACCTTGCTCGGCTTAGTCGGGGTGATGATCTATCTGCCCATCACTATCCTGCTGCTGCTTCGACTGGTCAACCGGATGCCGACGCCGATGGTCTCGGTTTCATCTCCGTCCTCTCGTACGTTGCCCGTACATTCATGACCGTTGCATTCATGTCAAAACCGCAAATATGTCTGACCCCCATCTCGTTGAAACGCTCTCGTTTATAATGTTATACAGCGCAGTCACATTTATCTTTTCTATTTTTTCATGAGTCGCGACGTCACTCCCTACATTCTCAAGCGCCAGCCGGAGGACACCGCTCCTCGGAAGCTCTCCATTGATTATGCCGCGGCCTTGAATCCACAACAGTTGGCGGCCGTCACGGCCGGGGACGGGCCGTCATTAGTGATCGCCGGTGCGGGTAGCGGCAAGACGCGTACGCTGGTCTACCGTGTGGCCTACCTGATCGATTCGGGCGTCGATCCTTCGAACGTTCTATTGCTGACTTTTACGCGCAAATCGGCCCAGGAGATGTTGCAACGGGCGGGCGAGTTGATCGGTGTTCGGAGCGAACGCGTCTGTGGCGGAACCTTTCACTCTGTCGCCAACACGCTGTTGCGTCGCTATGGCAGAGCTATCGACCTGGAGCCTGGCTTTACCATCTTGGATCGTAGCGACGCGGAAGACTTGATTGCCCTTGTTCGGTCGCAATTGGGGCTTAATGAGAAAGACAAGCGGTTTCCGCGTAAGAGCACGATCGCCGAGATGTTCAGCAAGTCCGAAAACACGCTGCGCAGTCTCGATGATATCGTGGTGGAGGAATTCAGTCACTTTGCTGATCATCTGGACGCGCTCGGCCAACTTCAAAAGGGGTATCAAGCAGCCAAGCGTCAACGACAATTAGTCGATTACGACGACCTGCTCGTCTTGTTACGTCAAGCGTTGACACAAGATCCGCAAACCAGGCAGGCGATCGCGCGGCTCTACCGCTACATCCTGGTCGATGAATATCAGGATACAAACCGGTTGCAAGCGGAGGTTATTCGAAATCTGGCGGTGACACATCAGAATGTGATGGTGGTGGGAGACGATAGCCAGTCGATCTACGCGTTCAGAGGTGCCACGTTCAAGAACATTATGGAATTTCCGACCCTGTTCCCTGGCACCACGATCTATAAGTTGGAGGAAAACTATCGGAGCACGCAGCCGATCTTGAATCTGGCCAACTGCATCATTGAAGAAGCAGCGGAAAAGTACACGAAACATTTATTTACCCGGAAACTCGATGGGCCGCTGCCGACATTGGCCGAAGCAGCCGGGGAAAATGCGCAGTCACGGTTTATTGCCCAGAAGATACTGGAATTACGAGAAGAGGGCGTGCCGCTGAGCGAGGTGGCGGTATTGTTCCGAAACAGTTTTCATTCATTCGATCTGGAAATCGAGCTGTCGCGCCGCGGGCTTCCGTTCGTCAAGCGCGGCGGCGTCAAGTTTATTGAAACAGCCCACGTGAAAGATCTGTTGGCACACCTGCGTGTCGTCGCCAATCCATTGGATACGGTGAGTTGGCATCGTGTATTGATGTTGGTAGAAGGCGTTGGACCAAAGAAGGCACAGGATCTTCTGGCAAGTCTCCTCAAATCCGAAAAGCCCTATCACGTGCTGCGTGAGTCGAGCGGTCGTTCCGGACAGGGGCTCAGGAATTTGGCCAATACGTTGGAAAGTCTTTCAGGTTCAGATAATTTGGGTACAGCCGATCAGGTCAATCATATTTATGAGTATTATCTGCCGATCCTGAAGGAACAGTATGACGATTATCCGAAGCGCATCAGGGATCTGGACCATCTTCACACCATTGCCGAGGGCTATCCGGAGGTTGACAGCTTCTTGTCCGATCTGGCGTTGGAACCGCCGGACGGCAGTGCTGTCGATGTCGAGGCCCCGGATCGTGAGGACGAACGGATGGTGTTATCGACGATCCACTCGGCGAAGGGTCTGGAATGGCAGTGTGTGTTTGTCATCTGGGTCGTCGATGGGAAATTCCCGTCGATCTATTCTTTTGTAACCGATGAAGAGTTGGAAGAAGAACGACGGCTGTTCTACGTCGCGGTGACGCGTGCGAAACGGCATCTCTATCTAACCTATCCGATCAATGTGTTCGACAAGAGCAGTGGCATGTTGCTGTCGAAACCAACTCGATTCCTTGACCACGTGTCGCCGGCGATGTTCGATCAACTGGCCCTAGTGGAGGAAGGGAGTCATGTGGATTGGCGTGGATATCGAGACGATTCCTATTGATAAACTTTCTTCAGCTGCGACGATTTGACTTCTGTCTCTTCCCCTCGCACAACGTCTATGCATCCGGTCCTTCTCATAGCTGCCGCATTGTGTGTCGTGCTGTTGGTCCCGAGCAATGGAAAAGGCGCAGATCAGGCGCCGACTTCAGGGCATGTCTGGAAACAGATCGTGACCGAGGCTGCAGGGCTCGGATTACCCACAAAGTTCCTGAAGGCCGTACCGGCAGATTTCGTGAAGTTCGAGTTTGCTGATTTGCAGGCGTTCGCGGCTGAGTACCATCTGAGTGAGCATCGAATGGTGTTGAACAGGACGCTCTCGTTTAATGTGGCGGGCGGAACCTTGCGTCCACTCGCTCGGCTGACTCATGCAGAAATGGAGACGCTATTCCATGAGTTGTTCCACGCCTATATGGATTATTTAACAGTGAGAGAGGGTGAAGGTCAGCCGGACCCGTGGCTAGTCTTTGCCCGTAAGCAGCAGCGTTGCCGGTACGGTGCCGTCCTGATTACCCCGGTGGTCCAACGGAAACTGGAAACCGAAGAACGATTTCTTAGTGAACGAGAATCCTGGGAAGCCTTAAATGAAGCTTGGGCCGTGTTTGTCGGCTGGACGGTGTGGAGTCAGTTAGAACTTCGCGAGCGAGGGGAACGCTCCATACAGAAACCCGGGAAGAGCCGCGAAGCTTGGCTTCGCCGTCTTGAGGAGGCGGATCGAGAGGGAAAGCTTCGCGGTTATTACGAACCCGAGGATCCAACAGAACGGGCTGTGACGAGAAAACGATTTTTAGCTCCTGATTCACGTCTCTCAGTGGAGGAAGCGGAACGCTTAATGACGGAACCATTGGAGTTTTCAAATGACCTGGTAAAGCAGGCGATCGCGACCATGACACGTGGTCAACAGTCCCTTTCATCCTCGAAGTCCTGTCAGTAGAGTCGCCAGAACTGTTTGAAATGCTTTAGAGTTTTTCCTTGACTGGTTTCCTCGGGCCTTCAGCAATGGTTCTGGTGTGACGGACAGAATCGAGCCAAGAATCGCGTGGGCTAGAACTATGACGAAATTAATTTCTGGCTAGGTCTTTTGGGGCTTGACTTCGAAGTACTTCATCAATAGAATCAGCCGTTTCCTGAACAAGGCTGTCCGCAGCTAGCCACTTTTCTCCTTATTCTTGAGGAGATGGGGAGCTGTGCGTGGACGAGCCTACTCTTCTTTTCCCATCGAGCGAATGGAAATGAAGGCAACGATTTTCCAATTGAAATTTTTCCGCTGGAAATTTTGGGCAGGTACCCAAGTGGCCAAAGGGGGCAGACTGTAAATCTGTTGCCATCGGCTTCCAAGGTTCGAATCCTTGCCTGCCCACCAAGCAGAGCTTGCTCGACCGGGAGCCTTCGCAATTATTCTTAGCGACCGGAAAAACATCACAAGAGTTTTTGAATTTAAGGCGGGCGTAGCTCAGCGGTAGAGTCCCAGCCTTCCAAGCTGGCTGTCGTGGGTTCAACTCCCACCGCCCGCTCCAAATACTTGGCGGTGTGGAGTGACGCATAACGATCAAATGGCCCACGTAGCTCAGTTGGTAGAGCACGTCCTTGGTAAGGACGAGGTCACGCGTTCGATCCGCGTCGTGGGCTCCA
>Ga0114129_10005348_pt1 | contig 18123 bp, 12 predicted proteins | sample RhiMetdeltSRZDD1_FD_80071 | JGI IMG/M metagenome (GOLD analysis project Ga0114129, IMG submission 80071) | Populus rhizosphere microbial communities from Tennessee, USA - Rhizosphere MetaG P. deltoides SRZDD1 (version 2) (version 2) | ecosystem: Host-associated > Plants > Roots > Rhizosphere >...
CGCCGCCGGTGGCTTCCGCCGCTTCGAGCGCCGTAACGAGGCGGGCGGCAAGGTCGCCGCCCGCGTGGCGATACGCACAGAGCATTGCCGGCCAGACGGTGTCGTCAGTCATCATGTTGGCTTGCACGCTCACGCCATCGTCGGTGAGATGACCAGCCGCGGCAACGCATGCAGCGCCCGTGTGGGTGGCGATGCGCCCGCTGGAATCCAGCAACGCGACCTGCCTGGTTTCGCCACGCTGGTCTCCTTCCAGGAGGCGCCGCAAGGCGTCCGCTGGTGCGATTCCTTCCCGCATCATCGCTAGACCTTCGGGTCCAAAATCGAGATTTGCGAACGACTGCGTGGCCACTACGCCCACGCCCGCTTCCCCCCAGGGAACCGCCGCGCCGACAGCGAGGTAGCACGACTGCACGGCGACGCCAAGGCCCCCGGTGGCCGCGTCGCGGGCGACGATTGAATAGGTCGCGATCAGTTGTTCTCTCATCAGGTGCACAATGGTTGCCTGAAACGAAGCTTCCGTCGATGACCCCGCGTGCCAATTCATTGACCGATCGCGACACATCACAGGTGGGCAGTGTCGCGGCTGCCTTCAGCATGCCGGTCAACGATGTACGGGCGTTGATGAACGCGTTCGGCTCGTGCGGGTACGACGTCGCATCATTGCTCAGGTCGGCGGGGTTGAACGACGCGGAGTTGAGCAACCCCGACGTACGAATCTCCTGCGAGAAGCTGGGCCAGATCGTTACATCCGCGCAGCGGATGCGGTTCACGCCCAACCTGGCACTGCACTTGGCGCATGCGACGCCACTCGGCGCATACCCGCTTCTCGACTACGTTGTGCTGACCTCTGAAACCGTTGGCGCCGGCGTGCGTGGTCTCGCGCGCTATTTGCGTCTAGTCGGCAACCCGATCGTCATCGAGATAGATGAAGATTCAGATCCGATTCGCATTGACCTGACGGGTGGCGCCGCCGCATTCAATGTGGAGTTCGTCACCTCGCTGACGCAGCTGCATCTACGTCAGGAAACCAATGGCGCTTTCAGTTTTTCTTGCGTCAGCTTTCGACACCAACCGGATGACGTCGCCGCGTTCGGCGTGGTCGCCTCACGAATGAAGGCGTCTCGTCTCGGCAGTTAGTCGAACATGCTCGGAAGGAAGCGGCCCGTCGATACATTGGGGAGTCCAGCCTTGCCATCTGCGAAGTCGCATTTCTGGTCGGCTATTCAGAACCGGGTCCATTTCATAGAGCTTTCAAACGTTGGTTTGGCATGACACCCGAGACGTTCAGGGCGAGGGAGCGATAGATGCGGGCGGTTACGGTTGCCATCGTGATTCTCACGTTCGCCGTCTCCGCGAGTGCGCAGACAACCGCACTTCCCGATCCCGGATCCCGAATCCCGGCTCCCGGCGGCATCGACAAGAGCGGCGTCTTCGTCGACTCGCTCGCATTACTCGGCATCGAGCATGGCATCCGGCTCGCATTCCAACCCGGAACGCGGCGGGAGCTTCGCGGCAACTTCTGGCGCGATTACCGTCAGTCCGTCCGTGTGCCGACCACGTGGGAAGACACAGACTCGTGGCTGGTGAACTATGTCGGCCATCCGATTCACGGCGCGGCGGCGGGTTACTTGTGGCTCGAGCACGACCCGCAGGCACCGATCACCATTGAGTTCGACAACCGGTACTGGGCGAGCCGCGGCCGCGCAGCGGCCTTCGCCGCTGCCTACAGCCTCCAATTCGAGATCGGGCCTCTCAGCGAAGCCTCGCTTGGCAACGTCGGTCTCCGTCCGCAGACGACGGGATGGGTCGACTACGTGGTGACGCCCACGGGTGCGTACGGGCTCGTGATTGCGGAAGACGTGCTCGACAAATTCCTCGTCGAATGGATCGAGCGGCATACCCGCAACCGCATCTGGCGCGCAAGCCTGCGGTTGATCTTCAATCCGACACGCGCCATGTCAAACACGGCCGCAGGGCATCTGCCGTGGTATCGCCCCGATCGAACGCTAGCCTGGTAATTGGCACTTCAGATGGGTGAACGTTCCCGGCAGGCCATGTCCACCGCCTTCGCCGGCGAGGTACACGTCACCGGCATTGGAAATCGCCACGCCCTCGCCTTGCGTCTCGTCGAGCGGGCGTAGATTGGCGTGCCAGACATCGGTCATCGTTCCATTCACGAGATCGCGCGTGGGGAGGAGCAGCAGCTCGGAATTCGTTCGCAGCGCCACCCATTCGCCATCAGGAGTCGTTCCCGCGTCGGTGATGCGCGACCGCTTTCGATCCTCATCGCCCAGAAACATGTCGACGGGCAATTCCGCCACTTTGCTCAGCGTCGCGACCGTCCGGGGACGCATATCGCGTGGTGCACGGTAGAGCACCGTTGGATGTCCCTTTGTGACGATGAACAGACTTTGGTCGGGCGTCACGAACAGTGCCTCGGCGTCATGTGCCTTGTCCGGATACGCGAAGACGAACGCGTCCGCCTGCGTCGTTGCGGTGTCGTCCGCTCTGGGCTCGGCTACGCGATAGATCGTCACCTGCATCCGTTTTGCGCCATCATCCCCGATGTCGCCGACGTAGAGGCACGACCCAGACGGACACGGCCCGACGGTGAGCGCTTCCCAATCCCGAATCGTCGCGCCGGTAACGCGAACCTGTCCCTTGACCTGACCCGTTGTGCTGAGCGCAACGACCACCGGGTCGTCGGAATCGTTCATCGACCACAGCACATCAGGGGAGCGCGTGCTTAACGCCAACCCGCTCGCCTCCGGCAGCTTGCCCAGCAATTGCAACGAACCGCCCGCGCTCTTGCTCAGATCGCATGACAGCTCGTGACCGCTGGTGGCCTTGGCGGCCTGCGTGCCTGGACGGCCGGCGCGTACTGTCGCGTCCCAAGTCATGATGGCGAAGACGGTGAACAGAGCGGAGAAGTACGTGTAGCGTCCCAGCATCGTCAGCCTTCTTTTCGTGACCTCGTTCACGGATTTGTTCAATTGCAACATCGAAACCGCATTGGTACCATTGCCGCCAACATCGGGCCATCGGCCGCAACACAACCGTGGCCCGACACCACCCACGCTGCGGGAGAGCTGTTTTATGAAACGTTTCGCGTTCGTACTTCTGCTGATGGCCGGGCTCGCGATAACTGCTGGCGACACGCTGCTGGCACAACGACCGGCGGGCGACGCGGCGAGCTTTGCCGCCTTCACCGGCTACCGTGCCGTTCCCAACATCACGTACATCACGGCCAGCGGCGTCGAGCTGAAGCTCGACTTTTACGGACCGGCGCGTCCATCAGCTCCGGTTCCGACCGCCATCTTCATGCATGGCGGAGGCTATCGGATCGGCTCGCGCAAAGAGGCGTCCGTGCTGAGTCTGCTGCCGTACATTCAGATGGGATGGAACGCTGTGAACGTGGAGTATCGCGCCAGCGGCATCGCACAGGCGCCCGCGGCCGTCGAGGACGCACGCTGCGCACTGCGCTGGGTGATTCACAACGCCAAGGAGTACAACGTCGACGCCGAACGGATCATTGTGACAGGACAGTCCGCCGGTTCACACCTGGCGCTGATGACCGGTCTGGTACCCGAGTCGGCCGGCTTCGATCGGAATTGCCCGGGGCCCGAACCGATGAAAGTGGCCGCGGTGATCAGCTGGTATGGCGTCTTCGATTACACGACGCTTGTAGACGATCCGAAGCGCGACTACGCCATCAGCTGGATCGGCGGTCAGCCGAACTACAAAGACGTGGCGAAGCGCGTATCGCCCATGACCTATGTGCGCGCCGGCCTTCCGCCGGTGATGGCGATTCATGGTGACGCAGACCCGATCGTTCCTTACGAGCAGGAAGTGCGCGAGATCGATGCGTTGAAGAAGGCGGGCGGCGTCGCCGAGCTCGTCACGATTCCAGGCGGCGGCCACGGCAACTTCCCGCGCGATCAGATGCTCCGCGCCTGGTCGTCGATCGACGCGTTCCTCCAGGCAAACGTCGTCAACAAGAAGCCGGTTTCGACTTCTGCGTCAGCGCGGTAGGTCCGGCTGAAGCCGACCCACCGTCAACCCTTTCACCGGTGGGGTCCGGCTTAAGGCGGACCAGCGTCCAATCCGGCCGCGGCCACGACAACTTCTTCCGCGAGCTTCGTGGATTCGAGCTGCTGCACGTGAGCGATCTCGATGTCCTTGACAGATCGCAACGCGTCCAGCAGCTCGAGAATGTCTGCGCCTCCCTCGCGATACGCATCCTCCGACATGCGCCGCAGCGTCGGAACCCGCTGCACGACGTGCGCTTCGAGTTCGGTCAACGCCTGGCGCCGCTTCGCCAGGACAGTGGTCGCGCGCTCGATGTCGGCGCGCGCTTCGGCGAGTTCGGCCTCGAGAGCGAGATCCTGCGCGCGCACCTGTGCCGTCGCCCTCGCAATGGCGCCCTGATTGCGGTCGAACAACGGCAGCGGCATGGAGAAACCGAAGAACGTCGACGTGCCGGTGACCTCGTGCGTCATTTGCGTGCCGGCGCTGAACGCTGGAACCGGCAGGCGTTCCCGCTGCGCCAGAAACAATCCGCCTCGCGCGGCGGCCTGTTGCCGACGGATGGCGACGAGCGAGGGACGCCGCTGCTGCGCCGTGGCCCATAACGTGTCGACATCGGTCGGCACGGCCGGATCGGGATCGAGAGGTCCGACGGCGTGAGGCGACCAGCCGGGAAACCCGAGCAGCGTCGCCAGCTGGCCGGCTGCATCGTCGACGTCGGCTTCCGCATTCATCATCTCGACGTGCACGCGTTCGGTTTCGATCTCGATCCGCGCGACGTCGTAGTCGCTGCGCTCGCCCGCCTCGGCGCGCCCCCGCACGACGCCTTCGACCCGCTGCAGGTCCGCGACGTTGTTCTGAACAGCGGCAAGCTGCTGTTGTCGCGAAAGCAGTGTCGCGAACGCCTGCCTCACCTGCAGTCGTCGCGCGCCGAGCGATTCGTCGACGTGTGCCTGCTCTGCCGTTACATTCAAATCGGCGGCGCCCAACCGTGCCTGTCGCTGTTTGAAGACGAGCAATGGCTGGTCGAGTACAACCTGCTGTTGTGTCACGGCACCGGTGCTGAGCCCGGACACCAGATGGACCGCGCCGTAGCTCACATCCGGATTCGGATACGTGCGCGCACTGACGCGATCCGCAGCGGTAATATCAACGGTCGCGCGATCTGCCAGCGTGCGTGGGCTGCGGTCGTTGAACAACCGGAGCACGTCGTCGAGCGTCACGGTTGACGGGAGCGGCATCTGCGCCGACGCATCCCGCGCCGCGATGCACGCGAGGATGACTAGGAGGGCGGAGATCTTATTCATCCTCGACCTCGACAGCCGGGACTCCCCGGACGATCAAGGCGTACGCGGATGGGAGGACAAACAGCGTGACCGCGACGGCCGTGATCAGACCGGTGATGATGACGACCGCAAAGGGTCGCTGCGTCTCGCTGCCGACGCCTCTGGACACCGCCATCGGCATCAGTCCGAGGATGGCGAGCATGGCGGTCATCAGCACCGCGCGGAATCGGCTTGCGGCGCCATGCGCGAGCGCCGGCAGCAGATCCTCACCCCTGCGTCGGCGCTCGTCGACCGCGCTCACGACGAGCAGCGATGCCAGACAGACCTGCCCGAGCAGCGCGATGAAACCGACGGCAGCACTCACAGATAGCGGGATGTGCGAAAGCGCCAGGCCAAAGACGCCTCCGCTCATCGCGAGCGGTGCGATAAGAAGCACCGTCGAGGCGCTCGCTACGGATCCGAGCGCCGTGCAGAGGAGCGCGAACACGACAAGGAACGAGAACGGCACGATGATCGCGAGTCGCGCCATGGCCCGTTTTTGGTTCTCGAATTCGCCACCCCACACCAGAAAGTTCCCTTCGGGAACGGAGACGTCGCGGGTGACGGTCGTCATCGCATCGGCAACCACCGAGCCCATGTCGCGACCTTCGATGTTGAACTTCAGTGCGAGGACACGGCTGTTCGACTCGCGATTGATGGCCGCGCGGCCGGTCGCCTTCTCGATATGCGCGACTTCGCGAAGGGGCACGTGGCCACCGTCCGCCGCCGGAACCAGAATGTTGGCGATCCGCTCTTCGTCGTCACGTTCGGCCACGGGGAAGATGACACGCACGGGCACAGGCCGTTCGTTCTGCCAGTACTCGGTGGGGACATCTCCGCCGAGCGCCGTCCGCACGACATCCTGGGCGGCACCCACGTTGATGCCGGCTCTGGCGAGCGCGCCGCGGTCCAGCACGATCTGCAGCTGCGGAATGCTGGCGTCGCGATACAGCCCGAGATCGACTACACCCGGTACTTTGGTCAGTGAGGCCACGCATTTCTCGAGGGTCGTCTTCATCACGTCGAGGTCTGTGCCGAAGACTTTCAGCACCACCTGTCCGCGGACCCCGCTGACCGCCTCCTCGACGTTGTCTTTGATCGGCTGTGAGAAGTTGTAGCTGACGCCCGGAATCTCGGTGAGCGAAGCCCGCATCTGCTCGACGAGGGAGTCCTTGTCCACGCCGCGTCGCCACTTGTCCTTCGGCGCCAGGTGAACGAAGGTCTCGCTCATGTTCACCCCCTCGTCATCGGTCCCGTCTTCCGGCCGGCCCTGTTCGCTCATCGTCTCGGTCACTTCGGGGAATTTGAGCAGTCGTCGTCTCACTTCGGTGAGCACCTCGGTGCCGCGGTCCAGCGCAATGCTGGGGGGCATTTCAACGAAGATCACGAGGTCGCCTTCATCGAGCTCGGGAAGGAACTCGCTGCCAAGCCTCGATCCGACGATCGCCACTGCGATGAGCAGGGCGGCTACACCGCCCGCCACCGCAAGGCGATGGCCGATGAGCCACGCGACCGCACGCGTATACCAATCGCGAAGCTTTGTCAGCAGCGCGGGCTCTTGCACCTCCGTGTCCTTCACCCGCAGCACGAGCGCGCAGAGCGCCGGAACGATCGTGAGTGCGAATACGAGCGCACCCAACAGCGCAAAGCTGTAGGTCAGTGACAACGGGCGGAAGATCCGACCTTCGACGCGCTGCAGCGTGAACACGGGAATCAGCGCGGCAATGATGATCGCCATCGCAAAAAACGTCGGGCGCGCCACGTCGATGGCAGAACGGATGATCAGCCGAAGAAGATCGCGTCGGCGTTTTGGTTTCTGTGTATTGGCTTCGTAGAGGACGTTTTCCGCCAGGACGACGGCGCCGTCGACAAGGATCCCGAAGTCAACGGCGCCCATCGAGATCAGGTTGGCTGGAAGGTGAATGAGCGTGAGCCCGATAAATGCCGTCAGCAGCGCGAGCGGAATCACCGACGCGACGATGAGCGAGCATTTCAGGCTGCGCAGGAACAGCCAGACCACCGAAATGACCAGAAGGGCGCCAAACAGCAGGTTGTGATGCACGGTTGACAACGTGTGCTCGACCAGCGTCGTGCGGTCGTAAAACGGCTCGATGCGCATCCCTTTCGGCAGAATGCTGGCGTTGAGCTCGTCGATCTTCGCGTGAACGCCTTCCAGGACCAGGCTCGGGTTCTCCCCGCGGCGCATCAGCACGAATCCTTCCGCAACGTTCTTCTCGAGGTTGTAGCCGACCGTGCCGAGCTGCGGCATATGCGAGAGGGTGACGCGTGAGACATCGCCGATGGTGACCGGCGTCCCCTTGTCGCTCTTCAGCACAACGGCCTTCAGATCCCTTGGATCCAGCACGTACCCGACGCCGCGGATTGTGAGCTGCTGGTCGCCATGTCGCAGGAAGCCGCCACCGACGTTGCGGTTCGATTGCGCGAGCGCTCCGGTGACGTCGGTTGGCGTCAGGTCGTGCGCGAGCAGCCGCGATGGATCGACTTCAACGTGGATCTCCTTCAGATAGCCTCCGAACGTCACCACATCGGCGACGCCGGGCACCTGACGGAGGATGCGGGAGATTGTCCATTCGAGCTCGGATCGCATCTCCTCGTCGGTGTGGCGGTCGCTCACGACATGAAACTGATACACCTCACCCAGCGGTGTGTCGTCCGGAGCGAGCTTCAATTCGACGCCCTCAGGAAGATCGGCCGCCTGCATCTTCTCGGTGACGATTGCCCGCGATCGGAACGGGTCCGCATCATCGTCGAAGGTGAGCGTGACGAGCGAGAGACCAAAGAGGCTCTCGCTGCGCATCAGGACCATCTGCGGTGTGCCGTTTAGTACCCGCTCGATGGGGACGGTGACCTGTCGCTCGATCTCTTCAGGCGCCAGCCCGGGAAGCTGCGCGATGACCTGCACCTGCAGGTTCGTTACATCCGGGAACGCCTCGACAGGAAGTTCGAGATAGGCCTTTACGCCGTAGGCCGCGATTGCCGCGGTGATCGCCAGGACCGGCAGGCGTTTCCTGACACAGAACTCAATCAATGGACGAAGCACGGTGCGCCCCCGGGGTTCGGACTAGAGAAGCTGATCGACCGAACCATCGAGGAGCAGCGCGCCTCTGACGACGACCTTGTCGCCGGGGGAGATCCCCGACACGATTTGGACGCGTCCGTCTTCGGCGTGCTGGGCCACGACGACCGGCCGCCGCTCGAAGGTGAGCGGATCCTTTTCCACGTACACGAACGACTCCTTGCCGTCTTTGATGAGAATCGCCTCTGTGGGCAGCGTGAGGTTGTGCGCCGCAGCGTCGATTTGTACTCGGCCGTACATACCGGGCCGCAGCTCGAACGGCGCGTGCTCGACGGCGATTCGAACGGGCGCGGTTCGCAATCCCATCGCAACCACGCTTCCGATCGAGGCGACATGCCCCTCGATCGTGCCGTTCAGAGAGGGCAACTGGACATGCACGCGGGCAGCTTCTCGCACGAGGGGCAGGTCGCGCTCAAAGACGTCGGCAACGATCCAGATTGCAGAAGGGTCGCCGACTTCGACGATCGGCTCGCTTCCCTTCTGCACGGTCATGCCGACGGTCGCACGGCGGCTGATGATGCTCCCGCTGATCGGCGCGCGAACGACGACGCTTGTTCCTGTGCCCATGCCGACGAAGGCGACGTCAGCCTGCACGCGCGCCAGTTCGGCCTCGAGCTCCGATACCCGCGTTTCGGCGGCAATTCGGTCGCGTTCGGTGCCGACCCCCTGCTGCAGCATGCGGTTCTGACGGTCCAGCGCACTGCGCGCTTCGCGCAGCGACGCGGTTGCCGTTTCGACCGCGGCGCGCATTTCCGCCGCGTCGGGGCAGTCAAGCGTCAGCAGGGGATCGCCTTCGCGAACGCGATCGCCGATCTGCACCTGGACTTTGACGATTCGGCCGTCGAGCGGGGCGCCGAGCTGTGAGACGGCGCCGTCACGAAAGTCGGCCCGGGCCGGCGCACTAACCGACTCGCCGGTTCTTGCTCCCGACACCATTTCAGTCGCGATGAACGGCCGCGATGCTTCACGGATGTGCACCAGACCGTCCTGCGGCGGCTCGGGCACCTCTCGCGGAGCTTTGGCCGCCGAGGCCGACGACGAGCAGGCTAACCCCAGGACCGCAAGAACACAGATCGATAGCAGGCAGGCGGCACGCATAGACGCGCGGGACCGCAAACGGCAGTCCACGTCCGGGCGGCCGTCAGGTCCTTTTTTTACGCGGAGTAACGAGCGTCGCCGGGAGCGCGATGACGCAGAAATGACGCAGGCGGGCCATCACGCCACAGCGAAAAGGAGGTATCAAGTATTTGAGACCTTCCGATGGCACGCATCCTTCTCACGAGCTGGGGCTCGTTCGGCGACGTGTATCCGTACGTGGGGCTGGCGTTTGCGCTGAAGGACCTCGGCCACCATCCGCTGCTCGCGACCGCGGAGTTTTATCGACCGCTCATCGAATCGCTCGGATTCGAGTTTCACCCGATGGGTCCGATGATCGATCCGAGCGACCACGCCACCATCGGACGCGTGCTGGATCCGGTGCGTGGCGCCCACGCGCTGGTCAGGGAGCTCCTCCTGCCGTCGCTCGACGCCGACTACGCAGCGCTCGATGTCGCGGCGCAGCGGGCCGATGTGATGGTCACGCACCCCATCACCTTCGCGGCACCCATCGTGGCGCAGGCGCGCCGCCTGCCGTGGGTCTCAACGGTACTCGCGCCGATGTCTTTCTTCTCAGCCAGCGACATCCCGGTACTCGCCCCCGCGCCGTATCTGGCCACCGTCGACCGGTTCGGATCGTGGTACGGCCGCGTTCTGCGGCGGTTTGCACGCGCCAGCACCCGTCGCTGGATGACGCCGGTGTTCGATCTCAGGCGTCGTCTGGAAATGCCGCCGGGCGGCCATCCACTGTTCGAAGGGCAGTTCTCGCCCATACTGACGCTCGCACTGTTTTCCCGCGTCCTTGCATCCCGGCAGGCGGACTGGCCGCCCAACGTCGTGATTACGGGATCCATCTTCTACAACGGGCCAGAGTTGTTGCATCCGGAGCTGGAAGAGTTTCTCAATGCCGGCTCTGCGCCCGTGGTTTTCACGCTCGGCAGTTCCGCCGTCGCCGCTGCAGGCCGCTTCTATGAAGAAAGCCTCGACGCCATGCGACGCCTTCGCGTGAGAGGGGTGCTTTTGACGGGAGGCATCGAGCGCAATGTTCCGGGCGGCGCCGGGAGCGCTGACACGTTCGTGATCGATCGAGCGCCTCATCAGCTGTTGTTTCCGCGCGCAGCGGCCGTCGTGCATCCGGGGGGCGCCGGCACGCTGGCGCAGGCGTTACGCGCGGGCCGGCCGATGCTCGTCGTGCCGCACGCACACGACCAGCCTGATAATGCCGCCCGCGCCACTCGGCTGGGCGTGGCACGAACGGTTCGGCAGCACAGCTACCGCGGGGCGCGTGTCGCGCGCGAACTCGAACAGATGCTGGGTGATACGCGGGTTCACGCGCGCGCGGAGAGCGTCGGCGCGATCGTACGTTCGGAAGGTGGGGCGGCTGCGGCCGCGGCCGCGCTTGATGCGCTCATCCAGTAGCTCATAGGAGAAGCCGAAGCCGTGCTTGTGCTACTCTCTGGCGCGGCAACGCGAACGACTTCAGAAACTTTTTGACGCAAATCGGAAGGGAGAAGCTCGATGAGTAAGACGACTCAAACTCTTGCGGCGCTCGCGCTGTCTGCGCTCGCGATGACGGCCACGTTCGCGCAGGGCGGTGGCGGTGGCGGGCAGCGCGGAGGCGGCGGTGGCGCGGCGCCCGGCGGCGGACAGGGTGGCGGCGGCGCTCGTGGTCCTCAGCAGCCAATGAGCTTTTTCATCACCAGTGTTGGCAAAGGTGATGGCGCCAATTATGGCGGCCTCGCCGGCGCGGATGCGTACTGCCAGCAGCTGGCGACTGCCGCGGGACGGGGTGGGGCCATGTGGCACGCCTACCTGAGCACGCAGGGACCAGGTGCAGTGAACGCGCGCGATCGCATCGGCAACGGCCCTTGGTACAACGCGAGAGGCCAGATAATCGCGATGGACAAGGGCGCGCTTCACGGCGACACGATCGACCAGGCACGCGTCGGCAACGCCATGGGCAAGCAGATCTCGCTGACCGAAAAGAACACGGTGGTCAACGGCGTCGGCGACATGCCAAACACGCACGATATCCTCACGGGTTCGCGCCCGGACGGCACAGCGTTCACTGACGCCATGGACCACACCTGCATGAACTACACGAGCAACGCCGACGGCATGGGCCAGGTGCAGCTCGGACACTCGGATAAGCAGGGTGGCAACAACAGCTCGTGGAATTCGGCGCACGGCAGCCGCGGCTGCAGCCAGCCGAACCTCGTGATGACGGGGGGCGCCGGCCTGTTGTACTGTTTCGCGGTGAACTAGCGTAAATCCCAACTCCCAAATCCCAAATTCCAAATCCCAATGACTTTTGATTTGGGATGTGGGGTTTGGGATCTGGGATTTCGTCACGCGACCGCGTGACTTGCCGCCATCACGCGATCAATCACTTCAAACAATTCGACCGGCTTGATTGGCTTGGCGGCGTAGCCGTCCATGTCGGCGTCGAGGCATCGCCGCCGGTCGCCCTGCATGGCGTGTGCGGTGAGCGCGATGATCGGCACGCGCGGCTGCCCGGCGTTGCGCTCGCGGGTACGAATCGCCGTCGTCGCCTCGAAGCCGTCCATCTCCGGCATCTGCAGATCCATCAGGACCAGATCAAATCGATCCCTCTCAGTCAACTCCACTGCTTCACGGCCGTTGCCGACCAGAATCGGCGTGTGGCCCCGTCGCTCGAGCAGGTGCTGCGCCAGCTTCTGATTGACCGGATTGTCTTCGGCGACAAGCACCCGCAACCGATATGCGGCGCGGGTGGGTGTAATCGACGGCGCCGCGGGTGTGCGATCCACGTGCATCCGCAATCCGATGACGCGACGGATTGATTCGAGCAGCGCCTGCTGGCTTACGGGCTTGACGAGAAAGCCATTCACGGCCGGGGCATTCGCCACGTCGTGCGGCTGGTCCGCCGAGGTCAGGAGCAGCATCGGTGTCGACGCGCAGTTGGCCGATTGCCGCAGCGCGGCGGCGAGCTCGACGCCTGAGGCACCCGCGATGTTCATGTCGATCAACGCGAGCGAGAACGGACGCGTTGCCTGCCGCGCGATCTGTGCGGCCTCGAGGTCGTTGGCCGTTGCGGTGGCCTGAATTCGCCAGCTCGACAGCAAATCGACGAGAATCCGGCGATTGGTGGCGTTGTCGTCCACCACGAGCGCCGACATGTCGATCAGCTCGTCGCTGCGAGGGAGGAACTGCGGGGCAATCGCTTGGTGGCTGACGGGCAGCGTCACGACGAAATGGAACCCGCTGCCGCGCTGCGGCTGGCTGTCGACCCAAATCCGTCCGCCCATCAATTCGACCAGCTGCTGGCAGATTGTCAGTCCCAGGCCGGTGCCGCCATATTGCCGCGTCGTTGATCCGTCGCCCTGCGTGAAGGGCCGGAAGATGGCTGTCTGTTTTTCCGGCGGGATGCCGATGCCGGTGTCGATGACGCTGAAGCGGAGCGACGCCCGAGCGTCTTCACGCAGCCGCGTTCGCTCGACGCGCACAATCACCTCGCCACGATCGGTGAACTTGATCGCGTTGCTCACGAGATTGCCCAGGACCTGACGGAGGCGGTGAGGATCGCCGACGAGCGCGTCCGGCACCAGCGGCCGGACGTCGACCATCAGCTCGCACTGTTTCTCATGCGCCCGCAGCGCAAAGGGCTTGAGCGTGTCGTCGAGCATCTGCCGGAGCGAGAAGTCAATCGACTCCATCTGCAGTTTGCCCGCTTCGATTTTCGAGAAATCGAGCACGTCATTGAGGATGACCAGCAGCAGTTCCGCCGAGCGATGAACCGTCTGGAGATAGTCGCGCTGGACCGTGCTCAGTGGAGTATTGAGCGCGAGTTCCGTCATGCCGATGATGCCGTTCATCGGGGTGCGAATCTCGTGGCTCATGTTGGCGAGGAAATCGCTCTTGGCACGATTCGCTTCTTCGGCCGCGTTCTTCGCATGGACGAGCGCCGCCGTCGCCTGATCGCGTTCGGTATGCAGGTTCTTCAGATCCTCCGCCATCCGGTTCAGGACGTCGGCGAGTTCGCCGAACTCATCGCGTCGGTCGAGCGCGATCGGTGTGTCCCATTCGCCCGCGCCAATCCGCATCGCACCGCGCTGGAGGTGCCGCAGCGGTTTTGCCAGCGAGTGACCCATGAATACGGCACCGAACAGAATGAAGGCGGCGCAGCTGACCATGCCCGCGGTACCCAGACCGATCGCCCGGCCGCCGATGAATACCAGCAGCACGCTCGTGGCCGCGAAGAGGAGGAGACGCGTCTGGATCCGCATATGTAACGCTGCGCGCGGTGCAGCTTCCATTCCCGCCGGATCGTTGTTGAACCGTGCGGAACTGCGAACCGGGTGTGCGGTCAGGGCGCAGGCGCGTGCGAAATGGAGACGCCGGATCTCCCCGCAGGCTCCTGCTGTGTCAGGCAATGCAGCGTTCCAAGCCCCCAGACGAGATCGACGGCGTGGATGCCAATGACCCGACGGGTCGGCATGACCGATGCCAGCGTGTTCAGAGCGAGGCGGTCGTTCGAATCGTTGAACGTGGGAACGATGACGACTCCGTTGGCGATGTAGAAGTTGGCGTAGCTCGCAGGCAGGCGCTCGCCATTCATCACGACTGGTCGAGGGAAGGGGAGCGTCACGATTCGAAGCGAACGGTGCCCCTCACGCGTCGCGTGTTCGAGCCGTTTGAGGTTGTCGACTGAGCGTTCATGATTTTCGTCGCGTGGGTCCTCTTCAACGGTCACCACGATGGTGTCGGCGCTCACAAACCGGGCCACATCGTCCACATGGCCGTGCGTGTCGTCACCCACGCATCCTTCACCGAGCCAGATCGTGCGGGTTGCGCCAAGCCAGTCGGCGAAGACGCGCTCGTAGTCGACGCGCGTCATTCCAGGATTGCGGACCTGGACGTTGCCGAGCAGCCATTCTTCCGTGACGAGGATGAGCCCCTCGCCGTTGACCTCGATGCCACCACCTTCGAGCACGATCCGCTCGCCCGAGGGGCGGCGCGGATCCACGCACTCGAGTCCGGTGATGCGCGACATGGCGTTCCCAATCTGCGCGTCTCGTGTCCAGTTGTCGTATTTCGCCCAGCCGTTGAAGGCCCAGTCGACGAGCACGACGCGTCCGTCTTCGTCAAGCGTCGCAGTCGGCGCCGAATCGCGAAGCCAGGCACGGTCGGTCGGAACCATGTGGCAGCGGACGCGGTTCGAGGGCACACCGTGTGCGTCGAGCGTCCTTCGCGCGTCCGCCTGAACGCCTTCGTCGTGACAGAGGATTTCGACAGCTTCGTGAGCGGCGAGAACCCGCACGATCTCCGCATAGACCCACGGAATTGCGGCGAGCTTTCCCGGCCAGTCGGGTTCGTGATGGGGCCAGGCAATCCAGGTTGCCCGGTGCGGCTCCCATTCCGCAGGCATGCGCAAGCGCTTCACGCTTCCGTGGTTCCGAGATAGCGGCTCAGGATCGGGGCGTAGGCATCGACACGGCGATCGCGAAGGAACGGCCAGTTCCGTCGGACGGATTCAATCAGCGCGGGGTCGCATTTTGCAATGACGACCTCTTCCTGTTCACCGGCTTCCGCGACATAGCGGCCGAACGGATCCGCAACAAAGGAATGGCCGAAGAACGTGATGCCGTTGGTGCCTGGCTCGTCTTCATGGCCAATACGGTTCGGTGATGCGACGTAGACGCCGTTGGCAATGGCGTGGCCGCGCTGCACCGTCCGCCATGCTTCGACCTGCGCTTGACCCCACTCATCCTTCTCGGTCGGATGCCAGCCGATCGCTGTTGGATAGAAGAGCACCTGCGCGCCAAGGAGCGTGGTGATCCGCGCGGCCTCCGGATACCACTGGTCCCAGCAGATGAGGACACCGATCGTTGCGTAGCGCGTCTTCCAGACCTTGAATCCATTGGCTTCGCCGGGTCGTTCACCGTGGTAATCAAGATGACCGTCGCCCGGCGTGAAGTAATACTTCTCGTAAAAGAGGGGATCGTCCGGGATGTGCATCTTCCGGTAGACGCCAAGCAGTGAACCGTCGGCATCGATGATGGCGGCGGAATTTCGATAGATGCCTGCCGTCTGACGCTCGAAGAGCGGGACAATGACCACTACCTGAAGCTCCCGCGCGATCGCCTGCATGCGCTCGGTTGTCGGTCCGGGAATCGGCTCTGCCAGGTCAAATCGAGTGCACTCCTGCGCTTTGCAGAAGTACTGCGCATTGAAGAGCTCTTTCAGACAGATGATTTGTGCCCCGCGCCGGGCAGCGTCCCGCACGAGCCGTTCGGCCCGCGCAACGTTGGCCGCGACATCAGCGGTTGCGTGATCCTGGATGAGGCCGATGGTGAAGGAAGAGTTGGTCACGTTCGGACTACAGTCTACGGTTGAAACCGTTCCCCTTGCTCTGCTCGCGCGCCTGGGCGTATGATTTCTCGAATGTTTTCAGGTTCTTCGCCGGTTTTGGGGCTTATCCTGCCGGTTCCGCGCGCCGCGAAGGCTATGTGTATGTGTTGCAGCATGGCGCGCGCGACCTGGTGGATGCCATAAACGTTCCCGGCAGGAAACCCGACATCACCCAGGCCCGCCGACCATAATGGTTCCGGCGGGCTTTTTACTTTTGGATAACGACGTTACAGTACCCGGCTCCACCGCCAATCTTGGCGGCGGGTTCGACACGCTCGGCGTGGCAGTGCAGCTGTATCTGCGCGCGCGGATTGTCGACGTTCGGCAGGATGGCGGCGCGCGCCTCGAGGTGGTCAGCAGCAGGCCGGCCCCGCGCGGCATCAACGCCGTTGAGCGTGCGTTCGTGGCGATGGCGAAGCGGGCGAAGGGATCAGTGCCGACCGTATACGCCGAGATCGACAGCGACATTCCGTTGGCAGCGGGTCTGGGAAGCAGCGCAGCCGCCACCGTTGCGGGCCTGCGCATCTTCGAGCGCGTAACCGCGCCGGTTTCGGAGACAGCATTGCTCGCAGTCGCGACGTCGCTCGAAGGGCACGCCGACAATGCGGCACCAGCCCTCTTCGGCGGCATGACGTCAATCGTCGAGACCGCCGAGTCGTGTGACGACCCCTTGAGCGACGTCTCACGGATCGTACACGCGCTGCGATGGGAGTGGCCGGACGACTTGCGCTTCGTGATTGCGACGCCGTTCACCGGCCTGGCAACGAAAAAGGCGCGAGCTGCCTTACCTCCGGCGATTTCGCGCAAGGATGCGGTCTTCAACCTTCAGCATGTACTGTCGTTTGTGCACGCGCTGCAGAACGGTGAGTACGATCGGCTTCGGGAGGCGCTGCAGGACCGCTGGCATCAGCCGGCGCGGGCGGCGCTCGTGCCACATCTGAACGCCGTGCTCGCGATTGACGATCCTGATGTACTCGGCGCGTATCTGTCGGGCGCCGGTCCGTCGGTCGCTGTGCTGGCGCGCCGTGACTTCGCGCGCATTGAACGGCTGCTCCAGGCGACGTGCGAAGCCGCCGGCACGCCAGTGACCGTGAGGACACTCGCCGCGCATCAATTCGTAAGGCGAGAAGGGCTGGATGGGCGGGAAAGGCTCGCTTCCAGCCCCTCCAGCCCGTGGAGAACCGCATGAATTTCGTCTCAGGGCTGACGTGTCACCTGTGTGGCGCTGTCTATCCCGCGCAGGCGCTCTGGGTGTGCTCCGAATGCCTGGGTCCGCTCGAAGTGACGTACGACTACGCCGCGATCAAAAGGGTGATCAGCCGCGATGCCATTGAGTCGCGGCCGCGGTCGCTGTGGCGCTACCTCGAGCTGCTCCCCGTCGAATCGCCAAAGACCGGCTTCAACTCAGGCTTCACGCCGCTGGTCAAGGCCGAGCGTCTTGCGAATGAACTCGGGTTGTCGGAGCTGTACATCAAGGACGACTCCGTCAATCATCCAACCTTCTCGTACAAGGACCGTGTCGTTTCCGTTGCGGCCACGCGCAACGTGGAGCTTGGATTCCCGGTCTTCGGTTGCGCGTCGACCGGCAATCTTGCCAACAGCGTGTCCGCCCACGCTGCGCGTCTGGGACTGCCATGCTACGTCTTCATTCCCAATGACCTCGAGCCAAACAAGATCCTCGGCTCCGCGGTCTATGGGCCGCAGATTGTGGCCGTTGACGGCAACTACGATGACGTAAACCGACTGTGCACGCAGATCGCGGATCGGTACGGGTGGGGCTTCGCCAATATCAACCTTCGCAGCTACTACGCCGAAGGCGCCAAGACGATGGGATTCGAAGTCGCCGAGCAGCTTGGCTGGTGTTTTCCCGATCACCTCGTTTCTCCGGTGGCCGGGGGAACGCTACTGCCGCGCATCTTCAAAGGGCTGCGCGAGCTCCGCCAGGTGGGGCTCGTCGACGGCGAGCTGCCGCGCATCCACGCAGCGCAGCCCACAGGTTCCGCTCCCGTTATCCGCGCGCTCGAATCAGGCGCCGAATTTCCTGACCCGGTCAAGCCGAACACCATTGCCAAGTCTCTGGCGATTGGCAATCCGGCCGACGGGTTCCAGGTCGTGCGGGTCGTGAAGGAAACGGGCGGGACGGGCGCGATGGTCACTGACGATGAAATTCTCGATGCCATCCAGCTGCTC
>Ga0114129_10005349_pt1 | contig 18119 bp, 13 predicted proteins | sample RhiMetdeltSRZDD1_FD_80071 | JGI IMG/M metagenome (GOLD analysis project Ga0114129, IMG submission 80071) | Populus rhizosphere microbial communities from Tennessee, USA - Rhizosphere MetaG P. deltoides SRZDD1 (version 2) (version 2) | ecosystem: Host-associated > Plants > Roots > Rhizosphere >...
ACCCGCCTCATTCCCTACGGCTTCTCCGGTGCCGTGCTCGTCGCGCATGACGGGAAGATCGTGTTGAAGAAGGGATACGGGCTGGCGAACCGAGCAGCCAGGCGGCCGTACGACGCCGACATGGTCTCGTGCATCGGGTCGGTGACCAAGCAATTCACCGGCGCCGCCATCGTCAAGCTGGAGATGCTTGGCAAGCTGAAGACAACCGATCCCATCAACAAGTACCTGCCTGGAGTACCGGCAGACAAGGCGGGCATCACGATTCACCATCTGCTCACGCATACGGCAGGGTTCGCCGGTGATCTCGGTGGCGGTGATGAAGTCCCGATCGAGCGCGATGCGCTGGTGGCCAAAGTCGTCGCAGCACCGCTCGTGTCGAAGCCTGGCGAGCGTTTCGAGTACTCGAACGAGGGCTACTCGCTGGCCGGCGCAATCGTCGAACGGGTCTCGGGCCAGGGCTACGAGGCGTTTGTTCGCGAACACCTCTTTCTTCCCGCTGGCATGCGCGACACGGGCTATCAGATTCCAGCGTGGCCTCTGGAACGATTGCCTCTGGGCTATGGGCAAGAGGGAAGCGAGTGGGGGCGCGTCTACAAGCGTGGCTGGCTGGCCGACGGTCCGGGTTGGTACCTGCGAGCGAACGGTGGCATCCATGCGTCCCTCGACGATCTGTATCGCTGGCACTTGGCGCTCGAGTCGACAAAGATTCTGTCCGCCGAGGCGCTCGCGAAGTACCAGACGGGACACGTTCCGTCGCTCGGAGGCAGCGAACGATACGGGTATGGGTGGGGAGTCCAGAAGACTCGCCGTGGAACGACTGTCATCACACACAACGGAGGCAACGGATTTTTCTTCACCGACTTCCGTCGCTACATCGATGAGAAGGTCGTCATCATCGCCATGAGTAATCAGGGCGCGATTCCGGCGGCGCAATTGGCGTCACGCCAGATCGAACCGCTGTTCTTCAATGACGCATCGGTCGTAACCCCACCGTCAGGTGTGGACGTGCCGCGGGAGGCGCGCGACCGACTGGCCGGCACCTACATGCTGACAGGCGGAGGCACGCTGACTGTCCGCGCAACCGACACCGGCCTTCAAGCCGAAGCCAGCGACCCGACGCTGTTCTCCGCGATGTCCCTGACGCCGGCCGGCGGACGGTTCGCCGAACTCGAGCGGCGAACACAATCGATCCTGCAGGCGGGTGCCGAGGGAAACTTCCGGCCGCTTTCCGAGGCCTTCGATGACGGTAGACCCTTCGAGGTGATTCAGGGCAACCAGCAGAAGTACTGGGCCGCGTGGCGAGCCGAGTTCGGAGAGTTCCAGAGGGTCGAGGTGCTCGGTACGGGAAACGCGCAGGGGGATCCCGCGGTGAGCGTCAAGCTTCTCTTCGAGAAAGGTGGACCGATCCTGCAGTTCGTGTGGGGACCACGACGACTGGCCGGGTGGAGAAACATGCCCACGATGGATCCCGCCGCGCTCACCGCCGAGTCTCCCACTGCGTGGGCGTACTACAGCTACCGGCTACCCAGCCTGATCACCATCACCTTTCCCGACGAGCGCTCGGTGACCGTAGTCCGCGGCAACCTCACGCTCGCAGGGAAGAAGTGAAATCGCCTGACTAGGATCCGCTCCGGGCAGGGAGCAGGGACTGCTTGATCAGCTCTTCGAACACGGCGGGGCTCGGCACAGAGGCGTGCGCTCCGCTGAACATCTTCACGTTCCAGTTCTGCTTCTTCACCCAGCCGGCAAACTGCATCGTGGTGTCGTTGTTGGCGCCCGGCCGGACCACGCCGTCTGCCGCCATGCTGATCAGGTCGGCCTGGAAGAGAATGCCTTCTTCGGGTATCCAGGCAACCAACATTTCCTCAGCATGCGGACTCGGACCGATGTCATGAACTTCAACGGTCCGTTTGCCGTCTGTAAACACCCGCTTCTTGTTGGCAATGGTCTCGACACGCAGACGATCCGCGGTTGCGGGGGCGACGTTCACGCCCAGCGTGGTTCGCGCCGTTGCCATCCGCTCGAAGTACTTTCTGTTGCCAGGCGTGGTGACGATCGTCGCGCCGGCGGCGGTATAGAGCCCTATCCCGCCGGAATGATCGTCGTGGTGATGCGTCGGCACGACGAAGCGCACTGGCTTGCCGGGCGCGAGCGTCGCAATACGGGCAATGACGTCCGCGGAATTCGTCGGGGAATCCATGACGAGAACGTGATCGCTGAACGCGACGACGAGTGTCGATGAGCCGCCGCCGATCGCCCACACACCATCCGCAAGGTTTCTGACCGGTTCAATCGGCGGGACCGACGTGATGTCCGCGGAACCGGCGGGCGGCGCCAGTGAAGCCTGCGGAATCTCGAACTTCGGCGTCACCGACGCATACGTCAGTTCCTGAACGATTTCTCCCGCACGCCGCTGGATGCGGCGCGTCGGCATCAATACGCCATTCAATTGCCGATAGCCGACGAATTCGACTTCGGCAGTCGCATCGCCGCTCAAGGCATCGCCGACGACATTGATGTAGCCGCGCAGTTGCTTCGACGATGGATCGAGCGACAGCGTGAGCGCGCCTTGCGGCGTGCTGGTCATGATCACATCCGACTCCGCGCCGTCAACGGAACGAAGCCGGCCCAGGAATCGCAGGCCCGCCGCATTGTCACGCGCCTTGATCAGGACGAACTGCGGTAGGAGGTAGAGACCTCCGACCTGCGTGTCGGCCGCTGGCACGTTCGGGATGATGGTGTGGAACTGGCGGCGCTTGTTGACGTTGAAACCCTTGGCCCCGTCGGTGATCGAGACCGTTTGATTGTGCAGTCCGCCCGTGAACGTGCTCGTCCGCTCGAGGACGAGGCGCTGCCGGGGCAGGTCGATCATCAAATCGACGTTGTGCCGCTCGCGATCGTACGGCGGGTCGACGCGGCGGCTCTGGTTACGCCAGACGTCGTGCCCGTCGAGCGTGACGCGGATCTGGCGCGCGGCGTTGAGCGCCTCGACGCCGCCGTGCGCCGCCACCGCTGCATCGAGCAGCGCGCGGGCCCGCGTGTACGACTCGGTCACCGAAGCGGGGGTCTGGGCCTGGGGAGCGGCGACAACGAGGAGCAGCGCCGCGAGAAGACAGCCGGGGACGCGAAGGTTGTGCATCATGCCCGGGAGTCTAGCCAAGGACTACAGAGTCTTCACCAGCGAAGTGACAGACCGGCGGGACGAGGGTCCGGCCCGTCGGATGTGAAGGGTCAATGCCTTCGACTCGGCCTCTCGGCCTCGCTCAGGCCAGGGGAGTCACTGAGGATCGGATCCGATTGACGAATAGTAGGCGACGACGCGATCGCGGGCACCAGCACGCGTGTAGACGTCGGGGGCCCGCGACTCGATGACGCCGGCGATCACCTGCGCGACTTCTTCGGCGGTCTGGGCGCCGGTCAGCGAACGTGAATCCGGACCGCCGTGCATCGCGTTCAGCCCGAAGTTGGTGTGCACGATGCCCGGCGAGACGAGCGAGATTTGAATTCCAGGGTGCGTCTGCTGGATTTCCTCCCTGAACGTCGCGGTCAACGCATTCAGGAAGTGCTTGGCTCCGCAGTAGGCCGAGCGGATCAGCGCATTCGGAATCCGCCCGAGCATCGAGGACACGTTGACGATATGTCCCTCGCCGCGCCCTTTGAAGTGCGGGAGAACCTCCTGCATCCCGTACAGCGCCGACTTCACGTTGACCTGCATGATCTCGTCGAGGTCGTCGTCGGTCAGCTCCGACGGGAGGCGCGTGATGCCCTGGCCGACGTTGTTGATCCAGACGTCCAGCCGGCCAAATCGCGCGATCGATTCCTCGACGACCCGCCGCACATCAGCCCGCTTCGAAACATCCGCGACGTTGACCTGTCCGCGGCCCTGGCAACGTGCGGCAACAGCCTCGAGCGCAGCCTGACGGCGCGCGACGAGCACGACCTGGTGCCGGGCGGAGACGAGCTGTGCCAGAGCCTCACCAATACCGGAGCTCGCACCGGTGACGACGACAATCCTTTCACTCATGTCACGATCCTAGCGAGGCTGCGCCTCAAACCCAAGCGGCTCCGCCTCGCTAGGTGGCATTGCTTGAACCCCGCTTCGCGGGGCCGCCGTCTTGGTGAGGAAACTTGACTCAAATGGTGCAAGTTTCCAGGTGTTAAGACGGCTAGTGCCCGCGGACCATGGACGGCGCGATCGTCAGGGCTCGATTCGCCCGTTGATCTGACAATCCCCTCCGAGCGCATAGTCGGGAGCATCGAGCGGGTGCGGCAGGTAGGGTGGCGGCGCGGAACGGTCGAGGATACCAAGCCGCTTGTTCACGAACAGCACCTGGTACGCCCATGCCGGCAGCGGCGCGTAACGCACGCCGCAGGCCTGATTGTTGAAATGAAGATGCACGAGGTAGAACGTGCGTTTGAGCTTCTGGACCAGCTCGAGAAAATCTCGCTCGGTTCCGTGAATTTCCATCGCCAGCTGATCGATCCGCCCGAGCATGGCGTCTGACGTTGCCATGAGCGACGGTACCTCTGCCCCCTCGACATCAATCTTCATGACGAGGTTCTTGCCGGCATCGCCATTCCTGGTGACCTGTCCGGTGAAAGAGTCGAACACCCTGGCATCGATCACTTCCGCTTTGGGACCGATGCATTCGTCATGAAACGTGCCGCGGCCGTTCGGACAGGTTGGCCTGCCTGGATCGAAGCAGTCGTATTGGTGAACCGGTATCCGGAGAGTGCCGGACACCTGACACCCCCAATCGTCCGCCGGGCCGATACCGTAGGAATAGGCTGACTGCACACCCCCCAGGAGGTTCCCGCACATCAGGTAACCGCCGTCGTTGAGGCCACCGAAACGTTCCAGCCGGCAGTTGCCGAGCGTCACCGGACGAAGCTCGGCCAGGAGTTGGTGCCGGGTCTGCCTCGCGGTGGGTCTCGCCTGCTTGGCCGCCACTACGAGCCCTGCGACCATGATGATGAAGAGCAGGAACCAGGCCCACCACAGCGGTCGAATCATTGGCCAATCTTATCCTCACCAGTTGAAGGAAAATGGCGACGTTGGTTTTTGGGTATGATTGATGGCTGTGATTCTCAAGCGCGCCTGTCTTCCTCTCCTTGCGGTGGTCTCAATCGCTTTGTTGTCCGCGGCCGCCGCATCGTGTGATAGTTCTTCAACCGAGCCGTCCGATTTCGCGCCTTTCAGCCAGTCGGATCTTCGTCTTGGGACAGGCGCCGCCGCCACCATCGGGCTCCAGCTGACCGTGCAGTACACCGGCTGGCTCTACGACGGCGCGCAAACGGAACAGAAGGGCCCTCAGTTCGAGACGTCGAGAGGCCGCGACCCGCTGGTTTTTACGATCGGCGCCAACGAAGTCATTCAGGGCTGGGAACGGGGACTGATCGGTCTGCGGGTGGGTGGCCTGAGGCGTCTCGTCATTCCGCCCTCGCTCGCGTACGGCGGGCCGCGGAACGGACCGATCCCGCCGAACGCCACGCTCGTCTTCGAAGTCGAATTGCTGGACGCTCAGCAGCCGCAGTAGGCGCCTACCATCCGAAAATTCGGACGCGCGCTCCGAAGAGGACGTAGGTCAGCCGCTCGTCGAGGGAACCTTCCTCATCGTCGGTTTCCCCCTTCAGCACCGCGCGACCCGCTTCGCCGAAGATCGCAAACGCCGGCCTCACCCAGATTTCGACGCCGCCTCCGAAAAACCAGCTCCAGCCTTTCGTCTCGAGCTCCAGCTGCTGCGTGCCCCCTTCGATGGTCTCGGTGACGTCGTCTACGGTGATGGTCGTGTCTTCGAACGTCTGCGTGGTTTTGAACTTGGATTGCTGATAGACCCCGCCGACTTTTCCATAGACCCTGGCGCGCCGCACTGGAACGCCAATCTTGCCAGCCACGGTAAGCGCGTGCAGATCAAGTTCGCTGTTGAAGCGGAATTGGTCGTTGGAGGCTTCTGCGGTGGCGTCGCTGGGCTTCAGATAGCTGGCCTCGGCCGAAATAAACGGGTTGATCCAGTATTCGACACCCGCTGTATAGCCGAAGCCGGTGTTGTCGGGCGAGCAGGCCACGTTGCCGCAGGCGATGTCCTCCGCGTTGCTGAACGTGCCAAAGACACCGCCACCGAACAACACGAGGCCGGTGGGAGGCGTCCAGTGGATGACCCGGCGAAGGCTGAACGGGCCCTGCCGGAGCAACACCGTCGGATTCGGACCGCCGACATCGATGATGAGCGTGCTGACCGACCGTATCAGGAACAGCCCGATGATCTGACGCCTGTCGCATCCCGCCTCGGGCTGCGGCGGCTGCCGCACGCGCTCGACCACTATCACACGGCGCACTTTGTCGCCGCACACGTCGACGTAAATCGACGCATCAGTCTCGGCTTTGTTGACGTTCTTGGAGATGTCCAGGGCAAGTGTTTCGTTTCCCTCGGCGTCAGCAGTCCCTGACGCGACCGTGGCCGTATTGAGCACGAGCTCGATAGTCGCCCCCACCGGCGCTTTCGTCACGATCACCTTCTGCGCTGTGGCGGCGCCGGCAAATACGGACACGGAGAGCACGGCCGCCAGAGCCAGCGGCCGCCAAGGTTTCGTCATGCTTGCCCTTTCTGAGAAATCGCACCCAACGATTATCTTTCAGATCCGGGCGTGGGAGGAGAGGGGCGTAGGGGGTTGGGTTGGGGGACGGAGGGGACGGAGGGAACGGAACGAGCTTCAACTCGGAGGAACGGAGACACGGAGGTCACGCACGTGCCAGGATCTCGGGGCTGGTGGCCGCTGATTCAGACTCGGGCTCCGAGCCGATGCCGGCCCGGCCATCGGCCGGGCCGAGCGATGGAGCGATACCCCGAGGACACAAGCCGCGATTGATCGCCCGGGCGGCTTGTGTTCTCGGGGTATCGCTCCATCGCCCGCCGCGCATCGCGCGGCGGCATCGGCGGCACCTGGCGTGGGTCCGCTATCTATTCCCCTCCGTTCCTCCGTTTCTCCGAGTTGAAGCTCGTTCCGTTCCCTCCGTACCCTCCGTTGCCGAAGCGAACCTCCGTCACATCCCGCCCTCCCCCCTCATGATCCCCACCGTCTTCCACCCGTCCCCGACCCTGCGGAAATGAACGGTGACCGGTGTGGCCCAGGATGGATAGTCGGGATGTGTAGCCGCGATGCGGACCTGGATGAAATCCGGCCCACCTTTGGCGATTAGAGACGCTGGCGCCTGCAGCCGCGTCGTATCAGCCGATGCCGTCTCGACCTCGCTCGCAATTCCATTGGCGTTGTCGAAGCTCGCCCACTGTACTTTGTAAGGGCTTCCCCCCTTGGCAACGCCTGTGTGCACGGCGGCGTTGACGAACCTCAGTACGCCCTGTTCGCTCAACGCGAAATCCACCAGCGGATTTACGCTCGTCAGCCAGTGCTTCAGAACCTTGTCGCGCCGGGTAATCAGCGTGTGGACGATGTAATTCGCCGCGCGTGGATCTGAGTACTGCGCCTTCCCGACAATCGTTCGGATCGCGTCGTCGCTGAACCTGGCGACGATGCGAGCGGCCCAGAACGCATCGTCGGGACGCATGTTCATGAACGCCGGGTTCGGATATTCCGGTTTCCACGCTTCGGGGTCGAACGCCTCACCCTCGAAGCGGCCGACCGAGGACGGCACCGGTGGGTAGTCGATGTGCATCCACGGACGAGTGTAGATCCCGAGTGTCGCCAACGTGAGCCAGCCTGGCTTCCATTCGAGGATGTATTCGTTGCCGGGCCGATGACGCTGGGCGTGGATGGTCCCGCTCCCGAGGATCGACCCGAAATCGAACATGTAGTGCTTGACGAACGAGCGGTCGCCGCGTTTGACGAGCATGTCGAGGCTGTTCACGCCGCGAGAATCGTCGTGATTGAGCCACGCGCCGAAGACGCGGGCCGCGCGCAGCTCGCGACGGTGCTCGTGCGCGACGATGTCGTTCGGATCGTCGGGGCGCGTATTGTAGTAGCGGAAGTTGCCGAGAGGCTTCCCCTCCGCGAACCGGCTCGCAAGCACCCGATACTTGCCGTTCGGCTGCCGGGCAGCGAGTTTGAAGACCTGGTCGATATCGCGTCGCGCCAGTCGGCGTTTTCTCCCGACGAGCGGGTCGAAGATCGTCGCCTTGTCGGAAATGACAATCTGATCGGGATCCAGTTCGGTGAGGTACACCTCGACGGTGTTGTAACCAAACGCATGATAGAACGCGGTGCCGATGATCTCGGCACCTGTCGCCATCTCCGGGTTCGACGGCGGATCGAACTCGATCTGATACGTCTCGCCTTCCGGCGTCGTCATTCGGAAACCCGGCTGAACGCCCGTGCCCTTGCCGCCAGACACGATCCACCCCGACAGGGAAACGGTATTCAATCGGTCCGGCCCGCGCTGCAGATCGGTGAGCGGTATTTCTGCCCGACCGATGCGGTTCGTGAACCAGCTCGAGTCGGGGACCTCATCGAGCGTGTTGACGTTCAGTGCTCGAACAGACTTGCGCTCGCCGGGTGACGCGAAGGTGTTCACGAGGAAGTCATAACTTCCGGCATCCTCGACCTTCACGGTGGCCGACGCATCGAGCACGGCGTCGTCGTCGGTCCAAATGGGATCATCAGCGTAGAAGCGAACGCGCGGGTCCCCTGTCGTGTAGGCGCCGATCGTGCTGATCGCCGCGACGACAGCCAGCAGCGCCGTCGTGGGAGCGCTGAAGCTACGGGGGCGCCGTGAGCTAGAACGTGCCGCCGAAGACGATCCAGAGATGCTTGCCATCGCGACTCCCCAGGGCAGTGTCCACGCGAAGGACAATGCCGTTATCCGTGTTGAATCGGAATCCGAACCCGTAGTCGGACTCGAGGTGTTTCAGGTTGAGGTCGGAGAAGCGCATCGCCACCTTGCCGGTGTCGTAGAACAAGGCCGCGTCGAGGCCCGACCATATCTCGAAGCGATATTCGCCCTGGATGAGCAACGCGTGCGGACCGCGAAAGCGATAGTCCCTGTATCCGCGAAGCGAATCGTTTCCGCCGAGCGTCGGCATGTAGTAGAACGGCATCGTCTGACCGTCAGCCTGGTCCGACGTCGACGCCCACACACGGCCTACGAAAACGCGACGTTCCGAGAGGACGCTGACGAACTGCCGCAGGTCCACGTCGAAACGATTGAAGGAGTAGAGTCCGAGATCGCGATCGGAGTAGTGGCTGAACTCGGCGCGATACCATCCGCCGTTCCGCGCGTTTCGCGGGCGCCGCCAGTCCGCGTTCACGAATGCCGACGTCCGGATGAAGTCAGTACGGTCCCCCAGGCCAGGCGCCGCCTCATCATCGAACACGTCGCCAATCGAAAAGATGGCTTCGTCGGTACCATTGCTGACGCGAGGCTGCAGGTACTCGACAGTCCCGCCAATCTCGACGTCACGATACGGACGTACGCCGGCCCTTCCGCCGAAGATGTTGCTGCGGAGGGTGAAGTCTGCCTGATCGCTGCGCAGAGAGTCGGGACCGAGTCCGAAGTAATCCTCCTGCGGATAGTAGTTGTGCCGCGCGTAGGTGTCGGCGAACACCCAGCCGTCGGCGAGGTTCGGGAACCGGACGCGAATTTCGGAGGCCCAATATCCCTTCGGCGTGGCTCCCGCCCACACATCCACAGCCGAATCCCGCCGGAAAAGGCGGCTCGTGCGATACCCCGCACCATACGCGAAGCCGCTTCCGGTCGTCAGGCTTCCGAGCTTCAGGTATAAACCGTCCCGCGTGATAAGCGGGACACCACCCGATTCGACGGCCCGGAGAATCTTCTCGAGGGCGTTTGGGTCGTACGGATCCGCGGCCTGCTGTTTCGCTTCGCGCGCCTGCCGCAGTTCCTCCGCCCGGGTCTCCTGTGCATGTGCGGGCGCGGCCAGTGACAGCTGGGCCGCGGCCAGGATCACAGCCAGCTGGATTGGAGTTCGAGTCATCCTTCTTTCCTCCCGCGCCGAGTCGCAGTGCAACTGAAACGCCATGGCGAGCGGTCAAGCGCCATCTAATGATTGCTGTTTTGACGCTGATTTTGTTGGGGAGATTCAGGGCGGGAACTTGGGGGCCTACAGAGGTGGAACTCATCCTGGCCGTGGACGGACAAGTTGTAGCTTTTCGGACAGTCACGGGGCATGGCGCCCCGAAACGCCGAGTGACCCCGCACCATGCGGGGTCACTCGCCTGGGCCGAGCATCTCAACGAGTTCCGCGTTGCGGCACGACGATCTCGTTCTCGACCCCGAACGATCCGGGCACTTCACGCGCGCGGAATCCGGCGGCAATCTTGTCCGACTCGAAGTCCACCGATCCCACGAGCAACGTGCGCCCGTTGCGGACGATTATGTGAATCGGGTAATTGCCAAACGGCTGCATACCCGGATAGCGCGCCAGGAAGAACTGGCGATCGAAGCGAACCGGTGCCCCGCCTCCTGGTGCGTAACGCGACAGAAACGCGTCGTTGTAGATTCGGTAGAAGGTTCCCCACCGAATGCGATCGTCGTTGGGCGAGACGCTCAGCGGCTCGATCTGGTTGACGACCTCATCAACACCCGGGACCCGCTTGACCGCTCGAGCCGCATCGTCCTTCAGTCCAAGAGCGTATGCGTACCCTGAGAGCGTCACGGTGCCCTGGTCGTATCGAAACGCGAGGAAATCGAACACACCGTAATACGGCAGCCTCGCGAGCGCTTTGTGGATGGCTTCTGTGGTCTGTCGATCGTCGGTGACTGCCGGTCCGCTCGCCATCAGGGAGACGGACGCGAACCCGATCATCAGCGTGGCAACGATTCGTCGAAACATGGCCGGCATTCCTTTCTGCATGCCTTACTGACTGTTAATACGGGCGGCAACCGCGGACGGACGTCACCGAGGGGTAAGCGGCTAGTGACGATTCAGTTAAGGAGCGAACGGAGGGAACGGAACGGGGCGTACGGAGGGAACGGAACGAGCTTCAAAAACGGAGACGCGGAGGCGAACGGGTGATCCCTGCTAACGACGTGCTGCAGCCGATGCCGCCGCGTGTGCGCGGCGAGCGATCGACCGAGACCCCGAGGACGCAAGCTGCGATTGATCGCACAGGCAGCTTGTGTCCTCGGGGTCTCGGTCGATCGCCCGGCCCGGCCGATGGCCGGGCCGGCATCGGCTCGGAACCCGAATTTGAGCGTGAACTCTGCGAACCCCGTTACTCCGTGTCTCCGTTTTTGATGCTTGGTCCGTTCCCTCCGTCCCCTCCGTTCCGCGCTACTCGACCGCCCGAAGTCTCGGAGGCACGCGAGGCGCGTGGACAGCCAGACCCGACTGTTGAACGCTGACGTTCAGTCGTGTGGGACCAATCAAGGACGATGGGCGGGCATAGACGATTCGGTACTGGGACTTCATCTCGGCCGCCAGACTGCTCAAGCGGTCCTTGAGCGCCATGCTGGTCAGCAAATCGTCGCGGCGCCCGCCTGTCAGCTTCGTACCCTCCGAGAGTGTGATCTCGCGCTCGCGGGCTGCGGTACTGAGCAGTGACGCCCTCCGCCGATCGATCACCAGGGCATGCAAGATCGCATCGGTGGACTGCAGATCCTTCAACACGCTCTGGTGATACCGCTCGCTGAACTCAGGCCCCTGCGTCGTGATCACCACGATCACGGGCCGGTCACGCTCGCGCATACGGAAATCACGCGACACGTCGACGATGGCGTCGAGCAGATACGCACCGCTCCCGCTGCGGGAGAACAGCCGGCCGACCGCATCCTCGAGCCGCGCCGGATCCTGCGTGAAATCGACGAGCCGCGTCGGGCGGTCACCGAATTCATAGACGGCGATCTCGTTCGAGCCCTGCATTTCCCTGATGAAGCTGCGGAGCGCAAGACGCAAATCGTTGACATATGGCCGCATCGCCTGGCTTGTGTCGACGAGCACGGCGACGTGCATCGGCTTCTCAGCGGCGGATGCCCGCAACACCTCGCGCGGGACGCCATCCTCTCGAATGACGAAATCCTTGGCGTTCAGCGAGCTGACGGGCACGTCAGACTTATCCAACACGCCGGCATACACGGCGCGCTCTTCCTGCTGCGCCGCAACGGCGGATGCAGCAACGGCGCCGATAGCCAGCGCGAACACGAACGAACGGTAAACACGAGACATGTCGCCTCCTGTTGAGGCGGACAGCCGTCAGGCTGAACTGTCCGACATAGTGATGGACTCAAGGCACCTATGAGTTTGGACGTTCGCGGACGGCGCAGCGGTTCCCGGCGGGTGGTTAGGATTAGGTGAGGGTGACGACGGCGGAGCGTATCGCCAGACGCGCCAGAGCCAGATGGTGGTCATCGTGCTCAGCCACGAAACAGGCCCAGTCGATAAGGCGCAGGCGCTGACCGAGACGCGGATGCACGCACACCGTCTCGACATCTTCAGCGGTTGCCAGCTCCATTCGGGTGACGAGCGCCTGCCGGTGGGTCTGCAGCCGGGTGAGAATCTGCAACACGCTCGTGGCGTTGTGGTTGGCGGTATGCGTCCGCTCGTTCGTCACGTCGGCGGCCGCCAGCGTGCCTTCCCGTGCCAGATACTGAGCGAAGCGCTTCTCGTCGAGATCGTGAAGATCGTCGAGGTGTGCGAGGTGTTCCTTGGCGGACCACGCCGATCCTGTTCGCGCGCTCAGGACGTCCTCAGGCACGCCCGTCGTCAGCGCCACCGCCCTGGCTGGCGTGCCGCGCAACCGTTCGAGCACGGCGGGGAACGCACCGCCAGGCAGCGAAAAGTTCCAGGTCCGATCGAACCAGCGAACGGGCTCTATCATCAGCTCCTGAAACCATAATAGATCGATGACGCACCAGGCCGCTCGTCGCCCGGCGAGTGCGACAACCGTATCGATGAGCGTCACGAACCTGACACGTATCCACGACATTGGTGCCAGATCCAGTGCAATGGACCGCTGAGGCGGCGGGAACCACGAGCGATTGCCCGGCGTCTACCTAAGAAGGCGTCGCACCCTGTCGATTTCGGATGCCTTCGTTCGTCACACACATGACGGTGCCGGGAGGTGCATCCAGCGATGTGGTGCATACCTGGGTCATGAGTGACGCTCGGATCGCGCGGACCAGCCCGGCCTGCCCGTAACGCCGCTCTTAACTTCCAAGGTAATTGCCGACGTCCTTGCACGCGTAGTAAGAGGAGCTTATGGCGAAGCGGATGATTCTTATGCTTACGGTAACGGCTGCTGTTATCGGAGGTCTCGGGTTCGTAAAGTTCCAGCAGGTCCAGGAGGCGATGGCGCAGGGCGCAAGTTTCCAGCCGCCGCCTGAAGCGGTCACCACCATCGTTGCCAAACAGGAGCAATGGGCCTCGAGCCTGACGGCCATCGGCACGATGGCGGCGGTGCAGGGCGTCACGGTCAGTGCTGACCTCCCAGGTACCGTCGATCGCATCGCGTTCGAGTCCGGGAAGTTCGTCAACAAGGGCGATCTGCTGGTGCAGCTCGATACTCGTCAGGAACGCGCGCAACTGACCACGATCGACTCACAGCGGGAGTTCGCCAATCTCAACTACGACCGGATGAAGGGGTTGCTCGACCAGCGGGTGATCTCACGTGCGGAGTTCGACCGTGCGGTCACCGATCAGAAGCAGAGCGAAGCACAAATCGGCGAGGTGAACGCCACGATTTCGCGAAAGACGATTCGCGCGCCGTTCTCGGGCGTCCTCGGTATCCGTCAGGTGAATCTCGGGCAGTATCTGGCGCCCGGCGATCCGATCGTGTTGGTCCAGTCACTCGATCCGATCTACGCCAACTTCGGCGTGCCGCAGCAGGATGCCAGCCAGGTTCGGCTTGGCCGGACCGTGCGCATCACCGCCGAAGAGCTCTCGGGGGCGGGGTTCGAGGGGCGAATCACGGCGGTCGATCCGAGAGTGGACGAGCAGACGCGGAACCTTCAAGTGCAGGCGACCCTGCGCAATCGGGGTGGGCAACTGCGACCGGGCATGTTCGTCGAGACGGAGGTGCTGCTCGGTGAGTCGCGTTCGGTGGTGACCCTGCCCAGCTCGGCCATCAACTACGCGCCGTACGGCGACTCCGTGTTCGTGGTCTCCGATCTCAAAGGACAGAACGGACAGCCGTACCGCGGCGTGCGCCAGCAACTGGTGAAGGTTGGCGCTGCGCGTGGCGACCAAATCGCGATTCTCGAGGGGATCAACGCCGGCGACGAAGTCGTCACGTCAGGTGTGTTCAAGCTCCGGAACGGCGCGGCGGTGCAGGTCAACAACAAGGTACAGCCGTCCAACAGCCGCACACCGAAGCCCGGGGACAGTTAAATGCGGTTCACTGATCTCTTTGTCAAGCGACCCGTTCTCGCGATTGTCGTCAATCTCGTCATCCTGATCGCGGGCCTGCAGTCCATTCGCGCGCTGAGCGTCCGCCAGTATCCGCGCAGCGATATCGCGGTGGTGCGCGTGTCGACCGCCTACATCGGCGCCAATGCCGATCTGGTGCGCGGCTTCATCACCACGCCGCTCGAGCGTGTCATTGCCAGCGCCGACGGCATCGACTACATGGAGTCGTCGAGCGCGCAGAGCATCAGCACGATCACGGTCCACCTCAAGCTCAATTACGACACCAACGCGGCGCTCACGCAGATTCAGGCGAAAGTGGCGCAGGTGCGCAACGATCTGCCGCCGGAGGCCGAGGCGCCGATTATCGAGCTCGAAACCGCGGACACCCAGTTCGCGGCCATATACATCGGGTTTTCGTCAGGCGATCTCGATCAGAGCCAGATTACTGATTACTTGACCCGCGTCGTACAGCCCAGGTTCAGCGCCGTCAGCGGTGTTCAGCGCGCCGACATCCTAGGGGATCGGACGTTCGCGATGCGCATCTGGCTGAAGCCGGACCGTCTCGCCGCGTATGGCATCTCGGCCACATCTGTGCGCGAGGCGCTGGCACGCAACAACTACCTGTCAGCGCTCGGGCGGACGAGGGGATCGATGGTCTCGGTCAATCTCGTGGCGAATACCGACCTGCAAACCGCCGAAGAATTCCGCCAGCTGGTTGTCAAAGAGCAGAGCGGCGTGGTCGTGCGTCTCGGCGACATCGCCGACGTCGTCCTTGGTGCCGAGAACTACGACGAGGATGTGCGGTTCAACGGCGAGACGGCGACGTTCATGGGGATCTGGGTCCTGCCGACCGCGAACTCCCTCGAAGTGATTCGTCAGGTGCGTGCGGAAATCCCCGGCATCCAGGCGCAGATGCCCGCCGGGATGAAGGTCGGCATTCCCTACGATTCCACCGAGTACATCCAGGATGCTATCAACGAAGTGCTGACGACGCTGAGTGAAACGCTGCTCATCGTCATCGTCGTGATCTTCCTGTTCCTGGGCTCATGGCGCTCAGTGATCATCCCGATCGTGGCGATTCCGATCTCGCTGGTCGGCGCCGTGTTCCTGATGCTCGTCGCAGGGTTCACGATCAACCTGCTGACTCTGCTCGCGATCGTGCTCTCGGTCGGCCTGGTGGTCGACGATGCGATCGTGCTGGTTGAGAACATCGAGCGGCACTTGCAGGAAGGCAAGCCGCCGGGCCGGGCGGCGATCGATGCGGCGCGTGAGCTGACGGGGCCGATCGTTGCCATGACAATCACGCTGGCCGCGGTCTACGCGCCGGTGGGTATCCAGGGCGGCCTGACCGGAGCCCTTTTCCGCGAATTCGCGTTCACCCTCTCCGGCGCCGTGATCGTATCGGGCGTCGTTGCGCTGACCCTCTCCCCGATGATGGGCGCGAAGCTCCTGCGCACGGGCGACGCCGAGCGCGGTTTCGCCGGCTGGATCAATCGGCGCTTCGACGCTGTGCGTCATCGCTACATGCGCGCGGTTGCCTCGACCCTTCGCTACCGGCCGGTCGTCCTCGTGTTATGGGGCATCGTCGCACTTCTGATGGTGCCCTTCTACATGTTCTCGCAGCGCGAACTGGCGCCCACCGAAGACCAGGGGGTCGTGTTCTCGATCATCCAGGCGTCTGCGAACTCCACGATCGACCAGACGAGGCTGTTCACCGAGCAAATCTACGAGGTCTACAAGTCATTCCCGGAAACGGCGAGCATCTTTCAGCTTACGTTTCCGACCGGCGGGTTCGGCGGCATGGTGACCAAGCCCTGGAGCGAACGGACGAGGACTACCGAAGAGCTGCTGATCGCGTCGTCACCGATGCTGGGGCAAGTCGCAGGCATCCGGGCGATCCCGCTCACGCCGCCGGCCCTTCCCGGCGGTGGCGATTTCCCTGTGGACCTGGTCATCGCCTCGTCGGCAGAGCCACAACAGCTCGGAGAGTTCGCCGGAAAACTGGTGGAGAAGGCATTCGCCAGCGGTCTGTTCATTTTTGCCGATGCCGATCTGAAATTCGACCAGCCCCAGGCCGAGATCGTGTTCGACCGTGACAAGCTGCGTTCGCAGGGCGTCGATCTCAGCCAAGCGGGACAGGATCTCTCGATCCTTCTTGGCGGCGACTATGTCAATCGATTCAGCATTCAGGGTCGAAGTTACAAAGTGATTCCGCAGCTCAAGCGCACCGAGCGCTTGACCCCCGATCAGCTCGAGCGGATCTACATTACGGGATCGGCACCACCCGGCAACGGTCCGGCGGACGGATCTGGTAACAGCGCCGACGCTCGACCAGCGGGATCCGGCAGCCGGTTAGTCCCCCTGTCGACGTTCGCACACATTCGCACGACGGCGGAGCCGCGCGAACTGAAGAAGTTCCAGCAACTCAATGCCGTGCGTATCCAGGGGGTCATCCCGCCACCGGTTCCGCTCGATACAGCGCTGGGGTTTCTCGAGAAGGAAGCGCGCGCGATCCTTCCGCAGGGCTTTACCATCGACTACGCTGGAGAATCGCGGCAACTGCGGACTGAAGGAAGCCGTTTCCTCGGCACGTTTCTGCTGTCGGCGATCCTGATTTATCTGGTCCTCGCCGCGCAGTTCGAGAGCTTCCGCGATCCGTTCATCGTCCTCGCCGGGTCGGTGCCACTGGCGGTTTCCGGAGCGCTGCTCTTCTCGTTCCTTGGACTGACCACGCTGAACATCTACAGTCAAGTCGGCCTGATCACGCTTGTCGGCCTGGTCTCCAAGAACGGCATCCTCATCGTGCAGTTCGCGAACCACCTGCAGGAGACCGGCATGGACAAGCTTGCGTCGGTCATCGAAGCGTCCGGCACGCGCCTGCGCCCGATTCTGATGACTACAGCGGCGACAGTGGCTGGACACTTCCCACTCGTGATCGCGACCGGCCCAGGTGCAGGCGCGCGCAACAGTATCGGCATCATGCTGGTCAGCGGCATGATCATCGGCACGATCTTCACGCTGTTCGTCGTGCCGTCGATCTATATGCTGGTCGCGAGAAAGCGAGGGGTTGTGCGGGAGGAAGAGGAGTCGAGGGTGCCTCTCGCGATTGACGAAGGCGGGCTGAGGATCGCAGATTGACCCGGAAAGCCGAGGGGCAACTCGCCGACACCCTTCGCGACGCGATGGTGGCAGTGCTGCGCGAAGGGCTCGATGGTCCGGCGGAGTCGGGGGCGTTCTTTCTGAACCGCGGCGATCGCGGATTGCTCGCGTCCCTCGATACGCTGTCCGCGCAGCAGGCGTCCGCCCGGCCAGACGGGCGGGCCTCTGTGGCCGCACACACCGATCACGTGCGCTATGGCCTCGCGCTGCTCAATCGCTGGGCAGCCGGCGAGCAGGATCCGTGGCATGACGCCGATTTTGCGGCGAGCTGGAAGCGGCAGGAGGTGACTGACGAGCAGTGGCGGACGCTTCGTCAGGCTCTCGCGAACGAGTCGCGCGCGTGGGTGCAGGCGATCAGCGAACGCCGCGACTGGACCACGACCGAGCTCACCGAAGCACTCGCCAGCGTGGTGCACCTCGGGTATCACTTTGGCGCCATTCGCCAGCTCGCGCGCGCAGCGAGCGGTCCGCAGGCGAATAGTCCATCTAGTTAGTGCAGAGTGCAGGTGCATAGTGCAGAGTGCACAGTGCTGTGCTGTGCAGGTGCTGACCGTGCCGCTAACGAGCGCATTGCCGCTTAGCAGCTCATCATGCACCTGCACAGCACGGCACTCTCCACTCTGCACTGTGCACCTGCACTCGGCA